>FWWL01010831.1_pt1 | contig 10304 bp, 12 predicted proteins | sample 2228331 | NCBI WGS metagenome assembly FWWL01 (sample SAMEA103939775, study PRJEB20133) | metagenome
CTTTCCACTTCTTGCCGCTTGTATCATCTGGTCATAAGTTCTGGAGCGTTTGTCTATAAAACGCTCACAAAATTTTACCGTGGCATCGTATACAATCTCTGCCATCTGATATGAGACAAGTTTTCTGTAACCGCCATGTGGGGGGATGAGTTTATCTCGCATAATAAAATCCTCTGAGATTTTCCTTTCGTCGGTGCTTTATCATAAGCACCCTGGGGTTCATAATGCCAAAAATTAATATTTTATCTTTATCATTCATGGATTACACACTCCTTGCCTTTTCCAATCTTGCTTTAACAAGTTCTGTTACTGCTAAGTAGACTTCTTTACGTTCCTCTTCGGTTAAAGCAAGGGCATCAAAGACAATGTCATAAATATTTTGATTTAATATCATCACCACTTCTTACCCTCTACAATCTTTATCTCCTCTTCTGTCAAATTATAAAGTTTATAAACCAGTTGGTCAATCTGATATTCAAGTTGAGTGGTATCTGTCTGTGGGTTTTGGTTTTTGGCGGTCAGAATCTTATCCACTAAAGCCTCTATTTGATTGACGATGCCAGCGTTGGATGGGGAAATGGTGGGCATATCCAACTACCTAAAATTCCAAATATATTATTTATATTGTTGCTCTTATCTCAATCGCAGAAATCCGCCAAAGAGTCCGATGTACATCCTGCCTTTATCGTCAATTGATAATGGCGCATACATGCTGTTGAAAGAAAGCCCCTGCCCAACAAACTGCCTCCATAGAACTGTGCCATTATCAAGGTCAAGGGCTGTAATGAACCACTCTGCATCACCGGACCATGGGTCTGCCTTCTGAACCTCGTGAACATAAAATACATTTGAGGCACAGGATGATAGAGGAACCACATTGGGGGAGAAAATTTCAGTATTTATCCACTTTAACTTTACCATTTCGCTTCCAAACTCTCCGTATATTTCATAGCCAGCAAGCCCCTTTGTATAATTACTCTCTATCGCAAACTTGTATCCGCAGGCAGAGATTGTGTTCTCCGTCTGTGTTGCTGGATCTTTGATAGGGACCGGCTCATCAACGGGCACCTGGCTTCCATCTGCTGTCCTGAGGACAATGATTCGCATGGGTCTTGCTCCGTCGGCAAAGGCAACATATTCACGATTCTTGCCTATGAGCGTTGGCGTTGTTCCTGACCCATCGCCAAACTTTACATTCGCCTGTATTGCACCGAGAGCACAGAGGTCATCCGGGGTTTCATCATCGCAGGGAAATGACGGAATTGGGTCGCCAGGTTCGTATGGAGTGTTCCATATAACCCGAAGTTCATCACCATCAAGTTTCATCTTCCAGGCATGCTTGTTGGTGAGAATGTATATCCCATCCTCAGGATCAATGGCAAAGTTGTTGGTGATGTTCTCATCAGGGAATACCTTTAAAAAGAGTTGATGGGTTTTATCTTTACTAATCTTCAAAACCCCTGCCTTCGCTCCAATTGTAACCTTTGTATAATATCCTCCTCTATGCACGGGCTTCAACCCCTGCGTGACAAACACAATATCAATCAACCCCTCTGAATGATAGAGGGGCATAATTCCAACAATTGAATCATCACTGTTTATAACATCAGGATATGATGACTTTAAGTCAATATGTATATCCTCACCCATCTCATCGCCGTCAGAACATATCCGGGAAATTACCTGATAGTAACCGTTCCACCAGCAGTCCTCATGGTCAACAAAACTGTAGAGCCCCTCAAGGGGATTGGCAATTGAGATTTCGTAGGAAGCCTTTACTTCAAGTCTCTCATAATCAAGTTTCATAAATATATGCTTCTTCTGAAAGGCATTAACCCCCATGACAAGCAGATTCCCTTTAGAGTCAAAGAGTGCAGGAGCAGGACCCTGTATATTCCGAAGAAAATCTATGCGAAACTCACCATTATCAGGCATTCGTGGTCCCTCAAATGGCGATGATGCCTCCTGGTCAGCAGAATGGTGGATTATGGGCCAGGGGCTCTGAGCAAGAAAGGGGTGGTTATGGTACTTCCTTGCCTTTTTCTCTGCACAATTTGAAAAAATAAAAACTACAGACAGAATAAGAAATAACTTCTTCATGTCTCCTCCTGTATAAGAAAATTATCAACCAAATATTTGCATAAAGTCAATGAAATTTTTGAGGACGCCCGCACCCACAACTGCAAGGGGAATGAGAAAAAGTAAGAGAATTATGATGAAGAGAAGGAGGTGCGGAAGCAATAAGGCAGTAACTCCCCTCAGAATGGAAAATCCATGAAAAATTCTGTAAGCCCTCAGGATTATCACTATTCTGAAGAGGAAGGAAAGCAGTGTGCCTAAATAGGGAATAACATGCAACAGGGATGCAGATGATGAATATGTGAGGGCACGAAAGGTTTTGTTTATTCCACCACTTCCACCGAGTATGAAGACACCGATGTGGAGAAAAAGTGTTGCCAGCGGAAAATAGATAAATAGTGCAAGGGAAGCGCTCAGAAAAAATTGATGCGACGGAATGTCGCTCATAAATCTGAAGAAGTAACCATAAGAGGAAATTTCTGATTTTGAGTAGAGGATGTTAAAAAACATTCCGAGCATCTCTGAAATAACGCCAAATAGAAGGGGCATGAGCCAGCCCTGCAAGGCAGTCATATTATTAAAAAATTCCTTTGTGTTAAAGAACACCTTCCTTAAAGTATTGATATATGCTCTTAAAAATCCCTGCTCCCCTTCCTCCCAGAGATTATACTTTGGCAGGTTAAAAATAGGGGTTGATTCATTCCTCTCCGCGATATTAAAATGCATTCATTTCCTCTGCAACTTAATGGCACAGAAGGCACCGCACATGGTGCATACCTCCAGGTCGCTGGGCAGAAGCGATTCACGGAGCTCCTTTGCCCTCTCAGGGTTAATTGCAAGGGAATACTGTTTTTCCCAGTCAAGGGACTTTCGTGCCCTGGACATATTCAAGTCCCAGTCCCTGGCTCCCTTCACATTTTTCACAATATCTCCAGCGTGGGCAGCAATTCTTGAGGCAATGACACCTTCACGCACATCCTCTATTGAGGGCAGGCGAAGGTGTTCTGAGGGCGTAACATAACACAGGAAATCAGCGCCCGCTGCAGAGGCAATGGCACCCCCAATGGCTGACGAAATATGGTCGTAGCCCGCAGCCACATCCGTTACAAGAGGTCCGAGAACATAAAAGGGCGCGCCATGGCATATCTTTTTCTCCAGCATGACATTCGCCTGAATCTGATCCATAGGCATATGCCCCGGTCCCTCAATCATCACCTGCACCCCTGCCTTTCTTGCACGCAATGTAAGTTCACCGAGAGTGTAAAGTTCTGCTATCTGCGGAGCATCTGATGCATCATGAATTGCTCCAGGCCGCAATGCATCGCCCAAACTTAAAACCACATCGTATCCCTTCGCAATCTCTATGAGTTTATCAAAATGCTCATAGAGGGGGTTCTCCATATCATTGTAGAGCATCCATTCCATCATCAATGTGCCACCCCTGCTCACCACCCCCATCACGCGGGAGTTCTTCTTCACAAGATCCAGTGCATGACGGGTAATTCCACAGTGCACTGTCATAAAATCCACGCCATCCTCTGCATGCTTCAGAATGCAATCAAAAATCTCCTCCGATGTCATCTCCACAAAGGACTTCCCCTTCCTAACTGCCTCCAGCGCTGCCTGATAGATTGGGACTGTTCCCACCGGGACTGGAGAGTTCTCAATGATAGCCCGGCGCGCTTCATCCACAATCCCGCCGGTGCTCAGATCCATTACAGTATCAGCACCTGCCTCAATTGAGACACGGAGCTTTTCCAGTTCAAGGGGAATATCTGCAAGGTCGCCTGATGTCCCGAGATTTGCATTGACCTTAGTCCTCAAACCCCTGCCGATTCCAACCGGAAGTATATCCTTCTTTCTCCTGCAGTTCTTCAGAATCACGATGCTTCCATCAGCCACGCCACGGAGAACCTCTTCACAACCGAGCCCCTCCCTTTCTGCAACGATCCTCATTTCTTCCGTCAATATATTTTTATTTGCATATTCAATCTGTGTCATTTTTTCCTCCCTCAATTAATGTTTTTAATGATGCTATGGTGTTCGGGACATAGTCCACTTTCTGGTTGTGTCTGGCTAAAAATTAACTCCTCCTGCCAGTGGGCGTTGTAAAGGCGGCAGTCTCTTCTCTCACAGAAAGGATTCCCTTTTATGTGATAGAATATACACTGTAACAAAATTCCCTTCATCACATCGTTAATCCTTTCATCATCATAATCAATAAATCTGCCCTTCAACTGCTCTTTTATTATTGTATCAGAAATCTCATCGCTTGCCAAATTCTTGAGTCGCTCCTTTGCAATATAATATTCTCTTGGTCTTGCCGGCGCAAGGACAATGCCGGTGGTTGAGATAATGCAGGGGTAAGAAAATACAGCATAACGGGCATGAAATCGCCTGTCTCCATCATCAAAGGTGCCCATCAACTGATTTGTCACATACACATGGAGCTGGGACATATTGTTCTCGGACTCCGGTATATTTCTGGCGAGGAAATCAGCCACCAGGACACCTTCGTAAAGAATGCCGTGGATCCTGTTATCTCTGTCCTTCAGCCGCCTTAATTCATATTCAATCTCTGCTTTAAGGGGAGACCTTTCCAGTGTCCCCCTGTAAATATCCCTCAGGCGAAATTCTGCAAAGAATCGCGCCGTCTCATTCAAATCACCCAGAATTGCCTCTTCTTCTCTAATATCAATGGCAACGGATGGCAGGAGGCTCTTTATATACTCCACTATCCTTCTGTAATCTATAATCTCTGCCCTGCTCCCATCGTAGATGTGAATTGCGCTGAGAGAAGACATCAGGTGATCTGGAGCATCTTCAGAATAACCTCTGCTGCCCTCTGACCGGAAAGGAGCATTCCACCAAAGGTAGGTCCCATCCTGGGAAGCCCGAAGGTGGTGGCAACCGCCATCCCGCATACAACAAGCCCCGGGTGCACCTCGGATGTATGTTCCACCACAAGGTCCTCAGAGCGCTCAACCCACATGGCGCCAAAGCCCTTTGTCTTGAACAATCCGCGTTCCTCAAGTTTCTTCACCACGCAGGCATCGTGCCCTGTTGCATCCAGCACAACCTTTGCCTCCAGAGCAACGGGGTCAACGCAGGTAATCTCCCTGGGCATGGCTGAAACCGGCGTCCAGTTTATCACCACGCCTGCTACACGATTATTCTCCCTGAGCACTATATCATCAAATATGCTGAGATTCGCAAACTTAACACCGGAATCGCAGGCATAAGCAATAAGTTTTGAACAGGCGTGGGGACCATCGGCCACCATCAGACCCTTTGTAACCTCTTCATAAGGAACCCCGAGTTTATCAAGGATCTTATGGGCTGGGGTCCTGACAGTGATCTTATTCATCAAATATCCGCCTATCCAGAAACCGCCTCCCAGATAGTTGTTTCTCTCAACAATCAGAACCTTGAGCCCCCTTTGAGCCAGTTCAGCACCAGCAGTGAGCCCGCTGGGACCTGCCCCGATGATAATCACGTCAGAGTCAACATACTCGCTGAACTGCCTTGTAAATCCCTCAATAATCGCCCGTGTTACATCCTTCTCCTGGACATCAGAAAAGATTGGTGATTTATTATTCATTTTTTCAACCTCCTTGAATCTTTTATTTTACTTGACCGAAAATTATTTTTCAAATAAAATTTGCAAAATGCAAAAATTTAAGTTTATCTCTGTAGAGGGTCCGATCGGCGTAGGGAAAACAACGCTCGCAGGATTACTTGGAAAGGCTCTTGATGCGAAGGTTGTTCTGGAACCCGTCAAGAATAACCCCTTCCTTCCGCTATTCTATTCTGACCGAAAAAAATACGCCTTCCAGACACAGATAGCGTTCCTCATTGGAAGATACCAGCAGCAGAAAGAACTTGAACAACAGGGGCTTTTTGAAAAGGGAATAATCACTGATTACCTCTTTGCCAGGGACAGAATATTTGCCCACATTAATCTCAATGAGGAAGAACTCGCTCTTTACGAGAAGATATACGAATTACTCAATCCCAGGGTAATCAAGCCCGATATAGTAATATACCTCCAGGCGGATGTAGATGTTTTGCTTGACAGGATTTACAAAAGGGGGTATAATTATGAACGAGGAATTGATAGGGAATATTTAGAAAAGGTTGTTAAGGTTTATAACGAGTTTTTCTTTTATTATAATGAGACCGCCTTGCTGGTGGTAAATACCTCTTCAGTTGACTTTGAAAAGAATGAAGAGGATTTAACCGCGCTGTTGAAAGAGATAAGGCGGGTAAAGAGCGGAACACATTATTACATTCCGCTCGGATCAGGGAAACGCCCCTGAGGTTGTGGTAACCTGAGGGGTAGAAAGAAACGGTTTCCGGACCGAGACGGAAGGGAAAGGTTAATGAAATTCAAGCCCTCCGGTGATGGTCCGAAGGGCTTTTTTTTATGGGAGAGAAGAAAAAAATAACAGTCCCGGACATTCTTGACCGCAAGTCAAGGGGGGAGAAGATTGTAATGCTTACTGCCTACGATTACCCCTTCGCACGCATTGTGGATGAAGCAGGCGTTGACATCATTCTCGTTGGCGATTCTCTCGGAACAGTAGTTGCGGGACATAAATCAACCCTTCCAGTGACACTGCGGGATACAATCTACCACACGCAGGCAGTTGTCCGAGGAGTGAAGAGGGCACTGGTGGTGGCAGATATGCCATTCCTCACCTACCAGACGGGAACTGCAGAGGCAATCAGAAACTGCGGACTTGCATTGAAGGAAGGCGGGGCTGAGGCGGTTAAACTTGAGGGTGGAAAGCATATTGCAGGAATTATCTCTGCCCTTGTAGATGTGGGAATTCCTGTGATGGGTCATGTTGGGCTGACTCCACAGTCACTTAATCTCTTTGGCGGATACAGGGTTCAGGGAAGAAGCGAGGAGGCAAGAAAAAGGATATTAAATGATGCCATTGAAGTGGAACGGGCGGGAGCATTCTCAATTGTCCTTGAAGGTATTCCGGTAGATCTTGCAGGCGAGATTACCTCTAAATTAAAAATTCCCACCATCGGCATAGGTGCCGGTCCGCAATGCGATGGTCAGGTCCTCGTTCTCCATGATATGTTAGGCATCTTTGACGATTTTCAGCCCACCTTTGTGAAGCGCTACGCAAATCTCAGGGAGGTAGCATTAAAGGCAATCAGGGAGTATGCAGAGGAGGTAAAAAAGGGAATATTCCCGGATGAGAAGCATTCATATAAATGAGAGTGATAAAGAAAATAGATGAGATGCAGAGAGTTTCAGAGGGCTTCCGGAGAAAGGATAAAATAATTGCCTTTGTCCCGACAATGGGTGCCCTTCATGGGGGGCATTTGAGTTTAATGAAAAAGGGCAGGAAACTCTCGGACATTCTCGTTGTAAGCATATTCGTCAATCCCATTCAATTCAATGACAGAGAGGATTATGAAAAATATCCCCGTGACGAGAAAAGGGATTTAAAACTTGCGAGGGATGCGGGAGTTGATATTGTATTCCTTCCGGAAGCGAAGGAAATCTACCCGGAGGGATTCCAGACACATGTGGAGGTTGAAAAACTCACAAAGCCCCTCTGCGGCGCCTTCCGACCCGGACACTTCAGGGGTGTCACAACGGTTGTTGCAAAATTATTCAACATCGTAAAGCCCCATATTGCAATATTTGGGGAGAAGGACTTCCAGCAACTTAAAGTTATTGAAAGAATGGTAAAGGACCTCAATTTTGACATAAAAATTCTTTCGGGGAAAACGGTGCGCGAAAAGGACGGCATTGCAATGAGTTCAAGAAATGCCCGTCTGAATCCAGAGGAGCGCAGGAAGGCAGTGGCTATCAACAGGGCATTAAAATCTGCAAGGGAATTGTTTGAGAAAGGAGAGAGGTCTGCAGAAAAACTTATACAGGAGGCAAGAAGAATAATGGAGCAGGAGGAGGAGCTCCGTATAGAGTATCTGCAGATTGTGGATCCTGAGACCTTTGAAGATATTAAAGAAATAAGTAATAAAGCACTTATTGCCACAGCAGTATATGTCGGCGGAGTCCGGCTTATTGATAACATTATGTTTGGGAGGTAAATTATGAACAGAATAATGCTGAAATCCAAGATTCACAGGGCAACCGTGACAGATGCCAACATTGACTATGAGGGAAGCATTACAATTGATGAGGAATTGATGGAGGCAGGAAATCTCCTCCCCTATGAACAGGTGCAGGTCTATGACATTACAAACGGAAATCGCCTTGAGACCTATGTAATTCCTGGAGAACGCGGGTCTGGTGTAATCTGCGTAAATGGTGCAGCTGCGCGCCTTGTTCGGAAGGGCGACATCATCATCATCGCAAGTTATGTGACAATGGATGAATCTCTCGTAAGAAACCACCAGCCATCGCTTGTCTATGTTGACAGAAATAACAGAATTAAGAATATAAAGGCGCCTGCACGGGCAGACGCCCATCCTGGTCTGCACTGAAGAGTAATTAACTTAATGGAAAGAATTTATACCGCAAGGTATATTCTGCCGGTCTCTGAGCCACCTCTTGAAGACGGCGCTCTCCTTGTGAGAGGAGACACAATTATGGAGGTTGGTAAAAAATCGGAATTAACGAAGAAATTTCCATCAGCAGGGGTCATTGACCTGGGATTCACAGCCATCCTCCCGGGGCTGATAAATTCCCATGTGCACCTTGAACTAACAAATCTGGGTCCGCGAAGAACTGTTTCAAGGATCTCATTCCCATTCTGGCTTTTAGGTCTTGTTGTTGGCACAAGAATCAGAACAGAGCGCTATTTCAAGGATTCAATCCGCAAGGGGCTTCAACTATTGAAGGAGAACGGAACAACCACTGCAGGTCATATAGCAACATTCATACGAAATCCTGCTCAATTATTCACAGAAGCAGGAATAAGGGGGGTTATTTTTCTTGAGGTAATCGGTTTGAAAAAAAGAGATGCAGAAGGAATTACCGCAACACTCCGAAATGAAATTACTCAAATTGAGAAGAGTGAATTGATTACCCCTGCTATCTCTCCCCACGCAGCTTATTCTGTTTCAGAAGACCTCTTCAGGAAAATATCCGAAATATCAAGGGCTGAAAAATTTCCTCTCTCAATTCATGTGGCAGAGTCAACAGATGAGGTTAAATTGATAAAATCAAACAGGGGCAAATTTAAAAAGATATTCTATCCCCTGTTAGGGCTCAAGAGATATGCCCCTGGAGGAAAGGGCAGAACACCTCTTCAGTACCTCTACGAACTGGGAGTTATAGATGAAAATACATCTGCTGTCCATTGTGTCCATTTACATGAAGATGACATAAAGATATTGAGTGAGTCAAGGACATCAGTGATTCACTGTCCCAGAAGCAATTATTATCTCAATGTAGGAAAGGCGCCTTTAAAAAAGCTCCATGATGCAAAGATTAACCTCTGCCTCGCAACCGATGGTCTGGTGAGCAACAGTTCCCTCTCCCTCTGGGATGAAGCGAGGTTCTTAAAGGATGAGAATCCCTGGCTTGACTCTGAGTCAATACTCAGGATGATGACCCTTAATCCGGCACGGGCGCTAAAAATGGAGCGGAGAATCGGCTCTTTGACTCCTGGCAAACTTGCTGACTTTATCGCCGTTGACATCAGGGGATACAATGGCGGTCACATCCACGATTTCTTAATTTCAAATACATCCTCTGAGAGGATCAGGGGCATATGGGTGGGAGGGAAGGATGTATCAGAGAAATAAATTCTTAATCCACGCCTATCTCTATTCTACGGCACAAAATTATAATCCCCTGTGCGGTAGGGGTTCTGGCAGGATATGGGGCAGGGAATTAAATCGCCTTTATATCTGAATTACCCTTCATAAGAGAATTATAACCAAAAATAGATAATAACAATATTAAAATGCTTATCCACTGTGATGTGGAGAATGGTCCATAAATACCCCTTATTGCATCACCCCTGAAAAATTCAATTGTAAACCTCCCAGCAGCATAAAACAGAAAATAAAGAAAACCTGCCCATCAATTTTTTTACTTTCAAAAACAATAAGATAGTAAAGAATAAAAATAGTCTCCATAGTGATTCATATAACTGTGTGGGATGGAGAGGTGGTGTGAATTTTCAGTTTCACTTATAATGCCATTTTTTAGATACCACCTATATGGATACTCCCTTTTGCAAACTTTATACCCCATGGCAGTTGTGGCACTCTTCCAAAATCACAGC
>FWWL01010834.1_pt1 | contig 10301 bp, 6 predicted proteins | sample 2228331 | NCBI WGS metagenome assembly FWWL01 (sample SAMEA103939775, study PRJEB20133) | metagenome
TCTGGAACAGGAATCCCTCCTCGGCGGTTTGGGTGGTTGGGTTGATCCGCACGTGGGTGCGACTTTCAGCGATTGGCCCGCCAATTCCCAGGGTTGTGACATCGCACGGCCCATCAGCAGGCGCGGACAGCCAGGCGCTGAACGCCGACCAGAACCAGAAACGCGGCGGCGCACCAAAGGGCTTCTCGCTCACTGCTTTCCGTGGCCCGACCAGATACAGCTTACCGCCGCGCAGCGGAGCGTAGACGCCACGATCCATTGCTCGCAGCGGCAGGAGCTGCACCCGGCGAACAGACTGATTGACATCATCCTCATTCCCACGCAGCAGGAGCGCGTCTGCCGGGGCTGGCAGTAACCACTCATGAAACGTGCCATCGTCGTTCAGCATGACCAGCAACGGCCCACGAACACCGATCTTCAACACGCTACCAGGATGGTCGGGGTTAGCCAGGTCGTGATGAAACGTGCCGTCCGCCGTTAACCCGGCCAGTTTGCGCAGGCCGCCGGTCGTGGTTGAGGGAAAGGGAAAGTTGAGCGAACGGGCCCGCGCGCCTGGATCTGGTCCGAACGGACGACCATCGCGCACGATCAACGGATCACGCGGCTCGATAATCCATGTCGGCATATCTGTCTCCCAGATTATGACAATGGCTTCCCGGCAAGATCAGCGGCGCGGGCCAGCGCACGGGCAACAATCATTTCATCGGCAACAGCGCGGATGACCTGCAACGCATGGCCATCACCCGAACTCAGAGCATCATCGATCGCCGCGCGCGTTGCATCAGCCAGCTTTTCGTCTTGACCTCGGCGCGGCTGTTTGCGCCCGATGATTCGTTTGGCCTCGGCAAGCGCTGCTTCCGGTGGCAGGGTTGGCTGACCTTGTTTTGGCGTGAGACGTTCGGCCAGATCGCGCAACTGGAAGGCAGCGCCATCGGGCAGCGCGTCGAGCCGATGCATGGTTACAAACTGTTGCAAGCGCCGATCGAGCGATCCCCAACGGCCCCGCACCGTCACATCGGCGCCACTGCGCTTGCTTAGCACAATCGCGAGCGCGTCTTTGTCTTTCACTGCCTTGGCCGCCCGTTCAGCGGCGCGTGCCAGTGCCAGCGCATCACTCAGCGGTTCCAGATGATGGACAATCGCGATGCCGACCGACAATGTCGGCTCGTGTCCGCTGGCGTCTGTAAAGCGAATGGCAGGGTTGGCAGGGTTGATCACCGCGCCGAATCGGTTGTGCAATTCCTGCGCGCACTGCAGCAGGGTATGCAGCGGCAGCAGCGCCAGCACATCATCGCCGCCAGCGTACACCAGGCTGCCTTCGTGCTCGGTAATAATGTGAGAAGCCTGCGCAGCAAAGGCTGAGAGACGACGTGACAATTCAATATGCTGATCAATGGTTTGTTGATAGTCAATCGTTGCCCCCATCCGATCGCCATCGGCAAGCAGAATGGCGTAGTAGGGATCAGGGGGTTCGATGTCGCAGCGCTGATAGAACTTGGCCAGTGCCTGGCTGGCCTGTTCACGCTCAGCGCGCGCGTCGCCGCCATTGCTCGTTTCGGTAAACAGCTCGTGCAGCCGGCTCTCCAGCAGCAGTCCGCCATCGTAATGGCCGAGGAGCCAGTGCTTTCGCCCGGTGCGCTCCTCTTCTAGCCGATTACCGACCATCTTCTTCAGCGCGTCAATATAGCTATTCCAGGCCTCACGCACCTGTTTCTGGTCGAGCGCCTTAAGCCGCGCCAACACCGGTCGGACTGCGACATCCGAGGTGCTGGCAAAAGCAAGTGCGACCGGTTGCGCATGGCGCTTGAGCAGATCGACACCGGAGAGTCGTTCAGCCGGACCGGCGCCGTACTGCGTGTATAAGTCATCGATCTTTTTCTGGCGCTGCAGATCGTTCGGTCCACGCGGGTAGGCGACTTCTGGAATGACCGACTCACGAAGCCCATCGATCGACGATTTAGGGTCGTTACTGCCCCACGTCACCGGCGCAAAGTCGCGGGTTCCCTTGCGGGCTGCCATCAACGCTTCGATCTGCCGACGCGCCTGGGCGTAGTCAGCGTCATCGTTCAGCTCTACCGCTGCCCAGTACACCTCCGGCAGATCACTCATCTGAGCCTGTGCAGCCGCGTCGTTAATCGGTCCCTTAATCTGACCACGCGCATCCTTCCAGAGATCCAGCAACCGATTGCGCACCGCTTGTTCTACCTGCGCGCCCAGCGTTGCCGGTTCGACTGTGACAATCGCTAGGATTTTGTTGGCCACGTTTGCTTCCGCGTTATTCGTCGGCAACTGCGCCGGGAAGATCAGCCTCGCTCCCGCGCTCTGCTCGATCTGCTGTGCTGCAACCCGCGCCAGATCGCTCAACAACCACGACCCAAACCAGAGATCGCGAGTGCGCCGGGCAGCGGCGATAAAATCCTGCACCGGGCCAAGCGTAACCAGGAAGAGGTGTTTGGTCATGCAAGCTCCTTAGTCTTGAATATCACACAACGTTTTTGCTGTAAAAATAAGTTGCGCTCACTGAAGAAGCAAGCAGAGATATTGACAAACTTTCGTGAGCAGGAAACAGCATGATAGGTAACGCTTTAATCGCAAGATTATCACTTAACTGTCACTGTATTCATGGCTGCAACGCAAACTGTGATTGCTGCCAGTGTATCATCTCTTTCTCTCCCTCCCCTCAGCACTTCTGCTGACTGCGACTCAGCACTTCTGCTGATCACAACGACTGGTTTGCTGGGTACACTTGCTCAACGAAAGCAGCGAAATGCTCGCGCAAGAAGCGGTAGTCGATCGGCGCCGTCTCATCCAGCTCCCAGACGAGGCGGCACTCTTTCAGGATAGCAGTCTTGTGAGTGTTGACCGTGCTGAGCGAAATGCAGAAGCGTTCGGCGACCTGATCGGGGCGCAGACCGCGGGCGAAGGCGCTCAAGATTTCGCGCTGGCGCACGCTGAGCCGTTCCCAGATCTGCCGACAGCGCAGTTCGTCGCTTGCGATCAGGCCGGGCAGTCGTTGCCGGATGGTGGCCGGATCGGCCAACGAGCGCAGCGCCGGCAGATAGGCGCCCCATGGCGTAATCGGCACTCTCAGCAGACGGAAGCCATCGGCAGGGGTGAGGTGCATGATCACGCCATCCTTAACCCGTTCGAGCGTGTCTTCTGGAGTGTACATGTGCCAGATCTGGTCGTGGTGGTCGCAGAAGAGAATGGCGACGGAAATGGCCAGCATCGCTACCATGCGCCGACCGCCGCTGAGACAGAGATGGAGCCGACGCCCCTGGTTCTTGAGCGAGACGATCAGGTCGCGAATCGCCGTGAATACGGTGTTGACATCGGCCTCGCTGCGAATATCATCGAGTTCGATGCCGCCGTGAGTGATCGGTACCCGGCGCAGCCGACAGCGCCGCCCGCGGTAGTAGTCGTCGGTGAATTCTTGTTGAAGTCGCTGCCAGGCCTGTCGAGTGCGTTCGCGGTTGCCGTTGAGCGAGAGCACGTACACTTCGTGGATTGGTTCACCCCGGTCGAGGAGCGCGTCGAGGGCGAAGGTGATGACCTGAGGCTGGCCGCCAAGAGTGGCGATCAGAATCGATTGCGTTTGTTCTGGCATACCCTGCTATGATTATTGTGTCTGAATGTCTTGATCATAGCATATCTTAGCCGCAGGTGAAAGCGAATGATGCTCTCTTTTCCGGCTGTCATGATTGGCGGACCGCCGCATAGCGGGAAATCGGTGCTGACTTACCTGCTGAGCCAGCAGTTGCGCCAGCGTCAGGTTGCGCACTACGTGTTGCGGGCCTGCCCTGATGGCGAAGGCGACTGGAGTCAGGAAGCGCCGCCGGAGACGGTTCGACTGCTGCGCCAGAAAGGCGCGTTTAGTCAAGAGTTTGTCGATCTGGTATGTCGGGATATTGCGCAACGCCATTTGCCGTTGCTGGTTGATGTTGGTGGGCGACCGACGTCCGATCAGGAGCGGATCTTCCACCATTGCACGCATGCGGTGCTGCTCTCGGCGACGGCAGAGGGGCTGGCGGAGTGGCGCGTGTTCGCCGAGCGGGCTGGCCTGCCGGTGATCGCTGCGCTGCAATCAGCGCTCGACGGCGAGGATCGCATCGACGCAGAGACGCCGGTGCTGCGCGGACAGATCTGCCGCCTGGAACGGTCTGCCAGAGTTGGCGGTCTGATGGTGACTGCGCTGGCTCAGCGGCTTGAGCGGTTGATGTCGTTTTCCGGCGATGAGTTGAAAGCGCGCCTATTCCCGCTGGCGCCAACCGAGATGGTGGTTGATCTTGAGCGCCTCGGTCAGGCCATTGGCCTGTCGCCCGGCGCGCACTGGCATCCGAGTCTGCTGCCGCGAGCGTTGCAGGATGTGCCGGTTACGGTGTTGTCGATCTACGGTCGCGGCACCCACTGGCAATACGTCGCGCTGGCGCTGCACGCTGCGCCCCACCCGGTGGCGCTGTTCGATCCGCGCCAGGGTTGGGTGTCGCCCGCAACGGTGCGCTGCGTTCCGCATCCGGCGCCCGCCGCGCTGGAATGGCGCATTAGTCCGCAACCGAACGCAACCTGGCTGGCGGTGCGTCCGTTGCAGGCCTATCTCGACTACGAAGAGCTGCAAGCGCTCGAAGCGCCGCAGCTCGATCCGCAGCGCGGCGTGATCATCAGCGGCAAACTGCCGCTCTGGCTTGTGGTTGGGCTGGCGCTGGCCTACCGCCACCATCCGTGGCTGGCCGTCATCCAGGCCCAGCAGATGGATCAGGCCATTGTCGTGGCCAGTCGGGTGGCTGATTACGCTCCTGGTCAGGTTACGCCAGTTGTTGACATAAGTAATTGAGCGTTGTCACCCGTCTGATGACGCCCTGGAGGTGATGAGGCATAAAGATGTAGCCTAAATGCTCATGCTGCGCTGTCGGCGCGCTGCCCATCATCACGTTGCCCCAAACCGGCTTGCGCGCCGTTGACGATACGCTTCGCGCTGCCGTTCATTCCCGCCCGCATTCCTAACCATCACCAGTTTTTATCCGGCGTAGACCGGGACGCAACCGGCGCTTGCTCGCACTGACAGCAGGCGATGGCTGGCTGTGTCCCGCCTACCGCTCCCGCCGCCGGTCAGGCGTAATCGGCGCCGTGATCTGCGCGCGGGATGGTTTCTGAAGCAGGGTCTCATCCTTGACCGCCAGCGATCACGAAAGGAGGAATGGAGATGCGCTGGAACACGATCCGTCTCATCGCGGCACTGCTGCTCGTTGCCACGCTCGCCGCCGGTCGCTCTGCCGCCATGCCCGCCGTCGCTGCTACCCCTGTCGGGCCAATGGCGCAGGCAGCGCAGACCGGTGAACAGCAATCGAACCTACCCCACATTCTTGCCCGCGCCGATCGCACCTGCGTGATCAATCGCGATGGACAGTTGTACTGCTGGGGCGCGTATTCAGACGCGCCCGATGATCTCGGCCCAATCACGCAGCTCAGTATGTCTGGCACGCACATCTGCGCTATCACCCTCAGCGGCAATCTGCGCTGCTGGGGCGACAACTGGTATGGTCAGCTCACGCCTCCGGTTGGCATGGGAGCGATCGCGCAGGTCAGCGTTGGCGAACGGTTCACCTGTGGCGTTGACCGGGCTGGCACCTTGCGCTGCTGGGGGTACGGCGATGTGCGCAATGTGCCGCCTGATGTCGGCATTGTCAAACACGTCAGCGCAGGGTATCAGTATCATGCCTGCGCAATCCTTCACGACAACACCCTGCGCTGCTGGGGATCATCGTTCTTAGGATCAGCGATCACTGTGCCTGCCGATCTCGGTCCGGTGACGCAGGTCAGCGCTGGCGGAAGCCACACATGCGCGATAACGATCGATAGCGCTTTGCGCTGCTGGGGGGCAGCTTTCTCTGGCGCGGCGCGAGTTCCCGCCGATCTCGGCCCGGTCACGCAGGTCAGCGCGGGTGAAAACCACACATGTGCCATTACCGTTGCCGGGGCAGTGCGTTGCTGGGGCAGAAACTGGGAAGGCCAGGTCACTGTTCCCGCCGATCTGGGGCCGGTGACGCAGGTCAGCGCCGGGAATACACACACCTGCGCGCTGACGACTGAGGGGACCGCGCGCTGTTGGGGGAACAATGCTTTCAGAAAAAGCGTGATCCCCGCTCAACTCACCCCGGTGAGCGACGCTGGCGTGGGCGATCGCTTCACGTGCGCCGTGAAGAGCGATGGCAGCCTGCGCTGCTGGGGCGACGCTCCCGTGCCGCCGGGCAATCTTGGACCCGTCAATCAGATCAGTGTTAGCAGCGCTCACATCTGCGCGATCAAGCCCGATACCACGCTGCGCTGCTGGGGCAATAACTTCTTTGGTCAGGCGACCGTGCCGAACGATCTCGGCCCGGTCAAGCAGGTCAGTCTCAGCAGCCGACATACCTGTGTGATCACGAACGATGACTCTGCGCGCTGCTGGGGCGACAACAGCAACGGTCAGGCCCTGGTTCCATCGGGTCTTGGTCCGGTCAGCCAGATCAGCGCTGGCGACACCACAACCTGCGCCGTGAAGGTTGATGGCGCGGTACGGTGTTGGGGCCAGGGCAGCGCCATCCCGAACGATCTCGGCAGTGTGACGCAGGTGGCAACGGCTGAGCAATTTACGTGCGCGATCCAGCAAAGCGGCAATGTCCGCTGCTGGAAGCATGTGTCGTGGTACACCATTCCTCAGGTGCCGACCAATCTCGGCCCGGTGCGCCAGATCAGCGCAGTTGGCAGGCATGTCTGCGCCATCACCATCGACGACCGCCTGCGCTGTTGGGGCGAGAACAATCGCGGGCAAACGAACGTGCCGGCAAGTCTGGGGCCAGTGCGTCATGCGCGCGCGGGCTGGACGCATACCTGCGCGATTGCGACCGATGGCGATCTGCGCTGTTGGGGTCTCAACGATTACGGTCAGTCCACGGTGCCACGCGATCCGCTGGACACCTCTGCGCCGCCGATCGTCGTGGCGATTGCCCGCGTTGGCAGCGCTACCACCGATGCCGCCAGCGTCACCTTCACCGTCACCTTCAGCAAAGCGGTCAGCGGCGTCGATCCGGCTGACTTCACCCTCACCACGACCGGCACGATTCGCAACGCAAGCGTGACCAGCGTGACCGGCGGCCCGGCGACCTACACAGTCGCCGTCGATACCGGCAGCGGCAGCGGCGCGATTCGGCTCGATGTCAACGCAACCGGAACCGGCATTACCGATCAGGGCGGTCGCGCGCTGGCGCGCGGCTTTACCAACGGGCAGACCTATACCATCCAGCGGCTCAACGCGCCGACGCTCAATCAGGTGCATATCCCGCTGGTCACGCGCTGAGTGGTAGTGTTGCGGTTCCCGGCGCGGCGTTGCGGCGCGCGCATCGCCTGAAAGCGGTGAATGCTCTCAGCGCTGACTCCTCTCCCGCCCGGCGCGGGAGAGGAGTCGTCGTCTGCTCGCGCTGGATCACTCTTGCGCGCCAGACCTGATGATCGCGTGTTGACGCCTCTCATGCCATTTGCTACAATTCATGTCACAAATGACATTGTTTTTCGCTGCTTTGTGCCAATGTTTTTTATCAGCAGTGAGTGAATCATGAGGACTGGAACGATGTTAGTGAAAATGACAAAATTGTCATTTTCGTTTGAGTGTCCATCCACATTTGTGAACGACAATTTTGCTACACTGAAGAGCAAGGGAGGACGACGGATGGAGGATCGGTAATGACTGCTGCTGAACCTTTTACTGTGGCCTGCCAGACTCTGCAAGCCTGGGCAGATGCTGCGCGCGGGCAACAGCCAGACGCGCCGCCGCCGCTGGCGGAGTCAGCGTGGGTGATTGCCGAGCTGCCGCCGCAATCGACATGGCCGTCGTTGCCAGATCGGCTGGCGACGATCTTCAGTCGGCTGAAGCAGGGATCGGTGGCGTTGTGGTAGCCGCCAGCCGAGCTGCGCTGTCACGAAGTTGCGCTGTTTCCCATCGATCAGCCGCGAGCGCCGGATGACGATTTGCGTCAGAAGCTGGACAAGGCAGTGCAGGCCGCGCTGGCCGTGACTGATCCAGAGCAGCGAGTCGAGCGGTTGCTGGCGGCATTGCAGCGCTACGCCTGGTCATGGCCGTCGCCGCTGGCGGCGGTGTCGCTCTACGATCTCGCCCGTCTGCATGCGGCCACGCAGGCCGCGCAGACCGTCGATCCGAACGGCGCGATCTGTCTGATCGGCGGCGATCTATCGGGGTTGCAGGATTTTCTTTACAGCGTTCCGGCAGAAGGGGCGGCGCGGCAATTGCGCGGGCGCTCGTTCTATCTGCAATTGCTGACCGATGCCTGCGCGCGCTTCGTGTTGCGCGCCAGCGGCATGCCGCTGTGCAATCTGCTCTACGCCGGCGGCGGGCGCTTCTACGTGGTGGCGCCGGGTCAGATGGCTTCAAAACACCAAAATCCCCGTGAGGGGATTGCCCTCCTCAGTCCCTCCGCAAGCGGGGGAAGGAGGTGAATTCATAGCATCCTCTCATACCAACTTTAGGTGTCCAATCATCTTCAGGTCAGCGCGCGGCGCTTCCCGCGCGCCCGTGCCATCCTTCGGTCTGGTCAGGAGCGTGTGGCGCCGTCCCGATCCGTGTCATTGCACGGGCGCGTCAGCGCCCGCAGCAATCCCCCGCGTCAGCGGGAAGCGCTCCGCAGCGCCCGCTGCTGCTCTCCCCTCTCCCAGCGGGATTTAGGGACGGACAGAAAACATGTGCGCCAGCCTCGTTTTGCCTCATCGGAACGGCACAGGCTTGGGGTTGCGTTCCCCCGCTCCCGCGCGGGAGAGGGGACAGGGGTGAGGGCGTCTAATACCAACTTTAGGTGTCCAATCATCTTTAGATCAGCGCGCGGCGCTTCCCGCACTCCCGTGCCATCCTGCTGTCTGGTCAGGAGCGTGTGGTGCCGTCCCGATCCATGTCATTGCGAGGGCGCGTCAGCGCCCGCAGCAATCCCCCGCGTCAGCGGGAGTCGTGCCTCAGCGCCCTCACCCGCTGGGAGAGGGGACGGGAGTGAGGGCGAGTAGGCGATGGCCACGCCGTCGCCATCCCGGTCATACCAGCGTTCGGCGCGCGATCGGTGTTGCCCCAGCACCCGCGCTTCGGAGCGCGCCCGCCGCATCCTGCGCACTGCGGCAGCGTTGACGTGGCTGCCCGATACGTGACCATCTATCTAAAGTCGGTATCATACCAACTTTAGGTGTCCAATCATCTTTAGATCAGCGCGCGGCGCTTCCCGCGCGCCCGTGCCATCCTGCTGTCTGGTCAGGAGCGTGTGGCGCTGTCCCGATCCATGTCATTGCGAGGGCGCGTCAGCGCCCGCAGCAATCCCCCGCGTCAGCGGGAGTCGTGCCTCAGCGCCCTCACCCGCTGGGAGAGGGGACGGGAGTGAGGGCGAGTAGGCGATGGCCACGCCGTCGCCATCCCGGTCATACCAGCGTTCGGCGCGCGATCGGTGTTGCCCCAGCACCCGCTCTGCGGAGCGCGCCCGCCGCATCCTGCGCACTGCGGCAGCGTTGACGTGGCTGCCCGATACGTGACCATCTATCTAAAGTCGGTATAAGGCGTCCCCAAGCCATGGAACGCCGTACCGATTATACGTTCTGTCCGCCCTCGAATCCCAGCGGGAGAGGGGACGGGGGTGAGGGTCTCCGCTCTCCCAGCGGAAGCGGGGCGGGAGTGAGGGCGCGCAGGAGATGGCTACACCGCCGCCATCCCGGTGATACCAACGTTCGGCGCGCGATCGGCGCTGCCCCGGCAACCGTTCTTCGGAGCGCTCCCGCCGCATCTTGCGCACTGCGGCAGCGTTGACGTGGCTGCTCGATACGTGACCATCTATCTAAAGTCGGTATCACCGGGATTGCGCGGCGCGATCGACAAACTTCGCTTTCCATCGCTCTCGCGCAGAAGGCGCAGCGGCGATGACGCGCCGGGGATGCCTCGCATTGCCGCGCGTTTGTCGGCGATCAGCCGATGAGGTCGCGGCAGCGGCTCTGGCTGCCGGCATGCCTGCGCGGGCGCGCCGTTCGCTATCTTTCGCCCTTTCGCTGGCGCTCTTCCGCTATGCCCTCTGTTTGCTAAGGCGCCGGTTGTTATCGGTGGCCGCGCCAGCAGAGCAGGATGTGATACTAGAGCTGTACAATAATTGCTGCCAAAGCAGCCGAATATCTGCATCATACCAACTTTAGGTGTATAATAAGGCATGGCACAAAAACCGATCCCTCTCCATCCCCACCTGAGTGTGGCGGAACTTGAACAACGGTACCGTCGCTGCACCGATGCCAAG
>FWWL01010835.1_pt1 | contig 10300 bp, 9 predicted proteins | sample 2228331 | NCBI WGS metagenome assembly FWWL01 (sample SAMEA103939775, study PRJEB20133) | metagenome
CTGTGCTATCGTGCGCTTGCCGTGGTCATCGTGCCGTCGGCAGCGGAGGGTTTCGTGCCTCACGAAGCGGCGAGAGCGGCCCGTAAACCACAGCACACGGCATTCAGACACGGGCGAAGGTGCCTGTGGCAGCCCGGCTTTGCACTTTGTCCCTCAGAGCTCTCGAGCCGCGCTTTGGCCATAGCCTTCCCCTTTTGGCGAGCCGGCGTTGCAGAGCAAAAGGAGCGAAACTCTCGCGACGCGCCCAGCACGTACCCGGCGGTCAGAGCACGCGCGGGTAAGCCGTGCGCGCGGCACTCTCGGGCCGCACTGCTCGCAGCGCCCCGCCCGCACCTCCTCATTTGCTTTTTCCCGCATGCGCGGCAAGCGCGGCTTTTCCAGAATCGTGTGCCATCGTCCGACAAAAATCCTGCGCGCGAGTAAACACACGCGCAACCTTTGCCCAACGCGAACCAGCACGAGCGCTCTTCATACCAACGAGGCCACACAAAACAACGGGCGCGTCGCGCGCCCCGTGTCTTTTGGCATGACTTCCCGATAAGGCTCAACTGGCGTCTGCGGCCGCGCTTGGCGGCCTTGCCGCACTGGGGATCACCCGCCAGCCCAGCACGAAAGCGACCGTCTTGGCTTGACAGCGGGTGCGCCCTTTAGGAACAAGGGGGCCAAGAAAGGCGCCCTTATGCCGCTTCGACCAACTTTTTGCCATGAGGTTTGGGCGAACGGGCTTGTTTTGACCGGATGGCAGGGAGCTGTGCATGAACCTAGCGTTGATTGTCGCTCTTCCGTTTTTGGGGGCGCTTTTGCCCGGGTTATTGATCCGCGCTGGCCGCGCGACTTGTGCGAATGCGACGCTTGCGGTCACCGCCACCGCCTTTTTGGGCTTGCTTGTTCACGCACCGGCGGTCTTTTCTGGAGATCTGATTGGTGCGCGTTTTGAATGGCTCCCGCAGCTTGGGCTGCACGCGAATTTTTTCCTTGACGGGCTTGGATTTCTCTTCGCCGGGCTCATCCTTGGTATTGGGCTTTTGATCATTTTTTATGCTCGGTTTTACCTATCAAAAACCGACTCAATGGGGCAATTTTACACCTATCTTCTCTTGTTCCAAGGGGCGATGGTGGGCATTGTTTTGTCCGACAACATTTTGCTTTTGGTGATTTTCTGGGAGCTGACATCGCTTTCGTCATTTCTGCTGATTGGCTATTGGAAACACCTGCCCGAGGGACGCCAGGGTGCGCGCATGGCGCTTGCGGTCAACGGGGCTGGGGGGCTTGCGCACATTGCGGGAATGTTGCTTCTTGCGCAGATCGCGGGCAGCAGCAATATTTCGGAGATCATTCTGCAAGGGCGGGCGCTGCAGGAGCATCCGCTCTTTGTGCCGGCGCTTTTGCTGATCCTGATCGGCGCTTTTACCAAATCAGCGCAGTTTCCCTTTCATTTTTGGCTGCCGCACGCAATGGCAGCACCGACCCCAGTTTCGGCCTATTTGCATTCTGCAACGATGGTCAAGGCGGGGTTGTTTTTGCTTGCCCGGCTTTGGCCGGTCTTGTCGGGAGGTGAACTTTGGTTTTGGCTCGTGGGCGGCATCGGGCTGATCACGATGCTGATTGGCGCGGTCATTGCGCTTTTCAAAGACGATCTCAAGGCGTTGCTCGCCTATTCAACGGTCAGCCACCTCGGGCTGATCATGATGCTCTTGGGGCTAAACAGCGCCTTTGCGGCGGTGGTGGCCGTCTTTCATGTGATCAATCACGCGACTTTCAAAGCCGCGCTGTTTATGACCGCGGGCATTGTCGATCATGAAGCGCATACGCGTGACATCAAGCGCCTGGGCGGCTTGCGACAGCTCATGCCCGTGACGTTCCTCGTTGCGACCATCGCGTCCTTGTCGATGGCGGGGGCGCCGCCCTTGAACGGCTTTCTCTCTAAGGAGATGATGCTTGATGCGGTTTGGCACGCTGGGCTTTGGTGGGGCGTGCTTGCAACCTTGGGCTCTTTGTTTTCGGTCGCCTATTCGTTGCGGTATATCGCGCACGTTTTCCTTGGGCCGGTTCGTACCGATTATCCGCGAAAGCCGCACGACCCAAGCGTTGGCATGTGGGCGGCGCCTGCTTTGCTTGCGGTTTTTGTCGTTCTGATCGGGCTTTTCCCAAACACCATGGTCGGGCCGCTTGTGGCAACAACGGGGCAGGCAGTTTTGGGCCCGGCGGCTGAACTGCCAGCCTATAAGCTCAAGCTTTGGCACGGGGTCAATGCAGCGCTTGTCGCATCGATCGTCGCGCTGATCGTCGGCGCGCTGTTGCTCGCCGCTTATCGGCAGGCCGTAGCAGTCTGGGAGGCTTTGCCGCGCCCTGAGGCCAAGCTCATTTTTGATGGTTTGATCGACAATGCGGTAAAAGGGGCAGCGCGCATCAACAAAGCGCTCCATGACGGAACATTCACCCGCGCGCTGGCGATCTTTGTCGTTGCTGCGGTCGCTTTTGGCCTGTGGGCTTTCGCCGGCGCGCCACTTTCCGAACCGAACCGCGCACCGCTGCCCGCCGATCCGCTCGCGGTGATTGGCTGGGCGTTGCTTGTCGTGGGAACGGCGGCGGTTGTCGTGCTGCACCGGCAGCGATTTTTGTCGCTCGTCTTGATCTCGATTGTTGGTCTGATTGTCACTTTGGCTTTCTTGATCTTCTCGGCTCCCGATTTGGCCATGACCCAAGCCACAGTCGAGGTTGTAACGATTATCCTGATGCTTCTTGCGCTCAATTTCTTGCCCAAAGAGACCCCCGTTGAAACCCCGCCGTCACGCCGGCTTCGCGATGTGGTTGTTGCCCTGACCGCAGGAGTTGCGGTTTTTGCGTTGAGCTATGCGCTTTTGACACGAGACAGCGCATTTGCGTCGATCTCGTGGTATCATCTTGAGAACGCCTACGAGGGCGGCGGCGGAACAAATGTTGTCAACGTGATCCTGGTCGATTTTCGCGGCTTTGATACGTGGGGCGAGATCATCGTTCTTGGCATCGCAGCGGTGATGATTTTTGCGATGGTCCGTGGACTTTTGGCGCGCCGCATTGGACGGCGTTTGCGCGCGCGGGCGGCCGATTTGCTGCGCGCGGCGGATCGGCACCCGCTCCTGATGGTGGTGGCAACCCGCGTCGGTTTGCCATTGGCCTTGGCGCTTGCCATATACATCTTCCTGCGCGGGCATAACGAACCCGGCGGCGGCTTTATTGCAGGATTGGTTGCGGCCATTGCGCTCTTGATGCAATTCATGGCCTCAGGCTTTGCGTGGGCCGAGCGGCGCCAACGGCTTGATCCGCACTTGACAATCGCGCTCGGCATCGGGATCGCGTCCCTCACGGGGCTTGGCAGCTGGCTTTTCGGCTGGCCATTCTTGACCTCCCACCACCGCTATGTTGTGCTTTGGCCGCTTGAGAAACTGCACCTCTCAACCGCGGTCCTTTTCGACATCGGCGTTTTTTTGACTGTGGTCGGCTCGGTGACTCTAGCATTGCAAAGCCTGAGCCGGCTTGGCCTGCGCGCGGGTGAAACGGTCAATGTGAACGCGATGGATGTGGATCCATTGGCAACCGTTCGAGAGGGCAAAACGCCTCAGGACCAGCATCGGAGCGAACAGAAAGAAGAGATAAGCGCAAGCATGCCAGTGCGCTAAAGGAGCTTGGCGATGGAATTCCTGCTTGCTTCTGCAATCGGAGTGATGACAGCGGGCGGCGTTTATTTGCTGATGCGGGCCAGAACATTTCCGGTGATTCTCGGCCTTGCGCTGTTGACCTATGCCGTCAATGTGTTTCTGTTTGCCTCAGGCAGGCTTGCGTTGAACGCGCCACCGATTTTGCTTGCACCTGCGCCATTTTCCGATCCTTTGCCGCAAGCCCTTGTGTTGACGGCAATTGTAATTGCTTTTGGGATGACCGCTGTTGTGGTTCTGCTGGCGCTTGGGGCGTATTTGGCAGCCGGGGATGACCGGGTGGAGCTTGCGCCGAGCCAGCCTGAACAGCCGACACGGCGGACGGCTTTGTTGGCCGAGCCCAAGGCAGATGAGGCGCGGCCATGATCGAGGAGACCTCACTCACGCTCAATCATTGGATCATTGCGCCCATCGTGCTGCCCGCGCTGATGGCCGTGTTCATGGTGCTCGCGGTTCGTCACGATTTGGCGGTACAGCGCATCCTCGGGCTGGTCGCAACCGGAGCGCTTTTGGTGATTGCGCTTGTCTGTTTTGGTCAGGCGTCGACGGGAGCCATTCAAAGCTATGAGCTTGGCGCGTGGCCCGCACCGTTTGGGATTGTCCTTGTTCTTGACCGGCTGGCGTCGTTGATGGTGCTTTTGACGGCCGTTTTGGCGGTTGTGGTTTTGCTTTATGTCGTTGCCTCAGGCTGGGACAGGCGCGGGCGGCATTTTCATGCTTTGTTTCAGTTCCAGCTCATGGGGCTGATGGGCGCGATGGTCACCGGCGATATCTTCAACCTCTTTGTTTTCTTCGAAATCTTATTGATTGCAAGCTATGCGTTGATGGTGCACGGTGGCGGGGCGCAGCGCCTGCGGGCCGGCGTGCAATATGTCGTCTATAACCTGGCGGGCTCGACGCTGTTTTTGTTTGCCGTCGGGGTCATCTATGCGACGCTTGGCTCGCTCAACATGGCCGATCTTGCGTTGCGTGCGCAGGCGTTACCGGCAAGCGAGGCGGCGCTTTTGCGGGTTGGGGTGGCGCTTTTGCTCTTCGTCTTTCTGGTCAAGGGCGCGCTCATTCCGGTGCATTTCTGGCTGCCCAATACCTATACGATGACCCCGGCCCCGGTTGCCGCCCTGTTTGCGATTATGACCAAAGTCGGCGCCTATGCGATCATCCGGGTTTGGACACTGGTCTTCCCGACGACACTCGGCACGCTTGGGGACATTGCAAAGGCTGTTCTCATTCCTGGTGGGCTTGCGACGCTTGTGGTGGGCAGCCTTGGGGTGCTTGCCGGGGGAAGCCTCGCGCGGATGGCCGCTTTTGCTGCAATCGGTTCTATGGGAACCTTGTTCGTGGCAATCGGCAGCTTTACGCCCGAGGCGCTTTCAGCAGCGCTCTATTACCTCATCCATTCAACGCTCGCCGGCGCAGCGCTGTTTTTGCTGGTTGATCAGCTGCGCGCCCGTCGCAGCAGTACAGCGCTTGTGATCGCTCCTCCTGTGCCTGAGAGCGGCCTCCTCGCGGCATTCTTTTTCGTTGCGGCGATTGCCGTGGTGGGTTTGCCCCCCCTGTCGGGCTTTATTGGCAAGCTGCTTGTGCTTGAGGCGATGCTTGTTCATCCGCTCTGGGTTTGGATTTGGGCCATCATCCTTGGTGCCTCGCTCTTGGGCGTGGTTGGATTTGCGCGGGCTGGGTCACTCTTGTTTTGGAAGCCTTTTGCGCTTTCAGCCGTGGCAGAAGGGGCCAACGGGCACGGACGAGCCCTGTTCCAAGAGCGGCACATTGAGCCTCCGGGGCGGGTAAGCGCTGAGACAACGCCTTTGCCCTCGCGGCCTGCGCTTGCCACGGCAGGGGTGCTTCTGGGCGGCACGGTGGCTCTGAGTGTTTTTGCAGGCCCGGTGATGGCAGTGCTTGATGCCACAAGCGCCCAGCTTCTGACCCGCAGATCCTACGTAGAGGCGGTTTTGCGCGATCCGGCGTTGTGGGATCTTTTGCCTGTCTCTCCGGCAGAGATCGCTTTGAACGAGGCCGAGGCGGCCCGAGCGGATGCGCTGACAACGAACGCAGCACCGGCTGCAACGGCGTTGCAGGCCGAGGACGGCTTGTTTCCAGTCACGCCGGCCTCCGGGGGAGACGAACGATGAGTTTTTTCTCTCGACTGCTTCCGCACCCGCTTCTCTCCGCGGTAGTCGCGGGCGTTTGGATCTTGCTCGTTAACACGGTCACGCTGAACGCACTTGCATTTGCCGTTCTCCTTGGGGTGGCGATTCCTCTCATCACGCGCCGTTATTGGCCAGAGCCGGCGCGGGTTCGCCGGCCGCTCAAGATCGTTGAATATGGGCTTGTCGTGCTCTGGGACATTTGTGTGGCGAATGTGCAAGTCGCCTGGATCATTCTGACCATGCCAAACAGCAAATTGCGCCCAGCTTGGATAACCATACCACTTGAGATCACAAGGCCCGAGGCGATTACGGTTCTTGCAGGAACCATCACCATGACCCCAGGCACGGTATCATCTGATTTATCTGCCGATGGGCGCGCGCTTTTGGTGCATTGTCTGCACGCGCCTGATCCGGAGGCAGTGCGCGAAACCATCAAACAACGCTATGAACGCCGGCTGAAAGAGATCTTCCCATGATTGGCCCTGCACTTGTCTTTGCCTTCGGCTGTTTTGGTGTCGCTCTGGTTTTGAATCTTTGGCGGCTCTTGTCGGGACCGACGCTTGGCGATCGGGTGCTTGCGCTTGACACCATGGTGATCAACGCCATCGCGCTTGTGATCGTTTACGGAATCGCTTTTGGAACACAGATCTTTTTCGAAACGGCGATGCTGCTTGCGGCAGTGGGTTTTGTGGGGACAGTGGCGTATTGCCGATACCTCTTGCGGGGCGATGTGATCGAATAGGGGGCGGGGATGGCTGAATTGCTCTGGGAACTCGTCATTGCCGTGCTGTTGGTGACCGCTGGGTTTTTTGGCCTGGTCGGGTCGTTTGGGCTTTTGAAGCTCCCTGACCCCATGACGCGTCTGCACGGCCCAACGAAGGCCACGACGGTTGGGGTTGGCGGCGCGCTTTTGGCCTCAATGGCCTATTTTTGGGCCTATGAAGGCCGGCTGAGCTGGCACGAACTGATGATCACTCTGTTTTTGTTTCTCACGGCTCCCATTACCGCGCATTTCGTGGCTAAAGTTCATCTCTTGTTGAATATCCGGCGCGAATCTCTGCCCGAAACGAAGACAAGGGCGCCCTGGGCCGGCCGCCCGATTTCCCCTGATCTGCCCACTTTGCACGCAGAAAGCGCGCGTGGCGGGGCAAGCTGCTCTCGGTCGGCCGCGCCCGGCTAAACGGAAAGGGCTCAAATTTGTCTCTGCCACGATGTTGCACTGGCTCTGCGCCCGGCACTCAAGGGGCATGGTCCGGGAGCTGCGCTGGACATGGCACGAGTCCGGTGGCAAGAGAAGCGTGAAGACCGAACACGATCGCCTTTGCGAGGCGCCATGATCGACTTTGCGACGCGTCGAAAAATTATGGTCGACAGCCAGGTAAGGCCCTCGGATGTCACCCATTACCCAATCATTGCGGCGATGCTCGAGGTCCCGCGTGAGCGTTTTGTGCCGCAATCTCTGGCTGAGGTCGCCTATGCCGAAGAGAACCTAACCCTGGCGCCGGGGCGGGTGCTCCTTGATCCGCGGACATTTGCCAAGATGCTCGATGCGCTTAACCCGGGTCCTCAGGACCTTGTGCTCGATTTGGCGCCGGGCACGGGCTATTCCACGGCTGTGCTTTCTCGGATGGCGCAAGCGGTGGTGGCCGTTGAACCCGATCCAGCCCTTGCGGCCGAGGCCGAGGCCACCCTTGCCGAGCTCGGCTGTGGCAATGTGATCGTCGAAAACCGCCCGGCAGAGGCGGGTGCCCCCGCCCATGGCCCCTATGATGCGCTCATCATTGAAGGCGGGATCGAGGTGTTTCCGGAGGCCTTGGTTGAGCAACTGCGCGAGGGCGGGCGCGCGGTGGCAATTTTCATGGAAGGGCCGCTTGGGCTCGTGAAGCTTGGGGTTAAGCGCCAGAGTGCGCTCAGGTGGCTCGCGCTGTTCAACGCTTTTGCCCCCGTCCTGCCTGGATTTGTGCGCCCGCGTGCGTTTGCTCTCTAGCGAGAGAGGAAGGGAGCGGTGATGCCACGAAATTGCGCCTTTTTCCGGCTGTTCTGGGTTCTCACGAGTGTTTTCGCGGCCTATCTTTTCGCACCGCCGGTGGCGCAGGCCCAGACGCTTGCCGATGCGCTTGTGGCTGCTTACCGAAATTCTAACCTTCTAGAGCAAAATCGCGCTCTTTTGCGTGCGGCCGATGAAGATGTGGTGCAGGCGCAAGCGCGGCTGTTGCCGGTGATCAATTTTGTCACGCGCGCTTTGACCAATTCTGCAGGCGTCGATTATCGGGTCAGCGCGGCGGTCACGCTCGATTGGCCGCTTGTCGATTTTGGCCGCGGCGCGCTTGGGGTCGAGCTTGCCCGAGAGCAGGTGCTCGCTCTGCGCGCGGGTCTCATACAGGTTGAGCAGCAGGTGCTGCTGCGCGCCGCTTTTGCGTATTTCAACCTCTATACCGCGCGTCAGCAGGTTGCGCTGAGGCGCAATCATGTTGAGGTCATTGAACAACAGGCGGAAGCCGCACGCCAGCGCTTCGCGCTTGGCGACGGGACACGCACCGATGTCGCCTTGGCCGAAGCGCGCCTGGCAGCGGTGCGCTCTGCTTTGGCCGCAGCCGAGGGGGAGGAGGCTGTCGCGCGCGAGGATTTTGCGCTGGCGGTCGGGCTGAGGCCTGGCGCTTTGGCTGCCTTGCCCTCTCTGCCGCGGCTTCCCCGCTCGCTTGACGAGGCTCGCGCGCTTGCGCGGGCGCAGCATCCAGCAATTCTGCAGGCGCAGCATCAGGTGGCTGCGGCCGATCTGGCCGGGCGCATCGTCCGCACCGAGCGCTTCGGCGCGGTTGTTGGCTCGCTTGCGGCTGAGGCGTTTGAGCAGAGGCTCGACCAACCCTTTGGCACCGTAACCACGCGCTCCTCCGACGTAACGGCGTCGATTGGCTATCAAGTGCCCCTCTACACCGGGGGGCGCATCTCGGCGGCCGAGCGTCAGGCCATTCAGCGCGCTGAGGCGGCACGTGCTGCCCTCAACCAGACGGTTGCGCAGGTCGATCAGGCCGTTGCCAGCGCTTGGGCGCAGCTGGCCGTTGCACGTGCGCAAATCGATGCGGCAGCAAGCCAAATCCGGGCTGCCGAAACAGCGCTTGCCGCCGTCAAAGCCGAAGCCGAGCTCGGCACACGCACAACGCTTGATGTTCTCGATGCCGAGCAAGACCTGCTTGATGCGCAGACAACACGCCTTTTGGCTGAGGTCGGTCTCAGGCGCGCCGCTTTTGCCTTGCTCGAGGCCACCGGGCAGATGACCGCCGTGGCCCTCAACCTCGGCATTCCAACCTACGACGTCGAAGCCTATCGCGCGGCCTTTCAGCGCCAGGGGCGCGCACCCCAGCCGGCCTCCCGCCAAGGCGAAGCCCTCGATCGGGTTTTGAGGCGCTTTGCACCGACCCCTGGCGATGAACGATGACCGGCAAGAGCAGGTCATTTGTAAAGGAGTTGTCCGACGACCCAAGATCGAGTAGTCTAATTTTGAAAAGCAACAATTGGCAGGGGCAGGCAGGAAGATGTCGGAGGCGCGAATCGAGCTCGAGGGTGACGATGTCTTAGCCTCGATCCGCCGTCTAGTTGCGCGCGAACGCCGGCCTCGTCCAGCGCTCTTTGTTCTCACTCCGGAATACCGCGTCGACCCAGCGCCACCGGAAGCGATCCGCTCAGAGCAAGCGGCGCGCGCGTTTTGGCTGAACGACACGCCAGCGCCCAAGCCGCCCCATGGGCCGCCTCCGGTCTTCGATCAGAGTGATTATACGGCGGGCAGTGAGCGGGACCGAACCCCTCTTATTGACGACCTTGAACCGAAGGGGCAGACATCATCGCCATCGGCGCCAGGCATTCATGGTGGGAGCCTTGCGCATACTGGGCATGTGCGCGACACATTGCGGAGCGCGATCGAAAATCAAACCACCGCCCGAGTTGATGAGACGCAGTCACCTTCGCAAAGCGCGACAGATGCGGTGACAAACGGTCATCGCTCGCTGCCGCAGCTCGTCGACGACGCCGCCGACAGTGACGCTTGCGCCGAGTGTGAGTCGTCGTCACTGTCCACGGGTCAGCGCGCTCGCCCTGAGGGCCGCTCAGCCCCGCATGGGGAAATCCTCGACGACACCATCGCCTTTATTGACGAAGAGGACTTGCAGCGAATCGTCGCGCGGATCGTTCGGGACGAATTGCGCGGGCAGCTTGGCGAAAAGATCACGGCGCTTATTCGCAAGCTTGTTCGGGCCGAAATTGCGCGAATGCTTGACGGACACGATCTTTTGCGCTGAAGCGCTCATGCGCGCGCGGATGCTTCTTGAGCGGTGCGTGCCAAAATTTTACGGTAAAAGTCGCGGCGCGTCGCGCTCTTGCCGCGATCGCCAGGTCAAGGAAGAAATGAACTCCTTGGCGCGGGAAAAACCAACGTACCGTCGAAATTTTGCCTCTCTCCGCATC
>FWWL01010838.1_pt1 | contig 10299 bp, 7 predicted proteins | sample 2228331 | NCBI WGS metagenome assembly FWWL01 (sample SAMEA103939775, study PRJEB20133) | metagenome
AGGTAATGATAGAACGTCAAAAGTGGAGGGACGCGCGCCGTCGCGTCCGCCAACGTGCCGATTGATGATCCATGGTCATTCGCGGCCACGACGGCACGTGGCCCTCCAGGGCAGACGATGGGTTTCGCTTCACCAAACGCATATTTGCGGCGGTTGCCTTGCCGTTCAAACATTGGAAGCGTGGCCCATTACTGCAAAAAAGTGGGTAAACTCCAAATTTTTGTGATTCTTGTCCATTCCCGGGATTGATGGTAGAATTTGGCCAAATGGGATTTGCGGCCGCTTGCAGCCATATCTGCTAAAGTGCCATCGTCGCTCTTTGGAGGTTGGTTTGAAAGCGACGATCCAACAAAAACCTCGCCAGCCGCGACGCCCGTTCGTCGCGGTTTTTCTTTAGCCTAAGCAGGTGAGCAGCGAGTTGGTTCGGGCCGCTGTGTCGGTGCATGGATACGGTTTGTCAAAACAGCAGAACAGAAAGCGGTGCCTTCTATGACGAACGAGCCAACTGCCTCGAAAGGTCCAAAGGACTCCCTGGGTTTCTCCACATTGTGTGTGCATGGCGGAGAAGATCGTATCAAGCCGTGCTACTCCATGACTGATCCCATCTTTTGTACGGCGACGTACACTTTCGAGAACACCGCGTCGCTCATCGAGTACGTAACCAAAAAGCTCCCCCGCGAAGAATATGGCCGTTATGGTAATCCTTCGGAGAAGGTCCTAGAACGCAAACTGGCGGCCCTTGAGGGTGGAGAGGCTTGTGTCACCTTTGCCACGGGGATGGCAGCCGTTGTTTGCTATCTCATAGCAAAGCTCAAGGCGGGAGATGAAATCGTCCTTTTCGATGAATGCTACCACCGAACCCGGCAGTTCTGCACAACGGTATTAGCCCGGTTTGGGATTGTCACCCACCAAATACCGGCTTGCGACTACGAAAAGATGGAAGCCGCCATCAACAAGCGGACCAAACTCTTGATCAGTGAATCCCCAACCAACCCGCACCAGAGCGTGGTTGACCTGGAACGGTTCGCAGCATTGGGAAAGAAATACGGTGTGGAAACGCTTATCGATGCCACGTTGGCTACCCCGTACAATATGCGGCCACTCGAATACGGAATCGATTGTGTCCTTCATTCGTGTACGAAGTACCTGGGTGGCCATAATGACCTCCTCGGCGGAGCGATCATCGGGCGAGAGGAAACCATCGAGACGGTGCGGAAAATGAGGGGAATTATGGGGTGCGGCAATTCCCCCCACGCCATTTATCTCCTGTTGCGGGGACTCAAGACCTTTGAGCTTCGCATGCAGCGGCATAACGAAAACGGGCTAGCCCTTGCCCGCTTCCTGGAAAACCATCCCCGCGTGGAAAAGGTCTATTATCCTGGCTTGGAAAGTCACCGAGATCACGCTGTGGCCAAGCGATACATGCGGGGCTTTGGCGGTCTGGTGACTTTTCTCGTCAAAGATGCCGACGCCCAGGCCACCGCACGAATCGTCGATGCCGTGAAGATTCCTAGGATCGGTCCTAGCCTTGGCGGAGTCGAATCACTGATCGAGCAACCGATTTACATGAGTTATCACGACTACACACCGGAAGAACGTCGCGCCGTTGGGATTTACGATAACATGATCCGGGTCGCTTGCGGAATCGAAAACACGGCAGACCTAATTGCCGATTTCGCCCAGGCCCTTGAGAAATGACGCGAGCGGAAATGCGTGTTTTTTATCGCGGGATACTTGGCGAAGTATCATGGAAATCGTGGTAAATCGGGCTCGTTTTCCATGGGTCCAAACGACGTGATCTAATAGGCGAACTCTCTATGAAGTTCCGCACCAAAGCGATCCATCTCACGCCGCCCGGCCGATTGACGGGGGCTTTGGTCCCGGCGATCCATCTTTCGACAACCTTTGCCCAGCCGGCACCGGGTGAGTGGGGTGAGTTCGACTATTCCCGCAGCGGGAACCCAACTCGGAAGTGCTTTGAGGACGCTATCGCCGAACTGGAATCGGGTGTCGGGGGTCTTGCCTTTTCCTCGGGGATGGCGGCCATCCATTGCGTGACCATGCTCCTGAAATGCGGTGACCACATTGTGACGGGTCACGACGTGTACGGAGGGACCTACCGGCTATTCCACAAAATCCTCAATCGTTCGGGCATCACCATAACGATGGTCCCGACAAACGATTTAGCGGCCGTGGAGGCCGCTTTCACCCCGAGAACCCGTCTCTTGTGGATCGAGACGCCCGGCAATCCCCTGCTTTCGATTACCGACATCGCGGCCTGCGCCGAGATTGCCCACCGGCATCATGCCCTCTTGGGGGTCGATAACACATTTGCGACCCCTGTCTTGACCCGCCCCCTCGAGCTGGGGGCAGACATCGTCATGCATTCTGCCACCAAGTACATCGGGGGGCATACCGACGTCCTCGGGGGTGTCCTGGTGGTCCGCGACCCTGAGCTCTTCAAGCGGCTTTATTTCATCCAAAACGCCACCGGGGGTGTCATGGCACCGCTCGAGGCCTACCTCTGCCACCGAGGCCTGAAGACCCTCGATTTACGTGTCCGAGAGCAATCTCGGTCGGCTCAGCAGATTGCGGAATTCTTCCGTAAACATCCCAGAATTCGCAAAGTTTATTACCCGGGCCTGCCGGACCACCCCGGTCACGAAATTGCTGTCCGGCAGATGTTGGGCGGTTTCGGGGCCATCGTCAGTCTGGAAGTGGACGGGGACGCCACTACGGCCCAGAAGTTCGCCAAATCCACCCAACTTTTCCAGCTTGCCGTGAGTCTAGGGGCGGTGGAATCCCTCATCGAACAGCCCGCCACCATGTCCCACGCCAGCTATGATGCAGCCTTCCGAGCAAAGCACGGTATTCGGGACGAATTGATCAGGCTTTCCATCGGGTTGGAAGACCCGGAGGATTTGATCGCCGATCTCGAACAGGCCTTGGATCGGGCCACCAAGGGTGGATGAGCCTTCTCTGCGGCAATCACGGTTGAGCGAATTCTTACCCAACACACTCACTCGCCTTATCCTTCCAAAACGAAGTGCCACCCGCGCGAAACTTTTCCGTTTACGCAAAGTTTGCCAAAAGAAACGACTTTTCCGATGACGATAACTATTCCGAAGCGATCGGGTTGAGTGTTTTCGGAGTGTTATGCCAACTCGGTTTGGAGGATCACGAATCGAGTGCTTCGGGAGCCAATGGTATGTTCAAAGACAAGAATCCTCGTCTCCTCTGGGTGTTCCTTATGAGCGTTATGCTCGTGGGAGGTCGAATCGCGTGGGCCACCGATTATGTCACCCGGGCAACGGGTTCGCCGTCGGCGTACTGGTCAAGCCGTGTGCTCGGCGGCTCTCCATCCACCCAGAGAACAACCAACTCCCGCCCCATCGTGACAAGCCAGGTGTTTCAGCCGGATCGGGCTACCGTCTATTCAACCCAGGCTCCACGTGTCCGGTTCACGTCCGAGGAGGCACAGGCGTTGCCCGAGATGATTCCGCCCGGTGAACCGATCACCCCCGTCGAAGGTCTGGAAGACGGCGACTACGTTGATTCAGGCATGATGCCCACGGAGGATAACCTTGCCTGTGGTTCCGGCTATTGTGAAGCCCCGTGTTATGGATGTTTTCCTTTTGGCCCGTGGGTTCAGCACCTCAGCGTCTTTGCAGGCGCCCACGGCTTTAAGGGAACTACCGATTTGGGCCGAAACGGTAACTTCGGCCTCCATGAGGGACTTAACTACTCGGCCCCGTTGGGTGGCCCGTGGAATATTGGGTACCAGGTAGGGGTACAGGTGGTCCACAGTGACTTCGCCGGACATCAAACCCTGACATGGTACGGCCAAGACCAGATCACCAATGCCAGCCGAGCCCAGATGTTCTTCACGGCGGGTCTCTTTCGCCGACCTGAATGCGATCGTTGGCAATGGAGTGTCCTGTTCGACTGGATGCACGATGACTACTATGTCGATTCCGACTTGCTCCAGATACGGCACGAGATTTCGTTCTACATCGATGACCAGCGCGAGATCGGTTACATGGGGATGTACGGCGTCAAGGACGACCTGTTGCTCCTGCGTGATTATGGCGAACAGGGACGACGATATCTGGATCTTTCCGTCCTCGATCGGTACGCCATGTTTTATCGGTGGCATTTTTGCCGCGGGGGAGAAGGCCGGTTTTGGGCCGGCGTCTCCGGATACGGCGACGGCCTGATCGGTGGCGATGTCATCTTGCCGCTGGATCGAAGCTTGGCCCTTGAGGCAAATTTCGCCTATCTGGCTCCGAGCACCGGCAAAGGGGCCGACGGGCAAATAGACGAACATTGGAGCCTGTCTATTGGCCTGGTGTGGTACCCCGGACGGCCGGTCGATGAGGCGCTGGGCGACCTTTTCCGCTCGGTCCAAGGTGTGGCCGACAACACGAGCATGATGTTCCACGGCAGAATCAGAACTTCCCCCTGACCAAACCCATGTCTGTTTACGGTTCCGATTGGCTCCGAGGGTGCCGAGGATTCGGTGCCCTCCTTTTATTGCGCCGTGCCAAGTTCATGGTACTCGTTCGGTTGATCTGACCGTCGCTTGATTCCGTCGCTCAACCGCAGTAGGCTGAGAACACCCGAAGAGTGGGTCTGATTGCGAAGGTACTTTACGAATTGCGCTCTCAGAGTTGAGGAAAGGAACTGTTGATGACAACTAAAGCGACTCGGCGTCAATTTCTTGGGGTCACCGGTGTTGTGGGTGGGGTCCTCAGCGGAGTTCCCACATTGATTCCGGCAAGCGCACTTGGACTAACTTCCGAACCTGCCCCAAGTGAACGGATCACCCTTGGGGTCATCGGCATTGGGCCTCGCGCCACGTACGACCTTCAGGCGATGCTTAAGTTACCGGATGTCCGGTGTCTGGCCATTGCCGATGTCCAGGCCAGCCGACGGGAGGCCGGCAAAAAGCTGGTGGATGAGTTCTACGGTAACCAGGATTGTGTAACTTATCGAGACTTCCGCGAGTTGCTCGACCGCAAGGACATCGATACGGTCCTCGTAGCAACCGGTGACCGGTGGCACGCACCGGCCTCGATTATGGCGGCTGAGGCCGGCAAAGACGTATATAGCGAGAAACCCTGTGGGATCACCATAGCAAAGTGCCAACAATTGGCCGAGACCTTTTCACGGACCAAGCGGATCTTTCAGGCCGGCACGCAGCGCCGGAGCGTGCCCAACTTTATTTATGCCGTCCAGGTGGCCCTGAGTGGCAAGCTGGGAAAGATCCATACCCTGTATGCGTCGGTTTACGAACCCCAACTGGACAATAGTTGGTTACCGCGGGAACAGACGCCGCCTCGGGATGTGGTCGATTGGAACCTTTGGCTTGGCCCGGCGCCCTGGCGTCCCTACAACCAGAAGTATGTCCAGGGCGGCTGGCGAGGCTACTTCGATTTCGACTCCGGTGCCCGATTGTTAGACTGGGGAGCACATACCGTCGATTTGTGCCAATGGGCGATTGGGGCCGACAATACGGTTCCAGTGGAATACGAACCCATGGAAGATAAAATCGTCTGTACTTATGCCAGTGGCGTCAAACTGATTCTGGACTTTCTGAAGACACCGTTTGGCGATCGATCTCCAAAATTTATCACGGAGTTGGGCACGTGCCCGGTCCGCTTCGTCGGCGAGGAAGGCTGGGTAGAAACGGGCGATAACGGCGGGATCCAAGTCCACCCCGACGCTTTGAAAAAAGAAACCCCCGAGGCCGTTACCCGGGTTCGGGGGCTGGATGTCTCCGCTCACGCGCGGAACTTCTTTGATTGTGTCAAATCACGAGCCAAGACGGTTACCAATGAAGATGTCATGCGACATTCCCACATTGCTTGCCACGCCGCCGCGATCGCCTGGATTTTAGACCGTAAGCTGCGTTTCGATCCGGCTACCGAAAAATTCATCGGTGACGAGGAGGCAAACCTCCTCTGTGCACGCCCGGAACGAAACCCCTTCACAGAACACGGTGTCTAATGACAGCTCAACGATCGAACTGCCAGCGATAACGGAACCCGAAATACGCCTCGCGGCGGACTCACGCGCAGGCGATGTGCGTGATCAACGGTCACCGGGTGGCCTCAACAAGGGCATCACGAAGTCGCTCTTTGGACTGCGCACCGACGTAGCGGTCAACGACCTGACCGTTCTTGAAAATGATGATCGTCGGGATACTGGTGACGCTGTACCTCGCAGCGATGGCGGTACTTTCGTCCACATTGAGCTTGCAAACCTTCGCCTGGCCGGCAAATTCCTCGGCCAATTGTTCGATGGTCGGGGCAATCATCCGGCAGGGGCCACACCAGGGTGCCCAAAAATCGACGAGAACCGGAACGTCCGATTGCAGGACCTCTTGATCGAAATTCTGCTCGGTCAATGAAATGGCTTTTCCCATCGGGCCAGTCACTCCTACGTTGGGGGCCAAGCTGCTTAGTTCGATTCAATGACACCGTCTCACCAATCCTGAAAACATATCTTTTGCGATTATAAGGCCCTGGTCAACGGGGGCAACTCCTGAAGGCTTAGGGTTTGCCCACTTTTTGCAGCGATGTCGCACGCTTCCAACATTTCAACAGCAATGCAACCAAATGCAAATCTGCGTTGGGCGGATCAGAATCTGCAATCTGACCTGGGGAGCCACGCGCCGTTGTGGTTGTGAATCATGATGGATGATCAATCGGCATTTCGGCGGACGCGCCGGCGCGCGTCCCTCCACTTTTCATGTCGTATCCTTACGCATCCTGGAGGGTTCGACCCTGTCGCAGCCACGTTAAACCACAAAAAAATGGGTAAACTCCAACTGAAGGCTTCCCGCCAAAAAAACAGTAGATTCGTTAAACGCCGCCCAAAAAGGTTTCCGCCGTTAGACTTTTGGCACTTCGCGTTAGTCTGTCTAGGTGTTTCGCAACCTATGTTTTCTCGGATGTGCTCTACCACCCTACCCCACAGTGAGTCACTTCGAGCTGCCACCATCCTGGCTGCACAATTTCCCCTTGGCCATTCTGACATCAAAACCCTCACGCAGCCCAAAAATCCCGGATAAGAGAGTTCACCCCCCTATAATTGAAGTAGCCTTCCGAAAGGATGCATTCATGATGAACATGAAAAACCTCTTCGCCACGTTGATGTGCGTGGGTCTGGCTAATTGCGCCCTTGCGGAAAATTGGGCGGCCAAGATGTTCGAGACCCTGGAGCATGACTTTGGAGTGGTCGCCCGTGGCGCAAAAGCGGAGTACCGCTTTGTTTTCAAGAACCTCTACATGGAAGACGTCCACGTGCAGAGTGCCCGGTCCTCCTGCGGCTGCACGTTGGTACGGGTCGAAAACCCGTCCCTCAAGACTTATGAGACCGGGGCCATTGTGGCAACCGTTAACTCCCGGGCATTTGTCGGGGCACGCGGAGCGACGATCACCGTCGTTTTTGACCGGCCGTACTACGCAGAAGTCCAACTGCGGGTAAGGAGCTACATCCGTAGTGACATTGTCTTTGAACCGGAAGCGGTCAACTTCGGAACCATTGACTACGGAACTCCCGCCGAGCGGACAGTGACCATCAGGTACTCGGGGAGCCGAAGTTGGCGAATCACCGACGTGGTTTCACCGTTGCCGTATTTAACGCTCACGCTCTCCGAACCGACGACGCTCGGCTCCGAGACGGTCTATCGCCTCACCGTTAAATTGCCAGAAGACGCACCGGCAGGTACCCTGGCGGACCACCTGATTCTGAAGACAAATGATCGGACCTCGGATGCAGTCCCCTTGCGAGTTGAGGGGACCATTGTTTCACCCATCTCCGTAACGCCGAGCACGCTCTTTCTCGGACGTATGAAACCCGGCGAGAAGGTCAGCAAACAACTGGTCGTCCGTTCCAAGCAACCGATTCGCATCGCAAAGGTCGATTGCGAACCGTGCAACGGTGTCCTCGAGGCCGATCTCTCACGTGCCGGCAACCCGGCCACCGTACACGTTATCCCCGTCACCTACACCGCCGGGGAAGAGCCAGGCCAGATTGCCGCCAACATCCGGATTCATACGGACGCCCCTTCCGTCAGTGAATCTCCGCTCTTGGCGAGGGCCGTGTCTGTGGTTCAAAAGTAGCGGTTGTTTTCAGCGCTACTTCCAAACTTGGACCCAATCTCGGGCCGGGATGTTGTGCTGGACCCCATTGAATTCCACGCGGATGGCTTCATCGTTGAAGTTTTCCAGCACATAGCTACCGTCGTCAAAGACATACACCCCCAACTTGTTCGGCCCGTGGACGGTCATGGACCAAGGACTCAACATCGCCCGGCGAAGTCGGTTAAGCTCGTCTTCCGGAATCCGTAACAAACGATGCGGATCTCCTTGAACCTGCAACAGATGAACGTTCGACTTCTTGAGCGCTTCCTGGTTTTTCAGTTCCTTTGCCAGACCATCTGTTAGCAGGACAGGGACACCCCGCTCAACGAGTCGAGATAGTCTCTCTTCAAATTGCGGATCGGTGAGGGCATGAATTGAGAAAAATGCTGCCTTGGCATTCTCGGGAAACTCATGGCATGGAACGAGGGGCAATCCCAGCATTCCCACAAAGTCGAACACATACGCTTCCTTACCGGGCGAACTATGAGGTGGCTTGTAGGCTGCGATGCCTATGATCGACCGGCGACGTACTTGCTCTGCCTTGCGGAGGAGGTCCGGGATATGCTGTCGTAGGACCTCGACATTCCGGGGACCGGTATCCCGCTGAAGGGCCCCATAACAGAAAAGCATCGACTCCTTTGCCCCCGCCAAGACGGTCTGCCGAGCCTGCTCCAAATACGTCTTTTCTGTTGTTCCGAAAGGATCAAACCATCCGCCGCCACACTTCTCGCCACCGATGCCCCCCAACCACCGCATGATGAAGTAGGCCTCATACTGGACCTTGCGTCCCCATCGTGGATTGTCGTAGTCCCGCGTTTCCGTGCCGACCCAGATGAGGTCGAAATCGGCCGTCTGTTGCAGGACCTCGTAACCACGCTCGTGAAAGGCATCATACCATTGAGGGTACTTGATGATGACGCGAACGTTGGGATTGACACTTCGGGACGCCTCCAAAATAAGGAGCCGAGATACCTGGACCATCAATTCGCAACGATACGCCGACCAGGTATCGGAATCGACAGGGAACGTTCGTTCACCAATGGTGATCGTCCGATTTTGTCTGGCGGCGTTGCACTCCGGACATGTGCAGTCCGTAAAAAGGAAGTCATCGATCATGATTTCATCGAAAAGAGACGCCGTGTACCTGAAGATCTCGGCCAACTTGTCCTGTGTTGCCCGATCCGTGTAGCATGCGATGATTTTCCATCCCGTAGAGGGCTTTCCCACGTTGGTTGTCGTCACGCACCCGGAGACATCAAACCCGGCAGCACGGAAAGTATCTCTCGCTTGAACCAACAAGTCCTTTGGTGCCAAATAGCCATCCCGGAATGACTCGATAAAGACCCGCGTCACGCCGGTCTTGCGGCACCACTCGATGGCCGACTGACGGCCCTCGTCGGTTGTCAAATAGTCGCGTACATTTTGTGCGGTGAACAACGTGGAGAATCGATGAATGGCAGCCTTATCCTGACATAACTGCCAAAGATTGTCGGGTTTGGTCTCCGCGAGAACCATCCCCCGGCCACAGATCAAGAGGATCGTTACGACCAAGAGCAACACGCGATCACCGCGACAACATTGCCCGCGACCGTCCCTCGCGTAATACCTCATGAAGCACCTCCTCATATCCAACAAGAAGCTAAGACCAACGGGGATTGTCCTTCAATCTTGCGCATTAGCCCATGGTGCAAAAGGGCCTTGTTCTGCTTTGCCGCTCAAAGGGATGCCAGGAACGTGACTTATCCTTAGCACCAGGAGTCCGCACCCTGGAGTTTATCAGTTTTTTGTGGTTTGACATGGCCAGGACAGCGCCGACCGCTCCCAAATGGGTAACGATGCAAACATCAAAATTGGAGGGACGCGCGCCGTCGCGTCCGCCGACGTGCCAGTTGATCATCCATTATGATTCACGGCCACCACGGCGCGTGGCCCTCCAAAGCGGACTATGGATTTTGCCCCCATCAAACGCATATTTGCACGTGCTTGCCTTGCCATTCAAACGTTGGAATCGCGGCCCACTGCTGCAAAAACTGGGCAAACTCTAGTCTGCACCATCTGCCTATGCGGTTGCACTTTCTGGCATAATGAATGTTTAGCGATATGAGCTAAGATTGTAAATAGGCCGACCGGCAGGCATGATGGGCGGGCC
>FWWL01002278.1_pt1 | contig 10297 bp, 5 predicted proteins | sample 2228331 | NCBI WGS metagenome assembly FWWL01 (sample SAMEA103939775, study PRJEB20133) | metagenome
CGGGGGCGGCCGGAACCGGCCGCCCCCGCCGGGTGCGTGTCTGCGGAACAAGAAGAGGGACTAGTAGTCCTTCGGCACCGCGCCGTTCCCCACTTCGCGGTATCGCGCGTGGCCGTCCCCGTGGACGTAGATGCTGCCTTCGCGGTGCGGCTTCAGGGGAAGGTCCATCCCCGGCATGCTGGAGTCCGGCCAGTTCAGCACCACACAGTACCACATCACGCGCTGCGACAGTCCCCTTCCGTTCAGTCCGTCGAGCTCCGTGATGGTGCGCGGACGGTCGTTCACAGGATCCCACCACCCGGTGTCGAACCCCACGCTCACCGCCACATCGTGCTGGCAGTTCGGGATCCAGGTCTGCAGGTAGCCGAAGGCATACCTCTTTCCGTAATACTGGCCGTTCCCCCTGCTGGGGCAGATCCAGATCTTGTCGTCCTTGACGTACGGAGCAAACCCGGGGTGCACCCGGAACGACCACCGTTTGGACGTGAACTGCGTCTTCGCCCCGCCCTTCGGGCTCTCGTACACTCCGAGAGGGAGCCCTTCGGGCGCGTAGTTGGGCATCCGTCCCTTGTAGTCGTCCACGTACATCATCGTGGCGAGTCCCAGCTGCTTCCCGTGGGACAGGCAGGCGGACATCCGCGCCCTCTCCCGCGCCTGGGCGAACACGGGAAACAGGATGGCCGCCAGTATGGCGATGATGGCGATGACCACCAGCAGTTCGATAAGGGTAAAGCCTTTGCTCCGTCTCATCGTCTCGTTCTCCTCGCGGGCGCCCCGAGCGGCGCGAGACCCGTCCCTTGCTCCCGCCGTGTGGCCGGTTTTTCCCCGGCGGGACCGTTTCGCCTTGGCAGGACGCGACTTTTATACTATTATACTACCAATTGCCCGTGCCCGTGGCGCAATCCTCCCACGATTTGCCCGGGAATTTTTCCCGGAGGAGCGCCCTGACCGGAGGTATCTGCCCGTGAGACCACTGTCTGCCGCACTGATGGCCGCGCTCTGCGCCGCCAGCTGCTCCGGGGCCGCGGCCGCCCCGCTGGCTGCGGATCCCGCGGTGCCCTGCCCGGAGGTCCGCCGCCCACCCGTCATCGACGGCAGTCTGGACGACGCCTGCTGGGCCGGAGAGCCCGCCATCCCGGACCTGCGGCTGGCGGATGGCGTTTCGCGGCCCGCTGCGGCGACACAGGTCCGTCTGGGACGGGACAGCCGGGCCCTGTACATCGCCTTGCGGTGCGCCGAGCCTCATATGGACGGTCTCAAGCTCTCCGAGCCCGAGAAGCCCTGGCGCGACGACTCGGTGGAGGTGCTCATCGACCCGCTTCGCGGACGGCGGCACTTCCTGCAGTTCATCGTCTCCGCCTCGGGCGCGCGGCTTGCGCTGGTGAACACCCCTCCCGGGGACATGCCCCTGTGGCAGACCCCCTCCGGATGGGAATCCGCCGTGCGCCGCTCGCACGGGGAATGGACCGTCGAGATGGCCATCCCCTGGAGCGACCTGGGGCTTCGACGTCCGCCGGAGCTCCCTCTGCGCGTCAACTTCGTCCGGAACAGGCAGGCGCGTCCGGAGCGCTCCGGCTGGGCAGCCCGCTCAGCGCCCGGGACGCTGCCCGGCCAGTCCGCCGGGAATCTTCTGCTCCAGCCTCCGCCCCCCCTGGCAGTCCGGATGAGCGGGACGGCCAGGCCCGAGGACGGCGAGTCCGAGGTGCGGCTCGGTCTCGATGCGGCCGCACAGGAGGCGGTGACGCTGCAGCCCGAGCTGCGCGTCCATCCCTCCGTCTTCCCGCGGTCGGTGCGCCTCAGACAGGTCAGGGTGTCCCCTGCGGCGGGAGTCGCGCTCGCCGCGCGCCTTCCCCTGCCGCACGGCCTGACCGCGACCGGGGTGGACGTCCTGGGGCGGACGTCCGGTGGTCGGACGGTGTTTCTGGGCAGCTTCACACTCCCCGTCCCGCCATCCCGGCCCGCCGTGAAGGGCAGGCTTCTGACGGATGCGTCCTGGGGGCAGGTGTGGGAGGCCAGCGCCACCGCCAAGGTGTTCCCGGACTGCCGCCCGGTGTCCCGGCGGCCCGGTCCGGTGAGGATTGCGGCGGCCAGGGGCGAGTTTGAGCCGTTCCAGGTCGTCCTCACCCCGCGGCGCGACCTGAAGGACGTGACCGTCTCGGTCTCCGGACTGCAGGGACCGGCGCGCATCCCTCCGGAGGCCGTCACCGTGCGGATGGTGGCCACCGTCCCCGTGACCCTGCCGAGCAGCGTGGACGTCCCGCCCGGCGAGTATCCCGACCCTCTCGTGCCGCTGGAAGGGCCTGTCGCGCTCCCCGCGGGCCGCTCCACGGCGTTCTGGTTCACGGTGCGGGTCCCGGCGGGCATCCCGGCGGGGGAGTATTCCTGCGAGGTGACCGTCTCGCCCGCCGGCGAGGAGCCGGTGCGCGTCCCCGTCTCGCTGCGCGTCTGGGACTTCGACCTTCCGGCCCTGCCGCATCTCCGGACGGCATACGGGACGTGGCACGGGCTCAACGCCCTGTGCAGATGGCACGGCATCGAGTGGGACGACACCGAAGCCGTCCGCCGGACGGAAGAGCTGCTCAACCGGACGTTTCACGAGCACCGCATCGCCCCGTTCAATGCTTTCCAGACGCAGAAGGTGAAGGTCTCCGTGTCGGACGGGCAGGTGAAGCTGGACTTCTCGGAGTTCGACGAGGGGGCCGAAAAGTATCTGCATCTGTTCAACTCGTTCATGCTTCCCGGCTCGTTCCGCGGCGGGGTGGCCGGAAGAGGCCCGGGCGACGAGGGCTACGAGGAGCGCAAGGTGCAGTTCCTGAGGCAGCTCAGCGCCCACCTTCGCGAAAAGGGGTGGCTGGGGAAGGGATACAACTACATCTACGACGAGCCGAGGCCCGAGCAGTACGGCCTGGTCGTGGAGGAGGCGCGGCTCTGGCGGCAGGCCGACCCCCGCCTGAAGATCCTGCTGACCGAGCAGGTGGAAGACGAGCTGATCGGCTCGGTGGACATCTGGACCCCGGTGCTGGACGCCTACAGCGCGCAGCGCTGCCGCGAGCGGCAGGTGGCAGGCGAAGAGGTGTGGTGGTACGTGTGCGTGGGGCCCAAGCACCCCTACCCCAACTACTTCATCGACTATCCCGCAGCGGGACACCGCATCTTCCACTGGATGACCTACGCCTGGGACGTCACCGGCATCCTTTACTGGGAGACCATGTACTGGAGCGGCAACCCCTGGGAGGAGCCGATGACCTACTCCGATGACGGACGCCGCAAGCCGTTCGGCAACGGCGACGGGTTCCTGCTCTACCCGGCCACCCGCAAACCGTCCGATGAGCCCGTCATCTCCGGCCCGGTGGAGTCCATCCGGTGGGAGATGCTGCGGGAGGGCATCGAGGACTACGACCTGTTCCGGATGCTGGAGGAGGCCGTGAAGGACGCGGAGCGCTCGGGCGCGGGCAGGAGCCTTGCTGCCGGGGGGAGAAAGGCTCTGGACGCGGTTCGGACGGCATGTCCGTCCCTGACCGACTACGAAGTCGACCCGGACACGCTTTACAGGATACGGACGCGGGCGGGGGAGGCTCTGGAGAAGCTGGTGCGGGCGGGCGCGCGGACAGGCGCGCCTGCCGGAATACAGCCGGGGGAGGCACGCTGACAGGGTGGCTTTGCAGACGGAAGTCCGGCCCGGGACGGGCGACGCGAAGGAGGTGACGGAGGAGGACGGGGGAAGAGGCATCTCGGCGAGAGCCATCCTGCTGGGACTGGTGCTGGTCGCCGGGACCTGCCTGCTGGTCAGCTATGCGGAGCTGGTCATCCAGGGCATCCAGATCGGCTTCCTGCAGATGCCCCCGGCCATCGTCGGCATCCTTCTTTTCATCATCCTGCTGCGGCTTGCGCTGCGGAAGCTCGGCGGCTTCTTCGGGCTGAACCCCTCGGAGATCCTGGTCATCTACTGCATGATCCTGGTGGCGGCGATGATCAGCTCGCGAGGGCTGATGGAGAAGGTGCTGCCGCTGTTCGTGACCACCAACTATTACGCCAACAAGGCCAACGAGTGGCACGAGCTTTACGACCCCCACCTCAAGCCGTGGATGGTGGCCTACGACCCGACGAAGCCGGGCATCCAGCCGGTGTCGCGGGGCTACTTCGAGGGGCTCTGGGAGGGTGAGGAGATTCCCTGGCATCTCTGGGCCACGCCGCTGGCCGCCTGGAGCGCGCTGGTGCTGCTGGTGTTCTTCGCGTTCCTGTGCATGGCCAGCATCCTGCGCCGCCAGTGGGTGGAGAACGAGCGCCTCAGCTTCCCTCTCGTGCAGCTTCCGGTGGAGATGGTGCGCCCGGACGGCCCGCAGCATCTGCTTCGCAACCGGCTGCTGTGGGGAGGCGCGGCGGTGCCGGCCGTGGTCTTCACGCTGAACGGGCTCCACAATATGGCGCCCAGCGTGCCTCAGATTCCCCTGAGCATCTTCCTGAACACCTATCTGGTGACCGCGCCGTGGAACTACATCTACTGGTTCGGGATATTCTTCTCGTTTGCGGCCATCGGGTTCTTCTTCCTGCTGCCCACGGAGGTGCTGTTCTCGCTCTGGTTCTTCGCGCTGTTCGCCCGCTTCCAGGATGTGGTGGCTGGGTCGTTCGGCATGGACCCCCAAAGGATGCCGGTCTACGGGACCCACCTGTACGTGGCCTACCAGACGGTGGGGGCCTACTTCGTGCTGGCGGCGTATCTGCTGTGGGCGGCGCGGCCGCACCTGAAGAAGGTGGTCGCATCCGCGTTCGGGCGCGAGCGCGTGGACGACTCCCGGGAGATGCTGCCCTATCCCGTAGCCTTCTGGGGTCTGTTCATCAGCCTGGCGCTCATCGTGCTCTGGACGTGGAAGGCCGGACTGTCCCCGGCGGTGGCGCTGCTGGAGTTCGGCATCTGCCTGTTCGTGGTGGCGCTGGTGCTGGCCAGAAGCACCGCTGAGGCCGGCGTGCTGATGACCGAGACCTCGTTCCGGCCCGTGGACGTCTACCGCATGTTCGCGCCGATGAGCTCGCTCGGCGCCCAGAACCTTGCGCTGCTGCCGTTCTTCGACACGGTGTTCCTGCGGGAGCAGCGAGGACTGCTGCTGACGGGCTTCCTGGACGGCCTCAAGATCAGCGATTCCATCCAGACCCGCCGCAGGGCGATGCTGGCGGTTTTCGGTCTGGGCATCCTGGCCGCCATGCTGATAGCGGGCGCCTATCACATCTGGCTCCCTTACAACCGCGGCGGCATCAACCTGTACCAGTACGTCTACCAGGGACACGCCTACTGGACGCTCTCGGAATACGAGTCCCAGATGCGCGACGCGGCGCCGGCCACGCGGGAGGGGCTGTTCTGGTTCTGCGTGGGCGCTGTGTTCACGGTGTTCCTCTCGTACATGCGGTCGGCGTTCTTCTGGTGGCCCTTCCACCCGCTGGGCTATGCCCTGTGCGTCTCGTGGACGATGTCCGTGTTCTGGTTCTCGTGCTTCGTGGCGTGGGTCATCAAGGTGTTCATCCTGCGATACGGCGGGATGCGGCTGTTCCTGAAGGCCCGTCCCTGGTTTCTGGGGATGGTGCTGGGAGAGTTCGGCATGGCGGTCATCTGGTCCATCGTGAGCGGCATCACGGGGGCCAGGGCTCCGGAGTTCCCTTGGCCGTGAAGGCGTCTTTGCGCTCCCGGGGAAGGTGACCCGCGACTCGGCGGGGAAGTCCAATGATACTACCAATCGTTTCGACGCGCCCGGTGCCGGGCAAGGAGAGTGCTCGATGATGTCGATGGTCCCGCGCCCGCTGGCGGCGTTCTGGATGGCCCTGGCGCTCTGCGCCCCCCTCCCGGGCGCTCTGCCCGCCGCGCATACCGCGCCTGCCGAGGTCTTCGGCGGGGTGTTCATCCGGGACAGGATGCTCCCCGAGATGCTGACATACACGCTCGGCGGGTGGCGTCTCCGTGTGGAGATGGGGGTCTCCCGGCCGGACGGCTCGGACCTGGCTCACGGAGGCGTGCTCCGCTTCTTTGTCCGGAACACCACGGAGCAGCCTCTCGAGGTCACGGGCGTCTGGCTGGAGGGGGTGGACCTGGCAAAGCACATTGTGCCGAAGCATGCTGCCCACGGGGGCACGTCGTCCGCCGGATATCTGCTCAACTCCCCGGAAGAGACGCCGCCCGACGTGCGCGAGAAGCTGGACTCTCTGGGCCGGCCGGTCTGGTATCAGGTGCGGCCGGAGCCGGTCCCGCCCGGAGCGTTCGCGGAGGTCGACATCCGCCTGCAGGGTCAGCCTCAGCAGGAGCGGCTGAACGTCCGCCTGAGCGGGCAGGGCTGGACCTCCGGCGAGCTCACGGTGAGCACGGCGGACGACCCGGCCCTGAGGCTCGCAGCCGTCAACTTCAGTCCGGACATCCGGCGGCTGTATCTGTACCTCAGGCGCGACGACGGTCAGGAGTTCTCCCTGCGGGAGGTACGGCTGGACGGCCGTCCTCTGCCGCTCCCGGCTGACCTGAAGGGCAGCAGCCGGGGCTTTCTGCCCGTCTCGCTGGAGCTGCCCGCCCCGCTCGAGTTCGGCTCGTTCCATCTCTTCGAGGCGGCCGACTCAACCGGACAGACCGCCCGCATCGTGATGCGCGCCCGCGACGACTATTTCGCGCTCGGGATGTGGGGCTACCGCAACTACGGGAACACGACGGCCCAACGGGCGCGCGATACGTGCCGGACCTTCCGGGACCACCTGTTCAACACCCACATGCTCATGGCGGGCGAACAGAGCGGCTATCTGGTGGGCTCGGACGAGGGGTTCGCTCTGCTCCAGGAGATGGGGCTGCGCGTGATGAGCCGGGACCCCACCCGGCAGGACATCCGCAGCCCGTGGACCTACGCCCGTTTCGTGATGGACGAGCCGGACGCGCACGACTACTTCGCCAACGACCTGCAGCCCGCGGATCTCCGGCTGGGCTCCATGGGGCAGGGGGTCATCGCGCGTCAGCGCGACTGGACGCTCCGCGACGGGCGCACCCTGTGCCTGCTGAACATCGACAACACGTTCGTCCCGTTCAACTACCTGACGTACGGCGCCATCCCGGACATCCTCGCGCTGGACCCCTACTACATCGAGTGCCTGATGGGGGTCTACGAGAAGCGCCCGGAGCGCATCTCGCAGTTCTTTACCCCGATGTATGTGATGGGGACCGCCGAATACGCGCGCCTGGCCGCCGAACCCCGGCCCACCCACGTCATCCTGAACTCCACCTCCTACCGGTTCCCGGATAAAGAGCCCTTCCGCTTCCCGACTCCGGAGGAGAAAAGGGTGGAGTTCTACATGTCCCTGGGTGCGGGAGCGAAAGGCATCTCCTACTGGTGGTTCACGCCCATCGGCGAGTGCTACGGCGCCGGTTCGGACGAGCCGGAGGCGAAGGCTCTGATGCGGGAGCTGGCGCGTCTGAACGCGGAGGCGCGGACGCTGCTGCCGGAGCTCGGGGTGGCGTGTCCGGCGGCCCGTCCCGGCGCGCTCAACGACCCGTTCGCCAGCCTCAGACCGTTCTGGGTGCTCTCCCGGACGCTGTTCTCGGGTCCGGACACCGCCATCGTGACGCTGTTCAACCGCGACCACTCCTCGGACCGCCACGGCACCATCTTCCAGCCCGTGGAGAAGGCCACCCTCACCTTCACGCCGCCGCCGTGGCTCGACGTCCGCTCGGCGTTCCGCGTGGACGGGGGAAAGCTGACGGAGCTGGAGATCGTGCGGGAGGGCGACTCACTGGTGCTGGAGCTGGGACGGCTGGAGCTGGGCGACATGGTGGTGCTCACGTCGGACGCGTCGCTGCTGGCGAAGGCGCGCGAGCGCTGGAAGGCCATCCAGCCCGTGCTGGCCGGCGTCCTGGAGGAGAAGTAGAGGAGGACGGCTGTGCTTTTCGAAGAGCCCCGCCTGCTGTTCGTCGACGGGGCGGACATCGAGCGGATGGACGGCGTGACCCTGAGGCTGAACCCGCCTGAGAAGTGCGGGCCCTGCCTGGTGGTGGAGCATCCCTGGGAGAAGCGCATCACCCGCCCTTCGGTGGTGTTCCGCTGGAAGGACCACTGGCGGATGTACTACACCGTGGTGACCGGCGAGTGGACCCGGGCCATGGCGCTGGCCGTCAGCGCGGACGGCATCCACTGGGAACGCCCTGAGCTCGGAGCCGTGGAGTTCTGGGGCTCCACCGCGAACAACCTGGTGGACATCCAGGACCTGCGCCCGGACGAGATGTGCATCTTCGTGGACCCCAACGGCCCCGAAGAGGAGCGCATCAAGTTCGTGGGCGAGTGGCCCTATGTGGGGATGTGGGTGATGACCTCCGCCGACGGCGTGCGCTTCAAACGCGCGCCCGGCGAGATCCTCCGCTTCCATCTGGACAACCATATGTCCGTCTTCTGGGACCCGGAGATACGGAAGTACCGCATCTACTGCCGGGGCAGCGACGCCAGCCGCCCCATCCCTCCCGCGAAGGGCAGCCGGATGGTGGTGTATGCGGAGACGGAGGACATCTTCCAGCCCATCCCGGTGGACGAGGACCGTCCCGACCGCTGGCCGCCCGGGATGCGCCGACCCGGTCCGGGCGGGCTCATCATCGAGCCCCTTCCGCCCGTCAACCGTGAGCTGCCCGCCGTCCTGAAGTGCGACGAGATGGACCCGCCCGAGTGCGACCTCTACCAGTCCGCCACCATCCACTACGCCCCGGGCATCTACCTGTCGTTCCCGTCCATCTACTACCACTATCCCGCCCCGCCGGAGGGGTTCATCAACGACGGGGTCATCGATGTGCAGTTCTCCCCCAGCCGCGACGGCATCGCCTGGGACCGCTCCATCCGCGAGCCCTATGTGCGTCTGGACCTGGAGGGGGGCAGGGCATCCCGCCAGATCCATATGCTCATCGGCGCGGTCCCGGACGGGCACTACCTGTACCAGTATTACTGCGGGTGGGACCGCACCCACGGGCAGGACCGCACGCCGGAGGATCCGAAGCCGAAGCACCCTGTGGAGTTCGGCGACCCCATCGCCTTCCGGCTGAAGCAGAGGCTGGACGGGTTCGTCGCGGCGGAAAGCGACTACACGGGGGGCGAGCTGGTGACGCGGCCGTTCGAGGTCGCCGGCGACACCCTGGCCATCAACATCGACACGTCCGCGAGCGGCTGCGCGAAGGCGGCCCTTCTGGGAGAGGACGGCCGGGAGCTGGAGGGCTTCGGACTTCAGGACAGCGACCTCCTGCACGCGAACGACACCGCGCACATCCTGTCGTGGAGGAAGTCGCGGGACGTGTCCCGGCTTCGGGGGCGGACGGTGCGGCTGATGCTGCGAAGCAGAGCGACCAGGCTTTACGCGGTGTACCCCGGCGGGCCGCCGCGGAGCGGGGCGCATCAGTGAGGAGAAGGAGTTACTGCAGATTGGACACGGGCGCTATCCTGAGGATCGCCGCGCTCGCCGCGGCGGCGCTTCTTGTCTCGGCTCCCGCGGTGCGGGCCGCGGGCGCGGGCCGGGATGTCTTCCGCGACGTCTTCCCCGTGCCGAAGGCGTTTGCGGACCTGGGCGGGGACGACCTGCAGATGCCTGCCGGCGGCACGGTCATCGTCATCGGGCAGTCCGCGCCGGAGCCGGAGGAGTACGCGGCGGAGTCGCTGCAGAGATGGGTCCGGCTGCGCTACGGCCAGGAGTGGCGCATCGTCCGGGAGGAAAGCCGGCCGGCTGGCGCGGCCGCGGTGGTCATCGGGCAGGCGTCCACCTGCCGCCTGGCTGCGGAGGTGGCGCGGGAGTGGAACATCGATCCCGCCCGCGTGCCGGCCGCCAGCGACGGCTATCAGCTCCGCACCGGCCGTTTCCGGGGACAGCCGCTGGCTCTGGTGCTCGGCAGCAACCCCCGTTCGTGCATCTACGGGCAGGACACGCTGAGCCAGCTGCTCCGGGAGGGCAGCGGCGGACTGTCTCTGCCGCGCGTGGCCGTGCGCGACTGGTCCAGCATCCGGTGGCGCGGCCGCCCCCACGCCGTGCTGCCCGGCTACGACCGGCCCGGGACCTTCGACCTGTTCGCGCGGGCGCGCGTGAACTACATCGACCTGCGCGACGGTCCCGGCGTCTACGGCACGCCTCCCGGCCATCCGCTGGACAAAGAGAGGATGCAGCGGGCTTTGAAGGAGGCGCACCGCCGGGGGATGGTGGTGTACGGCGTGGTGGACTGCGCGGTGCCGGAAGCCAGGCGCGAGGCCGTGCTGAAGACGTTCGAGGAGTTCATCGCGCTGGGCGTGGACGGACTCTGGATATCCATCGACGACCC
>FWWL01010843.1_pt1 | contig 10297 bp, 8 predicted proteins | sample 2228331 | NCBI WGS metagenome assembly FWWL01 (sample SAMEA103939775, study PRJEB20133) | metagenome
ATTTCATTTTCTATGTAATTATTTTTTTCTGGCATTTTTGTTTTGAAGTTTAATTTTTTAAACACAATGGGGGTTGCCTTTACAGCAACCCCCGCGGATCACTCATCTATTCCCGGCGTCATCATAGATTATCTAAACAGTGCGAGTACACCTTGAGGCGCTGCGTTAGCTTGGGCAAGTTGAGCGGTTGCGGTCTGCTGTAGTATCATAAGTTTGGCGACCTCAACTTGCTCTTTAGCGATATCCGCATCGAAGATCCTGCTCGCTGCAGCGTCCGTGTTGGTCATAGATACGATCAAGTTCGCTTCTTTAACATCAAGGCGGTTAATTAAAGAACCGACATATTGTAATTGCTGTGTAACTGTCTTAATAGCATTATCGACCGTTGAAATAAAGCCAGTCGTTAAATCAGATGTAACGACATCGGTTGACTTAACAAGCGACCTATCAACTGTAATATCAAATTTAACAGTGAGCGTATCGCTGGTATCACTTCCAACTTGAAAGTCTCTACCGGTTGCCCAATCGCCACCACCTGCACCTCTGAGAAGTTGCATCCCGTTGAACTTCGTTTGCTTCACTATTTCATCGATCTCAGCGAGATAATCATTGATCTGTGTTGCGATTGCGGTTAATTCATCATCGCTTAGCGCTCCGTTTACTGCTCTTGTTACTTGCTCTTTAATAGATACAAACAAATCGTTAATTTTTTGCAATCCACCTTCAGCTACTGAAAGAACATTTTTCGCATCGCCGACGTTGTTGATCGCTTGAGCAAGCCCGCGCGATCTCGCCTGCAACTTCTTTGCTATTGTGTACCCAGATGGGTCATCCGCAACAGAGTTGATCTTTTTACCCGTCGCAAGACGGAGCTGATGAACGCTGAGTTCTCGATTGATGTCGTTCAAAGCGTTATAAGCGTTCATCGCTGCGATGTTGGTGTTGATCCTCGTTCCCTGTGAGAGTGCCATGGCTGTAACCTCCTTGTTTTTTTGTTTGACATTTACCCGGGGCTTCCGTGCCCCGGTGGTTTTCACCTCTATTTATCGGAAACATACGCTAATTACTTTAGTCCCAAAACTAAAGTTTTGAAATAATATACCGATAAAACTAAAAAACAATTGTGCGAAATACCTATGCCAAGGCTATCTCTTTGTATGATAGTTAAAAACGAGGAAAAATTCCTCCCCGGCTGTTTAGAAAGCGTAAAAAATATAGTCGACGAGATGATAATCGTCGACACCGGTTCAAGCGATAAAACCGTAGAAATCGCACGCTCATACGGCGCAAAAGTTTTCCTTTTCGAATGGAAAAACGACTTTTCACTTGCAAGAAACGAATCAATAAAACATGCAACTGGTGAATGGATTTTAATCCTCGACGCTGATGAAAGATTAAATCCCGGTCAGGAAGAGAAAATTAGAAAATATTTAAACATGGATTTCGATGGGCTTTACGTTAAAGTCATAAGCATCGGCAAAGATGGGAAAGAAACGGTAAATGAATATCCAAGAATATTCAGAAAAAAAGAAAGTGTAAAATTTGAAGGAAAAATCCATGAACAAATCACTCCATCGATCATAAAATCAGGCGGTAAACTTGCAAAAACTGATATCACGATCACTCATCTTGGCTATGCCCAAAGCGATGAAGTGATGAGAAGAAAATATGAAAGAAATTTATCTCTGCTCCTCGAACAGGTAAAAGAAAATCAAAACGACGCATACGCTTATTATCACATCGGGGTGATTAAAATTTTAATGGGTAAAAAAGACGAGGGAATTGAATATCTAAAAAAATCAATTCTCATCCCAAGAGAAAACTCAAACCTCAGCGATCCAGTTCGCGCTGTAATTTATAACATTCTCGGGAAGTATGAAATCCAGAACGGGAATTTTTCAGAAGCCATGAAGTACTTGAACGATTCTAAAAAACTTGCTCCAACGCAAGTCAGCTCATACTATTACATTGGGCTTGCATATGCGAAGCAATCTAACTTTCCCCTGGCGATAAATTCATTTGAAAATGCTTTAAAAAATCTGCAATCAATTTTAAAAGGAAAACCTCTCGATGTTTCAGTTGAAGATCTAATCGATTCAGAAGCAATTCACTTTAAATTGTTCTTCTGCCACCTTAATCTCGGCAACTTTAACAAAGCGAAGGAACATATTGCGAAGTTTCTATCAAATGAAGAACTTCACAGGGAAACGCTTGGTATTTTGGTCGATGAATATAAAAATGGCAACCGAAATGTCGTTCAACTTTTGAAATTCATCTCCGAGATTAAACCGAGTTTTGAAATTTTTAAAATCCTTTCGGGAATCTATCAAATTGAGGATGAGCTTGTAAATGCGGTCGAAAGTCTAAAGAAAGCCCTTAAATTCAAAGACGATGATGAGATAAGATATAACCTTGGGGTATGTCTTACTGCGTTAAAAAGATTTGATGAAGCGATTGAGTTTTTGAGTCCATTTTTAAATCGAAAGGATTCAAAATTTTTCGAGGGTTCGATGAGGGTCCTTGCGTCCGCATATTTTATGCTTGGAAAAGTCAGCGATGCGATGAATCTCCTTAACAGAAAAACAGAAACATAAATAAAAAGGAGGCTCTAGTATGGGAAAAGATTTAAGAAGGTGTTGGTGCGGTGGCATTCTTCAGAGTTCAATACACGATGCATACCTTCGCTGTGGAAATTGCGGTACTTTTGTTGCGAAACAACAATTTTCTCAAAATGAGCTGAAAGAATTTTATACTTTTGACAGATACTGGCACAATTATGTGACTAATCTTGGGTATCCATCGATTGAAGAGAGATATTAATTTAGCGCTTTCGGTTCGTGAGATGCTTGGTTACAGAAAGATAACAGAGAGATTTAAAAGACCTACACTTTCTCTTGCTATGATTGTAAAAGATGAAGAGAATTATCTTGCTCAGTGCCTTGAGAGCGTAAAAAATCTTGTTGATGAGATTGTGATAGTTGATACAGGTTCTCAGGACAGGACAAGGGAGGTAGCAAAGGTATTTGGTGCAAGGGTATTTGATTTCCCGTGGAATGGTGATTTTTCAGAGGCGAGGAATTTCTCCCTATCAAAGGCTGAGGGGGATTGGATATTGATTCTTGATGCAGATGAGGTGATCGCAGAGAGGGACCACGGAATTATAAGGGAACTCATCCGAGGGGTCAAGAGAAAAGCATACACGATGATAACGAGAAATTATACCAATAAAAAATTAGACAATGCAAATTTAACGGACTGGAAACCTAACATTGGTGAGTATCAAGAAGAAAGAGGTTTGGGTTGGTTCCCAAGTGTAAGGGTGAGGTTATTTCCAAATGATAGGAGATTAAGATTTGAAAATCCTGTTTACGAAGTGATTGATAATTCTCTTAAAAGGGAAGGTTATGAGATTGTGATGTGTCCTGTTCCAGTGCATCATTACGGGAGATTAAATGAAAAAAGGACTGAAGAAAGGTTTCAACTTTATTATGGACTTATAAATAATCTTGAGAGGTCTGATAATAAACTAAAGGCACTTAATGAACTTGCTGTAATTGCGTCTGTGATTGGAAGACTCGATGAGGTAGCACGGTTGATGGAGGAAGTGATGGAATCGAAAACGGGTGTGTAAGCGTATGTGTGAGTGTAAGAAGTTTTACTTGCGCCCATTTGCGTTTATTTAGGTTTATTTTTAAATTAATAATTGAAAACGACGGGCGCTTAGCTCAGTTGGTCCAGAGCGCTACCTTCACACGGTAGAGGTCGCAGGTTCGAATCCTGCAGCGCCCACAATTTTTTATGGGGAAATTAACAAATCTTATCTTGAAAAAAAGAAGCATTTTAAATAGATTTATCTCAAATATCAAAGCCTTGTGTGTTTTATGATACTTGTAATACCATCGATCGAAATAATTCGTGGAAAATGCGCTTGTTTAATTCAGGGCTTGCCGGATAGCCCTAAAATTTATCCCGATGACCCTGTAGAAGTAGCGCAGATATGGAGAAAAGAAAACGCAAAGGCTTTATATTTAATTGACATCGATGGGAAAAATTTAGGAAGACCTCAAAATTGGGAAGTCTTTGAAAAAGTTGTTAATAGAGTTGACATCCCGATCATAGTTGAAGGCGGTTTCAAAAATTACGATGATGTTAAAAAAGCAAACGAACTTGGAATTTTAAGAATTATTATGGATATGGACACATCAGAAGATATTTCACTTCTTAAAGAATTAGTCGACGAGTTTACATCAAAAAGAATCGGCTTAATAATAGAAGCAAAAGATGGACGCGCTGGAAATTTAGATGTGATTGAAATGGTTTCTAAAGTAAAATCTGCCGGAATTGAAAGAGTTGTTTACGAAGATTTAACCGACGATGGATGTGTTAATTTTAACGCACTTGAAAATTTTGCTGTTAAGGCTAATTTAAAAGTTACAACCAAGGGTGAATTGAACGGATATCCTGATTTAAAGAAACTTACAGAGTTTGAAAAATTTGGCGTCGATTCGATCATAATGAGTAAATCTCTTTATCACAACAAGTTCCCTTGCCAATATCTCTGGCGCATTGTCGAAGCCGAAATAGATTTATAAACAAAAGTATATCATTTGATGGCAAAGAAACCATTTATTGAAAGATTACTCGACGATAAACCGATCATCTGCGATGGTGCGATGGGGACCATGCTCGATCTCTATGAATATCCAGAACAGCCACGATGTATTCACAACATCTTAAACCCAGATATTGTAGAAAGAATTCACAGAGAATATATCGAAGCAGGGGCAGAGATAATAGAAACAAACACATTTGATGCAAATAGATTTCGACTTGAGTTTTATCATCTTCAAGACAAAATCAAAGAAATAAACAGAGCAGGGGTTGAAATAGCAAAATCTGTCGCGGGAGAAAATGTTTATGTCGCCGGTTCGATCGGACCAACTGGTAAACTTCTTGAGCCACTTGGAAAAGTAAAGATTCAACAGGTCAAAGATGTGATAAAAGAGCAAGCGGAGATTTTGATTGAAGCAGGCGTTGATTTAATAATTCTTGAAACTTTCGTCAGTTTAAATGAACTTGACGCTGCGATCGATGCAGTAAGAGAAATTTCGGATAAAATTCCGTTGATAGCTCAAAAAACTTTTCCAGAAGATGGAGCCATACTTGCAACCGAGTTTCCTATAGAGGTTGTGAAGCATATAAAAGAAAAAGGCGTAACAGTTGTCGGTTCAAATTGTACTGTTGGTCCACAGCGAATGTTCTCGATTATAAAGGCAATGTATCAAGATGATGTCATCCTTTCAGCTCAACCCGCAGCGGGAATTCCAACACTTGTAGATGGGAGATCCGTCTATCACGCAAGCCCCGAATATCTTGCAACATACGCTAAACAACTTGTCGAAGCAGGGGTTAAAATCATCGGGGCATGTTGTGGTTCAACACCATCTCACATAAAAGCGATAGCGGAAGCAGTTAAAGACATCAAATTGAAAAAGTCAAAAATTGATATAAAAGTCAAACAAGAAAAAAAAGAAAACCAGACATCAAGCGAAGGTTCTCGAGTTGAGGTGATATCGAGAAGAGAGGGAAGTTCAAACTTTGCAAAAAATATAGGGAGGAAATTTTTAACAACTGTTGAACTTGACATACCGCGTGGTCTCGATATGAGCTCGGTGATAGAGGGAGCAAGATATCTTAAAGATAACGACATTGACGCTGTCAACATAACCGACGGAGCGAGGGCAAGGTTTAGAATGGATCCCGTTGCAATTTCTCATCTCGTTCAATCAGAAGTTGGAATTGAAACGATAACCCACATAGCTTGTAGGGATAGAAACTTGATCGGATTACAGGGTCTACTTCTTGGGGCATGGGCGCTTGGAATTAAAAATATACTTGCGATAACTGGTGATCCTACAAAAATAGGTGATTTCCCAAATGCGACGACTGTTTTAGATGTTGATTCAATTGGTTTGATAAGGATTTTGAAAAATATGAACCATGGACTTGATGCGGTCGGGAATGTCATCGGGGAGCCAACGGACTTTTTGATAGCATGCGCGGTGAATCCAACCGCCGAAAATCTTGATTATGAAATTTCTCGACTTGAGAAAAAAGTCGAAGCGGGAGCGCAAATTGCTTTTACACAACCGTTGTATGAGATAAAAACACTTGAACTTTTCATCAAAAGAATTGAGCACCTTAAAATACCAGTGATGCTTGGGATACTGCCTTTAAGAAGTTACAAACATGCTGAGTTTTTGCACAACGAGGTCCCGGGAATAAACATTCCAGATTGGGTTCGAGAGAAGCTTTTCCTTGCCCGTGATGACGCTGGAAAGGTTGGGGTTGAGATATCAGCTCAATTTTTAAAAGAGGCAAAACCACTTGTCCAGGGCGTCTACCTTCTCCCACCGTTTAAAAAATATCATCTTGCTGTAGAAATACTCCAGAAAATTTAAAAACAAACTCACCTTCCCAAATGCTACCTCCAGAGATCATTCGCAAAAAAAGGGACGGCGAAAAACTAACGAAGGAGGAAATTTCCTTCTTCATCAAAGGCTATCTCGATGGAACGATCCCTGATTATCAGATGTCAGCCTTTTTAATGGCTGTTTACTTTCAAGGCATGGATTTTGAAGAGACAACTTACTTAACAGAGATAATGCTTCACTCGGGTCATATAGTCGATTTATCAGACATCCCGGGAATAAAGGTTGATAAACATTCAACAGGCGGAGTTGGAGACAAAGTCTCGTTAATACTTGCTCCAATAGTTGCATCAGCTGGGGTTCCAGTGCCTATGATATCCGGTCGAGCGCTTGGACACACAGGTGGAACGCTTGATAAACTTGAATCAATTCCGGGATTTAGGACAAATCTTTCAATTGACGAATACAAAAAGGTCATTTCAGAAATTGGTCTTGTTATGATTGGGCAGACCGAGGAAATAGCCCCTGCGGATAAAAAAATTTATGCGCTAAGAGATGTCACTGCAACGGTTGAATCGATACCTTTAATCTCGGCAAGCATAATGAGCAAAAAACTTGCTGAAGGAATCGATGCCCTTGTCCTTGATGTTAAAACTGGGCGTGGTGCTTTTATGAAGGAATACGAAAAATCTTTACAACTTGCGAAGACGCTTTTCACAATTGGAGAAAATTTTGGAAAGAAAGTGATAGCATTTATCACGGATATGAATCAACCCCTCGGTTATGCGGTTGGAAATTGGCTTGAAGTTGTCGAATCAATTCAATGTCTTCAAGGGATAGAAGTGCCTGATTTAATGTATGTGACTTATGTCCTTGCTGGCGCGATGATTATGCTCGGTGGAAAAGCAAAATCGATAGAAGAAGGAATAAATATCGCAAAGGAAACCGTTCATTCCGGCAAAGCCTATGAAAAATTTATCCAACTCGTCGAAAAACAAGGGGGAGATATAACCTATATCGAAAACCCCGGTAAATATCCTTTACCAAAGCATTCCATCGAGATCAAAAGCACTTCCGAAGGTTATATTTCGGATATCGATGCCCTTGAAGTTGGACTTGTATCAATTATACTTGGAGCTGGGAGAACTAAAGTTGACGATGTGATCGATCCAAAGGCTGGGATAATCTTACGAAAGAAAGTTGGCGACAAAGTTGAATTTGGAGAGCAACTTGCTGTTTTCTTTACAGATAAAGAGGATGCCATAAAAATTGCAAAAGAACGACTTTCGAAGGCATTCAAGATAACCCCTCAAAAACCACAACCGTTGAAATTAGTTAAAACCATAATCGATTCAAACGGCATAAGGGAATGGGAATAAAATAAAAAAACCCCGGGCGAAAGCCCGGGGCGATAGATTTTACTTCATCAACACCATCTTCTTCGTCGCGACAAATTCATCAGCGGTCAATCTATAGAAGTACACTCCACTTGCAAGACCTGTTGCATTGAAATCAACTGTATGAACACCAGCTCTCATATATTCATCCTTTAACACAGCAACTCTTTCACCGAGGACGTTGAACACCTCAAGCTTAACTCTTGCATCCTTAGGCAATGCAAACGCTATCTTTGTCGTTGGGTTGAATGGGTTTGGATAGTTTTGATAAAGTTCAAATTTAAGCGGTACATCTGGCGTTGTAAATTCAACTCCAGTTACCTTGCTTATCGAAAGTTGCAACAGTGCGACCACATACTTTGGATTGTGAACGCCATGGCTTTTGTCCTCAACGACATAGCGATAGTTCCAATATGCCTGCTTCAGTCTAACCGAGTCTGGATCTGTTCTTATCTGTTGCCAATCAACCGTTGGTTGACCTCTCGGTGGCAAAGCCATTGCTAATTCTTCAATTAATCCATCAACCTCTTTCATAAACGGCTCAATTGTGCCGTCCCTATCGTAGTCATAAGATGCAATTATATCATCAAACTTTGTAATTCCCGTGTGGCAACTAACGCAACCAGTGATATTATCATATTCTTGACCATCTGGCGCAACATATTTCATCTTCCATGTATGCATTCCGATCTTATCCCTTGCAACATGTCCAGTGTCAGGAGTTGCTGACATATGGCAACCAACGCATGCATTTTCAATAAGGCGATGTCCAATGCTACTTGGCAATGTCGTTCCAAATGTGTAACCATTTTGCCCTAAATAAACATCTCCAGCTCCAGCATGATGTGGACCCCAGTAAGGACTTAGATTCGTAAATATAGTTGCTTCAGCTTTCCTGCGATACTTATGGCAATTTACACAAAGTTTACCTTTGCCAAGGTTGATCTGTGAATAATCAAATCCATTTGCAAGCGTATCAGCAGAAGTTGGGGCTTGACGAAGATCCATTGAGTGCGGATCATGGCATGTTTGGCAAGTTATCTTGGTATGCTTGATTGCACTATAACCCGAAGCAATTGTGTTATCAAATGGTTCATCCTTTGTGAAGGCAACGAAACCTGCACCATCATGACAACGGACACAGGTATTTAGATTATACCCTCCGGGTTGAATTGGCGTTGTTCCGCTTGACCTAAAGCTATTTGACCAAACAGCTTCCGCATGTCCTGAGTACTCCCATTGCACATAACGGTTATGTCTCCATGGCTCATTATGGCATTGGGCACAAACTTCAGAGCTCATTGTCTTTGGTTGTGTTCCCGCACCAAAGTGACTTGGATTCTTTGGACCATGGCAACTCTCACACCCAATTGTTGCAAGAAGGCTTAAAGCTTTCTTATCCGTTGTTAAAAGGGAATCAAACAAACCAGCTCTTGGTGGCTTCCACTCATCCCAATTAAAGCCCAATTGTGTCGCAACATCATCAAAACCACCATTAGAAGCCATCGTGTTATAACCGGTCGTATGGCATCCCCAACAGCCCGGACCCCAATATGGTCTAAGTTGACCATTCATACCTCGCTCAAACACAGTTGCATGGTTAGAGGCTACCCACTTATTATAAACATCAGGCGTTGCACTCTTATGACAAGTTGCACAATTGAGAGTTGCACTGCCAATGTTTTTCCAATCGACGCCCGTGTAGTTTGCTGCTATTATCGTAACAGTCGCAGATGAATCAGCCATACCATCAACAACAAGTTTAACTTGATATGACCCGGGTACATCGGGGGTAAATGTGACAAGCTGTGCATTTGTGCTACTTAAAGTTGCAACTGAACCAGATGGTTTGCTAACAAGCGTCCATTCATAAGTTTGCGCAGGATTAAATGCGTCCCCAGAGATGTTATAACCTCTTAGCCACACAACTGTTCCAGTTCCGACAACAGACAAACCAGTAGACACACTATCCATATTGTGAATGCCCATTTCCTCTAACACATGTGGGGACATTCCCTCGATTTTGATGTACGCCTTTTGGGCAAAGAGTGGGAAGCTAATCAGGAGCAGGAGAAGCGGTAGAACTGTTAATTTCGACCTCATTTTTGCACTCAAATTATGTTTTTAAAGTCATAAATTAATTTTCAAACTCTGTGCCATGATTAAAACTCTTTAATTTTTATTGATTTTCAAGCATTTAGAATAGTTCATATGACAAAACTGACACAGGAAGTCAAATTTTAATGTCATTTTTTTCAACATAAGATTAAGCAAATAAAAATTATCACCGAAACAAAAAAGGGCGGGAAAAATCCCGCCCCTCTTTCAAAATTTACTCCCCAAACATTTACTTTATCAACACCATCTTCTTAGTCGATACAAATTCACCCACTATACTTTTCAAATTTGAAATTGAACTAGCAAAGTTATTGCGTCTCTACCTTTTCCAGGTTGTCCACTATATATACT
>FWWL01010844.1_pt1 | contig 10296 bp, 13 predicted proteins | sample 2228331 | NCBI WGS metagenome assembly FWWL01 (sample SAMEA103939775, study PRJEB20133) | metagenome
CGGCGCCCGCGCGTTCGCGCCGCCGCCCAGGGCCGCCCGTCGAGGAGGAGGAGAGCGAGGCCGCCCCCGCGCCGCCGCCGCCGCCCGCGCCTCCCGAACCCGCCAAGGACGACAGCAAGGAATGATGCGATGGATTGCCTCCTGCGTGGCGCGGCGAAAGCCCGGTCGATGAGCTGCCCCGCTTTGCTCGCCGGAGCGCTCGCCCTGATGGGCGCCGCCGGCTGCACCGAGCCGGCCCGCACCGGACAGCCCGCCTTCTATCGCGATCTTGGCTCGGCCTCGGCACGGGTCGATGCCGGCGAGGCGCGGGCGATGATCTCGGCCTATCGGCTCAATGCCGGGCTGAACACGCTGACGCTCGATCCCACCCTCGTCGCCGCCGCACAGCAGGAGGCGGACGCCATGGCCGCAGCCGACCGGCCGGCGCAGGCGGAAGCCGTGAAGGCGCGGCTCGCACGCGCCGGACAGGCCGGGGTGGAGGCCAATCTCTCGGCCGGGTATCGCCGGCTGGCGGAGGCATTTTCCGGCTGGCGGGATTCGCCCCAGCACGACCGGGTGATGAAGACTCCTGGCGCGACGCGCATGGGCATCGCCACGGCCTATGCGCCGGGCTCGAAATACCAGGTCTACTGGGCGCTGATCCTCGCGCCCTGATCGAAGGCGATGCGGCGCTCTCTCGCGGGGGGCCGTCGGGCGCTGCTCGCGAAAGCGCCGTCGCAGAGCACAAGCGGCGGCGTCCCGCTTGCCCGGGCCGCTGCGTCAGCTAAAGCTGGCGGCCATGTCGCTTTTCTCGATCTATGCGCGTGTCCTCGGCGAGCTCGGCCCGGAGCGGCGCCTCGGAATCATCCTGGCGCTCGCCAATGTCCTGCTCGCTGCTGCCGCCTTCGCAGAGCCGATGCTGTTCGGCGCGCTGATCGACAAGCTGACCAGCATCCAAGGCGCGGGGCTGAAGCTGAGCTGGGCCGATATCGGGCCGCTGATCCTGGCATGGGCCGGATTCGGCCTGTTCACCATCGGTGCCAGCGTCTTCGTCTCGCTGCATTCCGACCGGCTCGCCCACCGCCGGCGCCTGGCGGTGATGGCGAATTATTTCGAGCATGCGCTGACCCTGCCGCTGGCCTATCACACGCAGACCCATTCCGGCCGCGTGCTCAAGGTGATGCTCGACGGCACCAGCGGCATGTGGGCGCTGTGGCTCTCCTTCTTCCGTGAGCATTGCGCCAGCCTCGTCGCGCTCTTCATCCTGCTGCCCTTCACACTGTGGAAGAACTGGCAGCTCGGCCTGCTGCTGATTGGCCTCGTCGTGCTGTTCGGTTCGCTGACGGCCTATGTGCTGCGCAAGACCGACACGCTGCAGAGCAATGTCGAGACCTATCACTCGAACCTCGCCGAGCGGGCCTCTGACGCGCTCGGCAATGTGCCGGTGATCCAGAGCTTCACGCGGATCGAGGCGGAGGTTCGCGGACTGCGCTCGACCATCGCGAGCCTGCTCGATGCGCAACTGCCGGTGCTCTCCTGGTGGGCGATCGCGACGGTGGCGACGCGCGCCTCGGCGACGCTGACGGTGCTGGCGATCTTCGTCGTCGGCGCCTGGCTGCTGATGCAGGGGCTGACCACGGTCGGCGAGATCGTGACCTTCATGGGCTTCGCGACCATGCTGGTCGGCCGGCTCGAGCAGATCGTCGCCTTCGTGAACTTCATCTTCATGCAGGCGCCGAAGATGCGCGAATTCTTCGAGGTTCTGGACACGCTGCCGGCGGTCCGCGACCTGCCGAGCGCGCCGGATGCCGGCCATCTCACGGGCGCGGTCGCCTTCGAGAACGTGTCCTTCTCCTACGACGGCAAGCGCACCGCGGTGCGCGACGTCTCCTTCGCCGTCTCGCCGGGCGAGACCATCGCCATCGTGGGGTCGACCGGCTCTGGCAAATCGACCACCCTCGGCCTGTTGCACCGCGCCTTCGATCCACAATCGGGCCGGATCACCGTCGACGGGCAGGATATTCGCGAGATCTCGCTGCTCTCGCTGCGGCGGAACATCGGCGTCGTCTTCCAGGAGCCGATGCTGTTCGCCCGGACGATCCGCGAGAATCTCACCGTCGGCAAGCCGGATGCGACGGAAGAGGAGATGATGGAGGCGCTCGACCGGGCGCAGGCGACCGAGGTGATGGCGCGGCAAACCGATGGTCTGGACACGCTGGTCGGCGAGCGCGGCCGCACCCTCTCGGGCGGAGAGCGCCAGCGCCTCTCGATCGCGCGGGCGCTGCTGAAGAACCCGCCGATCCTGATCCTCGACGAGGCTACCTCCGCGCTCGACGCCGCCACCGAGGTGAAGCTTCAGAAGGCACTCGAGGAGGTGATGAAGGGCCGCACCACCTTCGTCATCGCCCACCGCCTCGCCACCATCCGCAATGCCGACCGAATTCTCGTCTTCGAGCAGGGCGAGGTGATCGAGATGGGGTCGTTCGACGAACTGGTCGCCAAGGGCGGCCGCTTCGAGGCCCTGGCCCGGGCGCAGTATCTCGTCACCGACAAGGCGGCCGCGCTCGCGGAGGAGGCGGCGAGCCCGCTGGCGAGGACCCTCGCGCTCGACTGAACGGCCGGGGCGTTTTCCGGAACCTGCAACCTTTTCACAGGACGCGCGTTAGGCTGACGCAGGGTCGCCGCGCGCGGCCCTTTTCGCATGTCCGCAGCGTGGCGGGCGCCATCCGCATCCGTCGAAAGGACTGCCCTTGCCCATCACCATCCTCCGCCTCGCCTGCGCCTGGGCGACCGTCGCCGCCTTTCTGCTGTTCGGGGACGCGCTGCTCGGGCGGCTCGGCGAGCCGGTCATGGCGGCGCTGGTCTTCGCCTGGCTGCTCGGCGTCATCATCTGGGCGGCGTTCGGCGTGGTGCATGAGGCAGAGGTGCTGGCGGGGCGGCTCGGCGAGCCCTATGGCACGCTGATCCTGACACTCTCGATCGTCATCATCGAGGTGGCGCTGATCTCGGCGGTGATGCTCGGCGCCAAGGGCGCCCCGACGCTGGGGCGCGACACCATGTTCGCGGTGCTGATGATCGTGCTCAACGGCGTCGTCGGCATCGGCCTGCTCGTCGGCGGGCTGCGCCACTTCGCCCAGAGCTACAACATGAAGGGCGCGGCCTCTTATCTGGCGGTGATCATCCCGCTGACGGTGATCCCGCTCGTCCTGCCGAACTTCACCACTTCGACCGGCGAAGGCACGCTGACGGTGCTGCAGTCGGTCTCGTTTTCCGTGTTCACGCTGGCGCTCTACGGGGCCTTCCTCGTCCTGCAGACCGGGCGGCACCGTTCCTTCTTCGTCGAGCCGACGCGCGAGCAGGCGCCACCGGTCCGATCGGCTCCCCATGGGCGGGCGCCCGATCCCGATGAGATCGAAATCGTCGAGGATGACGGCCACGAGGACCCCGGTGGCTCGACCTGGAGCCATGTCCTGCTGCTGCTCGCCACCATCCTGCCCATCGTGATCCTGGCGAAGAGCCTCGCCGTGGTGCTCGACTTTGGTATCGCGCGTCTCGGTGCGCCGGTGGCGCTGGGCGGCATCCTGATCGCGATGGTGGTGTTCACGCCGGAATGCATCGCGGCATTGCGGGCGATCTCGGCGAATCAGCTCCAGCGAGCCATCAATCTCTGTCTCGGCGCCGCCGCCTCGACGCTGGGGCTGACCGTGCCGGCCGTGCTGGCGATCGGCCTGTTCACGGGGCAGGAGGTCGTGCTCGGCCTGTCGGGCGCCAACATGATCATCCTGGCAATGACGCTGCTGCTCTCGACGCTGACCTTCACCGGCACGCGCACGACAATGCTGGAGGGCGCCGTCCATCTGAGCGTGTTCTTCGTGTTTCTGGTGCTGGTGTTCAGTCCTTAGGGGTCTCTGGGCAGATTTGGACAGGCATCGGGCCGAGGATTGCGGTCCGCATCCTCGCTTGCGAGACTGGCGCTGGCCTTGTGGAGAGATCGACCGTGGCGGAACCGCGCATCAAGGGACCGGCGTCATATTTCCCGTCCATCGAAAAGACCTATGGGCGCCCGATCGGCGACTGGCTGCAGATCGTGCGGGAGCGATTGCCGGCGAAGCACATGGAGATCGTCTCCATGCTGAAGAGTGAGCACGGCTTGGGCCATGGCCACGCCAACGCCATCGTCGCTCATGTGATGGCCGAAGCGAAGGATTAGGGCGTGCTGATTTCACTCGGAAGCAGGCCGTCATTCCGGACAAGCGGCGCAGCCGCGCCGATCCGGAATCCATCGTAAAGCTCCGGAGCCCTTCGATGGATCCCGGCGCAAGCCCGGGATGACCGCTTGGTTCCGAGCCGTTATCCTGCTCAAGCCGATCGTTGTCGTGTCCGGTCAGTGCGCCTGCCCGTTGACCGCCAGTTCCGCCTCGATGAACGCCGTGACCTCCTCCGCCGCGACGCCATGCGCGATGAAGCTCTGGCCGATGCCCCGCGCGAGGATGAAGGTCAGCACGCCGCGGCGGACCTTCTTGTCCTGGCCCATCGCCGCGACGATGTCCTGCGCCGTGCCAGCTCCGCCCGGCACCTGCTGCAGCGTCGAGGGCAGGCCGACGGCGTCGAGATGGCGCGCGACGCGGGTCGCGTCCTGGCCGGAGCAGAGCCCCAGGCGCTGCGAGAAGCGGAAGGCGAGGGCGAGGCCGATCGCCACCGCCTCGCCATGGACGAGGCGGGTGGAGTCGTAGTTCGTCAACCGCTCGAGCGCATGGGCGAAGGTATGGCCGAGATTGAGCAGCGCGCGGTCGCCCTCCTCGCGCTCGTCGCGGGCGACGATCGCCGCCTTGGCCTTGCAGGAGACGGCGACCGCATGGTCGCGCTCGGGGCCGCCTTCGATGATGCGGCTCCAGTTGACCTCGCACCAGTCGAAGAAGGCGGGGTCGTCGATCAGCCCGTACTTCACCACCTCGGCATAGCCGGCCTTGAACTCGCGTTCGCTGAGGGTGTCGAGCAGGGCGGTGTCGGCGATGACCAGCGCTGGCTGGTGGAAGGCGCCGATCAGGTTCTTGCCATGGCTGGAATTGATGCCGGTCTTGCCGCCGACGGAGGAATCGACCTGGGCCAGCAGCGTCGTCGGGATCTGCACGAAGCGCACGCCCCGGCGCAGCACGGCCGCCGCGAAGCCGGTGAGGTCCCCCACCACGCCGCCGCCGAGCGCGATGACGAGGTCGTCGCGCTCGATCTTCGCCGCGAGCAGTGCGTCGCAGAGCGCGGTGAACTGGGCATAGGACTTCGTCGCCTCGCCCGGCGGCACGGTGATGCGGGTGAAGCCGATGCCCTCCTGCTGCAGGCAGGCCTCCAGAGCCGGGGCATGGAGCGGGCCAACGCGCTCGTCGGTGACGATCGCGACCTTGGCGCCGGGCGCCATCGCGGCGATCAGGGCTGCCGCCTCGCAGAGCTGGTGGCGGCCGATCTGGATGTCATAGGCGCGGCCCTCCAGCGCGACCGGAACCGTGATCCGGGCGCCGGTCGGCGGGGCATGGGTGGTCATGGCGTGGGCTTCCGGTCCGGAGGGGTGCGCAGATGCCGGTCGAGCGCGGCCAGCGCCGCCGTCACCACGACGTCATGGGGGTCGTCGCGCGAGAGCAGGGTGAGATCGGAGAGCGCATAGACCGGCTCGCGTTCGGCCAGCATCCGCCGCAGCGTCGCCTCGGGGTCGGCGGTCTGGAGCAGGGGGCGGTTGGAGCGCTTGCGCACCCGGCGCATCAGCACCTCGGGCTCGGCCTTGAGCCAGACCGAGATGCCGAGATCGGCGATGCGCGCGCGGGTTTCCGCGTTCATGAAGGCGCCGCCGCCGGTCGCGAGCACGAGGGGCGCACGCGTCGTCAGGATGCGGCTGATGACGCGGCGCTCGCCGTCGCGGAACTCGCTCTCGCCGCGCTGCGCGAAGATCTCGGGGATCGTCATGCCGGCGGCCGTCTCGATCTCGGTGTCGGCATCGACGAAGGGCAGGCCGAGCCGCGTCGCCAGACGGCGGCCGACCGAGCTCTTGCCCGAGCCCATCATGCCGACGAGCACGATCGCCCGCGGGCCGATCGCTGCCCGCAGGGTCGCCGGGTCCGGGCCGATATCCTCACCTCGTGGCTGGTCGAGCGTCTCGACGATCGTCATAGCGATGGAAGCCTTGTCTTCAGCGCCCTTTAACATGAGCCGTCACACAACGTCAGGCCCCGTGCCGCATTTTGCGGCGCTTGTGGCCTTGCCGTCCTTGCCGGCATCCGCCATCTCCCGAAAGATGCGCGGGGCCATCGCAGTCACAGCCCCGAAGGATCCGCCTCACCGTGCCGACGCTGTTCCGATTCGTCGCCTTCCTGGCCCTGCTCGGCGGACTCGTCTTCGGCGGCATGGTCGCGCTCGTCGCCTTCGTCGAACCGGTGCCGCGCGAGATGGTCGAGACGATTCCGCCCTCCCGGCTCCAGCCGAAATGAGCCGGATCGCGCAGGCGCGGCGCAACGGATTTCTCGACATGCTCGCCGCCGAGCGCGGCGCCGCTCGCAACACGCTCGACGCCTATCAGCGCGACATCGACGATTATCTGGAATTCCTCGGGGGGCGGGCGCTGGAGGCCGCGACGGCCGACGACATCCGCGGCTGGCTGGCGGATTTGTCCGCGCGGGGGCTGAAAGCCTCTTCCGCCGCGCGGCGGCTCTCGGCGGTGCGCCAGTTCCACCGCTTCCTCTACACGGAAGGCTTCGCTCCCGGCGATCCGACCGCGGCCATCCAGGGTCCGCGGCTCGGGCGGCCGCTGCCGAAGGTGATCTCGGTCGCCGATGTCGAGCGGCTGATCGCGACCGCGCGGGAGGCCTGCATCCGCGAGGGGCTGACGCCCGCCGCGCGGCTGCGGGCGCTGCGGATGCGCTGCCTGATCGAGATGCTCTACGCCACGGGCCTGCGCGTCTCGGAGTTGATCGCGCTGCCACTCTCGGCAGCGACGACGCGCGAGCGCTTCCTGGTGGTGCGCGGCAAGGGCAACAAGGACCGGCTGGTGCCGCTGAACGAGCCGGCGCGGGAGGCGGCGCGGCTCTGGCTGGCGGCGCTGCGCGAGTCGGGCGGCGCGGAGACGCGCTGGCTCTTCCCCGCCGAGGGCGAGAGCGGGCATCTCACCCGCCAGGCCTTCGGGCGCGATCTCAAGGCGCTGGGCGGGGCGGCCGGGTTGTCGGGCGATGCCCTGAGCCCGCATGTGCTGCGCCACGCCTTCGCCAGCCATCTGCTTCAGAACGGCGCCGATCTGCGCGTCGTCCAGGAGCTGCTGGGACATTCCGACATCGCGACCACGCAGATCTACACCCATGTCCTCGACGACCGCCTAAAGAGCCTGGTGCGGGACCTTCACCCGCTGGCGGACGAAGCCTGAGAGAGCCTCATGACGACGCGCCTGACCCCGCTCCCGCCCGAGAGCTTCCGCAGCAAACCCTGGAAGAATGGTGGCGGCGTCACCCATGACATCGCCGATGCGAGCCGGCCCGGCGCCGACCCCGCCGGCTGGGAGGGCATGGTCTGGCGGCTCGGGCGCACGGCCATCGTCCAGCCCGGGCCGTTCTCCGACCTCACCGGCTATGAGCGGCTGCAGGCGGTCATCGTCGGCTCCGGACTGGTGCTGGAGGGCGCTTCAGGCGAGATCGACCTGCGCCGGCCTTTTACCCCCGTGCGCTACGATGGCGGGCTGCCGCTGGTCAGTCGGCTGGAGAACGGGCCGGTCGAGGTCGTCAACCTAATCGTCGACCGGGCGATGTGCCGTGCCGATCTCGCGGCGCCGGAGCCGGGCGAAACCCTGGCCCTGGTGCCCGCCATCCACATTCTCTACGCGCCGGGCGAGGCCGTGACGGCGCGTTGCGGCAGCGAGGCCATCGCTCTCACGGGCGGCCATGCGCTGAGGATCGACGCCGAGGCGGATGGTTCGCTGATGGTGGAGGCGGGCCGCGCCCTGCTGGCGACGATCCGGCTGCGATAGAGCAGGCTCAGTCGCAGCGCAGCGGCATCGCCTTCCGCGGCAACTCGCCGATGGCGGGGAGGAACTGTCCCGTCGCGGGATCGAGCAGCATCAGCACGCCGGTCGCGACGGCGAAATAGGCGCCGTGCAGCTGCAGCCTGCCCTTGCTCTCGAGAATCTGCACGCAGGGGAAGGTGCGCAGATTGGCCAGCGACTGCTGGATCGAGGCGAAGGCCAGGCGCTCGACATAGCCGTCCAGCGTCTCGTGCCGACCACGCCCGCCGGTGCGCTCGGCCGCCGGGCCGATCAGCGTGATCCATTTGCCGATGAAGTCGCCCGAGGAGAGGGGGCCCTGGGCATCGTCGGCGAAGGCGCGGATGCCGCCGCAGCGGCCATGGCCGAGCACGACGATGTGCTCCACCTTGAGCGCCTGCACGGCGTATTCGAGCGCGGCCGAAGTGCCGTGGAGCTGGTCGTCGGGCGAGAAGGGCGGTACCAGATTGGCGACATTGCGGACGACGAACATCTCGCCCGGACGCGCGTCGAAGATGACCTCCGGCGAGACGCGCGAGTCGCAGCAGCCGATCAGCATGATCTTCGGCGTCTGGCCGGTCTCGGCCAGCTGCTCGTAGCGGTCCTTTTCCCGGTCGAAGCGATCGTCGAGAAAGGCGCGGTAACCTTCGGTCAGCCGCTCGGGGAAGGGGGATGCGGGCGTCTCCATCCCGCCTTCGAACAGGAGGCGGCCGGTTTCGTCAAGCCGATGCTGCGCTGCGGCATGATCGGTCTGCGTTCAGTGGGCCGCGCAGGCGGCCTCGAGGCGGGCCACCAGAGCAGCGGGATCGCCCGCGATCGCCAGCAGCTTGACCCGCGCTGTCGCTCCCGTGGCGAGCGTGACAGCACTGCGCGAAACGCCCAACTCCCGGGCCAGCAAAGTGAGGAGGGCGGCATTGGCCTCGCCCTCGCTGGGCGCCGCCCGGACCCTCGCCTTCAGCACCGTCTTGCCGTCGGAGAGGACCTCGATTCCGTCGAGGGCATCGCGCCCGCCGCGGGGCGTCAGCCGCACCGCGAGACGCAGGCCGTTGGTGGTCGCCGTCCAGGGCCGGGATGCGGCCTCGGGTGCCACCTCAGAAGACGGCGGGGTAGAGATAGAGGACGATGACGCGCTCGATGAAGAAGATGATCAGCAGCAGGACGATCGGCGACAGATCCAGCCCCCCCATCTGGGGCAGCATGTTCCGGATCGGACGCAGCAGCGGTTCGGTGACGCGGTAGAGCATGTCCCAGATCGTCGAGACGAACTGGTTACGCGTGTTGACGACGTTGAAGGCGATCAGCCAGCTCAGCACGGCCGAGATGATCAGCAGCCAAGTGTAGATCTGCAGGGCCAGCAGCACCACGTCGAGAACGGCACGCATCGTCATTCCTCTGGATCGTCGTCGGGCCCATCTGTCGCGCGGCGCTGCCCGTTCGGCGCCGGCGCAAAACTCCTGGCGCAAGCGATTGACAGACAGGCGACGCACGGCCTAGAAGGCCAGCGCCTCGGGGCTGTAGCTCAGATGGGAGAGCGCTGCAATCGCACTGCAGAGGTCAGGGGTTCGAATCCCCTCAGCTCCACCAAGGCCTCCGGAACCCGCGTCTTCGCGCCGTTCTGCCGGACTTGGTGGACATTCCCCCGAACCTATATCTCGCAATAGGGCCGGCTTCACCGGCTTTGTGATTGACCGGTGGTTTTGCGACCCGCCGGTCCGTTCAACCGTGCTCGAACTCGGCGTTGTAGGCGGCGGCCAGCATGGCGTGGCAGGCCATCGCCTGCTCTCGGACGGCTTCGAGCGTGACGTGGTTGGCGATGTCGACGAGGTCGCGGAGTGCGAAATCCACCGCCGAGAGCAGATCGAGCGCGCTCCCCGCCTGGCTTTCCTCGCGAGCCGGCGGAAGCCGAAACTGCAGAACCTGTCCCATGTCACTCTCACTGTTGGCGAATCGCCGTGAGTGTGGGCCGTGGGCGGTCAGCAATCGGTTAATGCCGGCACGCTCTCTCAGTTCTGGATGAAGTTCGTCGGCAGCGGCTTCACCGCCGGGCCGCTGAAAGAGCCGGTGCGGGCGTCGTTCGGCTCGGCATGGCTGAAGCCCAGCGCCGCCGCCGGGCTCGGGCCGGATATCGGCGATGCGGCCGGCGCGGTCGTGCGGGCGCGGGCGGTGGCGACGGTGACACTGCGTCCCGCGGGCGCGGGGCTGCGCGTGACAGCGGCGAAGAGCGAATCGAGGCCGGCGCGGTCCGAATCGTACTGGGCCTCGATCGGTGTGGGCGCCGGGCGGGCGGGCGTCGCGACCGCGACGCTGAC
>FWWL01003061.1_pt1 | contig 10293 bp, 6 predicted proteins | sample 2228331 | NCBI WGS metagenome assembly FWWL01 (sample SAMEA103939775, study PRJEB20133) | metagenome
AGGTTTTTCTTCTGGAACAACTCTTTTACCTCCGCTTATGTATGTTTTCAGGATTTCGCTTACGTTACCACCACATCCGGGGCACTTATCGATTTTTTCAGAAACCGGAACGGTGAAGTGAGAGAGACACCGCTCGCACTCAAAAACGGTCTTTCTTCCGCTCTTTTTGCCTCTTTTTGCTGCCGGCTTTCCTTCTTTTTCGACGATGTCAAATGCAAAGTCTACCACTTTAGCATTTGAGATATAAGTCCCCACACCGAAGGCATCAGCAACATCCTTGATTTCTTTTATTGAGTTTATATCGAGGCCGCCGCTTACAAATATCTTTACGTTCTTATAGCCACGGTAATCCAGCTCCCAGCGTACCTCCTCAATTATCGATCTGAAGTTTCCGCGTCTTGAGCCGGGAGTATCAAGCCGAACAGCAAAAAGCTTCTCGCCAAGCGCATCGATTGCCGTTATAGCCCCAAATTTTTCGTCTTCATACGTATCGATTAAGGTTATGCGCGGAACTTCAGGTTCCACATGTTTATCGAAAATCCGGTATGCTCTGAGGGGATCGCCTGCAGATATGATAAATGCATGAGCCATCGTTCCTACTGGCTTTTCCCCAATAACTTCGGCTGCTGCAACAGTTGCAACTCCATCGCACCCTCCTATATAAGCTGCACGTTCAACTGCTGGCGCCACAGCAGGATGCATTCTTCTTGCTCCAAAGCTGTAAACAGGTTTATCAGGCAAAATGGCTTTTATATGAGCTGCTCTTGTGGCTACTCCCGAACTAAAACATACAAACCCGAGAAAAGATGTTTCATAAACACCGAATTCAGAGTACTTACCTTCAATGGTAATTACCGGTTCTTTCGGGTAAAAAATGTTACCTTCAGGTATGGCGCGCACTGTAACAGGATGCCCCTCAAGAAGCCTCAATACTTCTTCAAGCCCGGCAAAAATACCAACATTAAAACCATCAGGAAGCGAAGAAGCGGTAACCTCGCCGTAAACATAAGGGTCTATCCCCTCTTTTAGAAGAGCGTCCCTGCCACGCAGAAAATAAACATCAGTTACTTTTCCGGATAATATCTCATCATCAGCTGCAGTAAAGAATCTCTTGTCTTGAGAGGAGCCCATACTATTCAAGCCCCCTTTCAGTTATAGTTGCCCTCAAAACACCTGTCTTCTGGAAATCCACCAGCTCTTTGCCATTGATGAAGATGCGAACAGCCTTTGGGTATCCAATAATGATCCGGGCGCCCGGTGGCACTGTGGTATCGAGTGATTCGCCAGCACTGAATGTTCCTGCAGCCAGGTTTTTCTCACCATCGCTGATCTGAATCCATGATTTTTCCTCGATAACCTCAATTCGTACTGTTAGCGGTTTTTTTTCGGTGGTTTCTGTGGTTTGGGTTGTTTCGCCTGGTTCAATCGCAGGCTGAGATGTTACTTCCTGATTCTTTGATGGAAGTGAGGTTGTTTCGTTTACTGGCGCAGGAGGAAGCAGAGGCTCGGATTTACGTTCAGGTAGTGCAAGATACACTGCAAGTGCGATTGTTGCTAAAGCAAAGATCGCAAAAAGTATTCTTTGCAGAAAGACAGGAAGTGTTTGAATTCTCTGCATTTCACCGCTTTCTTCAGCGTAGCCGTGTAGTGTATTGTACTCTCTAATTATTTCGTCAGGATCTAACCCGAGGAATGCTGCATAGGATCTTAAAAAACCTTTAACATATGCCTGACCTGGTATCGCATCGAAGTCGTTTTTTTCCATTGCCTCGAGGTATACGGAGCGGATTCTGAGCTCGTATTCAACTTCTTTTAAGGTAAGGCCCTTTTTCTGCCTTGCTTCGCGCAACTTATCGCCAATCGTCATCTATCTCAGCTTCCTTCATGGATTCCCACTCTTCGGGAGTGATAAGAATTTCGCGTGGTTTTGCACCTTCCTGAGGTCCTACAATTCCCCTGGCTTCGAGCATGTCCATGATTCTTGCAGCTCTCGCATAACCGATCTTTAACCTTCTCTGAAGAAATGAAGTTGAAGCCTGTCTGTACTGGAGAATGAGGTCCACGGCTTTGTCAAAAAGTTCATCGTCAAAATCTGCTTCACCTGCGCGTTCTGCTTTCATTTCGAATATATCAGGCACATATTCAGGTCTTGCCTGTTCTTTTACAAACTCTACGACTTTTTGAATTTCTTCCTCTGTGATGTATGGAGCCTGAAGTCTTAAAGGATGAAGCAGGCTTTGCGTTTGAAAGAGCATATCCCCTTTTCCAACAAGTTTTTCAGCTCCAGCCATATCAAGAATCACTCTTGAATCAATCTGAGAGCTTACTGAAAAAGCGATTCTCGTTGTGATGTTTGATTTGATAAGGCCCGTAATAATATTTGCAGAAGGTCTTTGAGTTGCCACAATTAGATGAATTCCTACGGCTCTTGCCATCTGTGCAAGCCTTATTATCGACTCCTCAACTTCCTTAGCGCAGACAAGCATCAGATCGGCAAGCTCGTCTATGATAACCACAATATATGGAAGTTCTGGCTCATTCTGTGCAGCTGCTTTTCTGTTGTATGATTCGATGTCTCTTGCAACCATCGTTGAAAGCAGCCTGTATCTTCTTTCCATCTCCTGCACCATGTAGCTTAACGCGGCAGATGCCTGTTTCGGGTCAGTCACTACAGGCGCCATGAGGTGCGGTATGTCCTGGTACGGAGCAAACTCGACACGCTTGGGATCTATCAGAAGGAGTTTTACCTCATCAGGTTTTGCTTTAAAAAGAACAGTTAAAATTATTGAGTTCAGGCAGACAGATTTACCTGAACCGGTGGCACCGGCAATAAGCATATGAGGCATGTTTCGAACACTGAAATAGAATGGTTTGCCCGATATATCTTTTCCTATTGCAAGCAAGAGTGGATCTCTGGATTTCTTCCAGTTTTCATCGATAAGAAGATCTCCTAACGTGACGAGCTCTCTTGATTTATTCGGTACCTCGATGCCGATTGCAGATTTTCCTGGGAGAGGGGTAATGATTCGTATGTGTGGCGTAGCAAGTGCTAAAGCCAGATCTTCCTGGAGTGAGGTTAGTCTTCTTACCGGAACGCCCGGCTCGAGTTGAACTTCAAATGTGGTTACCGTAGGTCCTTCCTGAGTACCGACAACTTTTGCAGGAATATTAAAATCCGAAAGCGTGGATTCTATGACCATTTTCAGATCCTTCACGGTCTTTGCGTACGTTCCGGTATTTCTTCTGAGCAGACTCAAAGGAGGAAGAATGTAGGCTTCCTTTCCTTCTGGTTTTAATTCTTCTTTTTTCTCTTCCTGTATCACTTTTTCGGGATCAGGCTGCGTTTCTCCTTCGGGTTCGAAGTCAATCGGTTTGGTAATATCCGGTCGCTCGATTTTTACTGTTTTCTCTGAAGATGAAAGCACGCGTGTGACTCCTTCCTTCAGCCGGGTTGTGATGCTCTCACCTCTTTTCTGGTCTGGCTTTTTGCTGCGTTCAGGGCTCAAAAACTCAAGGAGTTCAGAAAAAGGCCGGTTAATCGCAATAATAATGCCTGCAATAAATATCGCACCGAGTATGATATATGCTCCTGAAACTCCAAACATAACCTTTGCCGGATAACCTATCAACGAACCGGCAAGTCCACCTGCTTTTGAGATGATTCTTGTGTCGAAAAATGAGTTTGAAAGTCTGGAAACAGAAATGATTGACAGCGCCATCAGATAGCTTATTGTTATGCCTGAGAAAGAAAACCGGTATTTAACTCGTACATCGAGCATCAGATATATCGCATATGCAAGAAGTATTGCCGGAAGCGCGTAAGCACCAACTCCGAACAGAAACATCAGTGATTTAGATATAAAGCTGCCGATAATTCCAGCCGACGATGGATTTATAAAGGTGATGATGATAAAGATAGAAAACGCACTCAGAAATATTCCAGTTACGTCTCTGATAATAAGAATCTCTTTTTCTTTCTGCTTTTTTTTCGTTTTAACCTTTTTTTTCGCCATTGCTTAAAGAATTTTAACGCAAAATAAAGTATAAAGTTGCGATTGAAGCACAGTAAGCGGCAAAAGGAATAAGCGAATGTTTCCTTACAAATCTCATGAGAAAGTAGATTGCGATGAAGCTGAAGATAAAGGAACCTATAAAACCCGTAATTTTTACTGGCGTGAGAAGTGAAGCCACTCCTGTATCTTTCATATCAAGAATTATTGCGCCAAAAATTGCCGGTATTACCATCAGAAACGAAAATCTGGCTGATGATTCTCTTGTGTGACCTGTAAGCATTCCTGCAGAGATTGTCGAGCCGGACCTTGAAATACCGGGAAGAACTGCTAGAGCCTGGAAAACCCCGATTGTAAGCGCCTCAAGATGTGTAAACTGATCTTTCTGCCTTCTGTCTTTATTTCTGGATAGAAATTCTGAAAGGATAAGAAGTAAAGCGGTGATATACAGAAAAAAAGCTGCGTATTCTGCTTTTTCAAAAATACTTTCAATTCTATCTTTGAATAGAAGACCGACGAGTCCGGCGGGCAGTGTCGCAAGAATTATCTTAAAAAAGGTACTCTCGAATAAAGTTTTTTCTTTAAGCTCAACGAAAAGTTTATAGAGATCATCTCGGAAGTAAAAGAGTATCGCAAGAAGGCTTCCCGCATGGACGAGTATATCAAATGAGATGTCATTTTTTACTTCAAACAGCAGTTTGCTTGCAAGAACCAGATGGCCACTGCTTGATACGGGCAAAAATTCGGTAAGTCCCTGAATGGCGCCGAGAAGAAATGCTTCAAGGAAACCCATACTTAGACCTCAAATATGAAAGGAATAATCATCGGTCTTTTTCCGGTGCGCTCGTAAATAAGGCCGCCGAGGCTGTCTGAGATGCGCTGTTTTGCTAGAGTTATATCAACAATTTCCTCATCGCTCAGAAGCTGCCTGAGTTTCTTGTTGATTCTCTCTCTTGCCACCTCTAAAAGCTCATTTTCGACCGATATCCCTCTGGAGATGATGTCAGGACCGTAAGCAATTTCTTTACTTATTTCATCTATGGCAACTACGACGAAAACGATGCCGCCTTTTGAGAGGTTTTCTCTGTCTCTGAGAATTGCTTTTTCAAGGTCTCCGATGCGTAGGCCATCAACATATATAACTCCAGCGCCAACACGCGGGCCCTTTTTCACGCCGTTTCTATCAATCGTAACCATATCGCCATTTTCAACGATAAGAATATTCTTTTTCGGGATTCCGGCTTCTTCTGCAAGTCTTGCATGTCTTACGAGATGTCGAATTTCGCCGTGCACCGGAATAAAATAAGATGGCTTGACAAGGTTCATCATAATTTTGAGTTCTTCCTGCGAAGCGTGTCCTGATACATGCACGCGATTTTCTTTTGAATAAATCACTTCAGCGCCGAGCTTAAGAAGCGCATTAATTACGCTGGAGACGCTTCTTTCATTGCCCGGGATGGGTGAGGCTGCAATAATTACCGTGTCCCTGCTTCCGACTTCGATGTGTCGGTGTTCTCTTGAGGCTATAAGGGAGAGAGCTGAAAGAGGCTCGCCCTGAGAACCGGTGCATAGTATACAAATCTGCTGATCGGGATAGTCTGTGATTCGGTTTATATCAATGAGCTGCTTATCGTCGATTACGAGGTGGCCGGTTTCTCTCGCTACCGCGATAGACTGCCTCATAGAACGCCCGGAGATTGCAACAAGCCTGCCTGTGTATTTTGCGGCATCAAATATGTTCTGGATGCGTGTAATATGCGAGGCAAAAGAAGCCACTATTACTTTTCCCTTTGCCTGCGCAAAGATCTCTTTCAGTTTCTCAGCTACTATGCGCTCAGGAGGAGTTATGCCCGGCTCCTCAGCATTGGTTGAGTCGGAAAGGAGAAGAAGCACCCCTTTCTTTGACAGCTCGGCAAATCTCTCATACATCACTCTCTGGTTTCCGATTGGGGCGGTATCGAACTTGAAATCGCCTGTATGAAGAATTGTTCCATGCGGAGTCGTAATAGCGATTGCAAATCCGTCAGGTATGCTGTGTATCTGAGGTATAAACTCGAACTTTATATCAGAGATCTTTATCCTGCTTCTTTCGTTGATCTCTCTCAGATCGGCTTTCACACGGTGTTCTTCAAGTTTTGCTTTTAGAAGGCCGAGTGTGAGCTTGCTTCCGTAAACAGGCACTTTTACTTCTCTGAGCAGATATGGAATCGCTCCGATATGGTCTTCATGGCCGTGGGTCAGAAATATGGCTCTGAGCTTGTTTTTCCTCTTTACAACATAGCTTATGTCAGGAAGTATTAGATCGATGCCGGGAGTTTCATCAGTCGGAAACATCAAACCGGAATCGATGACGAACATGTCTTCATCAGTCTCGACAACAAGCATATTCTTTCCGACTTCGCCGAGACCACCGAGAAAAATCAGCTTCACGGTTTCAGTTTTTTTCCCGGGAAGGGTTCTTTTCGGATAGGAAGCAGCAATGGCAGTCGTGGTTTCAGTGTTCTTAACAGTTTTTTCTTCAATATTTGTACTCATAATTAAACCTCAAGTAAATGTTCAAGTCCTACAGTCAGCCCTTTTCTGCCGGAAACTTTTCTTATGGCAACCATGACGCCAGGCATAAATGAACTTCTGTCAATGCTGTCGTGGCGAATGGTAAGTATCTGCCCTTCTCCACCAAAGATTACTTCCTGATGGGCAACAAGCCCCGGGAGTCTTACAGAGTGGACTCTGATGCCGTTTACTTCTGCACCTCTGGCACCTTCATAGATTTCTTTAGATTCAATCCCGGATATCTCAGTGCGTTGCTCAGCTGCCTCAGAAATGAGTTTTGCAGTCTGGATTGCGGTTCCTGATGGAGCATCTAATTTTTTATCATGATGAAGTTCGATTATTTCTACGGCATTGAGATACCGGGCAGCAATTTTTGCAAACTGCATCATTAGGACAGCACCGATGGCAAAATTCGGACACACAACCGCATTAAAACCCGTAGATAAAGCTTTCTTCTCGATTTCTTTAAGCTGGCTTTCAGTAAGCCCGGTTGTTCCGACAACACAGTGTGCTCTCTCGATGACAGTCATTACATTCTCAAATACAGCATGGGGTGTTGTAAAATCGACAACCACATCTGGCTTTGTACTCTCTAGCATCTTTTTGAGATCTTTTTCTATAATTACTCCGGTTCTTTCGCTTCTTATGATTTCGCCGACATCCAATCCAAACTTTCCCGTATCGCAGGCGCCAACAAGCTGCATATCTGGCTGGCTGAGGACAGTCTTTACAACTTCGCTACCCATTCTTCCTGCTGCCCCGCTGACTGCTACTCTTATCATCGTTTTACACCCTCCCCTTAAAAAATTCCTGAAGCTTTAAGGAGGTTTTCTTCTTTGAAATTGCCAATTGCTGCTACTACCGGTTTTTGAGTAAAGTAAGTTCTGGCAATTCGCTCGATGTCTTCGGCAGTGACACTTTCAATTCTTTCGATAGCTTCGGACATTGAAACGATATCACTCTTTGAAAGGAGATTTCTTCCAATCCACATCATCCTGGCTCTCATACTTTCTGAAGATAAAACAAGATTGCTCTTTACGTTTTCTTTTGCCTTCTTAAGTTCCCTTTCGCTCACAGGTTTTTCTATCAGTTTTTCAAATTCTCTTCTCATCAGCCGCAGCGTTGATGCGGCTTTTTCGTGAGAGGTGCCAGCATATGAGGTTATGTAACCGGTGTCGCGATAGAATGTGTGATAGGAAAAAACAGAGTATGCCTGCCCCCTCTTCTCCCTGATTTCTCTGAAAAGTCGTGAGCTCATCATGCCGCCCAGTATTGCATCGAGTACTGCGACTGCATATTCGTCAGGATTGCCGGCACCAAACAACTTATAACCAAAGCAGATGTGAGATTGGGCGGTTTCTTTTACTTCAAAGAAGTACCCTTCGCTGTTTTCAGTACGATTGTTTTCTCTTGCATGTTTTTCTTCGGGTGAGCCTGTAAGGTCAATTATTCTTTCGATAAGCCTCTCATCAAGGTTTCCTGCAGCAGTTACGTAAAAGTGGTTCTCAGGATAGAATCTTTCATAGTAATCTATGAGGTCAGAACGCGTGATGGCTGCAACTGTTTCCCTCGTTCCTATGACTGGTTTTCCCAGGGAAGACCCCTTAAACAAAGCCGATGCAAAGTAATCATGAACCATTTCATCAGGGCTGTCTTCATACATAGCTATTTCCTGAAATACAACGTTTTTCTCCGAAGAGATATCTGAATCTCTGAAAGCCGGCTCTTTCAAAATGTGATTCAAAAGTTTTAAGGTTTTATCGAGATTATCAGATACCATATGAGCGTAGTAACAGGTTGTTTCTTTTCCCGTAAAAGCGTTTACTCTTGCACCGAGGGAATCGAAAATATCTGAGATTTTTTCTGCGCGGTATCGCTTTGTGCCTTTAAATATCAGATGCTCGATCAGGTGGGATATTCCATCAATTCCTTCCGGTTCGTGCCTTGAACCCACAGGAAACCATATCCCCACAGAAACCGACCGGAAAGATGGCACAAGCTGGTAAGCAAAGGTGAAGTTACCTTTTTCAATAATTGATATGCGATCTTCTTCTGTTCCGAAATGCTTTATTTCTCTGATTTTTCCCTTGCTCAATTCCTGGTTTATGCTCCTGACCTGTTTTTTCTCGTACTGTCCAGGTATTCGGCTGTGGCAAGGTTGATGCGTCCAAGCGAATCTATCTCGGTTACCTCCACAAGCACCCTGTCCCCTACCTTCATGTAGTCTTCAACATTTTCAACTCTTCTTGGTGCAATCTTGGAGATGTGAACGAGCCCTTCTTTGCCCGGTAAGACTTCAACAAACGCGCCGAATGAAGTCACACGAGTTACTCTACCCACATATCTTTCGCCAACCTGAACATCGCGAGTTAAATTATGGATGATTTCCTTTGCTTTTTCTCCACTTAATTGATCTTTAGAAAAGATGTAGACTGTGCCGTCCTGCTGGATATCTATCTGAACTCCCGTTTCGTCAATGATGCTGTGAATTGTCTTTCCGCCGGGACCGATGATATCTCTGATTTTAGACTGATCTACCTGCATTTTTATAACGCGCGGCGCGTGAGGCGAAAGCTCTTTTCTCGGCTCGCTAATTACTGCAGTCATCTTTTCGAGAATAAAAAGCCTTGCTTTTCTCGCTCTATCCAGAGCATCTTTAAGAACTTCTGTCTTGAGGCCGCCTATCTTGTTATCGAGCTGTAGTGCTGTAATTCCATCTTTTGTGCCAGCAACTTTAAAATCCATGTCACCGAGGGCATCTTCCATTCCGAGGATATCAGTAAGCACCTCGTATCTGTCTCCTTCGCTTATGAGTCCCATGGCAATTCCGGCAACAGGCGCTTTAATCGGTACTCCAGCATCCATTAAAGCAAGCGTGGAGCCGCAAACAGACGCCATTGAGGTAGATCCGTTTGATTCGAGAACTTCACTTACAAGCCTGATGGTATAAGGGAATTCTGTTTCTCCGGGAATAACAGGGACAAGAGCCCTTTCAGCAAGCGCACCATGACCGATTTCCCGTCTTTTAGGTCCTCTTAACGGGGACACTTCACCGGTGGAGAATGGAGGAAAGTTGTAATGATGCATATATCTTTTGCTTTCTTCTACTCCAAGTCCGTCAAGTATCTGTTCTTCTGAAGTTGTGCCGAGCGTGCAGATCGTTAGGACCTGGGTCTGTCCTCTCGTAAACAGACCTGAGCCGTGAGTTCTTGGTAGAAGTCCGACCTCCACACTTATCGGCCTTATCTCATCAGGTTTTCTGCCATCTGCCCTTACGCCCTCGTTTAATATCATTTCTCTGTAGGTTTTCTTCACAAGGCTTTTGAATGCTATTTTTGTCTGGCGAATTTTTTCCTGCTCGGGCTCATAAACATAACCGATAATGTTTCCTTCTTCGTCAACTACTTCAAGCCCCTTCTTCTTAACGTTGGGTTCTATCTCTTCAAGCAGCTCTTCTTCTATTTTTTCAAGCTCTGCTTCTCTTTGGCTCTTTTCTGTAATTTTCAGGCATTCTCTCACACGATCTGCTGCAAAATCTTTTACCATTTTTTCAATTTCCGGATCGATTACATCAAGCTGAACTTCCATCTTTGGCTTGCCGATTACCTTTGCAATTTCTTCCTGAATTTCAATCAGGCGATTAATCGGCTCAATGGCAAACTCGAGAGCTTCGAGCATTTTTTCCTCGGGCACTTCATCTGAACCGGCTTCGACCATAAGAATACCTTTT
>FWWL01010849.1_pt1 | contig 10286 bp, 10 predicted proteins | sample 2228331 | NCBI WGS metagenome assembly FWWL01 (sample SAMEA103939775, study PRJEB20133) | metagenome
TCGGTGGACACCTCCTGCTGGATGAGGGCCATGGGGAAGAGGGGGGCCAAAGCCTCCGGCCCCACCGGCTGGCCCGTGCGGGGGTCCACCGGCGGCGGAGGCGGGTCCATGTCTGCCAGTACGTTGTACCAGTGGGTGGGTATCTCTTCCTCGCCCAGGACGAACTTGGTGCGCATACGTCACCTCCTTCACAAATGGCTTTGGCCCCCGTCCCTAGGGACGGGGGCCAACCCGCGGTGCCACCCTAGTTCCCGCCCGAAGGCGGGCCCTCCTTACGACACCCCCAAAGGTGTCATGGGCCGATAACGGTGCCCCACCGGCCACGCCTACTGGGGAGGCCTGGCCTCCCGTTCGGATGGCAGCTCCCGGGCCCATTCAGCAGGGCCACAGCACCGGGCTCCCACCTGCCCCCGGCTCTCTGGAGCTGGGTCCACCTGCCTACTAGCCCCGTTCGCAGCCTTTGCCCTTATGCGGTTTACCAAAAAGCCTATCAGGGGCCTATGCCTTTGTCAACCGCTCATAGGCGAGGGGGGCGGCGGCCCGGCCGTCCCCGCTCCCGCTCGATAATGGCCATCACCTCCTCCACTGCCTCCTGTAGGCGGTCGTTGACCACCTGGTAGTCGAACTCTCCGGCACGGGAAAGCTCCTCTTGGGCCATGCGCAGGCGCAGGGCCACCTGCTTGGGGTCGTCTTGGCCCCTGCCCAGCAGCCTGCGGGCCAACTCCTCCTGCGAGGGGGGCGAAAGGAAGATGGTCACCGCCTCTGGGTAGCGGGACTTGATATAGCTAGCCCCCTGCACATCGGTGCGCACCACCACGTCCTTCCCCTGCGCTAGGGCCTCCCGTAGAGGGGCGCGGGGCACGCCGTAGCGGTGGCCGTAGACCACGGCATTCTCCAACAGCTCCCCCTGGGCCAGCATAGACTCGAACTCCTGGGGGGAGAGGAAGTAGTAATGGACGCCATGCCTCTCCCCAGGCCGCGGCGGGCGGGTGGTGGCCGTCACCGCCACGTGCAAAGCTTCCCCCCGCCTGCGCTGCAGCTCCCTCACCAGGGTGTCCTTGCCCACCCCCGAGGGCCCGGTGATGACCACCAGGAGGGGCGTCACCGGCGCGCGGCCCGCAGGCGCTGGTTTATGGTCTCGGCAGGTATGGCCGAGAGGACTATGTGGCCGCTGTCCAGGATGATGACCGAGCGGGTGCGGCGCCCGGCGGTGAGGTCCAGCAAGGCCCTGTCCCCCTGGCGGCGGGCGGCCCGCACCAGCCTCTGCACGGCCACCTCGGCGAACCGCTGGCAGTCCACCACCCGCCCGGCGGCCACATAGTTCCGCAGGCCTACATGCACCAACCTAGCCACGACGACCTCGCCTACGTCCCCTTCCCGTCTCTGGCACCGTCTCCCCGGCAGCCCTGGTGGCCCGTCCGTAGATGGCCTCGGGGGTGATGGCCGCCAGGACGATGGAGCCGTCATCCATAAAGATGACGGACTTGGTGCGGCGGCCCTGGGTCATGTCCCGGATGATCCCCTTCTTCTTGCCCTCCCGCACCAGCCGCTGGATAGGGGCAGAGGTGGGGATCACCACCGCCACCACCCGGTTGAGGGCGACGTAGTTGCCGAAGCCTACATGCACCAGCTCCGTCGCCATGTCTCTCCCTCCTTACGTATAACCTGACCTCTCTTCCACTCCTGATATTAGCCGGAGATGGTCCCAAAAACTAGGATATGATATCGCAACCGCCTGGGCATTTCTAATCACCATCTCCCCCGCGGCGGCCAGGGCGGCCACGGCCAGGGCCATGGCCAGGCGGTGGTCGCCGTGGCTGTCCACCACTGCCCCCTGCAGGCGGCGGGGGCCAGCGATGGCCAGGCCGTCGGGGAGTTCCTCCACCGTCGCCCCCATGCGGCGCAGCTCCCGCGCCGTGGCCCGAATGCGGTCGCTCTCCTTGGCCCGCAGCTCCTGGGCCCCGCGGATGACCGTGCGGCCGCGGGCGAAGCAGGCGGCCACCGCCAGGAGGGGAAGCTCGTCGATCATGCGGGGCACCAGCTCCCCGCCCACCTCCACGGCCACCAGGGGGGAGGAACAGGCCACCAGATCGGCCACCGGCTCGGGCCCCCACTGCCGCCGGTTCTCCACCCTTACCCGGGCCCCCATGGCCGCCAGGGCGTCCAAAAGCCCTGTGCGAGTGGGGTTTATGCCCACCCCCTCCAGCCTCACCTCGGCCTCAGGGTGGACGAGGGCGGCCACCAAGAAGAAGGCGGCGGCGGAGAAGTCGCCGGGGATGCGCAGGTCCAGGGGGGGCAGGGACGAGACTGGGGACACCGCCACGCCCCCTTCCATGCGGCGCACGGGCACCCCCAAGGAGTCCAGGAGGCGCTCTGTGTGGTCGCGGGAGGGCGCGGGCTCCCACACCACCGTCTCCCCTTCGGCGTAGAGGCCGGCCAGCAAGAGGGCCGACTTCACCTGGGCCGAGGCCACCGGCAGGCGGTGCTCCACCCCCCGCAGGGGCCCTCCCCGGATGACCAAAGGGGCCAGGGAGCCCGCTGCCCGGCCCCATACCTGGGCCCCCATGCGCCGCAGGGGCTCCACCACTCGAGCCATGGGCCGCCGCCGCAGGGAGCGGTCGCCCGTGAGGACGGAGAGGAAGGGGTGAGGGGCCAGGAGGCCGGCCAGCAGGCGCATGGTGGTGCCCGAGTTCCCACAGTCCAGAACCTGGGGCGGCTCCTGGAGGCCCCGCAGGCCGCAGCCCACCACCCGCAGGGTGGAGGAGTCCTCCCACCGCCAGGAGACCCCCAGCAGGCGCAGGCAACGCAGGGTGGCCAGACAGTCGGCGCCCCTCTGAAAGTTCTCCAGGCGGGAGACCCCCTCAGCCACCGCCCCCAGCATGGCCGCCCGGTGGGATATGGACTTGTCCCCGGGCGGGGCCAGCACGCCGGCAAGGCGAGGGGCGGGGCTTACCACCTGCTGCACCGGCCCTCACTCCTTTTGGCCCTTCTCCTCTCCCAGCGAGCGGCGGACATCGGCCTCCAGGCGTTGGGCCAGCACCCGGGCCAGGGTCTCGGCCCGGCCCTCCCCACCCTCTAGCTGGCGCGCTACCTGGCTCAGGCGCCGCAGACGCTCCCATACCGCCCTGCCGACGATGAATTGGGCCAGGGTCTCCTTGAATTCGGGCAGGTCCACCTGGGGGGGCCTCTCCACCTGAGGGCCCTTGGCCAGGAAGGCGTCCCGCTCCAGCTGGACACGGGCAAAGACCTCGAACAGCTCCTTTCCCCCATGGGCCACCAGGGCCCGCAAGCGGGCCAGCTCTTCTGTTAGTCGGTCCAGCCAGTGCAGGATGGCCTCCCGATTGGTGAGGCAGATATCGTGGCTCATGTGAGGGTCGCCGGAGGCTAGACGGGTCATGTCCCGAAAGCCGGAGGCGGCCAGGGGGGCCATGTCCGCCCAGGCCGGGCTTTCGCGGGCCATGCGGAACAGGGCCACCGCGGCCAGCAGGGGCACGTGGCTCACCGCCGCTACATAGGCATCATGCTCCTGGGGGTCGATGAATAGGGGGCGGGCGCCCACGGCCTGCGCCATGGCCACCACCGCCCCCACGGCCCCCGGACGGGCCTCGGGGTCGGGGCAGATGCAGTAGGCCCGCTCCCGGAAGAGATCGGCCTGGGCGTGGTCGATGCCCTGGGTCTCCTTGCCGGCCATAGGATGGCCCCCTACAAAGCTCACAGAACGGGGGAGGAAGCGACGGGCCCACTCCATCACTATCGCCTTGGTGCTGGCGGTATCCGTCACCACCGCCCCCGCGGCCAAATGGGGGGCGATGGCCTCCATCACCTGGGGGAGGGCCATGATGGGGGTGGCCAGCACCACCAGGCCCGCCCCTCGCACCGCCTCGGCGGGGGAAGAGGCCTCCCGGTCTACGGCCCCTAGTCGACGGGCCTTGCCCCGTACCGCCGGCTCCACGTCGTGGCCCACCACCTCCAGGCCGGGGATCTGGGCCCTGCGCAGGGCCAGGCCCAAAGAGCCCCCGATGAGGCCCAGGCCGATGATGGCCATCCTTTGTCGTTCTTTGGCCATGGCAAGGATGATATTAGCACCAATCGTCGGCTTTCTGCAAAAGGGCCAGCTTAGGGTCGTCGCCAGGGCCGTCTTCGTGGCGAAGGACGAGGTCCACCACCACCATGGGGGCCCCCATCTCCATCAGCAGGCGAGCCCCTTGCTGAGGATGATGGCGTAAGCGGGCCAGGCCCCCACCGGCGCGGGCCAGGGCCCCTGGCGCCAGGCGGGACAGGAGCACAAAGGCCACCCTCTCCCACAGGCGCACCTCCCTCCCCTTGCCCACATCGTGCAGGAGGGCGGCCATCAACAGGTGCACGTCCTCCACCCCCCACCCTCGCAGGCGCCGATACACGTCCAGACAGTGCCTCTGGTCGCGAGGGGACATGGACGAGAAGAGGGGGAACAAGGGGCCCAAGAGGCTGCGGGCCTCCTCCAGCTCCTCCTCCCTCACCCGTGGCCTCAGAGAGAGGAAGACCTGGCGCGCCCGATAGGCCGCCCGCCCCAAAACACCCCTAGCCAAAAACATCGGACTCGATGCCCGTGAATATGCGGGCCAAGAAGTTGATGACCGGGCGCATTATGGCAAACAAGGGGCCGAAGCGCCCCCCGGTGACCAAGGGGAGCACCAGCAAAAGGAAGAGGGCCAGCATGCCGTAGCGCGTCTGGAAGCGGTTGTAGGCCCGGGCCGCCTCCTCGGTGAGGAGGATGGGCACTACTCGGTGCCCGTCCAATGGGAATAGGGGGATAAGGTTGAACACCCCCAGGATGATGCTCACCAGGGCGATGGTGCTGAGGAAAAGGCCCACATACTCCTGAGGGCTCCAAGAGCCCACCACGAAACGGTTAACGGCATGGGGGTCGAAGGCTGGGAGCCAGGGCACCCAGCCGAACTTGAGGGGGAGCCCGGCCAGCCCAGCTACCAGGAAGTTGGAGAGGGGGCCGGCGGCGGCCACCATGGCCATCCCCACCCGCTCCCCGTTGCGCAGGAGGCGGCCATTGACCGGCACCGGCCTCCCCCATCCGAAGCCCACCAGGAAGAGGAGGGCCGTCCCCGCCGGGTCCAGGTGGGCCAAGGGGTTCAGGGAGACCCGCCCCGCCCAGCGGGGGGTGGGATCGCCCAGGGCATCGGCCACATAAGCGTGGGAGAACTCGTGGAAGGAGATACCCACCAGCAGGGCCAGCACCACCGCCCCAAAAAACACCACGAAGGCCAAGGGGTCGATGCGTAGGAGCTCGGCGTATATGAAGATCAAGCCCGCGCCTCTGAGGGATGACTGCCAGTCCCATGATAACAACAGGCGCCCACCAGGCAAAGGACGCTTTTTGCCCCCCGCCGCCTGCCGTATCATGGCCCTGGGATGAAGGCCCCATCTCTCCTCGTCCTGTGGGCGGTGGCCGCCATGGCCTTGGCCGCCTCCTGCACCGCTGGGGGGCCCACCTTGGTGGTGGCCGCCGCCTCCGACCTCCGCTTCGCCATGGAGGAGCTGGCCTCCCTCTTCCGCCAAGAGTGCACCTGCCGCGTCCGGCTGGTGTTCGCCTCTTCCGGCACCCTGGCCCAGCAGATAAGGGACGGCCTACCCGCCGACGTCTTCTTCTCCGCCGATGCCTCTTATGTGGAGGCCCTGGCCGCCGAGGGCTATATCCAGGCAGGAAGCGAGCGCCCTTACGCCCTGGGCCTCCTGGCCCTGGCCGTGCCTGCCGCAGCTACCCCCCCACAGGCCCTGGCCGACCTTTTGGACCCCCGTTTCCAGCGCATCGCCATGGCCAACCCCGAACATGCCCCCTACGGGCGGGCGGCCCGGGAGGCCCTAGAGAAGGCCGGCCTGTGGAAGGCCCTTGCCCCCCGCATGGTGGTGGCCGAGAGCGCTTCCCAGGCCGCCCAGATGGTGGAGACGGGCAATGTCCAGGCTGGCCTTATCCCCCTCTCCCTGGCCATCCCCCGCCAGGGCAAGCTACGGTGGATAGAGCTCTCACCCCCGGCCTATGAGCCTCTGCTGCAGAAGGCGGCCGTCCTGGCCCGCGCCCCCTCCCCCGAGCTGGGGCGCCGCTTCCTGGCCCTGGTGACCGGGCCCCAAGGCCAGGCCGTGCTGGAGAAATACGGGTTCCTTATCCCTCCTGAGGGGGGAGAGTCATGGGCGGAATAGAGGCCGCGGACGTGCGCATCACCCTGCAGGTGGCGGCGGTGGCCACCCTTATCTGCATCGCGGTGGGCGTACCCCTGGCCTGGGCCCTGGCCCGCTATCGCTTTCCCGGGCGGGGCCTGGTGAGCGCCCTGGTGGCCATGCCCCTGGCGTTGCCGCCCACGGTGGTGGGATACTACCTGTTACGGGCCTTGGGGCACAGCAGCCCCTTGGGGCGCCTGCTGGACTGGGCCGGCCTGGAGCTAGTGTTCACCTGGCAGGGGGCGGCGGTGGCGGCGGCGGTGCTGGCCGCTCCCCTGCTCATCCTCACCGCCCAGGCCGGCTTTGCCGAGGTGGACCAGGAGCTGGAGCAGGTAGCGGCCACCCTGGGAAGGTCGCGGCTGGCCATTTTTTTCACCGTCACCCTGCCCCTCTCCGCCCGTAGCCTGGCGGCGGGCATAGCCCTGGCCTTCGCCCGCGCCGCTGGGGAGTTTGGGGCCACGGTGATGGTGGCCGGGGCCATACCTGGGCGCACCCGCACCATGGCCGTCTCCGTCTACGACGCGGTGCAAGCTGGAGACCTGGCCCGTGCCAACGCCACCGCCCTGGCCCTGTTGGGCCTCTCCCTGGCCTGCCTGAGCGCCTTCGCCCTGCTCACCACCCTGGTGAGGCGCTGACATGGAGGCCCCAGCCCTGGCGGCCCGCATCCTTGGCCGCCTCTCCGGCTTCACCCTGGACATGACCCTGGAGGTAGGGAGGGAGGTGGCCGTCCTCTTTGGGCCATCGGGGGCAGGGAAGACCCTGACCTTGCGGGCCATCGCCGGCCTTTGGCGGCCCCAGGAGGGGCACATCGCCCTGGACGGCGAGATCCTGTTCCATGCCCGCCAGGGCATCAACGTGCCCCCCCAGAAGCGGCGGGTGGGCTACGTGCCCCAGGGCTACGCCCTCTTCCCCCACCTGACAGTGGAGGAGAACATCGCCTATGCCCTCGCCCATCGGCCGCGGGAGGAGAGGCGGGCGGTGGTGGCCCAGATGGTGCAAGCTATGGGCCTGGAGGGCCTGGAGAGACGCCGTCCCCACCAGCTCTCCGGGGGCCAGCAACAGCGGGTGGCCCTGGCCCGGGCCTTGGCCGCCCAGCCCCGTATCCTCCTCCTGGACGAACCCTTCAGCGCCCTAGACCTCTCCTTGCGGCGGGAGCTAGGGGAGGAGATCACCCGCGTGCAGGCCCGCTGGGGCATCCCTGTCCTCATGGTCACCCACAGCCTAGAGGATGCCTTCCACCTCTCCCAACGGGTCATCGTCATGGATGGGGGCCACATCCTCCAGCAGGGGCCTAGGGACGAGGTCTTCTACCGCCCCCGCAACCGGCGGGTGGCCCAGATGGTGGCCATGCGCAACATCTGGCCCGCACGGGTGGTGGCCTTAGAGGGCGACCTGGCCCTCCTGGAGTGGGGGGGACGCCTCCTGCAGGCCTTCCGTCCCCCCCACCTCCCCCTGGCCCCCGGCCAGGGGGTGGATGTGTGCGTGCATCCCACCCAAGTCATGATCCGGCGCCCCGAGGACGACTTCTCGGGCCGGCCCAACGTCCTGGCGGGGCGCATCGTGCAAGAGGCCAAGGACCCTGAGGGCTACACCCTTACGGTGGCCCTGACGGGACCCGGCTCCCCCCAAGAGGTCTACATCCAGCTCCACAGCCACGCCTACTTCCGCCTAGGCCTCCCCCACCGTAAGGAGATCGAGATGACCATCAAGCCGGAAAGCGTGCACATCATGGCCCAAGAGCCCTAAAGGGCTATTATGTCTACTGGCCAAGGGGCTAAAATAGATAGATAAGGCGAGGAGGGTCCGGCCATGCCCCTTGAGGCCATCATCATTCGCGGCGCCCGGGAGCACAATCTCAAGAACATCGACGTGGAGATACCCCGGGACAAGCTGGTGGTCATCACCGGCGTCTCCGGCTCCGGCAAGTCTTCCCTGGCCTTCGACACCATCTATGCCGAAGGCCAGCGCCGGTACATCGAGTCCCTCTCCGCCTACGCCCGCCAGTTCCTGGGGCGTATCGAGAAGCCAGACGTGGACCACATTGAGGGCCTCTCCCCCGCCATCTCCATCGACCAGAAGGGGGCCTCCCACAACCCCCGCTCCACGGTGGCCACCCAGACCGAGATCTACGATTACCTGCGCCTCCTCTTCGCCCGCGTGGGCCGCCCCCACTGCCACCAGTGCGGCCGCCCTATCCAGCGCCAGACGGTGCAACAGATGGTGGACGCTATATTAGCCCTGCCCCCGGGCAAGCGCCTAATGGTCATGGCCCCTGTGGTCAAGGGGCGCAAGGGCGAGCACCAGCAGGTGCTGGAGGACCTGCGCCGCGCCGGTTATGTGCGGGCCCGCATCGACGGCCACATCCGCCCCCTGGACGAGGAGATCGCCCTGGACCGCTACAAGAACCACACCATCGAGGTGGTGGTGGACCGCCTGCTGGTGGAGCCCCTGGAAGGGGAGGAGGCCCAGGCCTTCCGCGCCCGCCTGGCCGACTCCCTGGAGACGGCCCTCAAGCTGGGCGGGGGCACGGTGGTGGTGTGGGTGGAGGGGGAGGAGGAGAGGCTCTTCTCTGAGCATTTCGCCTGCCCCCACTGCGGCCTATCCTTGGGGGAGCTGGAGCCCCGCAACTTCAGCTTCAACTCCCCCCACGGCGCCTGCCGCCAGTGCTCAGGCCTGGGCATGCGCCTGGAGCTGGACCCCGACCTCATCATCCCCAACAAAGACCTCTCCCTGGCCGAGGGGGCCATCCAGCCCTGGGCCCGCGCCGCCTCTACTTCCCAGTGGTACTATCGCCTCTTGGAGGCGGTGGCCCAAAAGTATGGCTTCTCCACCCACGTCCCCGTGCGCCAGCTCTCCCCCGAACATTTGCGCATCGTCCTCTACGGGGCGCCCGACCCTGTGCCTGTGCGGTTCACCAACCAGTACGGTCGCAGCTCCGTCTACGAGACCACTTACGAGGGGGTTATCCCCGCCCTGGAGCGCCGCTACCGGGAGACGGAGTCCGACTACGTGCGGGCGGAGATCGAGCGCTACATGCGGGAGAGCCCTTGCCCCGCCTGCAAGGGGGCCCGTCTGCGCCCTGAGTCCCTGGCCGTCACTGTGGACGGCAAAAACATCTACCAGGTGACCCAGATGGACATCCGCCAGGCCCTGGAGTGGGTGGAATATCTACAGGGCCCCCAAAGCCCCCTCAGCGAGCGGGAGCACACCATCGCCCGCCAGATCCTCAAGGAGATCCATAACCGCCTCCGCTTCCTGGTGGATGTGGGCCTGGACTACCTGACCCTCGATCGCCGCACCGGCACCCTGGCCGGGGGCGAGGCCCAGCGCATCCGCCTGGCCACCCAGATCGGCTCCGGCCTCATGGGCGTCCTCTACGTCTGCGATGAGCCCTCCATCGGCCTCCATCCTGCCGATGAAGACCGCCTCATCGCCACTCTCAAGCGCCTGCGCGACCTGGGCAACACGGTCATCGTGGTGGAGCACGATGAGGCCATGATCCGGGCCGCCGACTACATCATCGACTTGGGCCCGGGCGCCGGCCGCCATGGGGGCTACGTGGTGGTGACCGGCACCCTGGAGGACATCTGCTCCCACCCCCAATCGGTCACTGGGGCCTACCTGGCGGGGCGCAGGGAGATCCCCCTCCCCCGCCGGCGCCGGCCCGGCACGGGCCAGGAGGTGGTCATCGCAGGGGCGCGGGAGTTCAACCTTAAGGACATCACCGTGCGCATCCCCTTGGGCAAGTTCGTCTGCATCACCGGCGTCTCCGGGTCGGGCAAGTCCACCCTCATATACGAGATCCTCTATAAGAAGGCGGCCCAGGTCCTTTACAGGGCCAAGGACCGCCCCGGGGCCCACGAGGCCATCTACGGCCTGGAGCACATCGACAAGGTCATCAACATCGATCAGTCCCCCATCGGCCGTACCCCTCGCTCCAACCCCGCCACCTACACCGGGGCCTTCACCCCCATAAGGGAGCTATTCGCCTCCGTCCCTGAGGCTCGCCTGCGGGGATACAGGCCGGGCCGCTTCTCCTTCAACGTCAAAGGGGGGAGGTGCGAGGCCTGCCAGGG
>FWWL01010850.1_pt1 | contig 10285 bp, 11 predicted proteins | sample 2228331 | NCBI WGS metagenome assembly FWWL01 (sample SAMEA103939775, study PRJEB20133) | metagenome
GATATCCCTTTGGAGATTGCTTTTGCACGAACAATCAAAAGAGCAGCACTAACTGTTCAAGAAAATATTGAAATATCAGTATTGCTAAGAAGCATTACTGAATTTGTTGATCAGTACCTCGATGTGAGTAGGGATTCATATGCAATAGTAAATGAGAATGTAAAGAAAGATTGCGACCTGATTGTTGATGGAACGAAAGAAATTGATGTTCTTGCTAATGAGATAATGACTGCTTTAAAAACTAACATGGCAAAGTAATTGAGTGGTGCTTTAGTTGCTACAATTACTCCATTTTAGTCCGCTAACGGAGGACGCTTGCTTAATAAAGACATTAAGAGAGCTCTAGGAATGATATACCCTTTACACTGAGGTGAGTTGGATATGGTTGAATTCGCATATGGAGGTATTGTGTTTAATAATGATGATGAAGTACTAATGAGAAGTCCTAGCGGATTATGGGGAGGCTACGTTTGGACATTTGCCAAGGGGGGAGGAGATCCATTAGATCTGTCTCCCGAACAAACTGCACTAAGAGAAGTTAGAGAAGAAACTGGGTATGTTTGTGAAGTTATCGCACCGATCCCAGGAGAATTTGTATCAGATACATGCGTTACAAAGTACTATCTATTAAGACCAACAGGAATGGTACATAATTTTGATCATGAAACACAGGAAGTTCGATGGGTAAGCTTTGATGAGGCATTCGAGTTAATCAGTCTAACTAAGACAGAAAAAGGAAGAATACGGGATACCAACGCACTTAAGAGTGCTATAGAAGTTTATAATCATTTTAGAGTACCCATACACAGAAAATAGACAGCAGGAGCTGGCAATCTGTTGAAGTAACGAGGAACGATAGTAGAATAAAGTAAAGAGCAGATTTACTATATGCCAGCTGCTCCTTCTTTTTATTAAGTTAAAGGACAGTTATGTTTTAAGAAATGGAAATATAATTAATCAGAACACGGTTTTCCGTTTATGGTATGTTTCGTGGAAAGCGGGGGGATACGTTACGTGAGAAAGACGGTAATCATCCTTATTGTACTTGGTATTATTTTTTGGCTTTCTTTTAAATTCATCGTCCATCAGTCTAGTGATGCTTTTACCATTGATGCAGCACACGGAACGGTAGAATCAGCAGCTCCCCAACTGATAAATACAAAGCAAAATTATGGCTTTAGGCTTGTCAATATAGGTGATAAAAAAGTAAAGCTGTTACAAATTGAGTTGCATGATTACCAAGGAATTAAGATAAGTGATCTCACGATTGACGGCAAACCTTTTAGTGCCCAAACCATTCCAAGTCACAGAGTATACCTCGGTAGAAAACCTTGGTTTGGATCAAACAGTTGGTCAACGAATAGTCAAGGAGTCAACATCGATTACATTGTAGAATTTAAGGAGCCATTGATCAAAAATCCGCAAAACGTGTTGATAACTTATTCATACATGGGTTTAAAACATAAACAAAAAATAAAGATACCTGGTTCAGAATTCAACTAACGGGCAGGATAGTGGAATGATATGGAATTTTATAGTCATATGTGATACAGTTTAGTTGTTCCGCATAGCGGTAATCGGTTTCATCAGATGAAACAAACAGAGGTGTATTTATATGACCTATGTCATTCGAAAAGCTAACCAAAATGATATTCCTGTTCTTTCACACCTAATGGAAGAATTGAGTGGTGAACCTATCTCGCTTGATGATATGAATAACCGACTGAAGATGGTAGAAGAAAGTAGCACTGATACCATATTTGTGTATGAGGCAAATTCGGAGGTTTTAGCTACGCTTGTCTTTCGAATAAGGGAAAATATTCGTGAGGTAAGTCGTTATGGGGAAATTTGTATCATTGTAGTAAGATCAACGGCAAAGCGGCGTGGTATTGGAAGACAACTTATGATATTTGCCGAGCGACATGCGAAGGACTTAGGATGCAAAGGTACATACCTCATCAGTGGTTTTGGTCGAAAAGATGAAGCTCATCAGTTTTATCAGGATTTAGGGTATGAGATAACTGGTTATCGCTTTGTAAAGAAACTATGATTTAATCGTCTTTGTAAATACCGATGTAGCAACCTAATCGTCGCTGCACTAACGAAGAACAAGAGCCTAGCGATGGAACCGATCCATCGCTTATGTTGCGTTCGACGCTGTCCATTGAAGTAAAGGGCAGGTTTGTGTAGTTAACCTCCTCCTAGAAGCACGCGGGAATGCTCGGGGCCGAAGAGCGTTGCCTTTTAAGCAGAGCGTTCAACAGCAAAATAACAAAGGGCACCACGATTATGCACATAACATAGACAGGAATGTTGTAATATTCGGGATCGACCATATCCAGCAACAAGAGGCGCAGTACTTAAAGAGTCCGGCGTTCCATATTAAGCTGTAGAAGCTCACGACTACCGGTAGGACTACCCGTTTTCCTTGATCGCATAACGAGAACAATTTCCTCGCAAACATGTATTGGAGGGCCTGCCAGAATTAAGGTACAATCGGAGCGAGATAAAGATTTCCTTATAATGGGGGTGGATTGCTGATGAGATACAGCTATTGTCCAAAATGCGGGGGTTCCCTGCGACTTAACGAGAACAAGAGGCTCGTCTGCAGCGCCTGCGGATTTGTTTTTTATCAGAATCCTTCAGCAGGTGTAGCTATGATCCTCATTCGGAACGGCAAGGTGCTGCTTGGTCGAAAGCGGGGCCGCTACAGCGGGCAATGGTGTGTGCCATGCGGTCATGTTGAGTGGGGTGAGGACGTGTATGAGGCGGCGAAGCGTGAAATGCTGGAGGAGACGGGGCTGCGCATAGAGCTTACCTCCGTCTATACAGTCAGTTCCCTTTATGGCGAGCCGTACGTAGGCACTGAATGGTATAATCCCGAACAGCAGAGCGTCATGATCTGGTTTCTGGTCAAAGAGACCGGCGGCGAGCTTTGTGCGGGAGACGACATCGACCAAGTGGGTTATTTCTCTAACGACGAGCTTCCCCGGATTGCTTTTCCAGCACATGAAATCGTGATTCGCAAATTGCTGGAGGAGCAGCTCATAAGCTAGACGCAAAAGATCATCTAAACACATATCGATATTGATCTCATATACGCGCCAAGGTTTTCCGCTAACGGGTACGATAGCTGAGGGGCTTGCTAAGCGGCAGTTCCTTTTTCGTTTGTTGAAGTAACGGGCAGCATAGTTTAACGCCATGTGTAATGATGTATAGGATAATTACTTGGGGGGATTAAGTGAAAAAAATAAAATGGCTTATATTAAGTTTTGCTGTGGTTTTAGTTATTGTAGGCTTGTTTTTTTATCAGAAAATGACGGATGATACTTACCAAGGGATGTCCATTATTCCCGAGCAACATAAGGACATTCCTTTATATAAAGGCTTAAATCCGACAAATCATAAATATATTATCGAGGGGAATCATTGGAAAGAAATATATGATTTTTATTTACTAAGCCTACCTAGCCTTGGTTGGAAAGTTGAGTATGAGGGTTCAACACTCGATGATAAAAATGCACTTAATGATATTGTTGGGGGATTTAGTTCTAGATGGAGAAAAGAAGGATTCAATGGAGAGTTATTTATTGCGGCTCATTATAATCAATTAGAAGACCAGACACAGGTTATTTTCGATAAACATCCAATTTTTAATTCAACAGCTTGGATTAATAACATACCTTCAAAAATTTGCGTCTATCAAAGTAAAAACGATGAGAAATGCAACGAGATTAAGGATAAAACTAAAATTGAAGCAATTTCCTCTCTTGTCAACAATGCCATTGATTGGAGCGAACAACGATCAACGCGCGAACATACAAGCTTAATTGATTTTGGAACTATAACCTTAACAGTCTTTTATGAAAGCGATAAGGAAATTTATTTTGTATCGGAAAAAGGTACTAAGTTGATGAAACCTGAACACGAATTCTTTGAATTAACAAATCTTCAAAGGTAAGGAATTTAACTCTAACGGAGTGCGATAGCACAGCGGTGGAGCCGATCCATCGCTCGTTTTGCATTGTTGGAAATCCGCTCAGCTAACGGGCAGAAGAGTGGAATAACCCAGATAGGAATGCTGTAAAATGATGGAACTTTTTTGAATACTGAACGTCTAAATGATTAGTAGTTATTAAGAAAGGGGTAATTCATGAGAAAATTTTTATTCGTTGCGGTTTTAAGCTTGTTTTTGCTGAGTGCATGTTCATCTCAACAAAAATATACTTCCGTAAGTGAAGCCGTAAAGTCCATCGAACATAACATCACTCAAATAGAATCAACTGTCGAAACTCATCTTGATGGCATTCAACCTATTAGCTATAAACTGGGTAACAATGAATTCATAAGAGTTTATGATTTTGGCTCGAAAGAAAAACGAGACCTTGGAAATAAACATTTCGAAGAGAAAACACAGCTTCTTAGTTCCCACACACCAATTATTTATCAATCAGGCAATTCTTTAGTTCTTTATTACAGCAATGTTAACTCAACAAGTCGAACCCCAAAGCTGATCGAAACGAATTACGGGGAGAAAATACAAAAAGCACTAAATAACATAGAATAGAGGGAATTTTAGGTGTCTAATGGTTACTTTTTGTCTTTGCATTTGTGATTGGTCTATTTAGGAAAGGTGTAGGGGACATATTCATTATTATTAGTACACTTCTTTTTAATTCTTTATGAGTTAATACACCTGTTTTAACGGAGGACGATAGAATTGGAGGTCAAGGAGATAAATAAATCAAAACAATATGTGATAGTTTGGGTTATTGGTTTCGTTTTATCGCTAGCGTATTACATATATTATGTCTTGAATTTCTCTTCGAATGTCCCAATGCTGGACTGCCTGCTAGTGTTCGTGCAGTATTATCTAGTGTTCATATTAATGTCTGGTTTATTGTTTTATTTCGTTTTTAAGCTTCTACATAAAATACCATTAATTAATATTTTAATAATTATGGTGGCTCATGTGTTGTTTTTGGTTTTACTATTCCATGAACTTCAAAACTTCGATTCTGGTAGTTTTTTCGAACGAGCACCATAATGGCGACCGAAAATGGTCGCTCTCTTTACAATAATAAGAAAAATATGGAGTTTAACTAACGGATACGATAGTTGAACAAAAAATTGCAACGAGGCTTACGGCATGGATAGGTAGCTTCGTTGCGAACGGGCAGATTAACGTGATATTTGTCAGTCTATATTTATGTTACAGGTCACCGTAGATGTTGGAGGACAAGACAAATATATACACAGTTTTGCTATAGATAAAAACTATAATAAAGATAGTTATTATATATTTAACATATAGAGTTCCTTGTGAGAAGATAATATTACCAATTATAAGGAGATGATGTTAATGAATTCAACTCATGTTTGGCAAACCAACCTTTACGATAGCAAGCTGGACTATGTATCTGAACTCGGTAAAGGCGTAGTTGAGTTATTGAATCCCAAAAGCGGAGAGAAAATTTTGGATTTGGGCTGTGGCACAGGGGATTTAGCATACCAGATATCTCATTCTGAGGCAGTCGTCATTGGTATGGACTTATCAACGCAAATGGTAGAGAAGGCAAAGGAAAAATTCCCCGATATCAAATTTTACATAGGAAATGCGGAAAACTTTAAGCTTGATGAACAAGTTGATGCAGTTTTCTCAAACGCCGCTTTACATTGGATGAGAAATCCGAAAGAAGTAATTAAGTGCGTTTGGAATGCATTAAACCATGGTGGCAGGTTTGTTGCTGAGTTTGGCGGTAAGGGGAATGTTGAGAATGTAATTAAAGCAATTAGCAAGGTACTCGACAGAGACTACGGGATCGATGCTTCAAAACTGAATCCTTGGTTTTTTCCGAACATAGCTGAGTATAGCACATTATTAGAACAGCAAGGCTTTCATGTTACATACGCCATTCATTTTGACAGACCGACTAAGATGAAAGATGGTGAAAATGGTTTGAATCTTTGGCTTACAGGGTCAGTCGATGATTTTTTCATGGGTTTCTCAGCTGAAGAAAAGAAGAAAGTGTTAGAAAAAATTTCTAAGGAGGCTCGAAGCCAGTTATACAAAGACGAGGCTTGGTATATCGATTATAAACGATTAAGAATCATGGCAATAAAACCTTAATCTAACAGAGAACGCCAGTAGGGAGGGAGAAATCTAATGTTGCACGTAATAGGGCTGAACTTTCAGGAAAGGCAACATATGGTCTAGATTCTCGAATATAGCAACCTCTCACGAACGGTGGCAGAAATGTCTCACAGATGGAATTTCCGTTCTTAGGACGTATTAGACATATCTAATGAACTATGCATTTGGTGGTGCAATCTAATTTTGATTCAATAAGAGATGGGTTTTATTGCTGAATTTTTGACAGGGAACAATAGAAGAGGAGCGACCTTTAACCGCTCCTTCCATGCTGAATGGGAATAGAAAAAACTCTCCATCTGATGGATGAAGAGAAGAAGAATTATATTTGTACTTAAGACGACTTTCTAGAAATAATAATTCTTGATGCATGGCGATGGGGTATGCCGCTAGAAGTACAATCGAAAATGATTTCCTCTGTGAATAGTATCTCCCAATCTGAATAATAGCTTTGCAGTTCAACACTTTTATAGAGATACTCATTATTTCCCCAATCTGGCGCGATCTCAATGTCGGGATGTTCAGTAAAGGCGAATAAAACATTTAGTCCGCCAGGCAATGTTTTTTCTTTGAATTGTTTGAACTGTCGCGCCCTATTGTTTGGATGAATATATTGCAATGTTCCAATCGAATAAACCAAGTCAACAGGATGGGTGAATACAAAATTGTTTATATCGCCTTCCGTTGTTCTGATGATCGTCCCCATTTCTTCTGCCAATCTTTTAGCTTTAGCCAACCCAGCGGGAGCGAAATCCATTGCCATTACATCGAAACCTTGCCTTGCTAAGAAAACACTATCTCTACCTTCTCCCGCGCCCAAATCAACCGCCTTTTTTCCTTGAATTTGATCTTTCGAGATGTATTCTAATAAGTTCTGTGCCAACTTATTAGGTTCTTTCCCCCAATAGTATCCTTCTTGCAAATAAATCTGTTGCAATTGTTCTTTGTCCATAGTGATTACCTCCAACGATTTTGTCTTCCATTTCATCATAAAGCTTAACCCAAGGATAAGGTCAACCCACTTTTTAAGTACCTGGCCGTAGTGCAAAGGCCCTCTAAGTAAGTTTCTAGGGAGCTTCTGTGGCTAATTCGCGATCTTCATAATATTGCCTCAGTTTCAAATTACTTATTAATGCCGGGTTTTATAACGGCTTTTGATTGTTTGATGATTCAGAACTTGTTATGAAGTCCAAAATTATACAATGTATCATTCTTATATTTCCGTTGATCGGTGTTATTTTTGTGCTCTTGGCAAACTCATATAGTCAAAATAGACTCTTGGTTGATTAATGGGTAAAGCTTTATAATTTTTGCATAAATCGCGGCTTTTTATAGTTTTAGGGGACAAAGCTAACGGGCAGATTAACGCAACAATGGCTACCTTTTTAAGGTAGTCTTATAAAGTTATTCAGAGAAGTTATGACATTACTAAAAAGTGAGCGAAGTGTCAGTGCTTAATGGTTTTATTCATCCTCAGTTTGAGTTACGATGAATATTGGAGTCATTTTCCAATACAGGAGTGATAAAGCATGGGAGCGAATAATGCAATAGATAAATATTGGAATCACAATACAGCATTTCACGATGAGTTAGTAAAAGACGCAAAGATACGCGGTGGACGAGTGCTTGACATCGGGTGTGGCGATGGGTTACTACTCCAACGCCTCGCTCCTTTCGCTCAACATGTTATAGGTATTGACCCCGATAGATGAGCAAATGAAAGAGTTCACGCCTCTACAAAAATTTATAACTGAGCCAATATATTTAAGAGCATTTGATAGTCAAAAGATAAACCAAAATAAGATAATGTACTCAAAGAAGTCCGCAATTGCCAAATTATCTTCTATGAAAAAAGAACAGGTTGAAAGGTTGAATGGCATTTACCCAAATCTTAAAATTAAGATGTCTTGGTTTGGCGGTAGTAAAGATGTGTCATTAAGCAAAAACGATTTGACCAACTCCAGTGTTCTTGATTTGACAAAGATAACTCAATAAGTCACCGGAAGGTGATTTACCTGAATCCCTGGAAGCCACTAAAGAGAGCCGATAAATATATGAAAGGCAAATCACTATACAATACACGGGTCACGCCATTAACGTTAGGAAATATTCACTTAACCCTGAATCTGATCAGACTTGATTAAAAAGCAGCGACGAACTAGGAACCAAAAGACCTAGCCTGTCGTTGCTTTATTTTGCTTTCTTTCCCCTCGGAATATGTCGCGATTATGCTTCCTTAAGGTATAACGAATGCAATGGCAGCGACTTCATCGCAAAGCAAATAAACAATCGTTCTCTGTCAAATCTCACTAAAGCTATCCTTGCTGCAGGTTTTGATTCGGACTTTGACGCGGAATACGAGGATGACCTTTGTCAGGTAGTAGGTATGCTGACTTATTAATCCGCTACTTAAAGCAATCGATCTGGTATGAGATCAGCATTAATAGACCGAAATGGAACAGGAGTAGAGTGGAATCAAAGCATATCATTAAAAGATCTAACTGAAATAGTGGATATTTTATAAGTAATTCGAAGAAGGCATCCAAGTTAATTATATAGTAGGTTGGTGAGTACCAGTGAAGCTAACCGTATCGCGGCATTCCACTAACGGGGTACTATAGCTCAAAACACAGGCTGCCGGCTTTAAGGCAGCCTTTAAGGCAGCCTGTTAAGTTAAAGGGCAGTTTTACGCAACACCGCGTTGAAAGCATAAATTGTATTGTGGTAAAATGTTACAGTATTTACAATCCTATTTAACGTCTTTCATTAGAGCCAGTTCTCTGACATCATTGGGTAACAAAGTATTACAAACCGGAGACCCGTTTGAGCAGACCACCAAGCAACTTGATGAGTGATTGGAGGATGTATGAGGAAAATAGACTGGATTAAAGCAATTCTAGTAGTATCGGTATTCGTAAATGTTCACTTATTTATGAATCAAAAAAGTGATACTAGAAAACAAGAAATAAGATATGAGTTATTGAATGGATACATTTATCGAGATCTAGCTCAGCTTGAAGCAACGATACAGGATCAACTAGATCATGATTGGAAAAATGAAACTCTTGTTGTCCAGAAGCTAGATGATGCTATGGATACAATTATCATGCGCCTGGGAATGGAAGGAGATGACGAAAAGCAAAAGGTCCTTTGGAAATTGCACGATTACATGAAAAAGTTCGTGGTTGGTGACGGAACTTTAGCTTTAGATATTAGTCTAAACGATAAGCAACGTGCCGATTACACCTATTTAGGCGAGAAGCTGCGTTCTAGCTGGTGGACGTTTAATAGAGGGTTTGATACAAAATGGGATATTTTTGTATTAAAGATAATAGAGCTCGTAACGGAGTCATAGACAAAATTGACTTGTATGGATACAATCCAAGCAAATGCCGCCGCTGCGATCCAGTTCGGCGTACTTCATTACGCTAACGGGTACATTAGTTCAATAATAAACACCACGAAGCTGCTGACTGATGAATCGGCAGCTTCATTACGCTGACGGGAGTTAGTACTTTGCGGTAACTACATAGGAGGCTACAGAATGAAACAAAATGAACAGCATTATGCAACAATGGTAAAGGATCAGTTCCCTGATGTGATCATTGAATCCGTCGAGTCGCTTGGGGAAGGCCTCAGGAATTACGCAATCCTTGTCAATGGAGAATGGGTATTTCGTTTTCCAAAGAATCAACAAGGAGCAGATGAATTGAATAAGGAAATTCAATTACTGCCTCTGTTGCTTGGTTGTGTTAAGGTTAGTATTCCGGAATTTGTATATATCGGTAGGCAATGCGAGGGAAGTCCCTTTGTAGGCTATCGGAAAGTCCAGGGGGACATCTTGGGGGAAGACGGAATGGCTGCTTTCCCCGACGATGTAACGGATCGACTCGCCCAGCAGCTTGCTGATTTCATGAATGCATTGAGCGCATTTTCTGCTAAAACTGCCATTCAGGCTGGAGTTCCTGTTCGAAACCTGAAAAATGAAATTCTCTTGCTAATGGAAGCAGCGGAGAAGCAGGCGTTCCCGCTTCTCAATGAGTCATTACGGGACTATCTCACCCTACGCTTCCAATCCTATCTGGATCATCCGGAATATAGTCGATATACGCCGGCACTGATTCACGGTGATTT
>FWWL01010851.1_pt1 | contig 10285 bp, 11 predicted proteins | sample 2228331 | NCBI WGS metagenome assembly FWWL01 (sample SAMEA103939775, study PRJEB20133) | metagenome
TTTCCGACCTTTTCAAAGAAAGCCACTTTCTTTCCGTTGAAATTGTAAGTAACATCTCCTTTTTCTTTTTCTAAGATAGCTCTACCGAGTGGTTCAGTTCCTTTTTCCTTTACAAGGTCTAACTTGCCGATGTATTGCTCGTTTGGATCCGCAACAATCATAGAATTATAGGTAATGGAAACGAAACCAGCTTTTCCTATTTTCTTTCCCTTAATTAAATTTTGCAGGAAACTGATTTCTTTGAAACCAACTAAACTCCCAATTATCTCGCCACCAAAATCTTTAATTGGCACAAAAACAACAAGGTAATTTTTTCCTTGATATTCATACGGGGTATAAAAATCTACTGGAACGCCTTTTTTTAGAATATTTTCAAGTTTTTCTTTAGGCAGTTCAATATTTACAAGTCCTTCTTTTCCCACGACTCTTCCATCCTGAAGAACGACAAAGACATCCTGATATCCTTTCGACTCAACTGAAGAATGAGCGTTTCTAACCCCCCAGCCTAACTGGAAAATCCCCATATCATCATTTGTATTCATCATATAAGGTGCTAATGTACCACTACTTGCATATTGAACCAGCGGGTCTATGGTTTCTTTTAATTGTATCTCGATATCTTTTCTGAGAGTTGTGAGTACAAGTTTTTGGATTTGCTCTGCGGAGTCTTTTACAACTCCAGTTGAAACGAGAACTGCAACTAAAATACTGACAAATGATGAAGCGACACCTACAAGCACCAAAAACATAATTAATTTGGCTCTTAAACTCATAGTTTACCTCCTTTGGATGGGAAATTATACTTACTTAGGACCGAAGACAGTATGTTAATAATTTTTATAATTTTACCACAAAGAAACTAAACAAATCAATATCTTAATAAAAGTAAAAAAAATAATGGAAAATATATATAAAATTTTACGCAGAAAAAATTATTCAATATATCTTTCAGAAAGATTTGCAAAAAATATTTGAATATTCTACAGAAATTTTGATTCTTTTCTTGACAAAATCACATTCTATATTTAAAATAATAATGATTATCATTATAAAAATACTTTACGCTATGAGGTGTTTAAGATGAAAAACGTGAGGCGAACGAACAAAGGGAAAGAAAGAATTTTTGAAGTGATTTCAAACTCGGATATTCCTTTGACTGTCTATCAACTTTCTGAACTGACGGCCATACCGGTGCCAACTGTTTACAGAAATATCGGGATACTTGAAATTGAAAAAAAGATTAAATCATTCACATTAGAAGGTGTAAATTACTTTTATGAATTTGGAAAACATATGCATTACTTCAAATGTGAAGTCTGCGGTAAATTTGTACCTATAAAAACTTGCGATGTCCATGAAGAAAATATTGAAAAACTCATCGAAGGAAAAGTGAAAGAACATCTTGTTATGTTCTTTGGAATCTGTAAATCTTGTTTGAAGGAGGGAAAGGTATGAAAAGATTTTTGTTTTTAACACTTGTATTATTTTCTGCGGTCTCTTTCGGATTGAACATAGTTGCTACCATCAACCCTTATTATCTTCTTGTCAGAGATATAGTCAAAGGAACGGATGCAAATGTAACGCTTTTAGTTAAACCAAATATGAATCCACACACGTTTTCTTTGACTGTAACCGATGCGAGAAATCTTGAAAAAGCTGATTTGATAATTGCAAATGGGTTAGAACTTGAACCGTACGTTGAAAAATACGAGAAGAAAGCTGCCTATCTAAGCAAATTTATTCCCGAAAAATACTTGATAGCTGAAGAACATAATGATGACGACGAACACGATGAAGGGCACGAACACGGTGAATACAATCCACATTTGTGGTTTTCACCAAAACTTGTAAAACAATATATAATTCCAAGCATAGTGAAAACTTTGACAAATCTAGATTCAAAGAACAAAATGACTTACGAAAAAAACGCTAAAGAACTCACAATTTCTTTGGAAATGGTTGAAAAAGAATTCGACTCTCTCTTGAAAAATTACAAAAGCGGTGTTTTGATAATAAACCATCCGTCTACCGTTTATTTGACAGCACCGTACGATATAGAAACTTTGGCTTTAGAGGAAGGTCATGGGAAAGAACCGAGTATAAAACACATAATGGAAATAATTGAAAAAGCAAAAAATAGAAAAGTCGTTGGTATATTTGCGGAAAAGAATTTTAACACTAAACTTTTGGAACCTATTGAAAAAGAATTGAAAAAGAAATCTGTTATTCTTGATACTTTGGGTGTTTCTGCAAAAAGCACATTAGAGTATTACAATAACCTTCTAAAAGCTTTTCAAAATGCAGTAAAATAGAAACAGAACAATATCAGAACCGGGGTGAAATACGTTGCAAACTGGTACAAAAATAAAAGTTAGAGATTTATCAGTAAAATTTGGCGATTACTATGCTCTTAAAAACGTCTCCTTCGATATAAAAGAAGGAGACTTTGTTGGTATTATAGGTCCCAACGGTGCGGGGAAAACTACGCTTCTTAAAGTCATTACTGGAGAACTAAAAGACTACACGGGTACCGTCGAAAACTACGGAAAGATAGGTTATCAACCACAACTCAATTCAGTTAATAGAGAATTTCCAGTTGATGTTCTCAACTATGTTTTACTTCCGGTTTACGCGAAAAACAGAAAAATAACTAAGTCTGATAAACAAGAAGCACTCAATATACTGAAAAAGGTCGGACTTGAGCAAAAGAGTAATTTTCTCGTTGGAAAACTTTCTGGTGGAGAACTCCAAAGAGCTTCACTTGCAAGAGCTCTTCTTTCAAAAGCTGATATTTTAATATTGGACGAACCAGACTCAGGAGTAGACGAAATGGGAAAAGATACATTCTATGATATACTCTCTGAAGTTAGAAAAGAAAGGAATCTAACAATCGTAGTTGTTAGCCACGATATCGGCCTTGTTTTTGAAGAATGTAAGACCGTTCTTTGCTTGAATACGACTATTCATTGTCATGGACCAACAGCTGAGATTAGTCCGGATAAATTAAAAGATATATTTGGTAAATTTGATGTTTGGATCCGTTCCGACCACCATTACGAAGTTGAACACTTTCACCACGAGGAGAGAAAAGAATGATACAAGACCTTTTGAATTACGAATTTTTAAGATTAGCCCTTTTGGGAACGCTTTTCGTTTCGTTTTTATCAGCTTTAGCTTCACCTATCGTTGTATACCGCAAAATGGAGTTTGTTGGTGATGGAGTTGCTCACGCAACTTTTGCAGGTCTTGCTATATCTTCAATTCTTTCCTATGGAAGGATAACATTCGCACTTCTTAGTAGCATCGTTTTTGCTCTTGTCATATGGTATCTTTCCAAAACTGGAAAATTTTCAGAAAATAGTGCGATAGGAGTTATGCTTCCAGTCTTTATGGCTGTCGGTGTTTTGATTCTTTCAAAGAGCAGGAACTACACAACGGATCTTTCAAGTTATCTGTTTGGAAACGTACTTTTAATAAATGAAAAAGATATTTATTTTGTAATTTTAACATTAATTTTTGCAATTGTTGTATATTTTGTCTTTTGGCGTGATATAATCTATTACATAGCTGATGAAAAATCAGCAAAGTTTTACGGGATAAAGGTAGAATTGATAAGCCTGTTAGTTATTCTATTAGTTGCACTTTCGGTTGTTGCAGTCGTTAAGGTTAGTGGTATAATTCTTATGGGTGCATATATGGTCATGCCAGGTGTTTTTGCAAAAATCTCCTCCAAAAGTTTTAAAGGCATACTTGTTAAAAGTTTTGTGTTCTCTGTTTTAAGTTCAATTATAGGTTTTTCATTTGCTTACTATTTCGATTTCCCGCCCGGTCCATCTATTGTTGTCACCAGTTTTTCAATTTTATTCTTAAGTTCAATTTTCTTTAGGAATTTTAATTGAAACGTGGAAATATATAAATGAACAAGCACAAAAGGGGGTAAGATTTTGATCTTCAATAGCAATTTCCAAACGCTTAAAACCGCTTTGGATGTCCAAATGAAAAGACAAGAAATCCACTCTCAAAATATAGCTAATGCCGAAACTCCGGGCTACAAAAGGAAATATGTTGCTTTTGAAGAATATTTAAATGAAGCTCAAACTAAGTTATTACTTAAGACAACAAACGAGAAACATATAAAAAGACCCCCGCAAGTTGTAACAGCGAAAGAAGTAACAATTAAAGATAGAAATCTGACAAACGACAAAAACAACGTGGATATAGATATGGAAATGACAGAAATGGTAAAAGATGCTCTTAGATACCAGGTGGCTTCAAGACTTTTAAGTGCGAATATTGACAGGTACAATGCTGTTGTAAGAGGTGTTAGATGATGCAAAGTGAATTCAACATAATGAATATTTCAGCAACGGGGCTTTCAGCACAAAGATTTAGAATAGAAACTATATCAACGAACCTTGCAAATTCAGAGACAACGAGGACTGAAAATGGTGGTCCTTACAGAAGGAAAGTTCCAGTTTTCCAGGAAGTTCTCAGAGAAATTCAAGGTCAAAAAGTTAACGGTGGGGTTCAAGTAAAGAAAATATACGAAGATCCTTCAGAATTCAGAACTGTTTATGATCCTACACATCCAGATGCTGATGAAAACGGATATGTTAGACTTCCAAATGTGAATGTCATACGTGAAATGGTTGATATGATCAACGCACAAAGAGCTTACGAAGCAAACGCAACAGCGATAAACACTACAAAAGCTATGATAACGAGTGCTCTACAGATCGGGAGGTGATTTAAATGGTCGATAGGATCGGTGGAGTTGGTGGGTACAGTAATTTAGGTGGTATAAATAGAACAAATAATCAAAATAAGGAAAGTGAATTTGCAAAGGTTTTGGCAGATTCTTTGAAAGACGTTAACGATCAACAGAAAAACGTCGAAAAGATGTCAGATGATTTTGCTACAGGAAAAATAAGCAATATCCACGAACTTATCGTTGAAGCTGAAAAAGCTTCCATATCTTTGAGGTTAACTGTTGAAGTCAGAAACAAAATAGTTGATGCTTACAGAGAAATAATGAGAATGCAATTCTAATTCTATTTAGATAGATTGCATAAATATTGAAACCTCCCAATTTTTGTTTGGGAGGTTTTCTTGTTTTAAATTATCTGGATTATTTTCCCGCTATCCATCCTAACGGTTCTGTGAGCGATTTCCATCATAGAAAGGTCATGGGTTACTATAACAACCGTTGTATTGTACTCTCTGTTAAGCTCGACTATAAGATTTTTTATATTCTCCCCGCTCTTTGAATCAAGTGCTCCTGTTGGTTCATCAGCCCAAATTATCTCAGGTTTTATCGATAAAGCTCTTGCAATGGCAACCCTTTGTTGTTCACCACCGGACAGTTGATTTGGGAAAGCGTCTTTTCTGTGGAGTATTCCGAGTCTGTTTAAAAGTTTTAGTGCAGTATCTCTTGCAACTTTTGAATCGACTTTGTTAATTAAAAGCGGGAGCTCTACGTTTTCAGTTGCGGTAAGTACCGGTACTAAATTGAAAAACTGGAAGATAAAACCGATGTGTTTTGCTCTAAATTTTGTTTTCTGTTCTTCGTTCATCTTTGTTAAATCTTGACCCAAAACTTCAATAGTTCCATTTGTGGGATTATCAAGGCCTGACAAAAGATTCAAAAGAGTAGTCTTACCAGAACCGGAAGGTCCTAAAATAATTAGTATCTCGCCTTTGTATATCTCTAAGCTGACGGTATCAAGAGCTACAACTCTATTATTTCCTGACTCGTAGATCTTTGACACATTCAGAGCCTTAACAATACTTTCTTTTTCCAAACCAATCACCTTCTTCCTAACTTTTCGTTCAACCTCTTTTCAATGTTTTCAGGTACCCATTGGGATATCTTTCCACCGAAAGCGGCAACTTCTTTTACCAAACTTGATGAAAGAAACGAATAACTTTTATCGGTCATCAAGAAAATCGTTTCAAATCCATTGCATATCTCTTTGTTAGCTAAAGCCATCTGAAGTTCGTATTCAAAATCTGTAACAGCTCTGAGTCCACGTATGACAACTGAAATTTCGTTATTTTGAACGTAGTCAACAAGCAATCCGTTGTGTGATTCAACCACAATATTTTTCACATCAGCTAAACATTCTCTAACCATCTCTATTCTATCTTCTACAGTAAAAGTGTAGTTTTTTCTTTTGTTTTCCATAACAACGACGTATAGTGTATCGAAAAGGTTCGCAGCCCTTTTGGCTATATCTATATGACCGTAAGTAATTGGATCGAATGAACCTGGATATACTGCTTTAGTCAAATTTTTCAACTCCTTTCATAGAATCTATATTTGACTGTGGAATGGATCTGGTTCAAAGAAATTCGTGTAAGTTGGATTAAACATCAAAGTCACAGTACCGATAGGTCCGTTTCTTTGTTTTCCAATTATTACTTCTGTCTCGTGTGGAAGGTCTGTGTGTTCTTTTTTGTAATATTCATCTCTGTACAAGAAAAGAACAACGTCAGCGTCTTGTTCTATAGCTCCAGATTCCCTCAAATCGCTCAAACGAGGTCTTTTGTCTTCTCTCTGCTCCACCGCTCTTGAGAGCTGAGAAAGCGCTATTATTGAAACATCGATTTCTCTTGCTAAAAGTTTTAAAGATCTTGATATTTCCGAGATTTCCTGTTGTCTACTGTCTCTTCTACTATCTCCAGAACTCATCAGTTGTAAGTAATCTATAAATATGGCATCTATATTGTATTCTTTCTTCATTCTTCTCGCTTTTGCTCTTAAAATTCTCGGTTCAAGGTTAGATTCATCATCGACAACAAGTTTAGCTTTCATAAGTCTTGAAGCACCTTGAACAAGTTTTTTCCATTCATCATCCGTTAACCAACCTCTTCTAACTTTTTGAAGGTCAACTAAAGACTCCATAGCGAGTAATCTTTGAACAAGTTGTTCCCTACTCATTTCAAGACTGAAAATTCCAACTGAAGCGTTACCAACGGTAGCCATATTCTTAGCCAAGTTAAGTGCAAAAGCGGTCTTACCTACACTTGGTCTTGCAGCTAATATTATCAGGTCTGATTTGTGAAAACCTGAAGTCATTTCATCTAACATCTTAAAACCTGTTGGGATTCCTGTAACTAAAGCTCCAACACCCTTTATGTGGTCTTCCCTCATTTTTTCTAGAAGTTCAAAGACTTCAGTGAGCGATTGTCTGATATCAGAATACGTCTTCGTAACGTGAGATTCTGCTATTCTGAAAACGACTTTTTCTGCCAAGTCTAAAATTTCTTCAACATCCATAGTTGAGTACGCAAGCTCAACAATCTCACTTCCCGCTTTGATAAGACTTCTAAGCAAAGATTTGTCTTTAACTATCTTTGCGTATTCTTCGGCGTGTGCTGAAGTTGGTACAGAATCAGAGAGCTGAGCAATGTATTCATCTCCGCCAACGCTTTCGAGAAGTCCTTTACCTTTTAGGTTCTCGGATATCGTGAGAAGATCTATCTGAGTTCCGTTATCGTTCAGTTCTTCGATAGCTTTGAAAATTTTTATGTGTCTTTGATCGTAAAAATCTTGAGAATTTACGATAGAGATAACGCTATCAAGTTTTTCCGGATTAATGAGAATACTACCTATCAACGCCTGTTCGGCTTCTATGCTTGTTGGTAGTTGTTTCACAACGATTCCTCCATTTTTTTAGCTTTCCTTACAATTATACCACATCAAACAAAAAAAGGGAGAACTTTTGTTCTCCCTTTTGAGTGGTCGGGGTGACTGGACTTGAACCAGCGACCTCTTGCGCCCCATGCAAGCGCGCTAGCCAACTGCGCCACACCCCGAAGAGGTCTGTAAGTATTATATCACTCTGTATAGAAAAATCAAGTGTTGTTTGTGATATACTATTTACAGAACTTTTTTGATTTTCCAAAAGAGAAAGGAGTTGTTCCCTTTGGTCCTATCAATAGACTGTGGCACTCAAAGCCTTCGATTAGCAATTTTTAGTCCCAGAGGGGAACTTCTTTGTTTTGAAAAAATCGAGTACGAAAATTCTTACTTTTCTCCAAAACCAGGTTTTGCTGAACAGGAAGTTCAAACTTATATTTCAGCACTGAAAAAAGCCTCTGAGAATATGAAAAACAGATGTCCAGAGCTCTGGAATAAAATCGAAGTTATTGTTCCAACAGTTCAAAGGGATACTATAGTTTTTTTAGACAAAGATTTTACCCCTGTAAGACCCGCTATTCTTTGGCTTGATCAAAGAATGGCAAGTGGAAAACCGAAACTTCTGTTTATCTACAACTTAGCTTTTAGATTGGTTGGTATGTACAAACCAGCTGTTATCTCTTTCAAGAAAGGAAAGATGAATTGGGTTAAAGAATATGAACCGGAAATCTGGGAAAAGACAGACAAGATAGGGCTTCTTTCTGCGTATATTAACTATGTTCTCACCGAAAATTTTGTCGATTCTATTGCTAATCAGATCGGACATATACCGTTTAACTACAAAAAATTTAAATGGAGTAAAAGTTTTCTTGATTACAGAAAAGATATCTTTCCAGTAGACGGAAGAAAACTTCCTTCTTTAGTTGAACCCAAAACGATTATTGGAAAAGTTACAAAAAAAGCATCCGAACTTACAAGACTTCCTGAAGGAGTAAAGGTCTTAGCAGGGGGAAGCGATAAAGGCTGCGAGACGATAGGGACAGGATGTCTTGATGAAAAAACTGCATCTGTGAGCTTAGGAACAACGGTTACAATACAGATAACAACGAAAAAGTACATAGAACCTTTGAAGTTTATGCCACCATATCCAGCTTGTTTACCAAAACATTATAACCCTGAAGTTGGTATATACAAGGGTTTTTGGATGGTTAAATGGTTCAAAGAAGAGTTCGGTGAGTACGAAAAACAGCTTGCGAAAGAGAAAAATATCCCTGTTGAAAAAGTATTAGACGAACTTTTGTTAGAAACACCTGCAGGATCTTTGGGATTAATTCTTCAGCCATACTGGGGAGCTGCTCTAAAAAAACCTGAGGCACGAGGGGCGATAATAGGTTTTGGAGATGTTCACACAAAAGCGCATCTGTACAGAGCAATAATAGAAGGAATCGCTTACGGAATAAGAGAAGGTATTGAAAAGATACAAAAAGTTTCTGGAAAAAGAATAGAAAAAGTTGTTGTATCAGGTGGTGGTTCAAACTCTGATTTTGTGTGCCAGATAATCTCCGATGTTTTGAATTTACCTGTGTATCGTGGTGAAACCTACGAAGCATCTTCGCTTGGGGCATCAATAATCGGTTATACCGCACTTGGAGTTTATCCAACTTTTAAAGATGCAGTAAATAATATGGTTAGATATTCTAAAAAGTTTGAACCAGATTACGAACGACACAAAATATATGACCAGCTTTACACGAAAATTTACAAAAGACTTTATTCTAAACTAAAGAATTTCTACAAAGACCTACAAAAGATCACAAATTATCCCGAATATTAAAACAAAAAGCCCTGCCAACTTCGACAGGGCAAAGGCTACTTTATGCCAATTTGGGGGTGGGGTTGGAGCCAGCGGAGGGACTCGAACCCTCAACCTGCGCATTACGAATGCGTCGCTCTACCGGTTGAGCTACGCTGGCTCGCAGAACCTAAAAAAATGGTGGCGGCGAAGGGACTCGAACCCTTGACACGATGATTATGAATCATCTGCTCTAGCCACTGAGCTACGCCGCCAACTGTTGCATATAGAATTTATCACAAAATCTTGGGATTGTCAATATAGCGATTTGAAAAGCCGTCTACCATAAAAGTAGACGGCTCTTGAGTTAATGAAATTCGTCTTTGTTGAAAAGAAATATTAGAAAGTATGAGAGTGAAAAAATAAGTAATAAAACCGCTAGCAAAGAAAAGAAAGTAAATAGCGTTGTTACTTTTTGAACTGACATTTCGTAAGTTTTTGATAGTTTAGGTATAAAGGTTTCATCTTTAAAGAATGCGAAATAAGCGTTTTTTAACCAAATTGTTGATACTAACACGAATAATGGAAAAATCATAAATGTGAATGTTAAACCTTTTTTAGTCTTTCTCCGAATTCCTCTTATACCTATGTATATTGGTATGATAAAAATAATACTAAATATTGCTCCGAAATATTGTGGCGCGAGTACCATATAAAAAGCACTTGAAAGTACGAAAAGTAACAGTCCATAAGACAAAAACCTGTCTTTTCTCATTATTTTCTCCTTTTTAAAAGAGAAGTTAGTGTTATAGCTGAAAAACCTATTATTATAACCCATGAGACAGTCATAA
>FWWL01010855.1_pt1 | contig 10281 bp, 6 predicted proteins | sample 2228331 | NCBI WGS metagenome assembly FWWL01 (sample SAMEA103939775, study PRJEB20133) | metagenome
CGCCCTTCGGTTGGTCAAACAACAGTACGAAGTCCGGCGGCGCCGGTTGCAACTTCAGCACATCCTCCTCATGTTGTTGCGGATGTTGCTCATTTTCCTGCTAGGAGTTGGGTTGGCGCGGCCAAAACTGGAATGGGGGGGCACGTTTGCCGGGGAAGAGGCACCCGTGGCCGCGGTTTTGATCTTCGACACGTCGCCGCGGATGGCCTACCGTTATCGGAATCAAACGCGCTTGGAGGTGGCCCAGGATTTAGGAGTCTGGCTCTTGACGCAGCTTCCGCGGGAGAGTGATATTGCCGTCATGGATAGCCGAAATCCCGTCGCCAATTTTGCAGTGGATCGCGGCTCGGCCAGGACACAAATCCAGCGGCTCCAACTGTCGGCAGTTGCCGATTCTGTGCCGCGACTTATCGAACGGGCTGTGAGTCTGCTCGACTCTAGCGACAAGGTCCATCGGGAGATTTACGTCTTCACGGATTTGGCCTCGGCCGGCTGGCCCAGTTCCGAGTTTGGTGGCCTGCGGGAGCGGCTGCTCAAGACGAAGAACATTGCTTTCTATCTTCTGGATGTGGGGATCGAAGACCCTCGGGAAACGGGCATTCGGGAGGTGAAGCTGTCCGAGGACGTCAACATTGAAGGAGTTCCTCTCGAGTTCCTGGTGGAATGCCGTCGTTGGGGACCCGCCGAAACACGGACTGTGGCCTTGTATCTGGAGGAGAATCAGTCGTCGTCACCGGCAGAGGCAAAGCAACCTGTCAAGCGGGCGCAGGCATCTGTTTCAATCCCGGCCAATGGTTTGGCGGCCACGACCATCAGGTTGGCCGGTCTCACATCGGGGGTTCATCAGGGGTATCTGCAACTGGAGGGTGACTCGCCGCTGGTGCCCAACGATCGGTGGTATTTTACGGTGCACGTTCGCTCGGCGCTTCCCGTTTTGATAGCGGCCCCATCTCCGGCCGAGCGTCGAGCCGTCTATCTTTCACAGGCCTTGGCCCCGGAGACACTTCGCCGGGCCGGGGTGGCGCGCTTTCAATGCGATGTGATCGATCTTGCCGCGCTGGAACGCCAAGATTTGGCCAAGTACCAAGCCGTCTTTCTGCTTGATCCTAACCCCTTACCCAATCAGACGTGGGAACGACTCAAGACGTTTGTCGAAAACGGTGGGGGGCTTGCGATGTTCCTCGGTCGGTCGTTGGGCAATCCCGAACCGTGGAACATGCCTCCGGCCTCGGAACTTTTGCCGGGCCAGATTCTCGTTCAGTCGCGTGCACCCAGTGGCGATATCTATGTTCGCCCGACGAGTTACGACCACCCCACTCTAAACCCGTTCAAGGCCTTAGCTGGTTCTGTCCCGTGGGACCTCTTTCCCGTGTATCGTTATTGGGTGATCGATCCCCTCGCCGAAGATGCCTTGGTGGTCCTCCGTTACAGCGATGGAAGGCCGTGCATGATTGAGCGCGTTGTGGGCAAGGGCCGGGTGATTACGGTGACTACGCCGGTCTCGGACCTTCCCGATTCATCGCCGTGGAATCTGCTCCCCATGGGTCAAGCTTGGCCGTTTGTCATTCTCAGTAATCAACTGGCCTTCTATTTGGCAGGGATCGGCCAAATACGAACCAACTATCTGGCTGGTGAAACCGTTCGTGTGGTCCTCGACGACGGTGGGAAACTGACCGGGGCACTTCTCGATCTGCCGCCGGACACACTCAACGCGAGACGGCCGGAGCCGGCGTTCCCCATTCGTCTGAGCTTTCAACCCGACAAAAGAGAGGTTTTGATCACAGCCACCGAACGCGTCGGCCACTATCGTCTTCGAGGAGGGGGTAAAGACGAGGAATTTGTGTTCGGTTTCAGCGTCAACTGTCCGGGATCGTTGATGGAACTCGACCGGGTCTCCAAAGGAGAGCTTGCTGAGCTCTTTAAGAACATTTCGTTTCAGATAGCCCATGACCGTTCGGACTTGAGCCGGCAGGTGACCGCCGGCCGAACAGGCCTTGATGCTACCCCCTACGTCTTAATGGTGATGGTACTGGTTTTGGCACTGGAACAGGTCGTGGCGAACCGGTTTTATCGCGCCGCGGGGCAGGAACCGATCAAACGGAAGATCGTGGCGACATGAGCAGGTTCAAAGGCCGGTGGCACATGAGTGGTAACTCTCCGGTGTCATGAATAAGGCGGTACTTGATTTGGAAACGGACAGAAAACGGCAGCGCCGATTATTCGCGTGGAATTAACCCTGACGTTTCATCCCATTGCCGAAAGCTATTTCCTGGTGGCCGGCGTCATTTTGACGCTGTTGCTGCTATGGAGGCTTTTCCCGCTTAGTCAGCAACTCTCAACAGGTCGGCAGAGGACGGTCTTCGCCCTGCGTCTTGCCACAATCATTGTTGTCCTCTTTGTGCTGCTTCGGCCGACGCTGGTCTATCTGACAAGGACCAAGCAAGCGGCCAGTGTTGTCTTTCTCATTGACCAATCGCAGAGTATGTCCGTTCCGGACGAATTGGGGGGGAAAACGCGGTTTGAGGCCGTTTGGGAGACACTCCAGAAGAACGCGAATATCCTCGAAAAATTTGCGGAGGACGTTCAAATCCGTGCCTATGCCTTCGATGCGCAATTGCATGCCCTTCCTTTGGAGAAAGGCCTTCCGGAGTTGCCGGATGCGCCGCGTGGCAATCAAACGGCCATAGGGGCTGTGCTGGAAGATGTCATTCGCGAGGTGGCCGGGCAACGGGTCATCGGAATCGTCATGATGAGTGATGGGGCGCAGCGGGCCATTTATCCGCGAGACACACCGCCCCAGCCCGCGGCACAGCGGTTGGGGTCGCTTGATCAGCCACTCTACACAATCCGTTTTGGACGGTCCCGCACGGGGGCCGAAGGCCGCGATATTGTCCTCGAAGACTTGTTTGCCCCCGATCGCATCTTTGTCAAGAACGAGCTCAATGTCGGGACGTACCTTCGGGCGGTCGGTTATGCCAATCGGACGATTGAGGTGCAGCTTTTCTTTGAAACGGAGCCGGGTAAACCTGAGCTGGTGGAAAAGCAAGTAGTGACCGTCGAAACCTCGGATGAACGCATCCCCGTGCGGTTCCGTTACATCCCCGAGGTAACCGGTGAACGTAAGGTGAGTATTATGGTTCCACCGCAGCCCGGCGAGGCCCTAGTCACCAATAATGAGCAAAGCACGCTCGTCAAAGTTCTTGCGGGAGGAATCAAGGTCTTGTATGTCGAAGGTGCCCTCCGTGTGGAGCAGCGGTTCATTCGAAAAGCCCTGGATGCCTCGCCCGATATCCACGTGGACTACATCCGGTTGGAACTACGCAACCGCGAAGGACGTCCGGCGGATATGGATCGCCGTGTGCAGCCGGGGGGATATGACGTTTACTTTTTGGGCGACGTGGACTCGACCTTGTTTGAAGGACAAGAATTGGCGTCGCTGGCCAATGCGGTGTCAAAAGGGGCCGGCCTATTGATGCTGGGAGGGCTACAGAGTTTTGGGGCAGGGGGATATGCAGAAACACCACTTGCGGAGGTCCTACCCATCCGCATGAACCGCTTTGAACGGCAACAGCCTAACGAACCTATCCGAGAAGACCTTCACATCACAGGACCGGTACGGATGGTCCCGACCGCGGTGGGATTGAGACATTTCGCCATGACGTTGTCCCCTTCTCCTGCAGAAAACGAGCGGCTGTGGGAATCGCTTCCGCCGCTGGACGGTGCCAATCGGTGGTCGGGGATCAAACCGGGGGCCATTGTCCTGGCGGAGGACGACCGCGGGGGGCCGCTTCTTGTGGCCCAGTTTTACGGGCAGGGTCGCGTGGCGGCGTTTGCCGGCGATTCCACATGGCGATGGTGGTTGCATGGATTTGAGAGGGCCCATAAAAGATTTTGGCGGCAGTTGACCCTGTGGTTGGCTAAGAAAGAGGATACACACCAGAACCCCGTTTGGATTCATCTTGCCCAACGGCAAATCCCTCTCGGCGAACGCCTCTTTTTTGAAGTGGGGGCCGGGGATCCGCTGGGGGAAGCGATCACCGATGTCACCTGGCAAGTGGAGATTATCTCGCCAAGCGGTAAGCGTTATCCCGTTGCCGTCCGTCAACAAGGCAAGAGTTGGCAAGGCGAATTTGTGGAGACAACCGAGCCGGGAGATTATCAATTGGAAGTCCAGGCCTCTCAAAATGGGCAAGTTATCGGCCAGGACAAAGCCCGGTTCTTGGTCGTGAAGCGTGATGTGGAAATGGACCAACCGGCGTCCGATCCCGGTTTGTTGGCAGCTCTGGCCTCGGCTTCAGGGGGCCGATCATGCGCACCGGAGGAATTTCCGGAAGTTTTGGGGGAGCTTCGGGAGAAACTTAAGGAACTCGAGGTACCGGTGGCCACTCGGGTAACCCTCTGGGATCGGTGGCCGGTCTTGCTCCTATTTGTCGGTTTGACCAGCCTAGAATGGTTTCTGCGGAAGCGTTGGGGCCTGGTGTGATTGGCGGACGTTTACCTGAGTTGCGATGTTGGAGATGGGAATCCCCAGAATGAAGGACACATGTTATCCGGGGCTGCGGGTGGCCGTTGTGGGGCGACTGGCGGCAATGTCCCGGCAGGAATTGCAAAAGCATCTGGCGGAGCGGGGAGTTTTCTTGATCTCGGACCTTTCCGATAACCCTGACTGGGTTGTCTTTGGGGAATATGATCTGGCCTGGGCCGACGACACCCGGATCGGGCCGCTTTTGGATAAGCCGTCTCCGCCCGAGGTGATTCCCGAATCGGAGCTTTGGCGTCGTTTGGGATGGACGGCTGATTACCGGGACACGAAGTCACTTTTCACACCGGCCATGATCGCCGACCTGGTGAAGGTGCCTGTCAGAGAGGTGCGGCGTTGGTATCGTCTTGGGTTGTTGACGGCGGTCCAAGTCGTTCACCGTCTCCCGTACTTCGATTATCAGGGCCTTCTCGATGCCCGGCGGCTTGCCCAACTGTCGCAGGGGATTTCCTCCCAACGGTTAAACAGGGTCCTCGAAAACGTCTGTCGGGCCATCCCACGTTGGAAAAAACGCCTCCCGCAACTCTCTCTCGTTGTGAGCGGTGGCACAATTCTGCTCCAGTCTGGAGACAAACTGATTGATTATCGTGGCCAACTCCAGTTACCTCTGGACCTTGAAGGTGATGGCCCGAGCACGCCAGAGGGCGAGACCGTCTTGAGGATTGCCGATCACATCACGCAGGGACAAGAGGATTCGCTGCCATCGCTGGCCAAGATCATGGAGATGGCCGAGTGGATGGAATCACAAGGGAACTGGGAAAAGGCGGCGGAAACCTACCGAGTGGCCCTGGCCGTCGGTGGTCCTAATGCCGAGATATGCTTCCGCTTGGCCGATATGCTTTATCAAATGGGAGACCTCAACGGCGCGCGGGAGCGCTATTACATGGCTGTGGAATTGGATGAAGACTATATTGAAGCCCGGGCAAACTTGGGGTCCATCCTGGCCGAGCTTGGTCAAACGGAGTTGGCCATTTCTGCTTACCAAGGGGCCTTGGCTATCTATCCCGATTACGCCGATGCCCACTTCCTTCTTGCCAGGTTGCTCGATGATCTCGGCCGCTATGAGGAAGCCCTCGAACACTGGCGCCGCTTTTTGGCATTAGCGCCCGAAAGCCCATGGGCGTCGCACGCCCTGGATCGCCTTGCCTCAACCGATGGGGCACCCAATCGGTAATCAAAAAAGCTTCTGGGACGGCATCGACTGGCTCGGTTGGTGGTAGCGGTAGGGAGCGGGGATGTACTCCACGGTCGGCTGGCCACGTCGAGGTTGTGGGTAAAGTTGCAAAAGCTGCACGAACTCGACCGGCATCTCCGTGCTGACCGGCAATCCAAGCTGCTGGGCCGTTTCGGGTGTCAGCGGATAGTCGTGTGTCCACGTGCCCTCGGAAAGTAATCGAGCAACTTCTTCCGCCTTCTCCCGTGCCATCTTATCGGCAAGTAACTCCGTCACCGCGATGCGGACCTGATTGATTGCCTTTTCGGCGACATCGGCCAGGATGAGAGTTTGATCGTCGATCTCGTCCGGATTCTTGCGTTGAAGGACCCGCAGAATCGAGGCCGCCGGCTGTTGGTTGATTTGCGGATCGACAGGTCCTAATACGGCGTGTTTGCACATCACGATTTCATCGGCGGCCAAGGCGATCAAGGTCCCGCCCGACATGGCGTAATGCGGAACGAATACGGTCACTTTGCCCTGGTGCATTTTTACGGCCCGCGCAATTTGCAAGGCGGCCAACACCAATCCACCTGGCGTATGAAGCACAAGATCAATGGGAATATCCGGATCGGTGAGCTGAATGGCCCGCAATACCTCCTCGGAATCGTTAATGTCGATGAAACGCATTAAGGGAAAGCCGAGGAGGCTCATGGTCTCTTGGCGATGGATCAGGACGATGACGCGTGAACGCCGCTTTTTTTCAATGCGGGCGATCATCCGCTGACGGGCTGCCTCGAGCATCTTTTGCCGCAGGACCGGTTGAAGTGCCGAGACCATCAAGAAGATCCAGAAAAAGTCGATGACGTTCATTCCTTGATCCCTTTCACCTCAAGGCTTACCACCGCATCCAACCCAATTCGGTGCCGTACTCATCCGGGTAACAACCGCGACAAGGTCGCTGCCGCTCAACGAACAGAGGGCAGAGGACCATCCCCGCTATAAATCCCCCGATATGGGCCCACCATGCGATTCCCCCTACCTGTTGTCCGGGAAGGAGACTCCCCACCCCGCTGAGAAACTGGGTAAGAAACCAGATGCCGAGATACACCACTGCCGGCAGGGCAACGAAGACAGGATAAAAAAGGATGGGAATCAGCGTGATCACCCGCGAATGAGGAAACAAGAGAAAGTAAGCCCCCATCACACCCGCGATGGCCCCCGAGGCACCAATGGTGGGGATCGTGGAATTGGGGTTCGTCAAAAAATGCACGATGCCGGCTGCCATCCCACAACATAGGTAGAAAAGGAGGAAGCGAAGCGGCCTCATGCGATCTTCCACATTATCCCCAAAAATCCACAGGGTCCACATATTCGCGATCAGATGCATCCAGCCTCCGTGGAGGAACATGCTCGTGACAAATGGCCAGTAATTATCCACCGGCAGTCCCACGTATTCGGCCCAGGCCGGATGGGTGTATCGCGCCGGCACAATCCCAAAATAATAGAAGAACCGCTGCAGCGACTCGTCTGGCAATTCGAGCTGAAATAGGAAAATGAGCGCGTTGGCGAAGATGAGAAGATAGGTGGTGATGGGGACGTTTCGACTGGGGATAGTGTCACGAATCGGAATCATGGAAGCGCTGATTCGGCCAAGGGGTTCAAGTTACAACAGTTACAACCGCGACGAAAGTCAATTATGTTTGTAAGCACCCGGTGTGCAAGTCGGCAAGCCATCTTCTCATATGATGAGGTGAGAAATTACCCACCCTCGTTGGGTGGACTCTCCCCGGATCCTGCCATCTCTTCAAGATCGGCGGCTGATTGCTGCCCACCCTCGGAGATCTGCCGGGAAGCTAGAAACGGTGGGCGTTTTCTCTCTTGCCAGGTGAACCAAATGGTCACGATGACCACAACCATGACAAGAATCAAGACGCTGCCCAGTAGGGTAAAAGTCATCGCGCCGGTATTCTGGGCTGCCCGACTGGTGACTTTAAGGGCCTCCCGTCCAATGAGCAGGGGGGCCAATTGCCAGGCATGGGGCGGTGTATCCGGCGAGAGGTTCCGTTGGGGTCGGAAGGCCCACGTCTTATAGAAAAACCCTGCCACAGCAAGGTCCACAGCATAACGCGGACCTTCACCCGGCGTGACTCCCGGTGGTAAATGCGTCACACAAAAAACGACCGGGTAATTCTGAGAATCTTCGGTAAAAAGGTATATTGTGTAGTATTTGCTAATCCCCAATCGCTTTTGGATGTCGGGATTCTCGACAGTCACTTCTTCGATCCGCCGTGCCGTCCCGTAGAGGAGCATGAGCTTCCCTTGCTGGTGCTCGGGATCGTTAAAAAGTGGCACCACGGAAGAGGCCGTCCGTTGTTGTCGGACTAACTCCTCCTTGGCAATGCGGAAGAGTTCTCCAGGTCGTGTTCGGTTGGCCGCCGCCATCAGCTGATAGAAGCACTCCCGATCGCGCCCTGTTAAACGCAGTCGATCGAGGGGGTCTTCCGTGTCGTCCTCTGTGGGTGACGGCGGTACGAGGAACCGTTCTTTGATACGCACCGGGACCACATCATCAAAGAGAGCACAGTCCATTCCCAGTCGGCCTAGCAGATTGTCGGGAAACCAACTTGGCCGATCGGTCACCAACACCGGCCGGGGGGAATCAGGATCCTCCGAGGCCAGCTTCAAAAAGACACCGTGAACCGATGTCTTCTCGTGGATGGGCTTCTCGAGTTTCCATGCTCGGGGCAAACGTTTGGCATACACCCAATAGGTGATTCCATCGTCCCCGGCAACCTCGCACAGATAGTAAGACTTCATTTTGAAGCGATGACTCAACTCGGGGGGGACGTCCTCGGCTGTTGCCCGTTTCACATAACCCGGCACGCGGAAGAGCTTTCCCCTTAACCGATCCAGTTCATTACGGACGTTTGACCATGGGGGAGGGGGCTCGGCCCACTCTGCAATCTCGGGCGGCTGAAACATGTGCGAATAAAAGAGCACACGCAAAAGAAGTTCCATCTCTGCTGGCTGGATCGGCCGCCCATCTTCAACGCTTTGGAGAAAGCTCTCGGTGACACCAAAGGCGGCGAGAACGTCCCGGGGACCCTCCAAGTGGATTTCCTTCTTTGATGTCTCCTCGGGCAGTGGTGTTTCCACCGAAAAACCAGCCGTCGCCAGGAACTCACTCCGATGAATGGGTAGCGCCTGGGCCCCCACGCAGTGTGCTTCGCTCGCCAGTAAGGATAGGCCCAATAGGCCAAACAGCACAAAGCGGTACCGTAATGGTCTTGTCATGAAAGGAACCTTTTCATGTGGGCAAGCTTTCGATGTCGGCTTGGTAAGATTCATCGAGCAAATCCTTGGTGGTCAGGGCGACCGGGAAATACGTTCCTCCTGCCGTCGAAAAACATAGGCCAAGAAGATGACGGTCAGACCAAGCGAGATGCCAACGGCCAGAAGGATGTTCTGAGGTGAAGTAAAGGCTCCCGTTGTTGTGGGAGGAGGGCGTTTCCAGATCGGCTTTTTTGCAAGGACAACCGGGGCCACCCGCAGTCCGTCTTGGGCCTGATAAACCCAACGTTTGAAAAAAACACCGATGACCTCGACCGGTTCCTGGATTCGCATTCCCTCAGGAAAACCCGATGGCAGTTGCAGACAGTAAACAACCACAGGGTCGTTTTCCCGTTCCGGCTGTAGCCAGGCCTGATAATAACCTTCGATCCCTCTATCGTTGGCCGGGGCCGAATAGTAGGCAATACCCCTGAACTCACCGCGGAGAGCGACAAGCTTTCCCCGGTAGTTTGAGGGATTCCGGTAGAGTTGCGAAAACGTAACCCATGGCGGCCCCGGAGCCTGAAGATCGTCCACGGAAAATTGCCTAAGAACATGCAAGGTGGAAAACCAGGCGGCAGTTTCTTCTTTGCGGAAGGGTGTGTTATCCTCGACCGCGGTGAAGTCGATTTCGGCCAGGTTTTTGAGAAGTTCCTCAGCCCGTCTAAAAGAAGGCGACTTCTCTGGCGACGGAGCACTTGCCGATCTGGTGACATCCACCCGGGAGTCGTACTGTTCGTCGTTCGGAGGGGTCTCCGGGGCAAAAATCCCCCAAGAGATCAGCCACTGGGGGATCAAGACAACCCCACCGATGATCAGGACCAAGAGCAAGAGCCGTCTCTGCTCCCGCTGCGAAGGGAGAGACGGTCCTCGCGGATAGCCGTCAAAGCGAAGCACGGTGATGACTCCTATCGAATCTGCCAAAAAATTACAGATCACCGGGCACGCGCGCAGCACAGGTCCGCTTGCCCGGGACTTCTTTCATCATTGTAGGTTACCTCTGGCAGCGGGTAAAAGAACTGCACTCACCTGGAGTTTATTCAGTTTTTTGTGGTTTGACATGGCCACGAGAGCGCCGACCCATCCAAGATCGGCAATGATATAACATCAGAATTGGAGGGACGCACTCCGTCGCGCCCGCCGATGTGTGAGTTGATCATCCATGATGGTTCGTGGCCACGACGGCGCGTGGCCCTCCAACGCATGGCGAATCGGAAAACACATCGCCAACGCGGACACACCCCCCAGTTTACAC
>FWWL01010856.1_pt1 | contig 10279 bp, 7 predicted proteins | sample 2228331 | NCBI WGS metagenome assembly FWWL01 (sample SAMEA103939775, study PRJEB20133) | metagenome
TTGGGTTGGGGTTAAACTTGGCGAGAAAAAAAGTGAAGGGGCAGGTCGGGCTGGTGCAGTGGGCGCTAACGTATCCGACGCCAATTCACTGCCCCCCGGGAGCCGTATCGTAGCCTGGACCTTTTTGATGCCGGTCACGAAGGGGGAATGGACGATTTATCTGCTTTCACCGGCGGCGGGAGCGCCGTTGAGCGAAACGATTGGGTCGCCCGGTGAAAAAGACTTTTTGTTTCCTGTGCCGCCCGGGGCGACGGTTGTTTCGAGGTTGTCTTCGGGTGAAGGGTCGTTTTTCGAGGCCTTCGAGGAGTCCACGCCGGGGGCCTCCGCAACCTGGCCGCTTTTCTTGGATCGAGAGCTGGAGCGGGAAGGTTGGTCGCCGGTGGGGGATTGGTCGGGAGGATCGGCAAGAAAACGGCGCGTCTTTTGCCGAGGCACTCAGACGAGCGAGCAGATTTTTCTGAGCATTGAAATCACCCACCCCCCCGACCGGCCGGCACGCGGCTTGGTGTTCGGTTTTCGGTGGACGATGGAGAAGCGGGAGGCACGTTCGGAACCGCAGTAAACGGCGTCTGACAGAGGGGGCAGCACTGCCGGTTTGCGGTTAGAATGGAAAAAGAGGACCTTGCGTCGTTCGTGAACCGGGTTCGGTAATCGATCCAGGGAGCAAATGGTCTCGAAGACTCGCGAAGAGTGAGAGCGACAGGCAATGAAAGGGATTCATGGAGTCATCTTGGGTGTGGCCGTGGGGATTGCCGCGGCGCTTTTCAATTGGGCCTATATCACGCGGGCAACAGGCGATATTGACGCCGTTGCCTTCGTCGGGATTGCCCCTGGGAAAGACCTCGAGGCCGGTCACATCCTGGCGGAAGAGGACCTCGTGCCCGTGCCGATCCCGGCCATACCGGCACGGCGTTTGAAAGACTTTGGTTATTTGTATGCGGATCGCGCGAGTATTGTGGGATTACGGATCACCCGTCCGATTCCCGGGGGTTCGCTTCTTTTACAGGATGACTTGCGTCCACCGCCGCCCAAGTTGCGGTTCGGGGGCCAACCGGTAGGGAACACCGAGGAAATCGCCATGTTCATCCCGATCGATGTGCGAACAATCGTTCCGTCTCTATTGGAACCGGGCGACATGGTGTCGTTTATCGTGGGGGGACCGACGCCCGCCCCGGGCAATCCTGATCCGGGCGCCACCGGTGATGGTTCAACCGCAGGTGCTTCGCCGTCCGGTGGTCCGCAGGTTATCGGCAAGTTCAAGGTCCTGGCCATCGGAAACCGCTTGAGCAGCGTGGAGGTTCACCGGGCTTACCAGTTGCCCCAGGGACAAGAGAATATCCTTACCATCAGCGTCCGTTTGGAAGGGGGACGCTTGGAGCCCAAGGCCGAACGACTTTGGAAGATGTTAGAGCTGACGAACTTTCGACAGGTCGGTGTTATCTTGCACTCGCGTGAGGCCTCCGGTAATTGATGTGATCAAACGGGTGCGCAGGACGGACCGTTTCGCGGGCAACTGAGAGTGGGTTGCAGACCATGAAAATCTGGTTCAACCGGATCAACGAAAGTCGCCGCACGATGATCGAGGTGGACTCGGTCGAGGTCACCATTGGCCGGGACGCCTCGAACACGGTCGTTTTGCCCAGTCCGCTCGTATCGCGTCGCCATGCCGTGGTGCGTTGCCTGGAAGATGGTCGTTTACAACTGGAGAACTTAGGGCTCAACAGTTGCCTGGTGGGTGATGAGGAGGTCTTGGGGGGGCAAACGGTTGTTTTTTCACCGGGCACAAAAGTGCGAATCTGGCCCTACACCTTGACCTTCGAGGCCGAGAAGGCCGTCAACATCTCGCGGCAAGAATTGGAGGCCCACCTTCGCTCATTGGTGGCTGATCTCGAATTGCGAATCCATCGCAAGTTGCTGGAACGATTGGACCTTTATGAGTTTGAGAACCGCCCGACCAATGACCCACAGAGCATCTTGCTTTTGGAAAACAATATCGAGGATATCTGTCGCGAGTTGCGGGTCTTTGAACCGGAAAATGAGCCGATCTTGGAAGAGATCACGGGATTGATGCTTCGTGATTACCTTGTCAATAGCCTTATCATGGAGTCGGGGAAGGATACCCTCTTTGAGATGACGGGCTTAAATGCCAATGAGTTCGACATCCCGGCGACGCTCGTGCCGGAACGGGAAACGGAGCTGGCGGGCATTCTTAATTTCATCCGGGAGCGTCTGCGGCTCTCCGAGTGTCGAGATACCACGGAGCAGGTTCAACGGATTGAGGAACATTTTAACACTGTATTTCAACTAGTGCGTCCGCATCTCCATGCGGAGTTGCGGAAATACCTCATCCTTCGAACCTTGAAGAAGGACCTCAAGGATACCATTTTCGGCTTTGGTCCGCTTCAGGATCTGTTGCGGGCGGACTCGATCACCGAGATCATGGTCGTGGGGAAAGACCAGATCTATGTGGAACGAAATGGGGTGATCGAGAAATCGGGGCGACGCTTCATTTCGGATAAGGTGACGGAGGCGATCATCGAGCGGATTGTGGCCCAGGTTGGCCGACGAATCGACAAAAGCCAACCGCTTGTGGATGCCCGGTTACCCGACGGATCGCGCGTGAATGCCATCATTCCGCCGCTTGCCGTGAAGGGCCCATGCCTGACGATCCGCAAATTTCCTGTTCAGCGGATGACCATGGATGATCTTATCGAGATGGGCTCGATCAGCAGGGCAGCTGCGACGTTCCTGCGGGCATCCGTCATTGATCGAAAGAATATCCTCGTCAGCGGTGGTACCGGTGCCGGTAAGACGACGCTGCTTAACGTCTTGAGTAGTTTCATCCCCTTCAAAGAGCGTATCGTTACCATTGAAGACACGGTCGAGCTGCGGTTACACCAGGAACATGTGGTGACTCTGGAAGCAAAACCACCGAATGTTGAGGGACAGGGGGCTTACACCATTCGGGACCTCGTGCGGAACGCCTTGCGGATGCGGCCCGACCGAATCATCGTGGGCGAGTGCCGGGGGCCGGAGGCCCTCGACATGATCCAGGCCATGAACACGGGCCATGATGGCTCCTTGACGACCTTGCATGCCAACACGGCACGAGAGGTGATCGAACGGCTAGAAGTTTTGATCTTGATGGCCGCCGATTTGCCGATTTATTCCATCCATCGACAGATCGCATCGGCGATCGATTTGATCGTGCACATCACACGTTTGCCGGGTGGTCGCCGTGTCATTACGGAGATTACGGAAGTTGTTGGTGTCGATCCCGAAACGAAAAACGTGATCCTCCACGACATCTTCAACTTTAGGAATGGTGTCTCGCTTGAGCCGACGGGCTATTTGCCGACGTTTATCGACTCGCTGGTTGAGAAAGACCTGCTGGATTTGGATTTTCTGTACGGGAAGGACGATCACCAGAAGGAAATGGTCTCAACCGCAGAGGCCGTTGGTGGTCTGGGAGGGGATGGCCCGTTAGAAGAGAAACGGTTGCGGATCTGAGATGAGTGAAAATCGGGACCTTCTTGTTCTGGGATGCTTGGCAACGGGCTTGGCCGTGGCACTGATGGTGTACGGCGGCCGGGAGACTATTGCTCAGGCCTTCTTGAAAATGGAGGCCGACATCGCCGAAAAGCTTCGCCGATTGCGAGTCCACACGCGACATCTTCGATTTTGGCTTTTGGCCTGGCTGGGCGGAATTATTGCGGCTTTTGTCGGCTTGACATTCATCGTGGGAAGTTTGATCTTCGCCTTGATTGCGGCGGTCTTCCTTCTGGCCGTGCCGTGGTATCTGCTACGTCGTTTGGCGGAATTATACCATCGCAGAATCGAGGACCAACTGGCCGACGCTATGGTGACGCTTGCCAATGCCGTGCGGGCGGGCCTCTCCCTCGCCCAATCCTTGGAAATCCTGGCGGCCCAGTGTCCTCGGCCTATCAACGCTGAATTTCGTCAGATTGTGGCGGAGTACAACCTGGGAAAGCCATTGGACCGGACGCTGATCGAGGCCAAGGAGCGGCTTAAAAGTGAGAATTTCGCCCTTTTTGCGGCGGCCCTTTTGGCAAGTCATGAACATGGCGGTCGGTTAAATGAAACCGTGGAGCGGATTGCCGGTTCGGTCCTCGAATTGCAGCGGTTGGAACGGAAAGTCCTTTCGGAGACGGCCCAGGCCCGCAAGTCGGCCATCTACATGGCCTTTGCTCCCCTGGTCTTCCTGATCGGTTTCTATTTCATGGACCCGGAAAACACGATGCTGTTGTTCACGCAGCCGCTGGGACATTTGCTCTTGGGAATGGCCATCATTTTGGATGTGGTGGCCTATCTGTGGGCGCGTGCCTTGCTGCGACCGGACATCTGACGTGATTGGCGCGGAGTGTGCTTAATGTGTTCAGTCAAGCAAAGGGATTGAGAAAATCACTTATGCGTGATCAGCCCATTTGGTGACGTTGTATGGAGTTAGGACAATATCAACATAGCCAGTTGCTCTTGTGGGTGGCCTGCTTCATGTGGGGATTGGCGGCGTTTCTGTTGACCCGCTGGTTCGTTCAGGTACTCCAGACGGAGGATTTACAGCAGGGAGCCGAATGGCGTTACGATGTCAGCCGCATCAACGAGCTTCGCCGCCAGGATTGGTTTTTTCGCCTCTTTCAGCCGTTGGTTCAACTCCTGGCCCGGTTCAATCGAGCGGCCTTTCGTGATGCCTTACCGGAAATCCAACGGCACATCAACTGTGCCGGTTTGCCCCGGTTTTGGTTGGCTGAAGAGTATCTGGCCAAGCTGGAATTGATCGCCCTGCTCCTCTTGCCGTTTTACGTTTATGTGGCCGTACGTGCCGTGGGGACGGCGGGTGTTCTCATTGCCGTGGTGTTCACCGGTTTGACGGTCTTCCTTTTGCGTCTGCGACTGGCCGACCGAGCGGGCAGGCGGCTCCAGGCCATCAAGCGGCGGCTGCCGTTTCTTCTGGACCTTTTGACACTCTTGATGGAGGCCGGCTCCACGTTCCTTAATGCCTTAGCACAAGCTGTGGAAGAGTATCGAGGACATCCCATCGCTGAAGAGTTCGGTCGGGTGCTGGCCGACATCCGCATGGGCAAGACCCGTTACGAGGCCTTTTCCGCGATGAGAGATCGCCTGGCCGATGATGAAATCACGAGTATTATTGGCTCGATCCTGCAAGGGGAAACCTTGGGGACGCCGCTGGCTTCGATCTTTCGCACCCAGGCGGATGTGCTGCGGATTAAGCGATCTCAACGGGCAGAAATGATTGCCGGAGAGGCGGGCGTCAATATGTTGCTGCCGGGCATTTTGGTCATGGCCGCCGCCGTATTGATCTTAGTAGGGCCATTCCTGATGAACTACCTGTATTTTGGAATGTCGTTGTGAGCGTTGTTTTTATGACATGGGGGCCGGGGGGCGTGGTGACTTGGGAGGCTAAGATCAAGGGATTTGGCTTGCTGGCTTTTGCCAAGGCGATCGTTACCAATGGGATGAGCACCTCGGCAAACAATGCGGGATGAAAAGCTAAAAAGAAAAAATTTGTGTTAGGTTAACATCAAACAGAGTACGTCGGTCGAACCTTCCGATGCCGATTAAAATCCATTGTCCCCTATGCGGAACGGAAATGACGGTCGGAGATACGGCCCTGGACCGAACCGTGGGCTGTCCCTGGTGCCGTCACCGCTTTCGCCCGGACGCTGTCTTGGCTCAAGGAGCTGAACCGGTCTCGCCGAAGGGCGAGGTCCCCCTGGCGACTCCCCCGACCATGCCCAGGGCGGCTGAGCCTGCGAAGAAGCCGGGAAAGGCTGGTGAGACCCCAGGACCTGCCGGCCGGGCCGCAGCTCCTAGTGGGCCGGGGCAGCCTCCAAGCAGAGAGGAGGCAAGGTTGTCCAAGCCGGGTTCAGGGGCGCCCGAGCAACCCGGGGTTGGGAAAACAGCCGGGCGGGGTCAGGGACGCGGTGTTCCTACCGACAAGGTGGATCAAATGCCCGAACGGGCGGCCTTTGCGGCATCGGGAAGGCCTTCGCCGGGTGGATCACCCCCGGCAAGCGAGACCTCGCTGACGATTCCCCGGCGGAAAGTGGCCCGGCTCATCCTCACAGAAACGGCCGAACCCAAGTGGACGCTCGCCCCCGACGGTAGCCTTCCCAGCTTGCATCTCGAGGAGCGCACCGACGAAGAGCGAGGGAAGGAAAAGAGACGATCCGGCAATCCGCTTCTTCTCATCCTGGTTTTGTGTGGTAGTCTGGTGACGAGTTTGATCCTTCTTTTCGTTGATACCTCACCAACGACGCAAGGAAGCCCCGAAGAAAAGGCCAGGGCCCGCCAAATCCTTGCCGCAGAGTATTATGCTCACCTCAACCCCAATGCCCCCTTGGCCGAATACCAGCGTTTGCTGCGAGAGGCTCATTGGGCTCACAGTCGTGGTGACTATAAACGCGAAAAAGAACTTTACCGTCGAGTGTTGTTGCTGCTCTACGCAGAACGCGGCCGAAATACCTATACTGGATTGACAGGAAGTCGTACCCGCGACCAGCAACTCGAGGAGCTGCTGCGGATCCTCCTCAAGGACTGAATTTGGCATCGGCCCACTCCACCCGGCAGGATCAGTAACGAGAGGCGATCGAGGACGTTCAAACCACCGGAGGCAAGTCGAGGTTGCCCATGGGCACCGCCACACGATATGAAATCATCGGAACACTCGCCACAGGTGACTTCGCCACGGTTTACCGGGGTCGGGATCGGGAATTGGGGCGAGACGTGGCCATCAAAGAAATTCATCCCCACTTTCGACGTGATCCCAAACAACTCGAGCGATATTGGCGTGAAGCGCAGCTCCTGGCGTCCCTCCAGCATCCCCATGTTATTACGATCTACGATGTCGTCAGATCGCGGGGTTGGCTGATCCTCGAGTTGATGCGGACAGACCTTCAGAAAAGTGTTGAAAAAGGTCCGATTGACCTGGATTTTCTCCGAGAAATCCTTATCGGCAGCCTGGAGGCCCTTGATTTTCTTCACAAAAACGGGATTGTCCACGGCGACGTCAAACCGAGCAACTTACTCCTGGACAGCCAAGGCCGGGTGAAACTGGGGGACTTCGGCTTGGCACGCCGTGCTACGGATGAGCATGGTAGCCTCCTTAAGGGGACTACCAAGTACATGGCCCCAGAACTGATCAGTGCCCAGTTTGGGCCTGTGGGACCAGCCAGTGACCTGTATTCGTTGGGATTCACGGCCTACGAATTGATGTGCGGTCCCGATTTCGAGTTACTTTTTCCGACATTAAGCACGTTTGGTCGGGATCGGCAAATTGCCTGGATGATGTGGCATGCCTCGGCCGACCAAAAACTCCCGCCGATCCATCGCGTTCTAGAAGGGGTCCCGGACGACTTGGCCGAGGTGGTGGATCGTCTCGTTCAAAAGAATCAGCAAGAGAGAATCCAGTCAGCGGCAGAAGCCCTCCAGCGATTGAAACGGCCGGCAGCCGAGGTGGTGCCGCCCCCGGTTCCTCAAGAGGTTTCCGAGGAGGAATTGGCCGAGCGGAAAAGAAAGCGCACGACGCGGATGATCGCCATTGCCGCAGTGGTTTGCTCTCTGGTCATCTCGGCGCTGATGCTGTGGCCCGGCCAAAAGCAAACACCTCCGCCCGCGGTCAACGTAGAACCTTTTTCGGGTCGCGTGGAGAATATCCTCCTGGATGCCAGATTGCTCATTGTTGACCGAGGAGCCCTGGGCAAAGAAGAGATCGAGATTCGCGCCTGGGACGAGGTCTTTGTCAATGACAAAAAGTCGTTGCTGCGGGACCTCCAGCCGGGTGACCAAATCAAGATCACCGTCCTGCGTGACGACCAGGGCCGACAGATTCGGCGGATTGAGGCCTTGCGTCCCGAACGATTGGCCGGACGGATCGAAGAGATGTCGCCGGAAATGGGGACTATAAGCGTAACGGGTGGTCCGGAGGGACCTAAGCTCGTTGTCCGCGTTCCTAACGCGACGACGATCCGCTTAAATGGCAACGACACAATCGACGGCAAAACATTGCGACTTGGTGATCTCGCCGTGGGGGATCGGGTTGAACTGGAATATCAGCGGTCGGAAAACGACTTAATTGCCCTGAGAGTTGACGCATATCGGGTGGTGCGATCCAAGGGTGTCGTGGAGGTCGTTGATGCGTCAAAGCAATCGATCCGAATTGCCTTAACCGATTCGGGTAAGACGCTCACACTACCATGGGCGCCCGATTGCGTGGTTACGATCAACGGCCTTACCGCCATCGGTGGGCAACTTCAAAAGCCGACGGACCTTCTGCCGAACGATCAGGTGGAAATCGAGCACGATGATCAAATCCGTCGCATCGACGCGTATCGCGTCCTGGGGCTGGCAGGGGTTATCCAGCAAGTCCATTTCGACGCAAATGCCATTGATGTTCAATTGACAGGCGACGGCAAGATCGCACAGTTTACGGTGCCGGAAACATGCACCATCACAATCGCGGGATCCCCGGCCACGATTACGGACCTGCGGCCGGGGGATCAGGTGGATATCCAGCACGATACACCGGGTGCAACGACAGGGCGGGCACTGAAAATTGCCGCGATCCGACCCGCCGATCCAACACGTTTTGCCTTGCTCATCGGCATGGAGGAGTTTGACGATCAAAGCATCCCGCCTGCTCATGGCGTTGTGGAAGGTCTGAAACGTTTGGCCGACGTGCTCATCCAGCGGGGGGCTTTTCCGCGGAATCAGACGCTTGTCCTCGCGAATCCAAGCCGCGTTCGCATGGAACAGGCGGTAACTTCATTTCTGAAAAACGTCCCGGCCAATGCGGATGTCGTCGTTTACTATGCCGGTTACGCGGCAAAGGACCAGGAAGGGCGCGTTTTTCTTTTGTGTAAGGAAAGCCATTTGCAACAACTCACCACGAGCGCTTTGTCCGTCCAGTTTCTGGCCGATAGCCTCGAACAAGCGAACGGCAAAAGCAAGATCTTACTTGTGGATGTTTCTCCGGAGAAAGCCAAGGCATCGGGACAGGCGTTTGTCTCGGCCGAGGAGGCCTTAAAGGCGGTCCAGGGACCGCCGGGGATGGCCCCGTTTCGCACGGTGACCGCGATTGCTGCGTGTGCGGAGGGGCAGGAGGCGATGCTGGCCGCGGAAGGGACTGTCTTCGGAGCGGCCTTGATGGAGGCATATCAAGGAAAGGCCGACGAGAATCGGGATGGACGTATTGAGGTGGGAGAGCTTTACGCTTATTTATCGCGTCAGGTGCCCCTGTTGGCGCAAGATAAACAAAGACCGCGGATTTTCCTCCCCGACAACCGACCACCGAGGCTCTCCGCCGAGGCCAAGACCGCGATTCGGCAACTGGCAGCCATGGTGCTTCAGGAAAACCTCGACGCGCGAGTGGTTAACGACATTTACCGGAGTGCATTGAAACTGGCGGGTAGAGAGCCCGAGCCAGCGATTCTCTACGCACTCATCCAGATCAAGATGGGTCAAACTTCAGACGCCCAGCGGGTCCTCGAGACGCTTAAACTCGAACGTCCTCGTGAATTGGTTGCCTACTTGGGACTGGCCTGGGTGAAACTCGTGAGGCGGGATTACAACGGTGGCGTCAACGAACTCAATGCCTTTGTCCAGAATTGGGAGGCCTCTCAAGTAAAAAGCGATCCTGGGCAGATTGTCACGCAACTTGATGGTAGCAAAATGTTCCAGTTCATCGGACAGTTGCGGGAATTTGCGGAGCGGGCCCCCGAGGATGCGGAACGACCGAGCAGCGCGCTATTCCAGAATTTGGACAACGCCGTCAAGCAGTTAGGGGAACCACTTGCTGAGGCCTATGCCAACGGGCGGGCCCAGATGAAAGAGGTGCTGGACCGATTTGACCAAGAGTTGGGTCGGGCACCCGATCAGGCAACGGTGGTACGGCTCCGTTACGAACGCCGCCAATTGAGTCGCCACACGGCGTTCCCCTTTGAAGAGATCTCTCGACAGGTCATTGCCGGGCTAGACCGGTAGCGGGATCAACCGTTTCTTGGACTCGTACGAACTCGGCACATGGGCCGCGCCTTGATTGTTCGATACGAGCAAAAAGCGTTTCTGCCCACGAGGCACACCTGCGGAGGAAAACTCACTTGGCTCATAAAAAAAGTGGGCTTCCGGCGTGCCACCCCCACAGTGGCGACATCATGCGGTAGGGCAAGGTTCCCGCATGACACCCTCTCGCCGGAAACCCCACGGGCCAGCCTGAGTCGTCACTCGTTCGTTTTAGCAATTG
>FWWL01010858.1_pt1 | contig 10279 bp, 9 predicted proteins | sample 2228331 | NCBI WGS metagenome assembly FWWL01 (sample SAMEA103939775, study PRJEB20133) | metagenome
CCTCTACACCGTAGCGCTCGTGGCCTGCACCCTGGGGATCGCGGGCCTGGGCCGCACGGGCCCTGTTTACCTCGCGAGTGCCGCGGTGCTGGGAATGCTGCTTCTGCGGAGCGCCTGGCGGCTTTTCCGGGAGCAGAGCCCGCAGGCTGCTTGGTCTCTATTCACCTTCAGCAACGTCTACCTCGCCCTGCTGTTTGCGGCGCTCGTGGTGGACCGGTTCGTGCGCACGCCGTCCGTATGAGGGCCGGCCCAACGCTGCCTCTCACGGGTGGGAGACGGCCTCCGCGGGCCGGTGGTCCCGGCAATCCAGGCGGAGGTGGAGGTCTCCAAAGGGCGCATCCACGAAGGCGCAGTGGTGGGGGCGGAGAGGGTCGGGGTGGACGTTGGGCCGGAAGTAGACGCAGGTGAAGCACATGCGCGCCAGGGGAATCTCCCCCCGCTCCTGCAAGACCTGGATCATCTTCATTAGGGCCCGCAGCAGCACGGACCGCTCCTCGGGCCCAAGATCCTCCACCGCCTCCAGGAGCACATCCGGCCATAGGCGGAGTCGGCGGGCGAGCCGTCTACCCGCGGGCGTGAGGGAGAGCGCGCGGGATCGGCGATCCTGCAGGCTTATGCGCTTGTGCACCAACCCCTTGCGGACCAGCGCCTCTATGGCGTCGCTGGCCGTCGGAAGCGTCACCGCCAGGGCCTGGGCGACCTCCGAGACCAGTACGACCTGCGGCTCCCGGCTCAACAGGTAAGTAAGGATCTGGGCCTGGGTGGGGGTGAGGGCGTGCGGGTAGGTGTACCGCCAGGCGCGGTGGCGCATCGCGAGCCCGAGCTTCACCAGCCCCTGCACCACCTTCTGGCTGATTTGCCCCTCTTCCGCCGCGAAGGGATCCGATCGTTGCGCCAAGGTCTTGACCTCCTCCCCGCTTTAGGGTATTTGATTAGTAGTCCTAAGTAAATTTCGATATGGAGGTGTGCCGTGCGCATCCGTCGGCCCGTTCTGGTGCTCCTCGCGGCCCTGGGCCTGCTCTTGGGGGCAATTTCCCTCCCCCTCGCCTCTCCCCGGGGCGAGCGGACCTACCAGGTGACCATGAAGCTCTGGAAGGCTACGGTGGAGGGCGTCTCTACCCTCGCCGTGACCAACGACCCCGCGGACGTCATCGCCTACGCGGGAGAGCGGGTGGTGTTCGTGGTGCGGAACCAGAGCCCGATTCCCGAGGGGTTCGCCATCGACGCCTACGGCATCCGGGAGACCCTGCAGCCCAACGAGACCAAGCGGATCGTGATCCCGAGGGTCCGGGCCGGAGCGTTCACCATCTACTGCCACCTGCACCCCTGGAGCGTGCACCAAGCAGGAACCCTGCTCGTCCTCTCCCGCTAGCTAATGTTGGACGGGCCGCGGCGTCCCCCGGATCCACGGGAGGGCCGCGGCCCCAACTCCTACTAGCACCAAGAACCCCACCACGAGCCCTGGGAGGAGCCGGGAGGGTGCGGGAAGTCCGGAAATCTCCAGGACCACGACCGAGCCCGGCGGCAGGTTCTCCCTCCACACCCGGAGCACGGGTTTGCCCTGGACCGTGCGGGCCTCCCGCTGCTGAAGGGCTTGGCTGTGGACCTCGAGGGGCTTTGGGGCGAACACGTCCAGGGCCGCCACAGGCAGCGTAACGGGAAGGGCCAAAGTGATTCGGCTCGTCCGGTAGGGAATGCGGTAGGAGAACACGATCTCCCGGAAGCCCGGGGTGACGGGCAGGGAGTCCACGAGGGCGCCGTCGGCATCGAGGCCGAACGGCACCATGCCCTGCCGCACGGACACCTCCCGGGCGCCGGCGGGAAGGGGGATCCGCACGGTTTGGCCGTCGGAGCCCACGTAGGTCCGCAGACCGCGGTTTGCGAGCACCACCACCTCCCGCACCTCCAGGACGCCGACTTGAACCGGCTCCAAAAGGAGTACCCGACGGGCGATTCCAAGCCCCCCTGGATCCCGCGTGGTCTCGTACACCCGGACGGTGACCTCCAGCCGCCCGCCCGTGGGCCGGAGGGGCCCTGCGGTGTAGACCACGCCGCGGTAAAAGGCCTGCACCGCGTACGCCCGGAAGGAGGCATCCATGCGGAGCACGAAACGCCCCACCTCGTCCGTGCGGGCGGCCTTCTCCTGCATTCCCCGTCCCGTGGACATCCCCACCACCCGCACCTCCACCCCACGGACAGGACCACCCCGCTCCCCATGCACTACCCGGCCGGAGACGAGGAGGGACTCGGAGGCAAAGACCCGAAGAGGGGTCAGGGCGAGCCCCAGAAGCACCGGCAGGGCCTTAACACGCATCCTCATCGAAACCCGGCCCTTCCTCTTCCGGAGGCGGCCCAGCGCCTCTCCCAAACCGTACCACCACGTAGAGAACCCCGATGAGGACGGCCAGGGCCGGCGCGAGCCACACCACGACCCCAACCCCCCTTCGAGGGGGCTCTGCGAGGATCCCTTCCCCGTACCGCTCCACGAAGTACGCCACGATGGCCTCCGGAGATTCGCCCCGCTGCAGCCGCTCGCGGATGATGGCTCGCATCTGGGCCGCTAGCTCCGAAGTGGACTCCGCCACCGTACGGCCCGCGCACACCGGACACATAAGGCGGCTCGCCACCTCCCGCACCCGGTCCTCAAGGCTAGCGGCGGAGGCGACCGCACCGAGGAGGAGCACTAGCCCTGCGGTCAACACCCCCCGCATGCGCTCACCCACCCCGAGGTCCGTTCCGGGCGGTCCGGTCCGGCCAGGCCGTGACCAGGGTCCCGAGGAGGAAGAGGATTCCCCCAGCCCAGATCCACCGCACCATGGGGTTCACCCAGGCCCGGAAGGTGGCGCGTCCTGAGGGGTCGAAGGCCTCCAGCACCACGTACAGGTCCTCCCGGAAGGTGCTGCGGATGGCCGGGCGGCTGACGGGCTGGTCCCACCGGGGGTAGTAGAGTCGGAGGGGGTGCAGGACCCAATTCCGCGTGCCGCTCCGGACCTCCAGGTCCGCCCGGGTCAGCTGGACGCCCGGAGCCTCCCCGCCCCAAAGGCCCCGGTAGGTGATCTCGTAGCGGCCTACCCAAAACCGCTCGCCCGGCCGCACCGTGGCCTCCCGCTCCTGGACGTAGGCGTGGCTAGAGACGATCCCGACCGTCATCACGAGCACCGCGAGGTGCACGAGATATCCGCCATACCGCCGTCGCTGGTCCCGGAAGAGCTGCCAGAGGGCAACCGGGTAGGGTATGCCGCGAGCCATCCGGGCTGCAGCTCCCCGGTGGTACGCCTGCAGGGTGGCCGCAGCCGCGAAGGCCACCGCCGCTAGACCCGCCACCACCCCGGGCCGCCGCAGGTAGACAGCCGCCGCGATCCCGGTGCCGAGCAAGGCTGCAAGCGGAAACCGGAACCGCAGGAGGACACCGGCGGCGGCACCTCGCCAGGGAAGGAGGGTACCGAGGCCCATGAGGAGCATGAGCGCCACTCCGATGGGAGCGCTGACCTTCCGGAAGTAGGGCGGCCCCACGAACACCTGCACGCCCTGTACCGCCTCCGTAAACACGGGGAAGAGGGTCCCGAGCAGGACCGCGAAGGCGAACCCTAAGAACAGCACGTTGTTGAACAGGAACGCACCCTCCCGGGAGGCGAGGGAGACCGTCACATCGCGGTCCCGCAGATGATCCCACCGCCATGCGGCAAGGCCGAAGGAGAACCCGAGCAGGATGCCGAGGTAGGCGAGGAAGGGGACGGCGATGTTGGACTGCGCGAAGGTGTGGACGGAGGCCACGAGTCCCGTGCGGGTGAGGAACGTCCCGAGTTGCCCGAGCGCGAAGGTAAGGATCACGAGCATCGCGTTCCACGCGGCGAAGATCCCGCGGCGTTCCTGGATCAAGGCGGAGTGGAGGTAGGCGGTTCCCACGAGCCACGGTATTAAGGCTGCGTTCTCCACGGGATCCCACCCCCAGTACCCGCCCCAGCCCAGCACCCGGTAGGCCCACCACCCGCCTGCCACCAATCCCGCGCTCAGGGCCGTCCAGGCAAGGAACGTCCAGCTCCGGGTGGCCCGGACCCAGCTCCCGTCCAGCTTTCCCGTAAGAAGAGCGGCCATGGCGAAGGCATAGGGGACCGAGAACCCCACAAACCCGAGGTACATAAGCGGCGGGTGAACCACCATCCCGGGATCCAGCAGGAGCGGGTTGAGACCCCGGCCGTCCGGGGGCGGGACCTCGAAGGCGCGGAAGGGGTTCTCGAAGACGGCGACCAGCAGTAGGAAGAACGCGAGCACCCCGGCGAGCACGGCCACCGCGTAGGGCAGGAGGATTGGATCTGTGCGGCGGTGGCGCAGCTGCACGAGGGCCGAAAACCCCGCGAGCATCCAGGTCCAGAACAGTAGCGAACCGGCCTGTCCGCCCCACAGCCCGCTCAACCGGTAGAGCAGCGGGGTGTCGAGGCTGCTGTTGCGGGCCACGTACACCAGGGTGAAGTCGTGCGTCACCAGGGCCACGAGGAGGGCGAGGAGTGCCACCGAGAGGAAGAGGGCTGGAGTGAGGGCGGCATAGAGACCACTGGCGACCCAGGCGGGCAAGCCGCGTCTCAGGCCGTAGGCCAGGGCCGCGAGGGCGTAGACGCTAGAAGCGAGGGCCATCCACACGGAGGCAAAGCCCACAAAAGAAAGGCCTTCACCCCGGAGGCCCCAGAGGGCGGTGACAAGTCCCGCTCCCACGAACGCGGCCGCTCCCGCCCTAAGCCACCGCCGGCCCGCGGGCGGTGCGGCCGCCACCCCTTCCATCTTTTCCTCCCGCGCGGTCGTGGACTAGCCCTATTATCGCACGGCCGCACGGACGGGGAAGGTTACTTCGCTTCCGCGATAAGGCGCATCAGCTCCGCCACACCCCTTGCGGCGTTCTTCCGCTGGGCGAGGTCCCGGCTCCGGATGCCCTTCACCGCGAGCTCGTCCGCGGCCTCCGCCACCAAGAGCCAGCTCATGCCCACCCGGTCCTTCCGCAGGTCTACGAGGAGGCCTTCTCCCTGTCCTTCGCACGGGTGGCCCCAGGCCCGGTTGAAGTTCCGGCCACGAGGGCCCTCGATGCAGTTCAGGGCGTGTCCCAGGTGCTGCTCCACGTAGCTCATGGCGTCTCCCCCCGCGGCGAACCCCGCGTGGGTGGCCGCGGTCCTGGCCTGGACCTTCCACGCCGGTTCCCCACCTCCCGCCGCCGGCTGCTGCTCGTGGTAGTACCCGTGCCCGGCGGCCACAAGCCCTGTCACCAGGAGAACCACCAGGATCCAACGCATCCGCAACCCCTCCCGTCCAGATTTTCCCTCACCCATCCTGAACCGGGAGGTTCACGGATCTGTCACAAGCCCCTTAGGAACACCCCCGCCGCCGCGCCCGCTAAGAGCAGCACCACGGAGTTGAGGTTCGTCCGGAAGATGAGGAGGCCGGAGGCAAGGGCGATGAGGGTGGTGGGAACGTCGACGATGGAGGCCCGGCCCAGGTGCCAGGTCACCCCGGCCATGAGGGCCCAGGAGACCGCGTTCACCCCGTCCAGGAAGGCCGCGGCCCACGCGGACCGCCGGAGCCGCGGCACAAAGGGGTGGGTGGCAGCCACGAACACGAAGGCGGGGAGGAAAATGCCCACGGTGGCCACCACGGCTCCCGCAAGCCCGCCGAGGAGGTAGCCGATAAAGGTGGCGGTGGTGAACACGGGCCCGGGCGTGATCTGCCCTACCGCCACCGCGTCCACGAGCTGCGCGAGGCTCATCCACCGGAGCCGCTCCACGAGGTCTGCCCGCAGGAACGCCAGGAGTACATAGCCGCTGCCGAAGAGTACAGACCCGATCTTGAGGAACACCCAGAACAGCGTCCCCAGGCTGAAGGGGACCCCGGACCCACCCGCCGGAAGGCTCACGGCAATGGGGAGGAGGATGAGCGCCGCGCCGGAGGCGACCGCGCGCCGCAGGAGCATCACCGCGCCGCCGCCCACAAACAGCAGCGCGAGCTCGTGCACGCCCAGGAAGGAGAGGCCGAGGCTCGTGAGGGCCGCGGTGAGGGTGAGACCGTCCTTCAAGGCGGCCCGGCCGAGGCCCCACAGGGCGTGGGCCACGATGACCACCATCACGGGCTTTGCGCCGTAGAAGGCCATTCCGACTTCCGGCAGGGCTTCCCACCGCACGTATGCCCAGGCCAGGACCAGCACGATGAACGCCGCGGGCAGGATGAAGCTCGCGCCTGCGGCCACGAGTCCTGGGTATCCCGCCCGGGCGCACCCGATGTGGATGGCCATCTCCGTGGAGTTGGGACCGGGGATAAGGTTTGTGGCGCCGAGAAGGTCCAGGAACTCCTGGTCCGTCATCCATCGCCGGCGGCGCACCACCTCTTCCCGCATCATGGCGATGTGCACCGCGGGCCCGCCGAAGGCCGTCACCCCCAGGCGGAAAAAGAGGGCAACAAGCTCCCTCACCTCGGACCGAACCCGTCCTCCGCGCATCGATCCCAGGCGCGGATCCAGTCTATCCCGTCGGTTGTGCTGCCACAACAAAGATGGTTTGCGCCCATTGTGTGGCTCGTCCGGTTGCCGATCAGGGCTTGATGCGAACATACGTTCGCATTACACTCGAGGTATGAGGCGGGAGTACGTGGAGATCCGGGTCCGGAGCGTGCTGAACCGGGTTGAGGGGATGCCCTTCCGCTGGTCCCTCAACCCCTACCGGGGGTGCGCCCATGCCTGCGTGTTCTGCTACGCCCGGAAGGCCCACTGGTTCCTGGACGAAGACGGGGTCCACGGCTGGAGTACCCGGATCTTCGTAAAGGTCAATGCCCCGGAGGTCCTGCGGGAAGAGCTCACGCGCCCCTCGTGGCGTCGGGAGGAGGTGGCCGTGGGGACCGCCACGGACCCCTATCAGCCCATCGAGGGGAAGTACCGCATCACCCGACGGGTCCTGGAGGTGTTGTCTACGTTCCGCACACCCATTAGCCTCGTGACCCGCTCGCCCCTCGTCCTGCGGGATCTGGACGTGCTCCAGGACCTTCACCGCCGGGCAGGCCTCACCGTGTGCGTGAGCGTCGCTACCCTGGACGAGGCCCTGGCGCGGGAGATCGAACCCACGGTGGCACCACCCCGGCAGCGGCTGCGGGCCGTGGCCCAGCTTGCGTCCCGGGGGATCTACGTGGGGATCCTGCTCGCACCCATCCTGCCGGGCCTCACGGACTCTCTCCGCAACCTGGAGGAAGTGATCCGGGCGGCCCGTGACCACGGCGCCGCGTTTTGCGGCCACAACGTCCTGCATCTCGGGGAGGTCACCCGGGACGCCTTCTTCACGTTCCTCCAAAGCCGCCACCCCGACCTCCTCCCCTTGTACACGCAGCTGTATCCCGGGAAGTACGCGCCGCGCGGCTACACGGAGCGGATCCACCAGATCGTCGCACACCGCAAGGTCGAACTGGGTCTCCTAGACCGGAAGCCACCCGGCCCTGCCTCCGAACAGCTCTCCCTGCCGCTCCTTTAGGCTCGGATCCCTTCCAGGAACCTTCCGACTTCCTGTGCGAGAATCTCCGGGGCTTCCAGGCTTGGGGTGTGGCCGCATTGGGGGATCGTCACGAGCCGTGCCCGCGGATTGAGCTCGGCCATGGACCGTGCTTCCTGCGGGCGGATAAGTGGATCTTCCTCGCCGGCCACCACGAGAACGGGGACGGCAAGCCCCGAAAGGACGGACCGGCTGTCCGGCCGCTCCATCATCCCCTCCAGGCACCCCACCAGCACGTATTCCGGAACCTGGGAGGCGATCGCGCGCATTCGGTCCAGGACCTCGGGCCGCCTCGACCGCGTGGTCTCGCCCACGAGGTTCGGGAGGAACGTAGCGAGGAACGCCTCAGGCCCCTGGGTGCGGATCGTCTCGATCCCGTGCCGCCGACGTGTCCTGGCCTCTTCCGTGTCCGGCTCCGCCCGCGTGCACACGAGCACCAGGCCCGCCAGCCGGTGGGGCGATCGGGCCGCGACGCGGAAGCCGATATATCCGCCCATGGAGTGCCCCACGAGCACGAACCGGTCGAGGCCCAACGCATCCGCGAAGGCGAGGACCTCCTCCGCCAAGGTGTCCATGGTGTAAGACCCTGCCGGCTTGTCCGACCGTCCGAACCCCCGAAGGTCCGGGGCGAGGAACCGGAAGCCGCGGGCAATGGCCTCCCGGAGCGGGGACCAGATCTCCGAGGAGAGGGGGAACCCGTGCAGGAACACCACCGGGAGACCCCCTCCCGCGTCCTCGTAGGACCACCGATACCCCCGGACCTCCACGAACATCTTGCCCTCATCTTACCAGGCGGAGGGCCTTTGCCGTACAATGCGCGGTGGGGCCGTTAGCTCAGTGGGTAGAGCGCCGGGCTTTTAACCCGGGCGTCGGGGGTTCGAGTCCCTCACGGCCCACCACCGGAACCCACACTACACCAGGTTTCCAGCTTCCACCCGCTTCGGGGCAACGTGGCCGTAGGCGTCCGCGGTGGGGGTCGCATGCCCCAGGCGGGCCGCCACGGCCCCGGTGCGGAAGCGGGCGCACAAGGAATTCCCAGGGGGTCGCCGAACTCCCTACCCTGACGTGGTCCACGCAAGCGGCCGGGGATGACCGAGAAGTACCCCATCCGTGTCGGCGACGTCGTCGAGGGCGACTTCTGGCCCGAGCCCGTGCGGGTCCTGACGGCACAGGACCTGGGGGCCGCCTTACGCATCGAGGCGGTGGGCGTTTCCTCAAAGCGCTTCTATTCCCGGCTCTTGACCTTGGAGAACCTGACCAGGGTCAGGCACTGGGCACCGCACGGAATAGACCTGGGGGGTGATCCCGAAGCGTTCTTCCTCGCCCTGGAGGCGCGTCGCATTCGCCTCGCCCACCAGTTCGACCCCCTGCTGGCGGTAAACGTCTCCTCAATCGACCCCCTGCCCCACCAGATCGAGGCCGTCTACCACCATGTGCTGCGGAACCCGCGCCTCCGGTTCCTCCTGGCCGATGACCCGGGTGCAGGCAAGACGATCATGGCCGGCCTGCTGCTGAAGGAGTTGAAGTACCGCGGCCTGGTCAAGCGCTGCCTGATCGTCGTGCCCGGTCACCTCCGCGACCAGTGGCTGCGGGAGATGAAGGAGCGCTTCGGAGAGGCGTTCACCGTCATCGATCGGGCTGCCGTGGAGGGTGCCTGGGGCCGCAACGTCTGGCTGGAGCACGACCAGGCCATCACCTCCATGGACTTTGCCAAGCAAGAGGACGTCATGGCCGGCCTGGCCGAGGCGGCCTGGGACTTGACCATCGTGGACGAGGCCCACAAGATGGCCGCCTACCGTTACGGAGAGAACAAGATCACCAAGACGGAGCGCTACCGGTTAGGCGAGCTCCTCTCCCGCACGAGCCACTTCCTGCTCTTCCTGACGGCCACGCCCCACCGCGGCGACCCCGAAAACTTCCGCCTCTTCCTCGACCTCCTCGAGCCAGATCTGTTCGCCACCACCGACATGCTGGAGGAGTCGGTGCGGGCCCACGACAACCCTCTCTTCCTGCGCCGTCTCAAGGAAGACCTGAAGGACTACCAGGGGCGACCTCTCTTTCCACCCCGTAACGTCACCACCATCACCTACCGGCTGAGCGACGACGAGAAGCGCCTCTACAACGAGGTCACCCGCTATGTGGAGCAGCACTACAACCGCGCCCTGGCAGCTGAGAAGCGCAACGTGGCCTTCGCCCTCCTCATCCTCCAGCGGCGGCTGGCCTCCAGCGTGCGGGCGGTGCGGGCGTCCCTGGAACGGCGCAAGCAGAGGCTGGAGGAGCTTCTGCGGCTGGGCACCTGGATGGCCCAGCAGGGAGGCGTGGACGAGGACGAACTTGAGGACATGCCGGAGAACGAGCGGCTGCGCAAGGAGCAGGAGCTGCTTGAGCGCCTGACGGCCGCGGAGACCAGAGAGGAGCTTCAGGAGGAGATCGCTCGCCTGGAGGAGCTGGTGCGGCTGGCCAGAGACGTGGAGCGCCGGGAGGTGGAGACAAAGCTGCGGGAGCTGCGGAAGGTAATGGACAATGAGCAGCTCCAGCGGACCGGCGAGAAGCTCCTCATCTTCACCGAATCGCGGGAGACCCTGGAGTACCTGGCGGAGCGCCTGCGCAGCTGGGGGCTTTCGGTGGTCACCCTGCACGGCGGTCAGAACCTGGACCAGCGGATTGCCGCCGAGCATGAGTTCCGGGAGCGGGCCCAGGTGATGGTCTCCACCGAGGCCGGCGGGGAGGGCATCAACCTCCAGTTCTGCGCCCTTATGGTCAACTAC
>FWWL01010864.1_pt1 | contig 10277 bp, 11 predicted proteins | sample 2228331 | NCBI WGS metagenome assembly FWWL01 (sample SAMEA103939775, study PRJEB20133) | metagenome
TTATTGTAAGTTTTAGCTTCCAATTGTGGGATTTAAAGGGTGGATATTATTACAAAATTAGCAGGTCGTACCGGGTTTTAGCTTCCAATTGTGGGATTTAAAGGGAAGTGAGTACGATAGAGTTTTAGCCGCAATTGGTTATTTCTGCTCAACTTTCATTCTCTTGTCGACGAATTTCCTCAATATTTTCTCCTCGAAGAACTTGAAGTACTCGCTCTATTTTTTTTTGCATTGTTTCTCGTGGCTATGTTTTTCTCTTTTTCGACCGCCCTATTCCAGCTTAGATTTTGCTCGCTTTCAAATGGTTTCATTATATTTTCACGATTATTTTTTCATTGTTTTTTTGACAAAAATTTTGTCCTTTACTATAATATGATCAGGAGGATTTTATGAGGTATATTATTTCCATCTTGATTGTGTTTTTTGTAGGGGGGGTGATTGTGGGGTATGGGGCGTTTCTTGTGTGGGCGTTGTCTGTTGCTCAGATGCCCTGGTGGGGGGTGGGATTTGTGTCTATGATTTTTGTAGCGCTGGTTGGAGGACTTTTGGTAGCTTTTTTTGCCAGATTGAAGGAAATAACCAAGGAGGATAAGGATGATTATCGCAACTACTGATACCATTGAAGGGAAGAAGCTTGAGACACTGGGACTGGTGAGAGGGTCTGTGGTGTATTCAAAGCATTTAGGCAAAGATATAGTGGCAGCTTTTAAGATGCTTCTGGGAGGAGAGGTTTTTTCGTATACGGAGATGCTCAATGAGGCCCGGGCGATTGCTACGAAGCGTATGGTGGAGGAGGCTAAGGGACTTGGGGCTGATGCTATTGTTGGGATGCGGTATGCCTCGGCAGCTGTGATGCAAGGGGCGGCAGAAATCGTTGCCTATGGAACAGCGGTAAAATTTCACTAAAAATTTCACTTTTTTTGTTTTGGAAGCGTATTAAGGAAGAGAGAGTCGTGAGGAGGAAACATGAAACGTTTGATAGTGGTTATAATGTCTTTGTCGGGAATGCTCTGGGCAAAGCCTCTTGTCTGGGAGAGAAATGTGGAGTATATTCTGGGATTCTATGATATGGGGCTAAGTACATCATTTACTCTTTTTGATATTTCCTATCTTTCCTGGCAAGCTCCCACACTTCGGTGGAATCCTTTTGCGTTTGTCCTGACCCTGGAAACGACGGTGAGGTATTTTCCTCTTTCTCAGTTTGATGTGGCTTTCTGGGCGTTTCGTAAGGACGGGGTCAATCCTTACCTTTTTACCGGGATCAAGGTTCCTCACACCTTTCAGGCGGTGGGCGTGCCCGTGGGGCTTGGTCTTGTGCGGAGCTGGGGGAGTTTTTCTCTCCATGGGCGAGTGTATGGGGATTTTGTCGTATTACCGGTGTTTGGTGCTGGATGGTCTTTTGAGTTTGCGGGTGGGTTGAGGTTTTAATGAAGTAAGGAGGATACGATGCGTTTGGAAAAAGGTATTCTTATTGGTTTTCTAGTTCTTGTGGTGGCGGGGTGTAACTTTTTTGAGTGGTTTACTCCTCCTATGAATGGAGTAAGTGCTGAGGAGCTCACCTATCGGGGTGAACAGTACTTTGAAAAACAGGACTACAAAAGTGCAGAGCAGAGTTTTTATCAGGCGATGCAGATAAATCCAAAATCAAGCAAGGCTCGATTGGGGTATGCTCGTTCGCTTCTCTGGCAGGTGATCTATCCCGTGGCTAATATTGTAGCTGAGGAGGCTCATAAAAATGGGGATAATGTTTACCAGGGGCTTCTTGCCTCCCTCAATAAGAAGGAGTTTCAGGATGCTCTCTTTGGTGGTGAGGTGCCTCTCTACCAGAGGATCATAGATGCCCTGGAAGGGCCAAATGGTATCGTTGGCAACCAGGGGGATGGGGTGGTAACTGATGATAAACTGGAGCCGAATGTGATTTTGCTTGTAGCGTATTTTAGTCTGGTGTCCCTTAATCTTCTCGATTCTAATGGGGATAGAACGTTTTTGACGGCGCCAGACTATCTTCGCCGTGAAGGAAACGAGATCGCGTTTTCTCTGGATATTGATAAACTTGTCAGCAATGTAACCGCTTCGATCGAGATTGATACGAGTTATAATGCAGACGATCTTACCAATACCCTTCGAGGATCTCATGATGCTATCGAAGATGGGCTGGCGTTTCTTCGGTTTTTGTACCTGAATATTACCTATGTTGATGGGCTTATTGGGTGTGTTATTCGCCCCTCTACATTTATGAGACAGGTGCCTGCTTCTTCCTCAGCGTATTCCAACCAGTATGACGAGGTACGGGATGCGCTCACCAACCCATCGGCATCGACAGAATATACGAATTCTTTCCGGTTGCTGTACATTTTGCGGTACGCCCCTACCAATGTAGGGAAAGTGTTAAACGATCTCCATCAGGTGATTGTGGGAAGCTATGCCTATGGTAACCTCGGTGATTTCACTCCCAGTCCCTGGCATACTCATTCAGGAGGGCTCAAAGCCTTTGGTGAGAGTCTTTCTGGTCCTTTGACAGAAGAAAACGTAAGCAATGTGATTACCCAGATTACGAACCAGTACACAGCAGAAGAGATCTCAAATATCATTTCGGGTCTCAATCCATAAGGAGTAAAGCATGAAAAGATATACGATTTTTTTTCTGTTTGTTCTGAGTACGCTTGGGTTTGGTGAGGGTGTTCCATCCTCCTCTACGACGTTCAAGGGGAATGTCACTCTTTTTGATTATAGCTCTCCCTGGGCTGGTCTCAATAATCCTGCTCTGATGATGGGGTATGGTGGGTATCCCAATCCCTGGATGTTTCGTACATCCAGCACTAACAACCCAGAGTGGAAACTTGGGAGGTTCTATTTTTTCTCCTCGTCCACAGCCCTGGGAGTCAATACTTCCTTCTATCAGCTTTTGGAGGCGTATCTGTACTTTCTCGCGTATGAGCTTGGGGAGGATCAGGCTTCGACTCTGAAAACCTGGCTTGATCGTGTCGTTCCCTTTACCGGGGGAGCGTTTTCGACAGAGATGCTGGCTCATCCCACGAATGACTTTAACTACCTTGTGAAAGCGATGAACCTGGTGCTTTCTAATAGTTCACCGGGGTTTTACTTTCGGGAGAGTTTTGGGCTTTTTTCTCTGTTTCTCTCGTTGGGGAGCGATGGGAAGGGTTTTGCTGTGCAGCCCATCATGGATTTTGAGACTTATGGGAGTCTGACATCCCGGGAGAGTACGTTTTTTGTCTTTCGCGATCCCGAGGTTGCTTTTCTCCTCAGGTTTGGGTCGGTTTTTTCCTTTGGACTGGGGAGATACGATTTACCCATCTTTGGCGATGTTATGCTGGGGGCGAGTGTAGGGCTCTATCCCTTTATGACCAGGATTCGCTTTGAGAGTTTTGATGATCTCTACAATTACGTAGAAGCTGTTTCGACGAATACAAATGCTATTTTGCAGTATGAGAATGTGAGGCTTGGGTTTGGAGCTGGATTTGACGTCGGGATGATGAAACAGATAAACGATCGCTGGAGTGTTGCCCTCAAGGCTGAAAACCTACTCTCTCCCATCATCTGGAAATACCAAACAGAAACAGGTTCGGAGAGCTATGCCTTTGACTGGATTTTGCCCAATATCGTAGCGGGGGTACGTTATACCTATCCGATTGATAAACCGCTGAAGTTTTTGGTGAATGAGCCTTCGGTCTACTGTGAGGTAGAGGATCTCCTCTATACCAAGCCATTGGCACTCCTTTCCAAGGTGAGAGTGGGGGCTGATGTCAAGCTGTTGATGGATGTTTTTCAGGTAGGAGTGGGGCTCAATCAGGGGTATCCAACCGCAGGTGGGAGAGTAAATCTCACCCTCTCCTGGTTACGGGATATTCCGGGTATGCCGGGGTTTGTGTCAGTACTCCTGTGGCCTGTCACGATGGGCAACCTCACAGGTTTTGTGACGTACTATGGGAAGGAACTGGGACACTATCCCGGACACAAGGATGCTCTGGGGTATGTCTTTGGGTTCGAGTACTATCTAGAGTTCGGAGCTAATGGTCCAAGCCGAAAGGTGCCAAAAGCTTCTGCTCAGACGGAAAAACCTGCAGACGAGACAGCGGTCGTGGATCCTGTGTTTATCCAGGACGCCCAGGATACTGAACAAACACAAAATATCGAAATTCGACGATAAAAAATAAAAAAGGGCGGGAAACCGCCCTTTTTTATTTTGTTCTCAGAAGAGGTTGGACTCCGAGAGGTGGGTATGCCAGTCTCGTTCTCGAGTAAGGATACTCTGAATGTCCTCTTTGATGGTTGGATCACTGGTCTGTTGGGCAAGGGTTTCAAAAAACTGGAGGACTTTTTGATGGGCATCCAGCCAGATTCGCTGGACATCCTGAGGAGGGAGCCCCTGAACTCTCTGGGTGACGGCAAAAATATCTGCCACTTTTTCCTTGAGGTAGGCGAGGGTTTCTTCGTTGTCAATATATTGACAGATCTTTTGTTTGCGTTTTTTTTGCTTTTCCTCCCGTGCGTACCAGATCAGGGTTTCCTCGAGGAATTTTTGTAATTCTTCCCGTCGGCTGCCGTGAAAATCAAGTGAGCCAAACACTTGTTTTTCCTCTTCTTTGATAAGTCTTGCGATTTCAAAAAGTTCGACTTCTGAAAAATTCATAGCTACCTCCTTGGTCATATTGTAGTGAGAAGCAGAAATTCTGTCAATTTTTGGTTCATTTTGCAACAGAGGAGGAAAAATTTGCCGATATCTGGTGATTTTCGTTATATTTATGCCAGAAAATCAACAAAAGGAGGAGTTATGGCTGAAGAGCGGAAAACAGAAGATATGCAAAACGTTGTGCCTCAGCCGGAAGAAGTGCCATCTTCTCCAGCAGACGGAGAAAAAAGCGGGAAAAAACACGACGAAAAAGGAAAACACAAACAGGAGAAAGAGGTGGAGCTTTTGAAGCAAGAAATTGAGAAACTCAAGGAAGAGAAGACAAATCTTGAGGATGCGTACAAACGCAAGGTGGCAGAATTTGACAACTACAAGAAGCGTGTCCTCAAGGAGATGGAAGATATGCGACTCCAGGCGAACAAAAAACTCCTCCAGCATATCTTGCCGGTGTATGATAGTCTCTCCCGGGCGATCGCTACTCTTGAGACTACTTCGGTGGAGAGTCTCCGACAGGGTATAAACATCATTTTTGCAGAGTTTAGCAAGGTGATGAGTGATGCTGGTGTGCAGCCTATTGACTGTGTTGGGGAAGAGTTTGACTATAGCCGTCATGAGGCTCTGATGATGGAAGAACGAGAGGATGTGCCGTACACCATGACTGTGATCCAGGAACTTGAAAAGGGCTATATGCTTGGAGACGAGGTGCTACGTCCCAGTAAGGTCAAGGTAGCCAAAAAGGTTACCAAACAGGATGCTTCGGACAACTCTGAAGCATCATCTCATACAACAGAAAAAAATTAGGAGAAGGAGTATACTATGGCAGGAAAAGGAAGAGTGATTGGTATTGATCTGGGTACCACTAACTCCGTGGTTGCTGTTATCGAAAACGGACAACCTGTTGTGATTCCCAATCAGGAGGGAGCAAGAACCACCCCCTCGATTGTGGCATTCACTGAGAAGGGGGAGGTACTGGTAGGGCAACCTGCAAAGAACCAAATGATCACCAACCATGAGAACACCATTTATTCGGCGAAGCGTTTTATTGGACGTCGCTATGAAGAGGCTCAGGGTGAGATCAAGATGGTGCCTTACAAGGTGAAACCTGGTCCCCATAATGATGTGCGTTTTGTCACAAGAGCAGGTGAGTTTAGCCCGCAGGAGATTTCGGCTCGTGTATTGATGAAGCTCAAGCAGGCTGCTGAGGATTATCTCGGGGAGAAGGTTGAGCGTGCGGTGATTACGGTTCCGGCGTATTTTAACGATTCTCAGCGTCAGGCAACCAAGGATGCCGGAACGATTGCTGGGCTTACGGTGGAGCGTATCATCAATGAGCCGACAGCAGCAGCTCTCGCCTATGGTCTTGATAAAAAGAAAGAGGGTATTATCGCTGTTTACGACTTTGGTGGTGGAACATTTGATATTTCCATCCTGGAGATCGGAGATGGGGTGTTTGAGGTAAAGGCAACCAATGGAGATACTCATCTCGGTGGAGATGATATTGATCATGCCCTTATGGATTACCTGATCCAGGAGTTCAAGAAGGAAACAGGCGTGGATCTCTACAAGGATCCTATCGCGGTGCAGCGTCTCAAGGATGCCGCTGAAAAGGCAAAGATTGAACTCTCCTCCAAGATGGAGACACAGGTTAACCTGCCCTATATTACGGCAGATGCCAGTGGTCCCAAGCATCTCCAGATGAATATCACTCGTGCTCAGCTTGAGAAACTGGCGAAACCTTTTGTGGATCGTTCTATTGAACCCTGTTTGCAGGTGATGAAGGATGCAGGAATTACGAAAGAACAGATCGATGAGGTGATCCTTGTGGGTGGTATGACTCGTATGCCGCTGATCCAGCAGACCGTCAAGAACATCTTTGGTAAGGAACCTTCCAAGGGCGTGAACCCTGATGAGGTGGTGGCTGTTGGTGCGGCTATTCAGGGTGGTGTGTTGACGGGAGAAATGAACGATCTGTTGTTGCTCGATGTGACGCCGTTGTCTCTGGGTATTGAGACGCTTGGTGGGGTGTTTACGGTACTCATACCGAGAAACACGACGATTCCTACCAAGAAGTCACAGATCTTCTCCACGGCAGAGGACAACCAGACGGCAGTAACTATTCATGTCCTCCAGGGAGAACGTCCTATGGCAAGGGATAACCGAACGCTGGGTATGTTTACCCTCGATGGTATCCCACCTGCGAGACGTGGAGTGCCCCAGATTGAGGTGACGTTTGATATTGATGCGAACGGTATCCTCCACGTAACGGCGAAGGATCTGGGTACACAAAAGGAGCAGAAGATTCGTATCGAGGCCTCCAGTGGGTTGAGTGAAGAGGAAATCAAACGTATGCAGGAAGAGGCTCAAAAATATGCCGAGCAGGATAGAAAAGCCCGTGAGCTTATAGAACTCAAGAATCAGGCTGATTCTCTGGTGTATAGCCTCGAGACCTTTCTCAGCGAAAATGGTGACAAGGTGCCAGCTGGTGAAAAGTCCCAGGTTGAAGAGGCTATCAAAGAGGTCAAGGAGGCCATCAAGACCGATGATGAGGCTCGTATCAAGTCGGCGATGGAAAACCTCCAGAAGAAGTCTCAGAAGATAGGAGAGATGATCTATAAGTCTCAGGGTGCTCAACAAGGGAGTGGTGCTCAATCCTCGGGGAATAATGGTGATGAAAAGGTTGTAGATGCAGAGATTGTGGACGACAAGTAGGTTTTAGGATTGGTTTGTTAGGTTGGCAGCCCGGATTACCGGGCTGCGGCTTTTTTGAAGATGCTCCGGGCATCTTTTCGTCTTTATGGATCTCTATTTTCAAAAAGTTAACTATGAGGTGAAAAGCTATGGCAGAAAAGGATTATTATCATATTTTAGGTGTTCCAAGGAATGCTTCTGCTGAAGAGATTAAGAAGGCCTACCGTAAACTGGCCATGCAATACCATCCCGACAAGAATCCAGGGAACAAAGAGGCAGAGGAAAAGTTTAAAGAGATCACTGAAGCCTACGAAGTTCTCTCTGATCCCGAGAAACGAAAACTCTATGATCAGTATGGTTCAGCTGCTTTTGGCCAGCAGGGAGGATTTGGTGGTGCTGGTGGGTTTGACTTTGAGGATATTTTTGGTGCTGGTGGGTTTGAGGATATCTTTGAGTCCTTCTTTGGGGGTGGGAGTCGCCGTTCCCGAAGGAGTAATGTAAACCGGGGAGGAGATATCCGGGCTGATCTCACCCTGGATCTCAAGGATGTTCTGGAAGAGAAAACCCTCAAGATCAAAGTAAAACGAAAAGAACCCTGTGATGTGTGTCATGGTACAGGGAGTCGAAGTGGGAATCAGTCAACAACCTGTCCGACATGTGGTGGAACGGGAGCAGTTCGTGTGGCTCAGGGTTTCTTTGCGATTTCGACGATCTGTCCCCAGTGTCATGGTACAGGAAAGGTAATCTCCGATCCCTGTCATAGTTGTCGTGGGGAAGGTACGATGGAAAAGGAGAGTATCATCTCTATCCGGGTTCCTGCTGGTATTGAGGATGGGATGAAGCTCCGTGTCCCTGGTGAGGGTGATGTTGGGCGTCATAATGGTCCCCGAGGGGATCTCTATGTGGTCATCCATGTTCGGAATATGACGGACTTTCGTCGGGAAGGAGGAGACCTGTATGGCAAGGTGTATATCAGTTTTCCTCGTGCGGTGTTTGGCGGTGTCGTGGAAGTGGATACGCTTACAGGAAAAAAGAAAATCTCTATCCCGGCAGGGGTTCAGTCTGGGCATATGATACGTCTCAGGCACGAAGGACTCCCGGATATTCGTACAGGGGATAGGGGGGATCTCTACTTTGAGGTGATTGTAAAGATTCCTAAGAATCCCTCGTTTCGAGAGAAAGAGATTCTTCGTGAGTATGCTCGCGTGATAGGTGAAGAAATATGAGACCTGTGCACGAATCACAGAAAAAGGGTGAAGCCCTTCTAAAACTGTGCAAAAACGCTCTTGCGTTTTTGCAGTTTTTTGGATCAAAAGGCAAACTGTAAAAAAGCAACAGCACAAGGAAAAGGAATTAGCCTTATTCAAAGTAACTCATTGGGAAGTTCTGGGAATACGCTATTACTTTGTTGCAGTTTTTTATTGCCTTTTTGCTGATTTTTGGACTGAAACAAGGAAATAGCTATTTGTGCAAAGGTTTCAATATAAGAAAGAAAACCTCCGGGATATTCTGGGGGTTTCTTTGTGAGAAGAGGTGAGGCATGGTATCCTTTCTTGCTTTGGGATTTGTTTTTCTGATGATGATGGTTCGCAAAGTGGGAAATCTCCGCCTGGAGCTCTGGCAGATCATGGGGGTTGGAGCGCTGGTGGTGCTTGTGACGGGACAGATTTCGGTGAAGGATGCGTTTGTGGCTATTAACTGGGAGGTGATGCTGTTTCTTACGACGATGTTTGTTATCGGAGCCGCCATGGAGGAGAGTGGTTATCTCTCTCACTTGACCTATGAGATATTCAGAAAGGCAAAATCTACAGATGGTCTTATCCTTCGTATTCTGTTTGTGATGGGGATGGGAGCAGCGTTTTTGATGAACGATACCCTCGCTATTGTTGGAACGCCGGTGGTGCTTCATCTTGCCAGGAAACATAACCTTAAACCTTCGTTCCTCCTTGTGACACTGGCGTTTGCGGTGACGATTGGGAGTGTGATGAGTCCGTTGGGGAATCCTCAGAACTTTCTCATCGCGAGTGAAGGGCATATCTCTTATGCTGTTGTGAGATTTATAGAGTATCTTGCTCTGCCTACCTTGTTGAATTTGCTGGTGGCGTATGGGATGCTTCGTTTGGTGTATCGGGACCAGTTTCGTCGGGAGGAGCCTCTGGTGCATTCGCAGGAGCCTGTTCATGATAGGCAGTTGGCTATTCTTTCTCGATGGTCTGTTGGAATTCTTGTGTTGGGAGTGATTGGCAAGATTGTGTTGTCTCTTTTCCCAGGAGGGTATGAGATTCCGCTTGTGGGTATAACAACGCTTGCCGCTCTTCCTCCTCTTTTGTTCAGTCGGAGGAGGAAAAAACTTCTTCATCGTTTGGACTGGCATACTCTTTTGTTTTTTATGGCGATGTTTGTTTTGATGCGAAGTGTGTGGAATACCGGGGTTTTTCAGAATTGGATGGCAGAACTTCCTGTATCAGCACTCTCTCCTCTCATGATAGGGGGAGTAAGTGTGTTGGGGAGTCAGATTCTCTCTAATGTACCACTTGTAGCCTTGTATTTGCCTATGCTTCTGTCGGCAGGCGGTGGGGTGAGGGAGATGATGATACTGGCGGCGGGGAGTACTATAGCGGGGAATCTTACCATTCTCGGGGCGGCAAGTAATGTAATTATTCTTCAGAATGCTGAGAAACGGGTAGGGGAAACGGTTTCTTTCTGGGAGTTTTTGGGGGTTGGGTTTCCACTTACGTTACTTAATGTGCTGGTGTATGGAGGGTTTTTGTGGCGATAGTGGGTTGGCCTCGGAGCATCGTGACCGATGCTCCGAGTGCCGGGGGCACCGGGCAGGTGTGCAGAGAGCCAAGGGTGGGATATAAGCGGGATATGAGAAACCTGCGGCTGATGGCTTTTCGTCGCTTGCAGCGGTGACCTTGCCTCCGTGCTTCGGGAG
>FWWL01010865.1_pt1 | contig 10276 bp, 10 predicted proteins | sample 2228331 | NCBI WGS metagenome assembly FWWL01 (sample SAMEA103939775, study PRJEB20133) | metagenome
CTCCGTGTATCTGCAGGGCAAAGGCTTCATCGGCATGCTCCCCATCCTTCTGGCGGCGATTTTCGGCTACATCGTAGCCATCCCGCTGGATCTGGTGAACTTCTCCAACTTCGGCAAGGAAGCCCTCATCCGCGCCCCCTCGATCACCTTCCCGGTCTTCAATGACCCCTTGACTGCCACGGTCATCATCGGTGTCGGGATCATGGCGATTGCGACCATCCCCGAATCCACCGCCCACCTGTACCAGATCAGCCTGTATGTGGACCATCTGGCTGAGGAACAGGGACGTGAGAAATACGGTCTGGCTCGCTACATCGGCTTGAACCTGATGCTGGACGGCTTGAATGACCTGATCAACGGCCTGTTTGGCTCCACCGCGGGTACAAACTACGGCGAGAACAACTCGCTGATGGTGATCAGCCGCAACTACTCCGGTCCGTCCCTGCTGGCGGCGGGCGTCATCGCCATCCTGCTGGGCTTCATCGGGCCGCTGGCTGAAGCGGTTGCCTCGATCCCCACGGCGGTGAGCGGCGGTCTGGCGATCTACCTGTTCGGCGTCATCGGCATGCAAGGTATTGCGCTGATGATGGCGGAGAAAGTCAACCTGTACGATCCCAAGTCGCTGGCAATCGGCGCTGCCATCCTGATCATCGGTATCGGCGGCAACATCGGCTTCAACGGTGGCTTCCTGCCGATCCCCCTGCTTCAGAGCGTGTTCCCCTATGGTTGGCCCGCCATTGCGACGGGTGCTGTGGTGGGTATCATCCTCAACCTCATCACCATGGCATGGAAGCCGCCCATGGAGCGCGCCTCTGTGGAGCATTAATCTTGTGATTTGAACCCTGTGCAGGCGGAGCCTGCACCTCTCGGGGCTCCCGGTGCAGAAGGGATTCTTCATCGGGAGCCCTGAACCTTCCAGTGCAGAATGCAAGGAGCAGGTATGATTCTGATCAGTGGTGCGGCAGGTAAAACAGGGTTGGCGATTATCCGGGCGCTGTCCAGGCGGGGAAAGGCTGTGCGGGCATGGGTGTATCGCGAAGGGCAAAGCCAGCGGGTATTGGCGCAAGGTGCCACAGAGGTCATCCTGGGGGATATGCTTGATCAGCATGTATGGCGGGAGGCTCTGCGGGGGGTTGAAGCGGTTTATCATATCTGTCCCAATATGAATCCGGATGAAGAAGCCATGGCGGCTGTCCTGCTGAGCGAACTCCAGCGTCTGGATGGGGCACGTCTGGTGTATCATTCGGTTTTACATCCTCAGGTAGAAGCCATGCCCCATCACTGGGCGAAGATGCGAGTTGAAGAGCGTATTTTTGCCAGCGGGGTGCCTTTTACCGTTCTTCAACCCTGTGCTTATTTTCAGAATCTGCTGGCATTTCGTCAAAGCGTACTGGAGAATGGCGTTTTCAGCATTCCCTATTCGGTTCAGGCGCACCTGAGCATGGTTGATTTGCTGGATGTTGCCGAAGTGGCGGCACGAGTGCTGAGCGAAACAGGACATGAGGGCGCCATCTACGAACTGGCGGGTCCTCAGCCGGTTTCCCATGAACAGGTCGCCACAGCCCTCACGAGTTTGTTGAATCGCCCCGTTCAGGCTCATTCGATCCCTTTGGAAGACTGGATTCGCCAGGCAGAACGTTCCGGCATGTCTGCGTATGCTGTGGAGACGCTGGCAAAGATGTTTGCTTATTACGATGCGCATGGGTTGATCGGCAATTCGCATGTGCTGGAATGGCTGCTCGGTCGTGCGCCGGTGTCGCTGGAAGCCTTTTTATCTCGCGAATTTTTATCTCAGGGAGAGTAGATGGATTCAAAACGCAGTCAACACTACAACTTCACCTATGAAGCCATCCCGGTGATGTTTCATAGCCAGACCAATCAATTCATGAAGTATCTGGAGAGGGATGGCGTCAAGTTCCTGGAGTTCTGGTGGGATCATGTGGGGGAGCGCCTGCCCGAAGAATGTTTGAGCGATTTCAAAGACGTGGCGTGTGAAATAACCCCCGTGGACAAACAAACCAAAATCGCCGTCATCCGCCTGCCAGTTCCCATGGCGGAAAGGGAAGCCTATTACGTTGGCTTGATCAGCCGACCCGAACGGCGCTTTGCCTGGGTGCGCCTCCCCAACACCTCGGTGGTGTGTCTGATTCGGCGAGAGGGAGAGGCATTTCCCAACGGGACCGAACTGGTTGAATTGACCCCGTCGGCGCGGGTGGTGCCGATTGGGGCGGGTCCTGCCCCTGAATGGGAGGCGTTCAAACAGGTTTTGCTCAAAATGGTCAGGAAGGCTTGAGGAGGACAGCAAGATGAAAATTGACTGGGGTACTGTAGTGGTGGGGCTGGCAATACTGGTTGTGTATGGGCGCATGGCATTGATTCGGGGGCGCAAGCGCCGTCTGGAACGTCAGGCACTGCTGGAACAGAAACGCGAAGCCAAGAAGCAGAAGAATCGTCCCCATACGCCGGTAGCACAACCCGAGCCGGGAATCAAGATCACCTATCAGGTGATCTCCTGGTGGCTGGTGGGCGGTGGTTTGCTCATCACGCTGGTTGGGATTGCCATGCGCTATTCCACGCTGTTTCCTGCCACGCTTCAACCGTACTGGTGGGCAGTGGCAGCGGTTGGGATTTTGATGTTTGCGTTTAGTTTTAAGTGATGAATATTACATTTGTAAGACAAGTAAACGTGATAAAGGTCAAACTTGTCAAACAATTTGGAATATGCTACCATGATGATGTCCAACTACAGAAAATTTTTGAAAAACAGCATTCGATGAAACACCTTTAACACCAACCTCAACGGCGCGGGAAAACCGCTCGCGAGAGGGGTATTTGTTTTTCGAGGAGGTGAAGCGGCGGATACGGGAGAGAAAGCGGGAGGAGCGCAATTTGATGTGATTTGGGAGCATGTTTTCCTGCACTGGCAGGAGGCTTGAGAAAGAGACGATCCATTTTGAGAGAAGGAAAATCGTATGCAAAATCCTCATCCTGGACTTCCTGAAATTGAATATGTCAAACCGGCATCGCTGGAAGAAGCCAGTAAATTTTTAGCGGCTCATGCCGGCGAAGCCCGCCCCTTCCTGGGCGGTACCGATACCTTCGTGCGCCTGCGTGATGGTGTCTGGAAGGATAAGTATCTGATCGATGTCAAGGGGTTGGATGGCACGGCGCAGGTTTCCTTTGATCCGGCAAAAGGGTTGACCATTGGCGCTGGCGTTGCGATGAACCGGGTGGAAGCCATGCCGGAAGTTCGTGAGCATTATCCTCTGCTGGCGGAAGCCATTCGAACGGTTGCCAGTTACCAGTTGCGCAATCGTGCCACCATCGTGGGCAATATCTGCAATGCTTCACCGGCGGGAGATACCATCGGCGCCTGTATGCTGTATGGCGGCGTGCTCAAGGTGTTTGGCGCAGATGGCGTACGTGAGGAGCCGCTGGAAACCTTCTTCAAAGGTCCCGGCAAGACCAATCTGAAACCCGGCGATATTGCCCTTTCGCTTACCTTGCCCTTGCCCCCCAGCCATCATGTCGGGCGATACATTAAAGTTGCCCGCAACAAACTGGGCGATCTGGCGATTGTGGGTGTGTCTGTCCTTGCCTATCCCGATGCGAGTGTCGCGTCGGGATATCGTTTCCGGATTGCGCTGGCTTCGGTTGCGCCGGTTCCTTTGCGCGTTCCGGCAGCAGAAAAAGTGCTGGCAGACAAACCCATCGATGAAGCCACCATCGCGGAGGCGGCGCAGGTTGCCATGGATTCCTGCTCGCCGATTGATGATGTGCGCGGCAGTGCCCAGTACCGCAAACTGATGGTGCGCAATATGACGCGCCGCGCGGTCACCGAAGTCTGGCAAAAACTCACTCAGGCGGCCTGAAGCCGGGCAGCCATTTCCAACAGGAGGATTTCCTATGGGTTATCACCGAATTACCTTAACCGTCAACGGGGTCATGGAACTGGTGGATGTGCCATCCAATATGACCCTGTTACAAATGTTGCGTGAAAAACTGGGTTTGACCGGTACAAAGAACGGTTGCGCTTCGGGTGAATGTGGCGCCTGTACTGTAATGCTGAACGGTGAGCCGGTCAATTCCTGCATGGTGCTGGCTGTCGAGTGTGATGGCGCCGATGTGGTCACGGTGGAAGGGCTGGCGAAAAACGGGCAACTGGATCCCCTGCAGGAAGCCATGATCGAAACGGGTGGTGTACAATGCGGCTTCTGCACACCCGGCATCCTGATCTCGTCCCGGGCGCTGTTAAACCGCAAACCCAAGCCCACCGAATTTGAAATTCGGGAAGCCATTTCGGGTAACCTGTGCCGTTGTACAGGCTATAACCGCATCGTCGAAGCGGTGAAAAAAGTCGCTGGAACGGAATAGCGGAAAGGAGAAACAACCATGGCAGTCGCTGAAAAGCAACAAACCGTAATCGGCGCCAGTGTGCCGCGTCTGGATGTGCGTGAAAAAGTGACCGGCGCCGCGGTGTATGCCGATGATATTCAGTTTGGCCCCGGATTACTGCACTGCCGGGTGAAGCGCTCGCCCATTCCGCACGGTATCATCAAGCGCATCGATACCAGCAAGGCAGAGAAATTGCCCGGCGTCAAGGTAGTTGTGACCGGTGCGGATTTTCCCGATCGCATCGGCCTTTACCTGAAAGACCGTCACATTTTTGCCCGTGATCGTGTGCGCTTCATCGGTGAGCCGGTTGCCGCGGTAGCCGCGGTTACCGAAGAAATCGCGGAAAAGGCGCTCGACCTCATCGAAGTGGAATACGAGGAACTCCCCGGCGTGTTCGATCCGGTGTACGGTGCCTCACCAGAAGCACCCCTTCTGCACCCGGAACTGGGTACATACGAGTATCCCAACTTCATCTTCCCCAAAGCCGGCACGAACATCGCCAATCATTTCAAGATTCGCAAAGGCGATACGGAAGCCGCCTGGCCCCAATGCGCAGCCATTGTTGAACATACCTTCCGTATTCCCCACGTGCAGCACGTGCCCATCGAGCCGCATGTGGCGATTGCCAAGGCGGAAGAAAACGGGCAGGTAACCCTGTGGGCAAGCACGCAGTCGCCGTTTGCTCAGCGCGCGCTGATTGCCAAAGCCCTGCACATTCCCGAGAGCAAACTGCGGGTGATCGCCCCGTTTGTGGGCGGCGGCTTTGGGTGTAAAGCGGGCGTGACCATGGAAGCCATCCCCGTTGCCGTGGCGCTCAAACTGCCCGGTTATCCCATCAAACTGCGCCTGACCCGCGAGGAGGAGTTCTACACCAACTTCGTCCGCCAGGGTCTGGTCATCAAGATCAAAGTCGGGTGCGATAAGGATGGCAACCTGCTGGCGCTGGAAAACACCATGTACTGGGATGGCGGTGCGTACACCGAGTACGGCGTCAACGTTACCCGCGCGGGCGGTTATTCCAGCACCGGTCCGTATGACATCCCCAATGTCAAGACCGACAGCATGTGCGTGTACACCAACCATCCGGTGGGCGGTGCGTACCGTGGCTTCGGTATGGCGGAACTGCATACCGGCATCGATCAGGCAATGGACATGCTCGCCGAGAAAATCGGCATGGATCGGGTGGAGTTCTTCAAAAAGAACTGCATTCGCGGTGGCGACGTGCTTGCCACCGGTATGGTGATCCATGACGTGGGCATTGAAGAGTGCATTGATGCCGTTGCAAAAGACCTCAATTGGGGCGTGAAAGAGAAGCCAACCGGTCCCAACAAGGTGCGCGGTAAAGGTATTGCGCTCGCCTGGAAAGCCCCTGCCATGCCACCCAATGCGGGTTCTTCCGCCATCGTCAAATTGAACGCCGATGGCACGGTGGATGTCAGCGTGGGCGGTCAGGAAATCGGTCAGGGCACCTTCACCGTCATGGCGCAAATTGCCGCCGAGACGTTGGGTGTGCCTTATGAAAATGTGCGCGTCACCGGTCCCATTGACACCCGCTACAGCCCTTATGAGTGGCAAACCGTTGCCAGCCGCCTGACCTGGTCGATGGGCAACGCGGTCCGCAATGCCGCTCTGGATGCCCGCCAGAAGGTGCTGAACGTGGTGGCAGAAGCCTGGCAACAGGATCCCAAAGAACTGGATATCAAGAACGGGTATGTCATTTCCTACCGCATCGAAGAAACCATGCCGTTGAAGGATGTGGTGGTGTACGGTATCCCTAAACCCAACGATCAGGGCTGGATTGGCGGTCCGATTGTCGGCACGGGCTCGTTCATGCCCACCTACGTCACCGGGCTGGATCCCGAAACCGGTCAGGGCGACCGCGCCGTCGTGCACTACACCACCGGCGCTCAGGGAGTGGATCTGGAAGTGGACCTCGAAACCGGTCAGATTACCATTCTCAAAGCCGTTTCGGCGTTTGACGTGGGCAAAGCCATTAACCCCGAACTGGTCAAACAGCAGATGGAAGGCGGAATGGTGCAGGGGCTGAGTTCGGCGCTCTTTGAAGAGTGCAAACTGGAAAAGGGTGTGATGCGCAATCCTTCCTTTGTAGATTACCGCATCGCCACTGCCATTGATGTGCCCCCCATTATGGATACCTTTATCATTGAACACGCTCAGGATGATGGTCCGTTTGGGGCTCGCGGAATTGGAGAGCATCCATTGGTGCCGTCCATTGCCGCGGTGGCTTCGGCGTTGCACGATGCGCTGGGCATCCGCATCACCAACCCGCCGTTCAGTGCTGAGAAGGTTTATCTGGCGCTGGTAGAAGCCGGTTTGGCGAAGTAACCTGTGGATTTCAGGCAGGTTGGGGACGGTTTTCAGCCCCAACCTGCCTTTGAGGATGTGACAATTGGCAAGTTTTTCAGCATGAAAGTACCTTGAATTGTCAGACATCCGTGATTACACTGAAGATAGTCTTTCTTTCAATTTCATAAACGATGGAGAGGAGCAATGACAGATTCCAACGTGAATGCTCAACCCACGAGTGGGGAAGCGGAACAACTGGATGAACGCCAGCACCTGTACAGGAAACTGCAGGAATACCGCGAAAAACTTCTCGAAGCGGGCGGCAAGGACCGCATCGAAGCCCAACATGCCAAAGGCAAATTGACGGCGCGCGAGCGCATCGAAAAACTGCTGGATGAAGGCACCTTCCAGGAAATTGACGCCTTCATGGTGCACCGCCACAGCGATTTTGGCATGGACAAATCGCGCTTTTTGGGCGATGGCGTGATTGCCGGTTTTGGCAAGATTGACGGCAGACGGGTGTGCGTCTTTTCGCAGGATTTCACCGTGTTGGGTGGTTCCTTCGGCGAGGTCGCCGGTCAGAAAGTCTGCAAGATTCTGGACATGGCAATGGATGCCGGCGTGCCGGTGATCGGCTTGAACGACAGCGGCGGCGCGCGCATTCAGGAAGGTGTCCACAGCCTCTCGGCATACGGTGAGGTCTTTTACCGCAACACCCTTGCCAGCGGTGTCATCCCGCAAATCAGCGTGATGCTGGGACCCTGCGCAGGCGGCGCGGTGTACTCACCGGCGCTGATGGACTTCATCATCATGACCAAAGGCATCAGCAACATGTTTATCACCGGTCCGGAAGTCATCAAGACGGTCACGGCGGAAGTGGTGGATGCTGAGACGCTGGGCGGCGCCATGGCGCATTCGACGATCAGCGGTGTGGCTCACTTCGCCACCGAAAACGAGGAAGAATCCTTCGCCACCGTGCGACGTTTGCTCTCGTACCTGCCGCTGAACAACTCCGAACCCGCTCCGGCAATTGAACCTTACGATGATCCCAACCGCATGGATGAGGGCTTGAATGCCATCGTTCCGGCGAATCCCAATGAGCCTTACGATATGAAGCAAATCATTGAGAAGGTCTTCGATCTGGGTTCGTTCTTTGAGGTGCATGCCAACTTTGCGCCGAACGCCATTGTGGGCTTTGCCCGCCTGCATGGACAATCGGTGGGTGTGGTGGCGCAACAGCCTGCCATGATGGCGGGTGCAATCGACATCAATGCCGCCGATAAAATCGCCCGCTTCGTGCGCTTCTGCGATGCCTTCAACATCCCGTTGATTACCTTCTCCGACTCGCCCGGCTTCATGCCCGGTGTGGCACAGGAACACGGTGGCATTATCCGCCACGGTGCCAAGATCGTCTATGCCTACTCCGAGGCTACCGTTCCCAAACTGACCGTGGTCACCCGCAAGGGCTATGGCGGTGCCTATATCGTGATGGGCAGCAAGCACATCCATGCCGATCTGGTGTTTGCCTGGCCCATGGCGGAAATTGCCGTGATGGGTGCAGAAGGCGCAGTGAATATCCTCTACCGCAAGGAAATCAGCAATCATCCCGATCCGGCGGCGGAGCGCGCCCGCCTGGTGGCAGAATTCCGCGAGAAATTCGCCAATCCGTACCGTGCGGCTGCCTCGGGTTATGTGGATGATGTGATCATGCCTTCGGAAACCCGTCCGCGCCTGATTGCCGCTCTGGAACTCCTGCGCGATAAACAGGTGAGCCAGCCCAGCAAGAAACACGGTTCCATCCCGTTGTAAACCGTTTGACGGAGGTGTTCTTTGAACGGTGATTTTTTGCAAGGTTTGACCGTCAGCGTGCTGGGGATCCTCATCACCTTCACGGCGCTGGGGGTGTTCATCCTGATCATGATTGTGCTTCAGCGGCTTTTTCCCTACCGCGAGGAAGGGGAGGAACAGGCTGAGGTAGCGCAGATTGAAGCCGCCCAGCCCGCCGAAGAAACCGCTGTTTCTCAGGAGGGAGAAGTCATTGCGGCGATTGCCGCAGCCGTGGCATATTTCCGCCTGCGCGCCAACCCGCAACTAGGGAATGCCTTCCAGGAAGGGCGCAGTCGCTGGTGGTTCTCCCGTCGTCTGGAAGCCATTGAAGGAAAAACGAGAAAACGCTAGGAGAAAGGCATGAAGAAAATCAAGGTCATCGTTAACGAAAAACCTTATGAAGTTGAAGTGGGAGACATGAGCATTTCCCCCTTCACTGTAGTCGTGAATGGGCAATCTTATCAGGTCACATTGGAAGGTGAACAGGTGCAGGAAGTCCGCCCCGTGGTAAGCGCACCCTCTGCGCCAGCGCCTCGCCCGGCGGCTCCAGTCCCGGCGCCTGCCCCTAAGCCAGCGGCTGCCCCTGCAGCCAGTGGGGATGTCCTCACGGCGCCCATGCCCGGTGTGATTCTGGATATTGCTGTCAAACCCGGCGACAAGGTCACGGTGGGACAGCAGTTGTGCGCTCTGGAAGCAATGAAGATGAAGAACGCCATTCGCTCGCCGCGCGAAGGCACCATTGCCAGCGTGGAAGTGCAGGATGGTCAGCGCGTCAATTACGGCGAAGTCCTGTTCCGTTTCTCGTAAAGAGGTCGTATGGATCTTTCCAATCTCAGTATCCTCTTGCAGGCAATTCGGGAACTGGGCTGGCAGAACATCGTCATGCTGGGCGTAGGCGGATTTCTGATCTTCCTTGCCGTCAAGTATGAATTTGAGCCGAATTTGCTTCTGCCCATCGGCTTTGGTGCCATTTTAGGCAACCTGCCGCTCACCGGCGTGACCGAAGAGGGCGGTTTCCTGAAAACCATCTACGACTTCGGCATCAGCACCGAACTGTTCCCGTTGTTTGTCTTCATCGCCATTGGCGCGATGACCGATTTTGGTCCTTTGCTGGAAAATCCCCGCATGGCATTGCTGGGCGCTGCCGGTCAGTTGGGTATCTTCACTACGCTCCTGCTGGCACTGCTGATCGGTTTCCCGCTCAATGAAGCCGCATCCATCGGCATCATCGGGGCAATTGATGGTCCTACCGCCATTTACGTCTCCAGCAAACTGGCGCCGCATCTTCTGCCCGCCATTACCGTGACGGCGTACAGTTACATGTCGCTGGTACCCATCATTCAACCGCCGGTCATGCGCCTGCTCACGACCAAAGCCGAACGGCGTGTGCGCATGCCCTACACCATCAAACCGGTTTCGCGGGTGGTGCGGGTGCTCTTCCCCATTGTGGTAACCGTTCTGGTTTCTTTGATTGCTCCGAAGGCGTCCCCGCTCATCTCCGCACTGATGTTTGGCAACCTGATCCGCGAGTCGGGTGTGGTGGAACGCCTCAGCGAAGGCGCGCAGAATGAACTGGCAAATCTGGTTACCCTCTTCCTCGGACTGGTGATCGGCTCGACCATGGAAGGAAAAGCCTTCATCCAGCCGCAGACGCTGGCAATTCTGGGTTTGGGTTTGCTGGCATTCATCCTCGATACCGTGGGCGGTGTGCTCTTCGGTAAGTTGATGTATGTCCTCTCCGGCAAGA
>FWWL01010500.1_pt1 | contig 10275 bp, 4 predicted proteins | sample 2228331 | NCBI WGS metagenome assembly FWWL01 (sample SAMEA103939775, study PRJEB20133) | metagenome
ATAGAAAGCACAAATATCAACCTTTGTTTTAATAGGTTTCGGTTCGGGAACATAATCTGCGGAAAATTTCTGAACTTGCGGCAAAATTTGAAGTTCACCTGTATTAACTGTAAGAGGTTGTTCCTTCCACATTGGAATAACTTCTATCGGGTAGATACCTGATTTTCTGGTAGAAACTTTGTATCTAATATCTATAAAATCATCATACTCAATTTCGTATGGAGGTTCTGGAACAGGACCTTTTTCTATTTTCATAGACTCTGGATGTTTAAAATCTAATTTATCTACTCGGGCAATACCACCTCCTGAATTTGTAAGCCTCAAAAGGAAAGGAAATTCCTCCTCTTCCCTAATTACCCCCTTCTCTGCACCTAAATATGACACTTCCAGTTCCGGCTTATCGGGAGGTTCATCGCTTATTGAAATAGAATACATCTTCCCTTCTGAATTATATGGGAAATGGAATCCAATTGAAACTAATGGTTCCTGCCAATTCGTATACTGAGACATATCTAATATACAGATATGATTTTTGCCATCATATTTTAAGGGGATAGATAGTGATTGTGGACCTATAATATTCTGACTCGCCCAGATAAAATTCAAAATGCTGTCCTTTTCCTTGGTTGAATACTCTATAGCAAGATATTTCCTCTTCTCTAACTTTAGAGAAATAGGCTTTGAAAAATAATAAGGGATATTTTCTCCAACACTCCATAGAGATATATCCCCATCCGGGAATTGCCACTCGTATACATTCGTGATTGGAGGTTCCCCTTTATCCCAACTTCTGACAGATACTTTTTCTATTGCAAATTCTAAATTATCACATAAATCCAGCCTGATTTTTATAATCTTACCTTCTGTGTGCCAAAAAGGGAACACATATATGTCCTGCCAATCATCTTTTTCTTCGAAATTAAAACTTACCGACTTGTCTCCTGAAAGTCCTCCATACTTCCCTTCATTTGTCCCTGCCCAGAATATTTGTCCCATTCCTCCGCGATTTGTCTTTATCCGAATATATACATATTGATAAGGTGTTGCGGGGAATTCTATCCCTTCGCATAAAAGATATGGGTCTGAACCGCTTGTAATCCCATATAATTTACCATCTTCTATTTTTACATTTGTTATATGTGAATTGGGTACCCACTGTTTCAATATCTCCTCTTTATCAAAAGACCACTCTAACGGTAGTTGAGATACAAAAAATAATAGGCACACAGAATTAAATAACATATACAAATCTCCACTTTCTTTAATATCAGGGAAGTTGCGAGGAATAAAAACGGTGTGATTATATCATAAAAAAACCTACCTGCTGAAATTATAAATTCCAGCAGGTAGGAATATTTTCACAAAATACGCTATATACTAATTTTGTGCAGCACAGAATCCATCCTCTTCACCTGGGCACAATCTATAACCACCGATGTTGAAGATTTGGATTAATCGCAATAGTTCGTTCAGTTCAATTCTCCAATTTTGTGGATAGTAGTCGCTCGTATGTGGCGGACAATTCCGCAGACTTTCATTATTTCCCGGAGCATAGCCATCTTCAGTGGAACTATCACAATAGTATCCGAAGGAGTTAAATAATTGGATTACACGAAGAAGTTCTCTTAGTTCAATTTTCCAGTTAAAATTACTATCAGCGGAATGTGTACTATTATTTTCTCCTTCTGATATTCCTTCAGCAACACCTTCAGGTGAACCTTCTTCAGTCCCTTCTAACGTTCCTTCTGATATACCTTCAGGAATACCTTCAACAACTCCTTCTTCTACTCCTTCCGATATTCCTTCCGGTGTTCCCTCAAGAGTACCTTCCACTTCACCCTCGGGAATGCCTTCCGGTATGCCTTCGGGTTCTCCCTCCTGAATACCTTCAGGGATACCCTCCGGTGTACCTTCAACAACTCCTTCTTCTACTCCTTCAGGTGTCCCTTCCGGTGTTCCTTCGGGAGTCCCTTCTACTACACCCTCAGGGATACCTTCCGGTATGCCTTCGGGTTCTCCCTCCTGAATACCTTCAGGGATACCCTCTGATGTACCTTCCGGTGTCCCTTCAACAATTCCTTCTTCTAATCCTTCTCCTTCTGGAGAAGCCAAGAAGTCTTCACAATCAAGAACGCCATTACCATTCTTATCCACCGCATTTAACTGGTCTGCAGTAATCTTTGAACTTAAACCCTGTAATTCCTGAAAAGTTAGAACATTATCATTATTACTATCTAACTTTGGCAGATAATTAAAGATTACTTGGACAGCAAGGAATTCTTCCAGAGAAACATTTCCATCTTTATTATTATCCACAGCCCACCATAATGGAGTAATCACAAAATCACTCCAGCCTGTTAAAGATTTAAATTCACTCTTTGAAATCATACTGTCGCCATTGGTATCACCAAACATAATCAAAATAGCATAGTAATGATATATATCATCAATATCGCATGAAGGAGGTTCACCTTCTGATGTTCCTTCGGGGGTACCTTCGGGAGTTCCTTCAGGGATTCCTTCAGGGGTTCCTTCCACTATACCCTCTGGGATTCCTTCTGGTGTGCCTTCCGGCGTTCCTTCGGGTGTTCCTTCTGGAGTACCTTCTACTACGCCCTCTGGTGTCCCTTCAGGGGTACCTTCTGGCTCACCTTCTTCCGGTTGAATATATGGTTCAAAATCATCACAATCAAGATAACCATTATTATTAATATCAACTGCGTCCAACTGTTCCTGTGTAATAGACGAATTCAAGCCCTGTAATTCTTCTAATGTAAGAACCTCATCGTTATTTGTATCCAGACCGGGAAGTAGATTGTAAATCCAACTTACCGAAGAAAACTCTTGTAGGCTTAATCCATCACCATTATTATCTACCAGACCCCACAAAGTCAATAAAGTATCACTTATTCCTGTAATGGCTTTAAATTCCTCTTTTGACAATAAACCATTACCATCTGTATCGCCGAACATAATCAAAATATAATAGTAATGGACATAGTCTTCAATATCACATGGAGGTTCCCCTTCATAAACACCACAAGCAGGACAGCCACCTCCATCCGCATTCTGATTTATGTCCAATGAAGCAAGCACAAACGCATCATAATCGTCTGGCGATGCTACAATTGCTTTGTACTCTCCTAAATTACAAACATTGTCAAAATCTGGGTCTCCATCGGAGGCGAGATACTGACCTGCAGTGAGGTCATATTCTTCCAGTGTTAGTTGCCTACCAAGAACACTTAATAATCTGTTTATCACACCAACTATTTTATCAATAAAAGATTGTTCACCTGTTGTTAAAACACCCGCTAAGACATTAATAAAGGTTGTATTCGGGAATATAGTACCTATCAAAGGTATGGACTGCCACTCATTTTGTGCTACGACACGATTATTCATATAGGCATTTCGCACACAACAGAAAATTGGCAACTCAGGATGTGCAAGAATGTAGTCCAACAAACGAGCCTGAGCAACATCAGCCAGCCCATTTCCATCTAAATCTACCGTATCAGGATTTACGCCGAGGAAAGGAGCCAAATTGTACAGTCCCCGCAACGCAGTTTCAAAACCCGAATTAACAGCCGTTTGGGAACAGGTCTGCCAGCACCATTCCGCATAGCAGGAATGTGGTAGTGGTCCAACTATATCCCAGCAGTCTAAATATCCATTGTCATCAATATCAAATTCATCAAATTGTGCCTGTGTTATTTTAGAACTCAATTGTCTAATTTCAGATAATGTGACCTGATTATTACCATCGCTATCCAGATGTGCAGGCAATAAACCTCCTAAACGATTACTTGCTACAAATTCATCAAACGATAGGTATCCATCTCTATCTTTGTCTACCAGCCACCAGCCTAATTCTAACAAAATACCATTTACAAAAGCTTTCAACTCATTCTTGGATAACTTACCGTCTTTATTCGTATCACCGAACATCATTAACAAAGCATAATAATTCTCATCTGAACGCATATCACATACAGGTCCACCACTTCCTTCCTCTTCTCCCTCTACTACACCTTCACTTCCACAGGAGGGACAACCTCCAAAATATTCTGTGATACCCGGATTAATCGCCGCATTTACAAATGCATCAAAATCATCAGGAATATTAGTAACCCACGCTTTGTATTCGCCGATGTTACAAACCCCATCTAAATCTGCATCCCCTTTTGCATTCAGATATACTTTGTTAGAACCATCTAACTCTAATAGAGACAAATCAGGCAGGTCAGGGATAATCCACTTTAATGCGGTAAGGACATTATTGATAATTTCTTCATTTCCCATTGTTGCAAGTGCGGCAAAGAATGTTTTCATTCCTTCAAGGTCAGGAGGTTCCCCTAAATAAGATGGCCACCCCGTACTAATGGCAAGAGCCAGTGCCTCTACCTTTATTCTATTACCAACATAAGCCCAATAGATGCAATTCCGAGTAGGAATACCGCCAATTAATGAAAGACTTTCCATAATCGTGTCAAATAAGCGAGCCTGAGCAGTATCCTTCATCCCATCAAAATTATCCGGATTTCCACCAATTAGAGGAATCTTCCCATACAAATCCCGCATGGAATTTTCAAAACTTTCTGTATAAACAGGTCCTGGGATTAGATTGTTACAAGGTGGTATATTACAATAGTCCACATCTGACTGGGCTATTGTTGGAAAAGAATAGATACAGATTATCCCAACTAAAAATGTCATTGTTATTATGTATAACCTATTTTTTACTACCTTTTTCATATTTATGTCTCCTTATACATTGTTTGTTTTATTATACATTAAAGTTTAAGCAAATGGAGGGAAACTTGAGGTGGGAAAGAAAATCAACAGCGGAGAGGTAAAATTAAAATCTTATCTACAACATTTTCTTTGCGAATACCCTTTGATACCATACAAAATTGGAATGTAGTAATTTCGTCTTTGCCATTATTCAGTAATAATTCAACCACACTATTCTGATTGGATATAGTTCGTATAAAAGAATTATTATCACTCCTTAAAATAGGAACAAATAGAATTCCTTTATTAAAAGATTTTGAAGGTGGAACTCTATTCTTGCCGTTATTAATTTTTTGCACGATTAGACACAAATCCCGCACATCTACCACACTATCACCATTTATATCTTTAACATCGGAAAGAGAAAAAGACTCTCCCTGATTTAAGATAGAAACAAGAACTCCCTGCCACAAAGAGATATTGTATTTCTGGAATGTATTAATAACAGTTACAGGAGATAAAAATATTGCCAAAATAATGATTAAAGTAATAACTTTTTTCATAACAACAAATTCCTCAGATAGTATTATAACACATAAATATGAAAATAAACATCAAATTTCTGTTAAAATATTTTTAGTGAGTAGTTATTTGTTGATAAAAATAACGGGATAATAAAATGAATTTAGAGGCAAGACAGTCATTACAGCAAAGACAGGAATTACAATTATCCTTATTCCAGACACAATCCCTCCAAATTCTTCAAATGCCCACAGTAGAACTCGTTCAGCATATTCAACAAGAAGCAGAAAAAAATCCCTTTTTAGAAATAGATATGACCACCCCAGAAAATTTTGTAGAAGAAATAAGCCCCTCAAATGATTTTAAATATAGGGAAAGGGACTATTTTACTGACCTAAGTCAAAATCCTGAAATTAGTGAATGGATAGAAAGTAAGTTTAATAATTTAAGGGAAAGAGAATCCCTTAGAGGTCATCTAATAAAACAACTTGAAATAGACATCAAAGACCCTCTTGAAAAACAAATAGGAGAAAGTATTATTGCCAGCATTGATAAGCGTGGATATTTTACAGGCGATATAGAAGAAATAGCGAGAGAATATAATGTGGATACGGAGATGGTAGAGGATTTATTAAGAAAAATTCAGAATTTTGACCCCCCTGGAGTAGGGGCAAGAGACATAAAGGAATGTTTACTCATTCAGATTGCACAATACTATCCTGATAATCAATTGTTTAGAAAATTAGTAGAACAATGCTTTGAAGAATTAACCCATCGACAAATTCCCAAAATCGCTAGAAAACTTAAGATTCAACCTGCTGATGTAGAAGAGTTAATAAAACAATTAAAAACCTTAAATCCTTTTCCGGGACATGCCCTTACTGAAGAACCTGATTGTGTTATTCCAGATGTCATAGTGCAGATAGATGAAAATGATGAGTTGGTAATTGAAATATATGATAGACATCTACCTAAAGTAAAATATGTTGAAGTTATATCCAAAGACCAAATAAAAAACCTTCCTCCAGAAGATAAAGAACAAATAAAGAAACTAAAAGAATCCGCCAATCAGTTAATAAAATATATAGACCTGCGAAATAAAACTTTATACAATGTTGCAAGAGAGATTGTCATTTTTCAGGAAGAATTCATGCGCAAAGGAGAAGAATATTTAAAACCACTAACCTATAAAACTATTGCAGACCGACTAGGAATACATGAATCCACTATATCTCGGTGTATCGCGGGTAAATATATGTCCACCCCTCAGGGCATATTTGAATTTCGTTATTTCTTCCCCTCTGGAATCAAAAAGAATGAGGATGACAATGAATTATCTTCCCAAATTGTTAAATCTGTCATCAAAAGAATCATCGATGAAGAAGATAAGACCAAGCCTCTAAGTGACCAGCAAATAGCTGAACTGGTTCAAAAACAAGAAGGAATAAAAATAGCACGGCGAACAGTATCCAAATACAGAAAGGAAATGAATATACCTAACGCTTTTGAACGAAAAGTCTACGCTACATAATTTCTTATCATTAATCTAAATAATAAAATAATTTTTTAAGGAATATATAAAATTTATTACTCAGAAAAATAGGTAGAATGTTTGTTATAAGTTTCTCGGATTTTGTTTAAGTTTCCATCTATAACAGGTAATATCAAAAATTCATAATGGTATTTCTTTGGTTTTATCAGGTATTCTTCGTGTGGTAAGGCTCCCCAACTATCATCACCTCCTACACCCATTTGCAGGTAGTCTATATTGAGTGTCCATGTATCTCTTTCGGGAAGTTCATAATCATGTAAACAGGTTTCTAAATCTTCCATAGTGCAATGCCATACACTAAAAGCAAGAGGTTGATAACCAATAACCATAATTCCTTGTTTCTGGTCATCTAATAAAGAAAACCAGCGGACATCGGTTCGGTTCCCATTTTCCTGTGGACGGACATAATGGTGGAATAGGTCTTTGATGGGTAGAGTATGTTCTCTAATTGGAGCGCCTGTTTTTCGGTCACAGTAAGTTTCGTGAGGTCCCCGACCATACCATATTGCAGAATTAAGTTCTTTTGAAACTTTCGTTTGAAGACCTATTCTCGGTATTTCAGGTAACTCCAAACTGCCGGGGTTAAACTCATAATTTATATGAATCTCTCCCTGTCCGTTAATTAAGTATTGGATTTGAACTGTGGATTGGGTTTCTGGAAACCTATACCCAAATCGAATTTCCACTTCTGAATCGTCATGTTTTTTAATGTTACGGAAAGTCAGTTCACGAGTATATGTATCTTTTTTCCAGCATTCTAACCGCCACGGCATATTATTTCCACGGTCATTATCGGTTGGTGGTCGCCAGAAATTAGGTATTAACGAATCCTTGATAATAGTTTTTCCCTGAACAGAGTACGAATTTAAGATTCCATTTGCCCAATCAAATACCACTTCAAAATCATTATTTTTAACAGTAAGAATAGATTCTTTCTTAATTATCTGTATCGGATTGTCCACTTCATCCTTGTTTTTAGGCTTATCTGCTTTCTTCACCTGTAATTCTTTCGGTAACCGGAATTGTTCCCAAGCTATAACATAACCTGCATCAGCCCAGGGTGTAGATTCACTTATCCGAAACTCAATGGTAAGAAAGTATTCATCATTACTCTTAAAATCTACATCCTGTATTGGTACTGTTACTTCACATTCTGATTGTGGAGGAATAGACAACTGGGGTAATTTCCCTTTATGAATAGGCACACCGTTCTTTTCAAGTATCCAATATGCGTCAAATTGTTCCAGATTAAGAAAAGCATATTGATTAATAATTTTAACAATGCCCTTGTATAAGTCAACAGGTTTAACTTTGATGTATTGATATACTTTCTTCACTTCATATAATCCTGGATTGGGCTTTCTATCTGGTTGTAGTATCCCATTACAGCAGAAATTCCCATCATTCGGTTTGTCTCCAAAATCACCCCCATAAGCCCAGAAGAATGTTTTACCTGTTCTTTTTATTTCCTCTTCGGACAATGGTTTTTTAATACCCTGGTCGGAGAAATCCCAGATACAACCTCCGATTAATGATTTGTGGGCTTCTATTACATCCCAGTAATCCTGCAAATTACCTGTACTATTCCCCATAGAATGGGCATATTCGCAGAGGAAAAATGGTCTATTGGGATAGTGAGCAACAAATTTAAGCATATCCCATAACGGAGTATACATTTCACTGTGGACATCCGCAATTTCATTCATTCGTTCGTAATGAATAGGTCGTGAGTCATCCAGTTCTCTTACCTTCTTTGCACATGCTTCAAAATTACATCCACTTCCCGCTTCATTTCCCAGTGACCAGAAAATTATGCAGGGATGATTTCTGTCTCTCTTAACCATAGCTTCTACTCTTGCGACATGTGCTTTTTCCCACTCAGGTTTATTTCCCAAAGTTTTATCCAGTTCAAAGGTCATACCATGCGATTCAATGTTTGCTTCATCTATAATATATATCCCCCATTCATCACATAGGTCATACCATATAGGCTGGTCAGGATAATGGCAGGTTCGAACGGTATTTATGTTGTTTCGCTTCAATATCTTCAAATCCTCAATCATTTGTTCCCGTGACATTACATGGATTGACTCTGCACATATTTCGTGGCGATTTACTCCTTTTAGTTTTATTTCTTTTCCGTTGATATAAAGGGCACCGTCCTGCAATTTTACTTCACGAATCCCAATCCTCTGTGGATAGACATCAATTATTCCGTTATCTCCTGTTAAAGTAATGTATGCCTGATATAAATGCGGTGTTTCTGCACTCCACAAAGCCGGGTTTTGTATTTCTACTGAATATTTAAGTCTAATATTACACTCCTCTTTATTCTCATTTTCAATTATTCTTTCTACCTGCTGTAAGTGAAATTCATTCCCCTTAATATCTTTCATCTTGATTGAACAATCAATATCGTTTATCTTTTCTTTTGGTGACTGAACAACCAAATCACATTCTACTGTAGCTTTTTTATAATCATCATAAAGTTTTGTCTTGAAAAAATAATCTACCAAATGAACCTCGGATAACGCATAAAGAAAAACATCCCTATATATACCGCTAACTCTCCATTTATCCTGGTCTTCCAAATAACTCCCATCACAATAACGAAACACCTGCACCGCCAGTAAATTTTTTCCTTCTTTGAGAAACGGCGTAATGTCAAATTCCGCAGGTGTCATACTATCCTGACTATATCCAATAAATTGTCCATTCAGCCATACATAAACAGCACTCATAACTCCATCAAAAACCAGATGAATTTTCCTCCCTTTCCATAAGTCAGGAATTTCAAATGTTCTTCTGTAAGAAGAAACCGGGTTATCGTCGTGAGGTATATATGGCGGATTTACAGGCCAGAAGGGGTATTGAATATTTGTATAGATAGGTTTTCCATATCCTAAAAGTTCCGGGTGAGAGGGAACCGGTATCTCAACCCAGTTTGTATCGTCAAAGTCTAAACGATAAAAATCCCGAGGTCGTTCATCTGGAATTGGGACCCAATGAAATTTCCATGTTCCTGAAAGAGATAAATAATATGGGGATTTTGTTCTATCGTTAATAGAAGATGATTCCTGTGATGGAAAAGGCATATATGTGCAGTGAGGAGGAAGTTTATTTATCCCTATAATCTCTGGATTTTCCCATTCTTCTGTCTTTTTCTGTGAAGACATTCCTATCATAATCAGGCAACAGAACAATAGAATTATAAACTCCACCAGCATGAGTCTCTCCTTTATACAAAAAGTTTCCATTTGTTAGATAATGAATAGAATGTTAAAATATTTCTATAAATTGCTATGGTGATATATTAAATGATTTTTGGTGTTTATAATCAACTTCGGGAGAAATTGAAACATGATTATCAAAAGTATTGAAAATGGGAAATTAAGCGGAGTCAAACTGATTAAAATCGGTAGATTTGATGACATAAGAGGTTTCTTTACAGAACTATATCATTT
>FWWL01010866.1_pt1 | contig 10274 bp, 12 predicted proteins | sample 2228331 | NCBI WGS metagenome assembly FWWL01 (sample SAMEA103939775, study PRJEB20133) | metagenome
AAGCCAAGTGTTGCAGCGTTAAAGAAAGTTGTCTTGCCAGTATTGGTCTTCCCTATCAACCCTATCTTTATGGGCATGATCTAATAGATATCTCGAGATTATTTATAGTTATACGAATATTGTGAATATCATTTATATACTTGTTGTTATATATAAAATATCAATTTATTTCTATAATAGAGTAGAATTAATGATCATATACTCGATAAAAATATAATATTTATAACTTATCTTTATAGCAAAGTATTAAGTGTATCTATCTATTATATACTAGTATGCAAGAGGTTAGTAGATATGTAGAGAAGAACAAGGATGAGATAATTAGCGATCTAAGGAACCTAGTAAAGCATCCTAGTATATCTGCACAGAATGTAGGAATAGAAGAGTGTGCATCTACTCTAAATGGGATATTACGTGATGCTGGGATAACAAGTAGCATAACAAGGGTAGATGATAGCAATCCTATAGTGTATGGAGAGGTAAAGGCAGATTCTGATAAGACTCTGCTATTCTATAGCCATTATGATGTACAGCCAGTAGAACCTATAGATGCATGGAGATACAATCCATTCTCTGGAGTAGTTGCAGATGATAAGATCTATGGTAGAGGTGCTGCTGACTCTAAAGGTAATATAATAGCAATGATCAAGGCTGCAAAGTATTATATAGATAATGAAGGGCCTCCTATAAATCTAAAATTCCTAATAGAGGGAGAGGAAGAGATATCATCAATAAACCTTCCAAAGTATGTGGAAGAGAATAAGGAGAAGTTAAAAGCAGATGCAACTGTATGCTTTGATGCATCGCTAAACCAGAAGGATACAGCCTCTATCTATACTGGTTTAAAGGGCATGTTATATGTAGAGCTTAGATACAAAACCGCATCTGTAGATATGCATTCTGGGCTAGCACCAATAGTACCAAACCCAGCATGGAAGTTAATAAGGGCTTTAAGATCTATAAGGAGTGATACGGGCAAGATCCTGATAAGTAATTGGTATGATGATGTCAAAGTACCTACAAAGGAAGATCTAGCATTGCTCAAAAGGCTTGATTATGATGAGAAGATGATAGTTGAAGAGTATGGGATAAAAGAGTTGATAAACGATGTTAAAGGTAAGGCAGCACTAAAAAAGTTATTGTTTGAGCCTACATGCAATATTGCTGGAATATATTCAGGCTATACTGGATTGGGTTCAAAGACTGTATTGCCTAGCATAGCATATGCTAAACTTGACTTTAGACTTGTATACGATCAAGATCCAGACAAGATGATAAAATTGCTAAGGCAGCATCTAGATAAGGAAGGATTTAAAGATATAGAACTCTACAAGTTTGGCTCACTAAAACCTTCAAAGACAGATCCTAAAGCAAAGATAGTAAAGGCCGCTGCAAAGGCTGCTAAGCAGACTTTTGGCTTGGAACCATCGATCTTTCCTAACATGTGGGGTTCTGGACCAGACTTTGTATTTACAAAGATACTGAAACAAGAATCTATATGGACTGGATGCTCTCCAGCATATGCAAATATCCATGCTCCCAACGAATTTACTACCATTAGACATGTACTAGATGGAGTATGCTATGCAGCAGCAATAATAGAAGAGTTCAGTAAGATGGACTAGCGCTTCTTTCTTTTTATCTTAACCCTTTTTGCATGTCTTATCTTCTTGCTATAAGCCTTTAGCAGATTATTCCTCCTATATTTGTGCTCATTGAACATGGTATTGAGTATCAAATTGTTTTACTTATACCTTTCATAACTATATCCCATGGAGTAACTACATATTCATAATCTATTATCAATGAGGATGGTGCATGCTGCTTTAAGAGTAGGATGATAGCATTGCTTATGCTTGTTTCTGGTTTTATCTGTAACATCTTATGCTTCTTTATCATACACACGTTGAGATTTGAGATATCAATATGCTTCCCTTCTATGACCTCGTTATTCAATATAAAGTCTAGTATATCCCTTCCAACTATTGCATATATCTCCCCATCCTTTATAATGAAGAGTCTCCTAATATTCTTCTCTAGCATAATTCTCAATGCATCTCTTATACTATAATCCTCATCTATAGCTGTAAGCCTAGAGCCTATAGTGCTAACAGGCTCATCTATTCTTAGTTTAGTTAATAGCCTTAGCACATCATATATGGATACTACTACCATACCTTTCTCGCTTACTAATGGCACAAAACCTAGTCTATTAAGCCTCATATCATTGAGCAGATCTTTTAATAACATATTAGGAGTAATGTAATCCTTTGTATGATGCATGATCTCTCTAGCCTCTCTATAAAATATCTCTCTACCAAATTGATAATATGCAGCAAGTATATGCTTACTACCAATCCTTCCTATAGGTTTGCTATTCTCAACAACTATAACACCATCTATATAAACTTCTATGGCTGGTATTAAGCATATAGAGGCATGAGATACGCTCTCATTAGGATAGACAAAGAAGCATTGTCTATTAGATATGTTAGGAAATAACTCCTCTATTCTAAGTTCAAGTATATCGATTCTCATAGCATCAGTTAATACTATCCACTTTAAAAAGGTACTTGAGTTATAAAGATTATAAAATAGTAGTATGGTAGTATCTATGTTTGAGACTAGAGGAGGCTAATATTATATTTAGGAAAGGTATAATCAAAGTATATTTTGAACCGGAGTTAATAAAGATGAATTATAAAAGATCTGAGATTAAGCATCCTATCATCAATGAAGAAGGCTTTACTAAGAATGATCTATTGCATATCTACTTTGATCTTAGCAGTGGAGCAGAATATCATGATGGGGATGAATGGTTTATAGTTGAATACTTACTACCATATGACATAACCTTACCAGATCATTTAAAGAATAGAGAGTATTTTACTACATTAGCATTGGATAAAGGAATAATCTTCTGGAGGCATAGAGAATTGATAAGATACAAATATGGTAAGACTAAGAGGATAGAAGAAGCTATGAGGTTTATAATTCATAAATATGAGGAATTGAGTAAGGCTTTAGAAGAAGCATCAGTAACCACAAAGATAAAGGATGGCGCAAATTGATATAAAAAGGCTTGTTGAAGGACATAAAATAAATAGAATTAGGTGAGCCTAATAAGAATATAATTAACAATTTTTTATAAAACAATTATATTAGCATAGATTGTATATCTTGATATGCCTATCCGTAATGGAGAGGAGTATATAAACAGCCTAAGGAATAGAAATGTAAACGTATACTACTTTGGAGAGCGTATAACTAACATAGTAGATCATCCAGTCATAAGACCTTCAATAAATGCAGTTGCAGAGACTTATGATCTAGCAGTTAGGGAACCAGAACTTGCTACTGCATACTCACCATTGATTGGTAAGAGAGTCAATAGGTTTCTGCACATAACTAATAGTAGAGATGATCTGGTATTACAGAACAAGATGCAGAGAAAATTAGGACAATTGACTGGTACATGCTTCCAGAGATGTGTAGGCATGGATGCAATAAATGCATTGTACTCAATAACATATGAGATAGATGAGAAGTACGGGACTAGTTATCATAAACGATTAGTAGATTTCATCAAGTATGTGCAGGAAGAGAATTTAGTACTTGGAGGAGCTATGAGTGATCCAAAAGGAGATAGAAGTAAAGGACCATCTGAACAAGAAGATCCTGATGTATTTGTACATATAGTTGAGAAGAGAAGTAATGGTATAGTTATCAAAGGTGCAAAGGCACATCAGACAGGCTGCTTGAACTCTCACTGGATAATAATAATGCCAACGATGAGGCTTACAGAGGCTGATAAAGATTATGCAGTCTCATGTGCAATACCAGTGGATCATCCCAATCTAACATACATCTATGGAAGACAGTCTTGTGATACAAGGAGCATGGAAGGAGGCGATATCGATGTAGGAAATGCTATGTACGCTGGACAGGAAGCATTGATAATAATAGATAACGTCTTTGTCCCATGGGATAAGGTATTCATGTGTGGAGAGTATGAATTTGCCGCACCATTAGTAGAAAGGTTTACTGCATATCATAGAAGGAGTTATGTCTGTAAGACTGGGGTTGGCGATGTATTGATAGGAGCAGCAGCAGCAATTGCAGATTATAATGGAGTGATAAACGCATCTCACATAAAGGATAAGTTAGTAGAGATGACACATCTAAATGAGACAGTTTATAGTGCTGGAATAGCATCATCGTTTGAAGGATACCAGACAAAAGCTGGAAACTGGATAAACGATGAGATGCTAGCAAATGTTTGCAAGCATAATCTAACTAGGTTTGTATATGAGATGGCTAGATTTGCCCAAGATCTTGCTGGTGGTTTAGTAGTTACATTACCATCTGAGAAGGATATAAAGCATCCAGAGATCGGTCCATTACTTAGAAAGTATCTAAGAGGTAGAAAAGGTGTAGATCCAGAAGATAGGTTTAGAATACTAAGGTTGATAGAGAATATGACCCTAGGAAGGAATGCTGTAGCATACCTCTCAGAATCATTACATGGTGCTGGTTCTCCTCAGGCACAGAGGATACAGATAGGTAGGGCAATGCAACTAGACTTTAAGATGGCATTAGCAAAGAGGCTTGCTGGTATCAAGGATGAAGATACCATGAAAGAGTTGAAACCAGAACAAGAGTCCTATCTCAATAGGATATTCAATCTAAAGAAGCATGAAGGGAGGGAGAAGGTTCAAGCTCTACAATAATAAAATTATTTTATTATAGAATGTTACCGCATTCCTCACAGAATTTAGAACCTTCTTTATTTACATGATTACAATTGCTACATACATTAGACTGGCTTTTAACTAGCACTATATCTTGTATAGCGATTATCTTCTCCCATATTATATCTCTTACACTACCATCAATCTTTATCTTTAGGATCAATCTATTATTGCTTATACATATATCATCTACTACACCAACATCCCTTGCTTTATCATCATATACCTTCATTCCTATAAATCTACTTAATGGTATCTCATTCTTTGGTTCATTGCTTATAGCAACTCTCTTCTCATCAACTTTATCAGCAAATATCTTATATGATCCAATGAGAGAGTTACACTCTCTGCATATATACTCCCCTTCTTCTATTAGAGTAACATTCTCTATACTCTTATCCAATCTCTCAGATCTTATCATAGGTGCACTCTCAAAATCCTTGTTACAATTATTACAATGATATGATGATATCCTTGTTTCATCTAGCCTTCCTAGTGCTCCTATGAAGTACTCACCTCCAAGGATCTTCTTCTCCTCTTCTTCTGTTAGATCTGCTATTATATATCCTCCAGAACCTCTTACCTTTTTGCTCATGGAGTAATTATGATGATTGCCTTTTATTAAGCATTGGAATCCTTATGCATATATAATAGTTATTATACTCTTATAATATAATGGGAGAAGTCAAAGTAACAACAAGGAGTAGATGGGAAGAGGATGTGATAAGATCACCAATCCCAGTTCTAGTAGACTTTTGGGCAGAGTGGTGTGGACCATGTAGAATGATCGCTCCAGTGATTGAGGAGTTAGCAAAAGAGTATGGTAATCGTGTCAAGTTTCTAAAGCTTAATGTGGATGAGAACCAAGATGTTGCTATGAAATATCAGATATATAGCATACCAACACTCTTGATGTTTAAAAACGGAGAGATAATAGGTCAACATATTGGTGCTACATCAAAGGATGTATTGAAGAGGTTTATAGAGAACTCGTTAACAAACGCATAAATATTTTATTTTTACATTCATGTATCTCCATCTAGAAGTATCTATAGCAAGGCAATTATATATAAAGAAGCGTAAGATATACCAATGGAGAATTTAGGATATAATACTAGAGGCCCATTGATAGAGAAGTTAAAGGGTCTATTAAGTGATGTGCAGAGCAAGTATGAATCATTTCTAGATGCACAGACATTGTTTGAGCAAGGAAGGTTAAATGAACGTGAATTCTTTATGCAGATGGGTGAGTTTGTAAAGATATTTGCATCGCTAACATTCTTACTAACCAAGGTTGTCATAGAGTTAGATAAGAGCATACCAAGTGAGAAGAAAGTTGTAGAAGGTATCAAGCCAATGCCTACATATCAGCCTACCAATGTTAGAGAGGAGAGGAGGTGTATATACTGTAATAGCAAGATCCCAGAAACGGCAAAGTTCTGTATAAAGTGTGGTAAGAAACAGTAAAAGAATAATATTAGAATGTCATAGAAGATGGTAATGAAGGTATTCAACAGCAAAGATGCTACTGAAGAGTACATGTCGATGCATAGCCTAACTTATTCTACTCCAGACATGATACTAAGAAAGTTTGCTGCATGGCTTGGAGAATTGGTGGATATGGAGTGTAAGTTAAGTGCTGAAGAATGTCCAAATGAAGATGGCTTGCATCCTAGACATAGGGTACCTAGATTAATGCTATACATAGAAGATAGAGATATTCCTTATACACTACAGACTGAAGAAGAGTTTAAACCTACTGGTGCTATAACATCATACTTTAGCAATATTAAGAGTGCTGAGAAGAGATACTGTCATGAATGTGGTAACGAGTTATCGAGCGAGTTTAAATTCTGTGCTAACTGTGGCACTAGGATAGACTAATCATTATGGGCCGGTAGTTCAGTGGTAGTAACGCTCGCTTCGCAAGTGAGAGGTCGCGGGTTCGAATAGCATATGCTCGAGACTCCCGCCCGGTCCATCCATATATTTAAATTGGAATATAAAGTATAGATAGCCATGCCTAAAAGGCCTCATAAGAAAGGTATGACTAGGGGTCAATACATATTCATAGCAATAATTGGAGCGATGGTAGCAGGTATAGTTACTATAGTTTATACATTTGCACAGAACGTTTCAGAGACCATAAAGTTTGGTGCCATTGATTCTACTCATGTACATGCAACGATGCTAGTGATGATCAATGGTAAAGAAGCAATAGATTTCTCTCAAGAAAAATACCAAGTAAGATCTCCTTACATACACTTTGAGTATGGAAATGGTTATCTAGTGCACATGCATGCTACTAATGTCTATATTGGCTATCTATTTAAGAGTCTAAACATGAGGTTTGATGATCAGTGCTTAACATTAGATAATGGTACTAGTTATTGTAATGATGCTAACAACACTCTAAAGTTCTATGTTAATGGGAAGAGAAATGATGAGTATGGCAATTATGTATTTAAGGATGGGGATAAGTTGCTTATAAGCTATGGACCAGAAGATCCTGAAGAGATAGATAGAGAGTTGCGTATGCTGGATGATATATTAAAGAAATAGTTAGTTCTTATATTTTTCTTCAAGCCTTTTATACTCTTCTAACCCTACTAACCTATTAAACTCTTCAAACTTTATGATATCATCATTATTTATGCTACCATCCTTTAGTATGCTAAATGCACGCCTTATAGCATATGCAGCAGTTAACAAGGCTGATAAAGGGAATACTACCAACTTAAATCCTAGTGCTTCTAACTCTTTTGGAGTTAATAGAGGAGTCTTGCCTCCTTCAATCATGTTTGCTACCAATGGAGCATCTATAGAGTCTGCTATCCTCTTCATATCTTCTATACTCCTTGGGGCTTCTATGAATATAGCATCTGCTCCAATATCTTTATAGATCCTTCCTCTTCTAATAGCCTCATCTATGCCTAAAGGCTCTAAAGCATCGGTTCTAGCAACTACTATGAAATCTCCCTCTTTAGCATCTATTGCAGCCTTTAGCTTTTGTATATAATCATTTGTATCTATAACTTGTTTGCCTTGCATATGTCCACATCTCTTTGGCCATACCTGATCCTCTAAGAATACACCAGCAACCCCTATACTCTGTAGATCCTTAATAATCTTCCATACATTCAATGGATTGCCATAGCCAGTATCTATATCTACGATCAATGGTAGTCTACTAGCTCTAACTATCCTCCTTGCTTGCTCCAATGTATCTCCAGCATTTAAAAAACCGTAATCTGGCATCCCTAGCAGGGTTGCTGATACACTATACCCAGATTGAAAGATAACCTCAAAGCCTACCTCCTCTGCTATCTTTGCTGTCAATGCATCATAGACTCCAGGCATTACTATTATACCATCTCTATTGAGCCTATCCTTTAACCCCATACACCATCTACTGATAGACTTTAATATATATCATATATATCAATAGGCATGCTGGATGTATTGATAGTAAATGCTTCACTAATCATACCTAATCTAGGTATGATGAAGAAGAACATAGGGATAAAGGATGGCAAGATAGTTAGTATAACTCAAGATAGAGTATCTGCAGATAAGATAATCGATGCTAAGGATAAGTATGTAATCCCTGGAGTGATAGATCCTCATGTACATTATGGCGTCTTTGAACCCATAGATAGAGCATGTATACATGAATCTAGATCTGCAGCAACTGGAGGTGTGACATGTATGATAAGGATGCTAAGACTTTATGGTTCATATAGAGAAGAGTTAAGTAAGCACCTAGAGGCTAGCAAGAAGCATATAATTGATTATGCATACCATGCATCAATATTATTAAAGGAGCAGATTGAAGAGATAGAGTATTGCAAGAGAGAAGGTATCAGATCATTCAAACTTTACATGAATCTAAAGGGTAGTATAGGAAAGATCTACATGGATATGAGACCATATGATGATCAGTTAATCGAAGGTTATGTAAATACAGATGAAGAACTCATTAGAGATGCTATAGATGGTATTGCTAAGAATGGCTCAATAGCTATAGTACATGCTGAAGATCCAGATCTATGCATGCAAGAGATGGATAGATTGAGAGGAATGGGTAGAGATGATCTAAGAGCATGGAGTGAAGCTAGGCCTGCAATTAGCGAGAAGAGAGCAATTAGATTCATTACTGCTCTAACAAGGAGTAGTTGTCCATTATATATACCACATGTTGGATCTAGGGAAGGATTAGAAGAGGCATTAGATGCTAAGAGGCATGCTAAGGTGTACATAGAGACATGCCCACATTATCTTACACATACAGTAGATTTTGATGATATTAGAGGCAAGGTAGTACCTCCACTAAGGAGTAAAGATGATCAAGCAGCATTATGGAATGCTATAAGCAATGGCCAGATAGATTGCATAGGCTCTGATCATGTAGCAAATAGGCTTAGGGATAAACTTGCTGATAATACTATCTGGAATGCACTTGCTGGGTTTCCTGGTATAGCAACCATCTTGCCAGTGATGCTAAGCGAGGGTTTTAATAAAGGAAGGATTACATTAGAAGAGTTAGTAAAGATAACTAGTTATAATGCTGCTAGGATATTTGGATTAAATAATAAAGGTAGCCTAGAGATAGGCTATGATGCAGATCTAGCCATCATAGATCTTAAGAGAGAAAAGAAGGTTACTCCAGAGATACTCAACTCTTATTCTGATTATACGATATACGATGGTATGATCTTAAAAGGATGGCCCATACTTACCATGGTAAGAGGAACCATAGTTATGGAAGATGGTATAGTAATAGGCAAGGAAGGTCATGGTAAGTATGTTAGAAGATGATATTTATGCTCTACAATTGTATATCTCAAATCTATCATCATCTAATAACTTATAGTATATATTTGCTGGCTTGAATATGCCTACTTCTATAACTCCAGCAATATGCTTTACCTCTTCCTCTAATCTATATGGCTCTTCTATGATACCAAAATCTGTATCTAGTATTATATTCCCATTCTCTGTTATGAATGGATAACCTTTATTTAACATCCTTATACTAGGCTTTCCATTCATATCCTTTAGTCTATCTATAACATAACTCCTAGCAAATGGCAAGACCTCCACTGGTACCTTCATATTTAACCTATCTACAAATTTATTAGCACTTGCCAATATTATGCTCTTCTTTGCTGCATACATCACTATCTTTTCTCTCAATAATGCCCCTCCTCCTCCTTTGATCATATTTAGATCTGCATCTATCTCATCTGCACCATCATAAACTAGATCGATATAAGGTATTAGGGTATGATCTGCTATCTCAAATCCTAATTCTTCTGCTTTTAACTTTATCTGCAAGGATGTTGGTATTACTCTTATATTTAGATCATTACTCTTTACTCTTTGAGATAAGAGATCTAGGAATGATGCTACTGTACTCCCAGATCCTAAACCTATTATCATGCCATCTCTGATATGACTTGCTGCATCCTCAAATGCCTTCAATGCTATGGGATTGAATAAACCGTATTATTACTCTACCTC
>FWWL01010868.1_pt1 | contig 10272 bp, 7 predicted proteins | sample 2228331 | NCBI WGS metagenome assembly FWWL01 (sample SAMEA103939775, study PRJEB20133) | metagenome
GACAAGTAATAATAAATAAATATATTAAGATTAAGCTATTCTTAGCTGAGTTTTCTAAAAACTTTAATGTAATATTAATGTAACATTATTAAGATTAAATTAATGAATAGTTAAGAAATCTTAATCTAAGAGTGAATTTATTTCCAATTTATAATAAAACCCGTCTATTTATTTGAAATAGACGGGTTTTATTAATTAATTCACATAAAGATTGTTAAGAAAATCTATTATTGACCTTTACCAGAAACGTAAGCCCACTTGAACGATGCGTCAGCTCCTGTAGCATAGCGAGCAACATCCTTCACATATGGCTGACGAAGAATGAATGCCGCATTGTGATAGATTGGTATGATTGAACCGTTCTCAAGGATAAGCTTTTCAGCTTCTGCGAACATTTCCATACGCTTAGTGTTATCAAGCTCCTTAGCCGCACCTTTTACAAGCTCATCATATTTAGGATCATTGAATCCAATTTCGTTAAACGGATTATCGGAAGCATAGAGATCCATGAATGAACTTGGGTCGTTATAGTCTGCACCCCAACCAGTAAATGCTACATCATATTTGTTCGTTTTACGTAATTCTTTACCAATTTTAGCTGGCTGTTGGTTAATTGTGAAATCAACACCTAATTGCTTCCATTGTTCTTGTAAAACTTGAGCGATCTTAAGGGAAACGTCACTATCACTCATTAGTAATTCAAATGACGGTATCGGTTTACCCACTTCTTCTTTTGCTTTTGCTAGGAATTCTTTTGCTTTAGCTGCATCTTCGAGAATTTTAACATCTGCATATTGTTCACGATAATCTTCTGTTCCAGATCCGACAATTCCCGGAGGAACTAGACCTGCAGCAGGGAAACGTGTACCACCGAATACTACGTCTACTAATTGTTGACGACTAAAAGCAGCAGATAGCGCTTTACGGAAGTTCTGGTTTTGAAGGTAAGCACCTTTGTCACCCGTTTGCTTCAAGTTTGTGTACAACCAGAATGTTACAGTAGCAGGTTCGAATACAGAATTCGGATCTTCTTTATATTGAGCAAGGAACTGCTCAGGAATACCTACAGAATCTAACTCACCAGAAAGGTATAGGTTAAAGCTTGTGTTCGAGTCAGTGACCATCGCATAGTTGATTTCTTGTATCTTAACAGTATTATTATCCCAGTAGTTTTCATTTTTTGTAAGCTTAATAGATTGATCATGAACCCATTCTTCAAGCTTGAACGGACCATTGTAAAGCATTTTATCAGGATCCGTTCCGTATGATCCTGCTTCTACTGATTCATAGAACTTTTGGTTAATAGGGAAGAAGGAAGCAAATCCTAATAAGTTCAAGAAAAACGCACTTGGTGAATGTAACGTTACTTGTAATGTCTTAGCATCTGTCGCTTTTACGCCAACTGCATCAGCGGCTGCTTGTAATTCTTCATCAGATGCATCAGCCAATGCACTATATTCGTTTGCTCCAGCAAGGTTAGTGGAACCAAAGATAAATGCGTATTGGGAAGCTGTTTTTGGATTCAATGCAAGCTTCCAACCGAATTCAAAGTCATTTGCGGTTACAGGCTCACCGTTAGACCATTTAGCATCGCGCAGATGGAACGTGTAAACTTTACCGTCTGCACTAACATCCCAGCTTTCTGCCATAGCGCCTTCAACCGTAGCACCGTCCAACCCTACTCGAGTTAAACCTTCTTGTATATTGTTAAGAATTAAAAAATCATGGCTATAAGTAGCAACCGAGGTGTCAAGTGATGTCGGCTCAGAACCTAAGTTGTAGTTTAACACTTGTTCAGCATCAAGCCCTGGTCCTTCTACTTTAGGTGGATCAGCCGGCTTTGCTGTATCTGCAGGCTTAGTCGTATCTGTTGGTGGTTCCGTAGTTTCCGCTTTTCCACAGCCTACCAAACCGATACTTGCAATCATAACAATAGCAAGTAATAAAGCTAACCATTTGTTCGTTTTCTTCATTTTGTCGCCCCCTTGAAATAATGGTAAAATTATATGATTAAGGCACTAGGCCTATAATCCAACATCTATGACTTTCATAGGTATTCGTTAGAATATATTAAATATTTAACTAGATATTAATAATACCTTCATTAATTACAATAAAATTAAGATTAGATGAATAAAAACTGATTATTCTTGTAACCTAATTGCAATACTAGTGTAACATAATTAAGATAAGATTAATTTTAAATTAAGAAATCTTAATCTCTATCATAGTATTTCCATTCCATACAAAAACCCGTTAATCCATTATGGATTAACGGGTTATTACATCATTATTTTTTATTTACCTGATACGTATGCCCACTTGAAGCTTATGCCAGCACCAGTAACATAACGAGCAATGTCATGTACATACGGTTGACGAAGAACGTAGCCTGCATTGTGCCAGATCGGGATAATGGCACCACTATCAAGCATGATCTTCTCAGCTTCAGCAAAATTCGCCATACGTTTCGCATTGTCTGTTTCTGTCGCAGAACCTTTTACAAGCTCATCGTATCTCGCGTCTTTAAATCCTATTTCGTTGAATGGATTGTCAGAAGTGTAAAGATCCATAAAGGAACTTGGATCGTTGTAGTCAGCTCCCCAACCATTGAGTGAAAGATCGTATTGGTTCGCTCTACGTAATTCTTTTTGTACTTTAGAAGGCTGTTGGTTAATCGTTGTTTCTACACCAAGTTGCTTCCATTGTTCTTGTAATACTTGAGCAATCTTAAGAACTACATCACCTTCACCAGCAAGCAAATCAAAAGTAGGAAGGGGTTTTCCAACTTCTTCTTGTGCTTTTGCAAGCATTTCTTTCGCTTTAGCTGCATCTTCTACGATTTTCACATCTGGGAACTGTTCACGGTACGGCTTTTCACCAGATCCTTTAATTCTTGGTGGAATAAGTCCATAAGCTGGCTCTCTCGTTCCACTCCATACAACATCGATAAGTTGTTTACGGTTAAATGCTGATGACAATGCTTGGCGGAAGTTTTGGTTCGTTAAGTAAGCACCCTTGTCCCCTGTTTGCAACAGGTTCGTGTATAACCACCAAGTAGTCGGTTCTGTTACGAAGTGAGCGTTTAGATCTTCTCTGTATTGATCAAGGAATTGAGCAGGAATACCTACGGAGTCCAAGTCACCAGATAAGTACAAGTTAAAAGAGGTGTTGGAATCCGTTACCATAGCATAGTTTATTGTTTCTATCTTGACCGTTTCAGCGTCCCAGTAGTTTTCGTTCTTTTCAAGCTTAATGGATTGATCATGTATCCATTCCGTCATCTTAAATGGACCATTGAAAAGCAATTTATCAGGATCTGTTCCATAATCACCAGGAGTTAATGATTCGTAAAACTTCTGGTTGACAGGGAAGAATGTACAGAATGCAATCAAGTCACTGAAGAATGCACTCGGAGTGTGTAATGTAACTTCCAACGTTTTCTCATCTATCGCTTTTACACCAACAGCATCTGCCGCAGCTTGTAATTCCGCTACATCAGCGTCTGCTGCCATTGTATTATATTCGTTTGCCCCTGCTACGTTTGTAGAGGCGAATATAAATCCGTATTGGGAAGCCGTTATAGGATTTAACGCTAGTTTCCATCCAAATTCAAAGTCTTTTGCTGTTACAGGCTCACCATTTGACCATTTTGCGTCACGTAGGTGGAATGTATATTTCGTATTGTCTTCATTAACATCCCAACTCTCAGCTATACCACCTTCAACTGTCATACCATCAAGTCCTACACGAGTAAGACCTTCTTGAATGTTGTTCAACACTTCAAAATCGTGGCTATATGTTGCTATTGTCGAGTCTAGTGCCGTTGGCTCACCGCCAAGGTTGTAGTTAAGAACTTGCTCTGCATCGAGCTCAGGCCCTTCAGGTTTTGGCTCTTCTGTTGATGGTGTTTCCGTTGTTGTTGCTGGTGTATCTGTAGCTGTATCAGTTACATCATCTTTACCACAGCCTGCCAAACCGATACTTGCAATCATGATAATCGCAAGTAGTAACGCTAGCCATTTGTTGGCTTTCTTCATGTTTTTCTCCCCCTATTTTTTTTATATAGTCATGGCACAGAGCCTATAACCCAGATTATTGAAATCTCACTGTAACAATATCGTTATTTATCTTATTTTTCTGATAATTGATCCCATGAGTAATTTTCATTTAATTTATATAATTCATAATACTTAATCAAAGTTAAGATTTGGTAAAAAATGAATGAATCATTCTACTTTTTATCTTCATCATAAATTTAAACCCTGTCGTTAGAAACGACAGGGCTTAATAGAGAGTTAAGAGTATTTATTAATATAAATGACAAGCAACGTAATGATCTTTACGAATCTCTTTCCACTCAGGGAATACGGTCGCACACTCCGGCATCGCTTTCGGACAACGAGTACGGAACGGACATCCGCTCGGTGGATTAATCGGGCTCGGTACTTCGCCTTCTAATACGATTCGCTGACGCTTACGCTCGACTTCCGGATCTGGAATCGGAATCGCAGAGAGCAACGCTTCTGTATACGGATGAAGGGGGTTTTCGTACAAGTCATCACTTGGCGCTAACTCCACCATCTTTCCTAAATACATAACGGCGATTCGATCGGAAATGTACTTTACCATCGATAAATCATGGGCGATGAACAAGTACGTTAATCCTTGCTCACGTTGTAGCTTTTGCATCAAGTTAACTACTTGCGCTTGAATCGATACGTCCAGGGCAGAAATCGGCTCATCGGCGATGATGAAGCGCGGTTCAACCGCTAGCGCACGGGCAATCCCAATCCGTTGACGTTGACCTCCGGAGAACTCATGAGGAAAACGGTTCGCGTGCTCCTTGTTCAGTCCGACGACTTCAAGCAGCTCATGAATACGATTCATTCGCTCTTTGCCCTTGGCTAAGTTATGAATGTCAATTCCTTCTCCGATGATGTCCGAAACTGTTAAACGTGGGTTCAAGGACGCATACGGATCTTGGAAAATCATCTGCATTTGGCGGTTCATGAGTCGTCGGTCTTTCGGTCCCATCTTGTGTACGTCTTTCCCGTCGAACAGCACTTCCCCTTCTGTTGCTTCGTATAAACGGATAATTGTCCGTCCTGCTGTCGATTTCCCACAACCGGATTCTCCTACAAGTCCGAACGTTTCTCCTTCTTTGATGGCGAAGTTAATGTTATCGACGGCTTTTAGTGTTGCTCCGCCACCGACCTTGAAGTGCTTCTTTAATCCTTTCACTTCAAGCAATACTTTGTTGTTAGATTTATCTACAGCTACATGCTTTTTATTTATTGTAACGTTCGTGTTTTCACTCATCGTATTCCGCCTCCTACCTCTAACGGTCGTTCCACTTTAGGGGCGCTTGGGTGATGTAACCAGCAGTTCACTTTATGTCCCGGTGTCACGACGGTATCTTCTGGATACTGTTCGACACAAACCTTCATCGCATATTCACATCGAGGAGCAAACGGACAGCCTACAGGCGGATTTAACAAGTCCGGTGGCGTACCTGGAATGGGAATCAATTCTCCACGTTCTTTCGAGTCAAGTCGTGGTACCGATTTCAACAGTCCCCACGTATACGGGTGCTGCGGGTTGTAGAAAATATCATCTAATGAACCGCTTTCAATTACTTTCCCTGCATACATAATGACGACACGTTGGGCAATGTCAGCCACAACACCAAGGTCGTGGGTAATGAGTATAATGGAGGTATTTAACTTCTTCTGTAGGTCTTTCATCAAGTCGATGATTTGCGCTTGAATCGTTACGTCGAGTGCGGTCGTCGGCTCATCGGCAATAAGTAGCTTAGGACTACACGCTAACGCAATCGCGATCATCACACGTTGACGCATTCCACCGGAGAATTGGTGCGGATATGCATTAATACGTTCTTCCGCATTCGGAATACCAACCAATATCAACATTTCAATCGAACGCTTTCGTGCTTCACTCTTGCTTAACCCTTGGTGCTTAATTAAGCCTTCCGCAATCTGGGCACCGATCTTCATCGTTGGGTTGAGTGACGTCATCGGATCTTGGAAGATCATCCCGATTTCCGATCCACGTATCTTCTGCATTTCTCTTTCACTTAGCTTCGTAATATCTTTTCCGTTAAAGTTAATCGATCCGCCCTTGAACCGTCCTGGTGGCATCGGAATAAGGCGCATAATACTTTGCGAAGTAACCGTCTTACCGGAACCGGATTCTCCTACGATCGCAATCGCTTCTCCTTTAGTTAGGTCGAAACTAACTCCGCGAATCGCTTGCACCTCACCGGCATAGGTATCGAAAGAGATATATAAATCTTTTACTTCTAAAATCTTTTCCATCTATTTCCCCTCCTCCTATTTTCTTAGACGTGGATCAAGCGCGTCACGCAGACCATCACCGAATAAACTGAATACTAACAATACGACTGAAATTACAAACGCTGGGAAGAAGAGAATGTACGGAGCGTTTAGCAACCAGCTTCTTCCTTCTGAGGTTAATGAGCCCAAGGATGCTTGAGGTACGGGTACCCCTAGTCCGATGAAGCTTAGTGTTGCTTCAGCAAAAATCGCTGCTGGAATCGTAAACGAGACAAGGACAATAATCGGTCCCATCATGTTCGGGATTAAGTGCTTGATCATCATCCATTGCGTGTTAGCACCTAATGTGCGTGCCGCCATGACGAATTCCCGACTCTTTAAGCTCAATACTTGACCACGCACGAGTCGGGCCATCCCAATCCAGCCTGTTAATGCAATCGCGATAATGATCGCCGTTACGCCTGGTTGTAACACCATAACCAATAGAATAGTAACAATTAAGTTCGGAATTCCAGCCAATATTTCAATGATTCGCATCATAATGTTGTCTGTTCTTCCACCAAGGTAACCTGAGATGGTACCATAGAGGACACCAATAATTAAATCTAATCCTGCCGCGACAAATCCGATGAAGAGCGAGAGTCGTGTACCCGTCCATACCCTTGTCCATAGATCACGACCAAGGTCATCGGTACCGAACCAATATTGATTCTCTAACGTCGGGGTCTTTCTCAACATGTCATAGTTCTGGGTGGAGAAGTCATGCTTATTCATCATCGGACCGAATATCGCCATGAAGATAATCAACGCGAGAATAATCATTGCACTCAACGCTATTTTGTTTTGCTTTAAGCGACGCCATGCATCTTGCCAAAATGTAAGACTCTTTCTCGTAATCGCTTCCTGATCAAGTGAATTTTTCGGAAGTGGTTGAAACATTTCATTAGAAATCGGTTTTTTACCATTCATTATTCACTTGCACCTCCAGTCAAACGAATACGTGGGTCAACCAAGCCGTAAGCAATGTCCACGAGGAACAAGGCTACGATATATAACGCACCATAGAATAACGTTAGTCCCATAGTAACGGTGTAGTCATTAGTCGTTACCGATCGAACAAGCTCTGTTCCCAATCCAGGAACGTTAAAGATTTGTTCGATGGTTAATGATCCTGTAAGTCCAAATAAAATCGCTACAGGCAGAATCGTAACAAGAGGAATCATCGCATTCCGAAGCGCATGTTTAATGACAATAACCGGATAGCTTACTCCTTTTGCCTTTGCGGTTTTAATATAGTCCTGTCCGATGATTTCTAGCATTTCAGAACGCATCATCCGCGTATAGTAAGCGAACGTTCCGAGTGCAATAGCAATGGTAGGGAGAATGGTATGTTCAAATGTACCCCACCTGGCGACTGGCAACCAGCCTAATTTCACCCCAACATAGTACTGCAGTAAGGCAGCAGCAACGAAGGGAGGAATGGCAGCACCGGCTACAGCCAATATAACGGAAACATAATCTAGTGGGGTATTACGACGAAGAGCAGCAAGTATACCTAGAAGAATACCCATAGGAATACCAATTAACATTGCCTGTCCTCCAATAATGGCTGACGGCTTTAATTTCTGTGCAATAATATCATTTACGGTACGGTTTTTCGAACGGAAGGAAATACCTAGGTCCCCTCTTACGACATTTCCTAGATAAACGATGTACTGTTCAGGAATCGGCTTATCTAGTCCGTACTTAATCTCTAAGTTACGTCTAATGTCTGGATTCAGCTTATCATCATTGAATGGGGTTCCAGGAAGTAATTTCATGAGGAAAAATGTGAGTGTAGTGATTACCCATAAAGTAAGTAGCATAATGACAAAACGACGCAAAAAATAATTGAGCAACCTCATTCATCTCCTATCTCTATTATTTTGCATTTCTATTGCATAGAAATGCTATTACTAGATGTATATATACAAGAAGCAAGGTATATGCACAATAAGAACATATACCTTGTCTTTGTTTGAAGGTGAACGTACGTTACACCTTCACTTATTGACTTCTTGTATTAATTGTATGCTGTTATTTTTTCTCTTAAACTACTCTTTTCCAGAAACATAAGCCCATTTGAAGGATACGTCTGCTCCAGTAGCGTAACGAGCGATGTCATGAACGTAAGGTTGACGAAGAACGAATCCTGCATTATGCCAGATCGGAATAATTGAACCGTGATCTAGAATAAGTTGTTCAGCTTCAGCAAACATTTCCATACGCTTTTTGTTATCTAATTCTTTCGCAGCGCCTTTAACTAGCTCATCGTAACGAGCATCGCTAAATCCGATTTCGTTGAACGGGTTGTCAGAAGTGTAGAGATCCATGAATGTACTTGGATCGTTGTAGTCAGCTCCCCATCCGTTTAGAGATAAGTCGTAGTTGTTAGCTTTACGAAGTTCTTTTTGTACTTTGGAAGGCTGTTGGTTAATCGTTGTTTCTACACCTAGCTGCTTCCATTGTTCTTGTAATACTTGAGCAACTTTAAGTGTAACGTCACCTTCACCTACAAGTAATTCAAACGTTGGAACTGGTTTGCCAACTTCTTCTTGTGCTTTTGCCATTAATTCTTTTGCTTTTGCTGGATCTTCTAATAGTTTAACATCCGGGAATTGCTCACGGTAGTCAATACCTTCAGAACCTTTAATTCCTGGAGGAACAAGACCGAAAGCAGGCTTTCTCGTACCGCTCCACACAACGTCAATTAATTGTTGGCGGCCAAATGCTGAAGATAATGCTTTACGGAAGTTTTGGTTAGAAAGGTATGCACCTTTATCCCCAGTTTGCTTCAAGTTCGTGTATAACCACCAAGTTACAGTATCTGTAACGAAATGTGCATTTGGATCTTCTTTATATTGATCAAGGAATTGAGCAGGAATTGCATTTGAATCTAGATCTCCAGAGAGATACAAGTTAAACGCTGTGTTAGAATCAGTTACCATTGCGTAGTTGATTTCTTGTAATTTCACAGTTTCTGCATCCCAGTAAGCATCGTTCTTAGTAAGCTTAAGTGATTGGTCATGTACCCATTCAGCAACTTGGAAAGGTCCATTGAAAACCATCTTGTCTGGATCTGTTCCGTATGAACCAGGCTCTAAAGACTCATAGAACTTTTGGTTAATTGGGAAGAAAGAAGCAAATCCAATCAAGTCTAGGAAGAATGCACTTGGAGAATGTAATGTTACTTGTAATGTTTTAGCATCTACTGCTTTAACGCCTACTGCGTCTTCAGCAGCTTGTAACTCTTCTGCTGATGATTCAGTTGGAAGAGAGTTGAACTCGTTCGCTCCAGCAATGTTTGTCGCACCGAAGATAAATGCGTATTGAGAAGCTGTTTTAGGGTTAATCGCAAGTTTCCAAGCGAATTCGAAGTCGTTAGCAGTAACAGCGTCACCGTTAGACCATTTCGCATCACGAAGATGGAAAGTGTAAACTTTACCGTCTTCACTTACATCCCACTTCTCAGCCATACCTGGCTCAACCGTTGTTCCATCAAGACCAACGCGTGTAAGACCTTCTTTAACGTTGTTCAATACTTCGAAGTCATGACTATAAGTTGCAATCGATGAGTCAAGTGAAGTAGGTTCACCGCCCATGTTGTAGTTCAATACTTGAACAGAATCAAGCTTAGGAGCTTCTGGTTCTTTAGGTGTATCAGCTGGTTTTGTATCTGCTGGTTTTGTATCAGCAGGTGTTTCTGCTTCGTCTTTACCACATCCTGCGAGACCGATACTTGCAATCATGATGATAGCAAGAAGTAACGCTAGCCATTTGTTGGCTTTCTTCATGTTTTGACCCCCTATATAATGATTGATATATGATTAAGGCTTATGATGGCCTACAATCCAAATGGAGTGAATCTATTGAAATGTTTTGACAATTCACAAGAAAGGACAACCATGACAAGTAA
>FWWL01010872.1_pt1 | contig 10268 bp, 9 predicted proteins | sample 2228331 | NCBI WGS metagenome assembly FWWL01 (sample SAMEA103939775, study PRJEB20133) | metagenome
CCGGCGGCTCTGTAAGATGCGTCACTGAACTGCCATGCGCCGTCGATGTACGACCAGAGCCGCACGTAGAGCACCTGCCCGTTGACCGGCAGGTTGCTCAGGGTGACGGAGGTCGACGTCCCCTGGTCGCCTCCGTAGATGTTGTTGTTGCCGAGGCTCGTTCCGACGAAGAGCCAGAACTTGTCGACGCGCACGCCGGGCGACCACTGGAACGTCACAGTGGCGCCCGGAAGCGTCGAGCCGGGCGCGGGGGAGATCAGCTGCCCCTTTTGCCCGGCAGGCTGGGAGCCGGTGGCGGTGAAGGTGTAGTCGTTGAATTGCCATGCGCCCTGGATATAGGACCAGAGGCGGACGTGGATGGTGGAGCCGTCGGAGGGAAGCCCGCTCACCGTGGCACTGAGGCTGGTTCCCATGTCCTGGCTGAAGAGCGTGTTGCCACCCTGCCAGCGTCCGACGAAGAGGAAGTAGCGGGTGACCGCCTGGCCGGCGCTCCACTGGAAGGTGACCGTGGTGGAAGCGAGCGTGGAGCCGGGCGCGGGCGAGGTAATGGCCGCTTTGACAGGCGTGACGGAGCGGCTTTGAATGTGTAGTCATTGAACTGCCACAAGCCGTCGATCAAGGACCACAAGCGGACGTGGACATTGGAGCCGTCCGTGGGGAGGTTGGTGACAGTGGCCTCGAGCGATGTGCCCATGTCCTGGCTGAAGAGCGAGTTGCCGCCCTGCCACTGGCCGACGAAGAGGAAGTAGCGAGCCACGGCGGCGCCCGTGTTCCAGCGGAAGGTGACTGTGGAGCCGGGGAGCGTGGAGCCGGGGGCGGGGTCGGTGATCTGCGCCTTGACCGGCGTGACCGATCCGGCGGCTTTGTATTGGTAGTCGTTGTAGACCCACTGGTTGTCGATGTACGACCACAGGCGGACGTAAATGGTGCGGCCGTCCGTCGGAAGACCGGAGACGGGGGCGGAGGTGAGGAGTCCCTGATCGGCGGAATAAAGGGTGTTGCCGCCGGGCCAGAGGCCGATCATGAGCCAGAATTGCTGGACACCTTCTCCGGGGGTCCATTGGAATGTAACGGCGCTGCCGGGCAGAGTGGAGCCGGGCGCGGGGGAGATGATTTCACCTTTTTGCGCGGTTCGCGGGCCCGGAGAGGCCAGCGTGCCAAGGGCGTTGCGAACCGCAAGGGCGGCTTCCATCTGCTGGGTGGGAGTCGAGGCGGAGCGGCCGAGATCGAGGTAGAGGCTCGCGGTGCCGCCGGAGAAGCAGGAATCGCAAATGTCGGCGCGGGCGCCGGCTGCGGAGCGCTGAAATGCGGCGGCGGCATCGCGGGCGGACTTGGTGGAGAGAGCGCCTGGGGAGTCAGATTCAGAGGCGCGCAGGTAGAGGCGGACGTCGGCGGAATTTTGCAGTTCGGGGGGAAGGACTTCGAAGCCTTCCAGGGCGGCGAGTTCAGAGACGAGGGTGCGAAGCGAGGCGGCGCGGTCGTCCAGAGGGACGATGACGAGTCGCGTGGCGCGGGGAGCTGGATTGCCGGAGCGCTCCATCCGGGCGGAGGGTGGGCTGAAAGGCGGCAAAGGCTCCTGGGCCGGGCTTGCGAGCGGCAAGAGCGCCGGCACGAGCAGGGACGCCAACAGGATGCGGGGCTGCATTTGTCCCCATTTTCGCCGCGGATGGTGTGTTAGTGCGCAAAAACTTGACGGCTATGAGTTCTGGTACCGGCAGCCGATTTTGCTGCGCGGTCAGGCGGCTTGTTGTTCTTCGTTCAGTTGCGTGGCGACTTCGAGGATCCGGGATTCGTCGATGAGGCCAACGAGGCCGGCGCCTTTTTGCCGGTGGGCAATGCTGCGGACGACCGTGGAGAAACTTTCGACGCCGCGTTCTTCAAAGGGCTGAATGGAGGAGGGGTCGATGGGCTCGACGGCTTCGACGCGGTCGACGGCGAGGGCGGCGAGTGTGCCGCAGGTGTTCACGATGATAGCGACGGGGCGGTGGCTTGCGTGGATCTCCTCTTCGAATTTGGTGAAGAGGTCGAGGAGGCGGGCGAGGGTGGTATCGCGGCAGGAGTCGACAAGCCGCCGCGCCTGATCGTACTTGCCCTCGGCTTTCAGGTTCTCGACGCGCACGGCGATGGCGTGGATGGCCTTGTGGGGGGCGTCCATTTTCTTGAGCAGCGCGGCGACGGTGAGGTTGTTGGTGCGGAAGTTGTCATACCATTTGCCGAAGGCGCAGGCGTGCGGGTCGGTGGTGAGGGTGAAGGGGCGGTGTTCTTCGACGGAGCGGTGGAGCTCTTCCATCCATACCATATGGTCGGCGGCGCGGGCGGTGATGAGGCCGGCGAGCTCGGCGAGTTCCTCGGTGGCGGCAGGCATGCCGAGACGGAGGCGCAGGTCGACGCAGGGGATGATCTTGCCGCGCCAATTCATGACGCCGCGGATGTAGGCGGGCGCGCGGGGCACGGGAGTGACCTCGGGCTGGATGACGAGTTCGCGGACGATGGAGGAATGGATGGCAACCGACTCGTGGTGAACCTGAACAATGACCCACGGGGCGTGGGCGGATGCGAGAAGGGACTCGGGTGCGTGCTTCATGGCCTGGCGAGCACGCTCCCGCTGGCGGGAGCGTGTTCGCTGGGCTTATCGGCAGTGCGAGTGAAGATTTGAGCGCGGCTCGCGGGGCGGATCAACTGGCCATCTGGGCGCGCTGCTGGTTGAGGAGCATGTCCTCGAAAGAGTAGTCGATGGGCTGTTTGGGGTGGTGGCGGAGGTACCAGCGGTAGGTTTCCTTAAGGCCATCAGCGAAAGGAGTGGGTTTGAAGCGAAGAACGCGCTGCGCCTTGCTGATGACCATGGTGACGGGGGGCAGGTCGAAATACATGCCGAAGTAGAGGCGCGGGCCCATGGGGTGGCCGCCGGCGCGGAGGATGCGTTCGCGCGGGACGCGGGCGATGGTGGTCTGCTTGCCGCAGGCGGCGAAGAAGGCTTCGATGAGCTCGGCCTGGGTGAGCGGGCGGGCGTTGGCGATGTTGAAGGCGTGGCCGAGCGCGGCGGGGGTTTCGACGGCGCGGATCATGGCGCCGACGAGGTCCTTGACGTAGACGAACTGCATGAGGCGGCGGCCGTCGCCCGGGAGAATGATGGGGCGCTTGTCGCGGATGCGGTCCCAGAAGAACTGTTCGCGGTAGATGGGGTTGCCGGGGCCGTAGACGAAGGGCGGCCGGATGGTGGTGATCGGAGTGCCGTGGCGGTGGAAGAGGCGGAAGAGGGCGCGTTCGGACTGCGCCTTGTTGCGGACGTAAGGGTCGGGATGGTTGTCGTCGGCGAGGGCGTCGCCTTCGTGGTGGTTGAGCCCGTCGCCGTAGGCGGCGACGGAAGAGACGAAGACGTAGCGGCCGATGCGGCCGGTGAGGAAGTGCGCGGTTTCGGCGACGGCCTGCGCCGGGGTGCCGCGCTCCCAGTCATAGGCGAGGTCGAAGACGGCGTCGAAGGAGCAGCCGTTCAGCACGGCCTTCACCTGCCGGGGGTCGTTGCGGTCGGCCTGGAAGTTGGCGACGCGCTTTCCGTATTCGTGTTCGGCCTTGCGGTGGAGGATGGCCACCTCATGGCCGCCGCGCAGGAGCGTCTGAACGAGGTGCTTGCCGATGAACTGGGTTCCGCCGATGACGAGTGCTTTCATTTCTGCTTCACAATCCGTGCCGGCTCAGTCAGGGAAACTAGTCGTAGTATTCGAGGCCGAGGTGGGTGATCAGGTCCTCGCCCTGCATCCACCGCAGCGTGTTCTTGAGCTTCATCAGCTGGATGAAGATGTCGTGCTCGGGGTAGACCTCGGGGGCGTGCATGGGCGCCTTGAAGTAGAAGCTGAGCCACTCCTGGATGCCGCGCATGCCGGCGCGGTGGGCGAGGTCGAGGAACAGGACGAGGTCGAGGACGATGGGGGCGGCGAGGATCGAGTCCCGGCAGAGGAAGTCGATCTTGATCTGCATGGGGTATCCAAGCCAGCCGAAGATGTCGATGTTGTCCCAGCCCTCTTTGGCGTCGCCGCGCGGGGGGTAGTAGTTGATGCGGACGACGTGGTGGATGTTCTTGTACAGCATCGGGTAGAGGTGGGGCTGGAGGATGGTGTCGAGGACGCTGAGCTTGGTTTCCTCCTTGGACTTGAAGGAGCCGGGATCGTCAAGCACCTCGCCGTCGCGGTTGCCGAGGATGTTGGTGGAGAACCAGCCGTGGACGCCGAGCATGCGCGCCTTGAGCCCGGGAGCGATGAGGGTCTTCATGAAGGTCTGGCCGGTCTTGAAGTCCTTGCCGCAGACCGGGAGGTTGCGCTCGCGGGCGAGCTCGAGCAGGGCGGGGATGTCGTGGGTGAGGTTGGGGGCGCCGTTGGCGAAGGGAATGCCGGACATGAGCGCGGCGTAGGCGTAGATCTGCGAGGGCGCGATGTCGGGATCGTTCTTCTTGAGCCCTTCTTCGAACGCCGCGAGCGTCTGATGGACGGCGGTGGGCTTGTGGTAGACCTCGGTGGATCCGCACCAGATCATGACGCACCGGCTGACGCCGTTCTGCTCGCGGAAGTTGCGGATGTCCTCCATGAGGGCGAGAGCTTTGTCGTACTTGGTGCCCTCGGTCTTGATGTGGGTGCCATGCAGGCGGCGGACGTATTCCTGTTCGAAGACCGCCTTCATCGGGCGGATGGCGGAGAGAGGCTCGCGGACCTGTTCGAGGAGCGAGCGCTCCAGCACCTGCGCCTTGAGGGCGGCTTCGTAGGCGCTGTCTTCGAAGATGTCCCAGCCGCCGAAGACGAGATCCTCGAGCCGCGCCAGCGGGACGAAGTCGCGGATGAGGGGGGTGCGGTTTTCGGTGCGCTTGCCGAGGCGGATGGTGGCAAGTTGCGTCAGGGATCCGATCGGCTCGCCGAGGCCGCGCTTGATGGCCTCGACGCCGGCGATGAAGGTGGTGGCGACGGCGCCGATGCCGGGGATCAGGACGCCAAGCTTTCCTTCGGCGGGACGGATTTTGACATTGGGCTGCGCTGGCAAGGTCAGGAACTCCTTTGGAAGGTCGAACTCAAAGCGGGTCGAATGAAGGCCAAGTTTTATCTTAGCAGCAGGCCGGAGGGTCCGGCATTTTCCGGCTGCTATACTGTGGCCGATGAGCGGGCGGACGACAGCGACGATCCCGACGGTGGTGGCCGATGACGAGGCGCCGGCGCTGGACGAGCTGCTGTACCTGCTGAAGGAGTTCCCCGAGATCGAAGTGGTGGGCACGGCCACCAACGGGCTGGAGGCGCTGAAGCGGATCGAGGAGCTGGAGCCGGACCTGGTGTTTATCGACGTGCAGATGCCGGGGCTGGACGGGCTGCGGCTGATCGAGAAGCTGCATGAGCAGAAGGCGCCGGTGCCGGCTTTCGTGCTGTGCACGGCCTACGAGCAGTACGCGCTGGAAGCCTTCCGGATGGAGGCGCTTGACTATCTGCTGAAGCCCGTGACGCGGGAGCGGCTGGCGCTGACGGTGGAGCGGGTGAAGCGGACGATGCTTGAGCCGGAGCCGGAGGCGCCGCGGGCAGCGCCCGAGTTGAAACGGTTGCTGATCCGCAGCGGCGGGAAGAACCTCGTGGTGGATGCGAGCGACATCATTTACGCGCGGATCGAGGACGGGATCATCACAATTGCGGCGACGCAGGTGGAGGGCGAGAGCACGTTCAAGACGCTCGAGGAGCTGCAGGCGAGCCTCGATCCGGCCCTGTTCTGGCGCCCGCACCGGAGTTATCTGGTGAACATTCAGCGGATCCGCGAGGTGATTCCGTGGTTCAAGTCGAGCTATCAGGTGCGGATGGACGACAGGAAGGGAACCGTCATCCCGGTGAGCCGCGTGCAGACGAAGCGGCTGCGGGAGCTGTTCCGGCTGTAAGGGTGGAATCTCAGACGGGGATATTGAGGCGCCAGAGCAGGTAGCCGACGGCCTGCCGGAAGTAAAGCCAGCGTTCGCGCCAGCTGCCGCGGGGCGTGTGGGGGCGGGGCGAGCCATAGACCCGCACGCCGGCGTGCTGGAGTATGTTCTTGGCGCGGTAGATGTGGTAGCCGTCGGAGACGAGGATGGCGGAGCGCAGGCCCATGCGGCGCATGACTTCACCCACTGCCAGAAGGGTCTCCACGGTGGAGTCGCCCTCGCCTTCCATGACGATGTTTTCGGCGGCGATGCCGCGGCCGATGAGGTAGTCGCGGCCGACCTGGCCTTCGGTGAACTGCGGATCGCCGCCGGCGCCGCCGGTGGTGAACACGAGCGGCGCGAGCTTGCGCTGGTAGAGATCGAAGGCATGATCGAGGCGCGCCTTCAGGACGGGAGACGGGCGTCCGTTGTATTCGGCCGCGCCGAGCACGACAATGATATCTGCAGGCTGCGCCTCGTCGACCGCCGACTGTCGGGCGATCCTGTGGGAGACGGCCAGCAGATACGCAAGCAGCGCGACGGCCCCGCCAGTGCCGAGGATGGCGAAGGTCCTCCGCATCGTCTGATGATGATTGTAGCGGGAATGCAGAAGCGATTCGCCATCACGAGCGCGCAAAACCGGCTGCTGAAAGAGGCAAGGCGGGCCGCGGCGCGCGGGGCGTTGACAGAAGACGGCTGCTGCGTGGCGGAGGGCGTGCACCTGCTGGAGGAGGCGCTGCGAAGCGGGGTGAAGGTGCAGGCGGTGCTGGCGGCGGAAGATGCGGTGGAGAAGGCGCTGGCGGCGCTGGGCGGCGCGGAGGGAGTGCGGCTGGCAGTGGCGCCCCGCGCGCTGATCGAGCAGATTGCGGCAACCGAGCACACGCAGGGAGTGATCGCTCTGGTGCGCGCGCCAGAGTGGAAAGAGGAAGAGCTCTGGGCGCGGAGCGGGCCTGTGGTGGTGCTCGATGAGCTGCAGGATCCGGGCAATGCCGGGGCGGTGGCGCGGGCGGCGGAGGCGTTCGGGGCGGCGGGCCTTGTGTGGATCAAGGGGACCGTCTCGAGATGGAACGGGAAAGTGGTGCGGGCGAGCGCGGGGTCGCTGTTCCGGCTGCCGGTGATCGCTTCGGGCAGCGCGGCGGAAGCCGCGGCGATGCTGCGGTCGAGGGGATGCCGCATTCTGGCGGCGGAGGCGCGCGGGGGCAAGGCGCCGTGGGAAGCAGACTGGCGGGGGCGGTGCGCGGTGGTGATCGGCAATGAAGCGCGGGGCGCAAGCGGCGAGTGGGCGGCAGCGCGAGTCGAAAGAGTCAGCATTCCGACCCGCGGCGTGGAAAGCCTGAACGCCGCGGTGGCGGCGGCGGTGATCCTGTACGAGGCGATGCGGCAGAGAGGCGCGGAATGAGCCTGTTTGAATTCACGACGCCGCGCGAGGAGAAGCCGGACGAAAGCCGCCCGCTGGCGGAGCGGATGCGGCCGGAGCGTCTGGAGGACTTCGTGGGGCAGGAGCATCTGCTGGGGCCGGGCAAGCCGCTGCGGGTGCAGATCGAGAACGACCGGCTGACGTCGATGATCCTGTGGGGGCCGCCGGGAACGGGCAAGACGACGCTGGCGCGGCTGGTGGCGAAGACGACGCGGTGCGCGTTCGTGCCCTTCAGCGCGGTTCTGAGCGGGATCAAGGAGATCAAGGAAGTGATGGCGGCGGCGGAACGGCACCGGCGGCAGGGGCTGCGCACGGTGCTGTTTGTCGACGAGATCCACCGCTTCAACAAGGCGCAGCAGGACGCGTTCCTGCCGTATGTGGAGCGGGGCGACATTATCTTGATCGGCGCAACGACGGAAAACCCGTCGTTCGAAGTGGTGCCGGCGCTGCTTTCGCGGGCGAAGGTGTATGCGCTGCGTCCGCTGACGGTGGAGGAGACGGTGACGCTGCTGGAGCGGGCGCTGCCGCTGGTGGGCAAGACCGCGCCAAAGGAGCTGCTGGAGCAGATCGCGATCTACGCCGGCGGGGACGCGCGGCGGGCGTACAACATTCTGGAGATCACGGCGGCGGCGAGCCCGGGCGCGGAGCTGGAGCGGGCGGCGGTAGAGGACGCGATTCAGCGCAAGACGCTGCTCTACGACAAGAGCGGCGAGGAGCACTTCAACCTGATCTCGGCGCTGCACAAGAGCGTGCGCTCGTCGGATCCCGACGCCGCGCTCTACTGGCTGGCGCGGATGCTCGAAGGCGGCGAGGACCGTCTCTACATCGCGCGCCGGCTGGTGCGCATGGCCATCGAAGACATCGGCCTCGCCGATCCGCGCGCCGTCGAGCAGGCTGTCGCCTGCTGGCAGACGGTGCACTTCCTCGGCGAGCCCGAAGGCGATCAGGCGCTGGCGCAGGCGGCCATCTATCTGGCCATGGCGCCGAAATCGGACGCCGCGTACCGGGCGCTGAACGAAGCCCGCGAGGCGGCGCGCCAGAAGCCGGTCGACCCCGTGCCCATGCAACTGCGCAACGCGCCCACGCGAGCCATGAAAGAGTGGGGCTACGGCACGGGCTACGAGCACGCGCATGCGAGCGAGGAGGGCCTGACGGCCATGGAGTGCCTGCCCGAATGGCTCCGCGGGCGCGTGTTCTACGAGCCAACGGATCGAGGCGTCGAGCAGCGCATCCGCGAAAGGCTGGCGGCGATCCGCGCCTGGAAAGAGTCGCGGCGGAGCAGCGGGAGCAGCGGCTGAAGTCGGCGCAGACCCAGCCCCGGATCCAGGATCTGGGCGGGCGCAGGCCTGCCTGCCCATCCCCCCGGCCGTCGCCCAGAGGCTTCGCACTTTTTAAATTCTCCTAGCCCGCTTTCCGGCGGCTGCGCGGCTGGCTTCGTCACGGAGCTCCGATCCGGTCAGTTGCCCGGCCGGGCTGCTTGCCAGCCGCTGGATGTTTCGGGACCTCCCCCTGCGGGCAGCCAGCGCCGCTTCGGCGCGGGGCGAAATCCGTGGCGATGGGCAAGATTGCGTGAGAGGGAACCATGTGCCGTCCCACTTCTCCGCTGAGGAGCTCCAGCATGGATCACAACGGCTCTGACCTCGCATCCGATCTCGACCTCGCCCGCTTCGACGAAGACTACGCGCAGGCCACCGCACCCGGCGGCGATTCCCAGGCGAATTATGAAGACATCCCGGACGGTTTCTACGACGCCAGCGTGGAGGATGTCCACCTCGGCCAGACCGCCAGCACAGGCAATCCGATGATCGTCTGGCGGCTGCGGATCCGCGGCCCGCAGTGCGAAGGGCGCGCGCTGACGAAGGTCCGCATCATCACCCAGAAGACGCTCGGCTTCCTCAAGCGCGATCTCGAGCACCTCGACCTGCGCCTGGACCGGCTCAGCGAGCTGCCGGCGCGCGTCGGCGACATGGTGGGCCGCGACGTGCGCATCTGCAAGAAGAGCAATACTGAACTCCGCTGGACCGACGTCCACTTTGTCACGTCCCGCAAGGGTCCAGCATCGGAGGCCGCAGGCCGGGCCAACTGGCTGACTGGCACCGACGACGATCTGCCGTTCTAGGCAGGCTTCCTGGCGCCCCGTCTGGCCGCCCGTCGGGCCCGATAGTCGCCGTCTGTCGCCGATACGCTGCGGATGCCTGTCGGCCCGAACGTGCCTGGCTTTCCAACGAGACCCGCGCCGCCGGCTCGGTAGTCCTGCCCCTCCAGGATCCGCCAACGCCCCCGGCCTTTTTCCCTCCGCGTGCGGGCGTTCTCTGCCGGCCGCGGCGCAGGTGACATTGCAGAGCGCCTTTCCCCTCCGCGTGCGGGCGTTCTGTCTCGCGCGTGCGCCTCGGCGAATTCCCTGGCGCCTTTCCCCTCCGTGTGCGGGCGTTGTGGTAGCGGTGCGGCCTGCTGGTTGCGAACAGGTCCTTTCCCCTCCGCATGCGAGCGTGCTCCTCATACGCAAGGCGTCGGATGCACCCTCAGCCGGGACTGTCCCCCGGTTCTTTCCGTGAAAGGAAGCGCACTGCTCGCCAGCTCCACAAGCGAGCCCTTCGTCGCTTTCCAGGTGACGCCATCGCCTCGTCTCCCGTGGTTAGGCCGCCTTGAACCCCGGCCAGTGTGACGCCGTGACCGCGGTTAAGATTTCTGCCAGGGCGATTGCGGCACCGCCGCCCTTTCCCCCGACCTCTGCGGCAGCCGCCTGATCGGAGCCTTGGGTCTGCGGCCCCGCCCTATGTGGGGACCCCGCGACGATCCGAACCTGTTCGTCCGCGAATGCTCTGCGGCCCCAGCCTATCTGGGGATCCCCCTGAATTGCAGCTCGCCAGCACCTTTCGCTATACTGAAGGCGTCCCACCCGATGTGGGCGCGTAGCTCAACTGGCAGAGCAACTGA
>FWWL01010875.1_pt1 | contig 10266 bp, 8 predicted proteins | sample 2228331 | NCBI WGS metagenome assembly FWWL01 (sample SAMEA103939775, study PRJEB20133) | metagenome
TCCCATAATATTTTTAAAAATCTAATTACTGTTTCTGTAATAACATTTAAACAAATAAATTCAAAACTTTCCTGTATATTCTGTAAAAGAAATGTACCTAAACCTAATTTTAAATATAATATTATTAAAATAGCTTCACTTTTAATTAGGTTATATCCAAAAAATATTCCATAATGTATATTTGCTAGAAAATAATCTATATCAGTTATGTCTGGAAAAGGCTATATATTTTCTAAAGATAATGGAAAACTAATTGGGAATAATATAATCCATGCAAAAATTTCAAAAGTTTTAATTAAACTTTTTAAACTAAGAAAATGTTCTATGTACAATCCGAGTATAAAGTTATTATTCATTGAATAAGACAAATTATAATTAAAGAAAACCAACCCATTTTCAAGAATCTGACTATCTATATTTGTAAAAAATGATAAAGGAAATCCAATACCAATATTAAAATAAATTTGAACAATAGATGATTTAGGAAAAATAAAGATAAATAAGATTAAGAGTATAATAGAAAGAGGTAAATTAAATTTCATATTTAAAACCCTTTTCAACTTCTTAATCTCATCATAATTTATAATATTTTAATTTCAGCCAAAACTAACATCTAAAATCATCATTATTAAAAAGCCTAAAAGGGTTCCCATAGTCGCAATATCTGTATTTTTAGAATTTTGAGATTCAGGTATTAATTCTTCAACAACAACATAAATCATTGCACCTGCTGCAAATGATAAAGCATAAGGCAAAATAGATTTGGCAACTATGACTAGTAAAGCTCCAATAACTCCAAAAATTGGTTCGACTATTGCTGATAGCTGACCAATAAAAAAGCTTTTAAAAGTAGAAAAACCTTCGGCTCTTAATGGTAATGAAATTGCTGAACCTTCAGGTATATTTTGAATTCCAATTCCAATTGCTAAAGCTATAGCACTTACCAAAGTAGTCGTAGAACCTTCAACACCTAAGGAACCAAAGGCTACTCCAACTGCAAGTCCTTCTGGTATATTATGTATAGTGACAGCTAAAGTTAAAAGAACTATTTTTTTAAAATTAGCCGGCAACCCTTCGGCTTTGCTTTCGCCCATATGTAAATGAGGTAATAAAAAATCTAATAATCTTATAAAAATACTTCCTAAAATGAAGCCAACTGCAGTAGCAAAAATAGGATTTTTTCCCATTTCCTTTGACATTTCAATAGATGGCAGAAGTAATGACCAAAAGCTTGCTGCAATCATAACCCCAGCCGCAAATCCAAGCATGAAATCTACGAACTTTTTATTATAACTTTTAAATAAAAACACAAAAGATGAACCAAAAGCTGTTAAAAAATAAGTGAATAAAGTTCCAAATAAAGCCATTAAAATGGGAGATAAATTCATATTATTCTCCTATTTAATAAATTGGCATGTTATTTATAGGGAAATTAGATTATTATTAAATATAAAAAAGATCCAAATAATTAAATTTAATTTTAATCAATGTAAAACTTACTCGAACTCAGCAAAGAAAGCGGAATAAAATTTAAAGCTTGCCCATAGATCGGCTTTTGATATTATTTCAAATGGAGAATGCATTCCAATAACTGGAACCCCTGCATCTATAGTATTAATTCCATAATATGCAACATATTTAGCAATAGTTCCACCGCCACCTTCATCAACTTTACCTAACATTGCATATTGCCATGGTATTTTATGAGAGTTTAATAAAGTTCTAATTTTACCAATAAATTCTGCATCAGCATCATTTGCTCCATATTTACCACCAGAACCAGTATATTTTGTTATAGCAACCCCATAACCTAATTTGGCCGCATTTTGAAGGTCATAAACTTGTTTATATGGTGGGTTTATACCTGCAGATACATCTGATGAGATACAATTTGAATTTAATAATGCTCTTCTAATTTTATCCAAACTTAAATCATCTTTTTCTATTAAATTTCCTATCATGGTATATATATGATGTATTAAATAAGTGTCTGAACCTGTTGAACCTGAAGAACCTATCTCTTCTTTATCAAATATTAATGCCATTGCTGTCTTTTTTGTACCTGGTGTTGAAATTAATGAGGAAACTGATAAAAATGAACAAACTCTATCATCATGACCATAAGCTCCAATTAAAGCTCTATCAAATCCTATTTCTCTAGGTTTAAAAGCTGGAACAACCTCTATTTCACTTGATATAAAATCTTCTTCCCTTATTCCATATTGTTTATTAAGATAATCGAGTACATTTAATTTAACTTTTTCTTTAATAGCCTTATCTTTAACAGGCTTGGAACCAACTATTAAAACCAAATTTTCTGCAGAAACCGCATCACTAAGCTTTTTATCTGCTTGAATATTTTTAGATAAATGAGGTAATAAATCAGATATAACAAAAACAGGATCAGAATCATTTTCTCCAATACAAATATCTATCTTTTTACCATTTTCTAATACAACAACACCATGCAATGAAAGAGGAATATTGAGCCACTGATATTTTTTTATTCCACCATAATAGTGAGTTTTAAAAAAAGCAATACCTGTATCTTCATATAATGGATTTTGTTTTAAATCCAATCTTGGAACATCCGAATGAGCCCCTATTATATTAATACCATTTGTAAAATTAATATCATCTCCTATTCTTATAACTGCTAAAACTTTATCTTTATAATTCCAAAACAACTTATCATTAGCTTTTAATTTACCATTAAAACTATTTATATCCTTATAACCTGAAGATATAGCCATATTTTGTAAATATTTTATAGATTCTCTTTCAGTCTTACTTTTACCAATATAATCCATATATTCATTTGCAATATTTTCCAAATGAATTTCTTCATTATGACTAAGTTTTTCCCATATATTTTCATTTTTATAAACCAATTTTTCTTCTAAAGCAGTATATTTAGACTTTTTATCTTTTTGTTCTGTCATAAAAACCATCCTTTTTCTTGAGTTTTTAATAAAAATTGCCTCGCATAATTTTTTGTGCGAGGCTTTAAATGAAGGTTAATTAGATAATTTCAAAATTTTTAAATTTTGCAAGAAAAAAATTAATTTTAAATTATACCAAGCATTTTACCGGCTTTTTCGAAAACTTCCAAAGCTTTATCAATCTGCTCAACAGTATGAGTAGCAATATAAGATGTTCGAATTATACATTTATTGTCAGGTACAGCTGGAGGAATAACACAATTGGCAAATACACCCATATCATAAATAAGTTTCCAGAATTTAAAAGTTAATTCCATCTCGCCAATAATAATAGGTATAATAGGTGTTTGAGCATTTCCAATGTTAAAGCCCAATTTTTTAAATCCTTCAGCCGCATATCTTGTAATTTTCCATAAATTTTCTATTCTTTCAGGTTCTCTTAGCATAATTTCTAAAGCTTTATCAACTGTTGCAATTAAAGCAGGTGCAAGTGATGCTGAAAAAATAAATGGTCTTGAATGATGTCTGATATAATCGATCACTTTATGATCTCCAGCAATAAATCCACCTTGAGCAGCTAAAGATTTTGAAAAAGTACCCATTATTATATCTATATCATCTGTACAATTAAAATGATCTGCTGTACCTCTTCCATTTCTACCAAGTACTCCCAAAGAATGAGCATCATCTACATATAACCTTGCACCATGTTTTTTACATACACTAATTAAATCTGGAAGTGGAGCAATATCCCCATCCATAGAATATACTCCATCTACGACAACAAGTTTTCCCTTATTTGGATATTTACACATTAAGGTATCTAAATGATTTATATCATTATGTTTAAATCTAACGATTTCCCCAAAGCCAAGTCTTGTCCCATCAACTATAGAAGCATGATCAAGCTTATCAATAAAAACTACATCATTTCTACCGACTAAAGCAGAAATAGCTCCTTGGTTTGCAAAAAATCCAGTTGAATAAATTATGGCATCCTCTTTACCGACAAAATTAGCAAGTTTTTTTTCCAATTCTTCATGAATATCAAGAGTTCCATTTAAAAATCTTGAACCAGCACAACCGGTACCATGAATTTCGATAGCATTTTTAGCTGCTTCTTTTACTTCTGGATGAGAGGTAAGTCCAAGATAAGAATTAGAACCAAGCATTATAACTTCTCTTCCTTCCATCAAAACTACTGTATCAGTCTTAGCATGATGAGGTCTAAAATAAGGATAAAATCCAGCTTCCTTAGCCTTTTCTGGTTCATCATATTTATAGCACTTTTCAAAAATATCCATAAAAGCTCCTATAAAATAACAGAATTTAAATAATACACCTTCCCCAAAATTTTTCTAAACCAAAATTTAATAAATTTTATTGATTTGTCAATCAAATATTTAAATTAGTAGAAGGAATATATCATTAATTTTATTTCCAATAATATAATTTATACTAATTTAATTAGTTAGGTTGTTTTTTAAAACTAATTTTAATAATGTTTTAAAATCTCTTTCTCCATCATAAAATAAAGTCAAATAACCAAAATTCTTTGCTTTGAGCAGAACATTTATATTATCATCTACAATTAAAATTTGATTTGTTTCTAAACTTAATGTAGATTTTATATATTCTAAAAATGGATTTTCCTGTTTAATTGAATTTATTTTAAATGAAAAGAAAGATGAACTTGTCAATTGTGGATCTTTTTTTATAATTGATGTATATATTAAATAATCTATATCTGCTGAAAAATAAAGGAAAAGATCAAATTCGCTGCAAATTTTTAAAATATTTTCCTTTATTTCTTTTCTATATTCAATAGATTTTTTATATTTATTTTCCAATTTATTTATAAAATTCGAATCAAATATGAATTCGTTAAAAATTGTCTTAATAAAAGTTTCAAAATTTATTTTTCCTATAGTAAAAAAATAAAATTGTGGAGAAAAGAAAAGATTTTTAATTTTAATGCTACTTAATTTTCTTTCTTTCTTAATCTTTAAAATAACTGGATCATAATGTACTTTTAAAATATTAATTTCAATATCATAAACAATTGCTTTGATTGACATTTTTGTTAATATTTAATATTTTTTCCTTATTTTAATCTCTTTTTAACCTAGTCAATATTTATTTCAAGAAGCAAGTAATTTTTATAATCTCTTATTATATGCTTTATTTCAATAATTTTGTTTTTGTTCTCAATTTCTAATATTTATTTTTTTTTAATCTATCATTATTCTTCTATTTTTTCTATCCTATCTATTTTTTCTATTCTTATTTTATGATTTCCTTCTTCAAATTTTGCCTCAATATAAGCATCAACAATCTTTTTTGCAAAGTATGATGCAATAAATCTTGCCCCTATACAAATAACATTTGCATTATTATGCTGTTTTGCTAAAGCTGCTGTTTCAGAATTCCAGACATTAGCTGCCCTAATCCCCTTTACTTTATTTGCCACAATTGAAACGCCAATACCAGTTCCGCAAAGAATAATTCCAAAATCTACCTCGTTGCCAGCTACTTTTTCTGCAACTATTTTAGCATAATCAGGATAATCACAAGATTGATCATTAAAAGTTCCACAGTCAAGCACAACTAAATTTTTAGATTTTAAATATTCAATCAATTCTTTTTTCAATTCAAAACCTGCATGATCACTACCAATTGCTACTTTTTGCATAATAAAATCCTAAAAAAATAATCTTGATAACATAATTTTAAAAAATATCTAATTTTTCAATTAGATTTTCAAGTTTATTAAACTGATTCTGGTCACCACTTTCAATTATTATTCTAATTACAGGTTCAGTATTAGAAGCTCTAATATGACAAAATCCATTGTTAAAATTAAATCTAACACCATCCGAATCATCAAAATCGACTATTTTTATTTCATTTTGATAAAAAATATCTTTAAATTTCAATATATCATCTTTTCCCAAATCTTTCTTTTTCTCAAATTTAAACTTTTTCATTTTAAATTCTGGTATCTGTTTTGCAATATTAGATATTTTTTCATTTTCCTTAGCAATTAATTCTAAGATAAATAAAACAGCAACTATTGTATCTCGACTATTTGAAACAGGAAAATAAATAACACCTCCGTTACCTTCTCCACCAAAATTTGCTTTAACTGATAGCATCTTGTTTGTAACATTTATTTCACCAACAGGAGCAAAATAAACTTTATATCCATATTTTTCGGCAATATATTTTACCATTGAAGATGTTGATAAATTAACAACGCAATCTCCTCCTTCTTTATTTTTGCAATAATGAAGGTATGATAAAGCTAAAGTATATTCTTCAGAAGGTATAGTCCCATCTTCAAATATAACCGCAACTCTATCTGCATCAGGATCAAACACAAATCCTACATCAAAAGATCCATCTTTCATTAGCTGTGAAAGATAGTACATAGTATTCACATTAGGCTCTGGTTCCCTTTCAAAAGTACCAGTAATTTTATCGAATATTGCCTTGTTTTGAATATTTAATTTTTTAAAAAGCTTTGGGAAAATATTTGTTGCAGTGGAATTACAAAAGTCAGTAGCAACTTTAATATTTTTACTTTTTATCAATTCTACATCAAAATGAACTAAAGCTTTTTCAATATGATTTTCATAAGCATCAGATTCAAATTTAGAAGATCCAAGATTTTTATAATCGATAGATGGATGATTTTTTTCATTTAATGCTTGTTCAATATATTTATTCAATTCTTCAATATCGTTAGAACTCAAAAAATACCCTCCAAACTTAATTAGTTTAATTGCATTATATTGTATTGGATTATGTGAGGCTGTAATTGCTATGCCTCCATCATAACCCCCGATCTTAACCTGATGCAATATTGTAGGTGTAGGAATAATACCTCCAAAATCAACATCTATACCAAACAAATTTAAAAGACCTATTAAATAAGCAGTAATAGCCTCCCCTGAACTTCTTGCATCTCTTGCTAAAAAAATTTTGATTCTTTTCTTTTCACCCTTATGAAAAGATCTTTTTTCAAGATATTTTATATACGCTAAAATGTTATAATATAGTGTGAGTGGGGTTAATGTCTCGCCAAGTATTCCACGTAGTCCAGAAATATTATATCTATTAATATCCATAAAATTTTATCCTGATATAAATTTCTATATATTCCTTAACAGCTAAGGCGAATAATTAACATTTTTTTAAGCTACATGGTGCGCTAAAAATAGTTATATAAGCATTAACTAATTTTAGAACTCTTATTTTCCATATATTATATAGCCTGATCTATATCTTTAACATTTTCATTAATACCATTTTTTTCTAAATATTTTTTCTTAAATGAATCGATTGTCGCATCTTTATGAGGATCTTTTATACCTAAAATTTCATATATTTCAGAAGCCATTAATGATTCCTTTTCAACTAATTTTGAAGCAAGTAGGTCTAGTTTTTCAATATTTTCATCTATAATTTTTTTTATTCTTTCTAGAGCTTCACTAATTATTTTTTGTACTTCTTGATCTATTCTTTTTGCAGTTTCTTCGGAATAATTTTTTTCTCTAACCAGATCTTTACCCAAGAAAACATCTTCTTTATCAGAACCAAAACCCAAAGGTCCCAGTGAAGACATACCATATCTAGTAACCATATCGTGAGCTATTTTTGTAGCTCTTTCAATATCATTTTGAGCTCCTGTAAATATTTCATTAAATTTATATTCCTCGGCTACTCTTCCGGCAAGTAAAACACATATTTTATCAAATAGGTAAGATTTAGAATAATGATGCTGATCATCTAAGGGAATATTCACAGTAAGTCCAAGGGCAGCCCCTCGAGGAATAATACTTACCTTATATACTGGTTCAGAATTTTTCATCATTGCACCAACAAGGGTATGACCAGCCTCATGATATGCTGTAACAAGCTTTTCCTGATCAGAAAGAACAAGTGATTTTCTTTCAGGACCCATAATAACCTTATCTTTTGCCTCTTCAAGGCATTTCATATCGACAGCAGTCATGTTATTTCTTGCTGCTAAAATTGCTGCTTCATTAATTATATTTGCAAGATCAGCACCAGAAAATCCAGGAGTTCCTCTTGCAATTGCAAAAAGATCTGCATCTTTCGCAAGTGGTACTTTTCTTGCATGAATTTGCAGAATCTCATATCTTCCATAAAGATCAGGAAGATCAACATAAATTTTTCTATCAAATCGACCAGGTCTTAAAAGTGCTCTATCAAGAATATCTGCTCTATTTGTTGCTGCTAAAACAATAACAGAATCATTTGTTTCAAAACCATCCATTTCAACAAGTATCTGATTCAATGTTTGTTCTCTTTCATCATGACCTCCACCAAGACCAGCTCCTCTCGATCTTCCTACTGCGTCTAGCTCATCAATAAATATTATTGATGGAGCTTTCTCTTTTGCTTGATTAAATAAGTCTCTAACTCTTGATGCACCAACACCAACAAACATTTCCACAAAATCAGAACCCGATATAGAAAAAAATGGAACCCCAGCTTCTCCTGCAACAGCTTTAGCCAAAAGAGTTTTTCCACAACCAGGAGGTCCTTCCAACAATATTCCTCTTGGAATTCTTGCTCCAAGAGAATAAAATTTTATTGGATTTTTTAGATATTCAACAACTTCTATTAATTCCTGTTTAGCTTCTTCAATACCTGCAACATCAGAAAATTTTGTAGAAGTATTTATATATAATCTTGCTCTGGCTTTTCCAAAATTGAATGCTTGATTGTTCGCTCCTCCGATCTGTCTTGTTATATTCATAAAAGCAAATATTGTAAGTATTGTCAATCCAAGAGGAATAATATACCACCAAAAAGATGATGAATCTTTAGGTTCTTGACCATCGATGCTTACATCATTTGATTTTAAATAATTCAATAATTCAGGATCTATATATGGTATAATTACCTTGTATTGATCTGATTTAGCAGATTCTGAACTTTTTTTCATATATACTCTAATTTGATTTCCAGAAATAACAACAGAGCTAACCTTACCACTTTCCACATATTTTAAAAATTCAGTATATGTTATTTTTTCAACTACATCGACTATAGGATTTGACATCAAAAACAAAAATGCTAAAAAACCTATAGCTATTAAAATAATTAATAGACCACCTGATGTCCCTTTTTTATTTTTAGGATTTTGATTTAAATTCCCCATATTCCTTCCTTATTATTAGATTTAAAAATTATATTTTTAATTTAACAAAATCGTAAATAGCGTTATTATTTCTTTTTTAACTTTTTATAGTTTTTCTGTTTTTTCTTTGTTTATTTTTTTTTATATTTTTTCCTCTTTCTTTTTTTAATACTTTTTTAGCAAATTATTTAGTAATATCCTTACTAATTTTATTCCTAATTTTTTATCAATTTAAATTTTTCTTAATTAACAATTCAAGTTTGACAATTTATTGTTATTATAATATACTCAACTTTTTTACTAAAATCAATATATTACTCTTTTGATAAAATATAATTGGATTTATTTCCAAATTTTTCTGGAATATAAAAGCCAATTAAGTTATTATCCGATTTGATAACAACAATATTTTTCCTATATGGATAAGGTATTTTCCAATCTATAAATATATCATGTAATTTTTTTTCACCAGCTATTAATTTTATCTTATCTCCTTTTTCCCATTCAGAAACTATTAATTTTTTAATATTCTTGTTTTTTTCAATTATAAAACAACTTTTATATGTTTTTTCATCCAAAAAATTATCTATATCATTAATTTTTTCAACTTTAACAAAATAATTTTTATAATCAAAAATTTGAGCTTGACTCTTAATCTGCACAAGATCAATTGCAATCTTTTTATAGTTGTAATTCTGATTTATTATAAAATAAACTTTTCCATATGAAAGATATATATCAAATAATGAAAATCTCGCAACAAAACCATGATTAATATTTTTTATTTTTTTTATAATCTGATCAATACTTTTCTTGTTTATATTTAAATCGCCAAGTTCATGATTTTGTTTTAAATAAATATCTTTAATCTTTTTGTAAAAAACGTAATTTTGTAGATATTCGGTCAATTGTAAAAAATCTTCTTTATTCCAAATTTTTTCATAAAACCATTGAGGCAATAATGAATTTAAAAAATTAATAGTTTGATTAACCTCTTTTGTAAAATTATATATCGAATTGATAAAAGTTGGGAATCTATTTTCAATTTGAGGAAGTAATATATTTCTTATATAATTTCTATTTAATTTATTATCTTTGTTTGTCTTATCTTCATAATATTTTATTGAATTTATTTTTAAGTACTCTTTTAAT
>FWWL01010342.1_pt1 | contig 10262 bp, 10 predicted proteins | sample 2228331 | NCBI WGS metagenome assembly FWWL01 (sample SAMEA103939775, study PRJEB20133) | metagenome
AAGTGCGCGGCCGAAAACCCAAGTACGGCCGCAAAAACAGCCAAGGGCGCCAACAACAGAAGTCTCATGATTTCCGACCCGAGTTCGCAGGTGACTGGGGAACGATATGGTGTGCCGCAGCGCGCGCGCCAACGCGTTTGTCTAATTCGTGACCGCGCCCCGGCTCTTCAAGGCCAAGGGCGACTTTGAGGCGCACCTCGGCTTCTGCAAGCCGTGCTTTTGCCCAATGCGCGCGCCATAAAACCCAGATCACGAGGCCAAGCACGGCCACACTGGCGCCGCTATAAGCCAACATGACAGCCAAAAGATGCTGCAAGGGTTCTTCCATCATCCACGCGCCCTTTCAAGGGAAATAAGTGCCTGCATCCGCCTGAGGCGAATCTCGGCCCTCGTGCCAATCAAAACAAGGGCAATGAACAAGGCCGCAAAGCCCGCCATGGCGAGGTAGAGCGGGCCCTTATAGGCCCAATCCATCCGCACCCCTGGGGCAAGGCTCAAGGAAGCGCCTTGATGCAACCCCTGCGACCAAATCAAGGCCGCATAGCGGCTCAAAAGCGCAAAAACCGACCCCACAAGGCACAACATAGCGGTCAAGTCGGCGGCTGTTTCTGGCTCTTCGACTGCGGCCCAAAGCGCCAGGTAGCCAAGATAGAACAGAAACAGAATCAAAAACGATGTCAGCCGCGGGTCCCAGGCCCACCATGTCCCCCACATCGGTTGGCCCCAGACCGCGCCTGTCCAAAGCGCAACCGCCGTCATCACCGCGCCCACGGGCGCGGCCGCACGCGCCACAAGCGCGCTCACATGATGCCGACGGATCAGCCAGATCAAACTTGCGACCACCATCACCAGCCAGCCATTGATCGCCATCAGCGCCGAGGGAACATGCACAAACAGAATCTTCACCGTGATGCCTTGGCGAAAATCAGGTGGTGTCAGAAAAATCCCATGCCTTGGCGAAAATCAGGCGGTGTCAAAAAAATCCCCCAGCCGACGCCCACCACCAGACAAAGGACGGCGAACGCCGCAACCCAGGGCAAGAGCCGCTCTGAGAGCGCCATGAACCGGGCTGGATTGGCCAATTCCCAAAGTGAGTTCATGTGTCTTAGCTAATGCTCCCTGGCGCAAGCCTCAAGCCACGCCGGCGTTACCAAAAGCTACCGAAGATTGACCCTGAGCACCCAAGCCGTGACATAAGGGAGCGCGCCCAAGGTGCCGGCGGTGATGGCTGCAAGCCACGCAAAAGGCACGCTCACCGCCAGCCCCGCTGCACCTCGGATCACCACCTGCGCCCCGAGAATGAGCGTTGGGATATAAAGCGGCAGCACCAACACCGACAGCAGCAAACCTCCGCGCCGCAACCCAATCGTCAAGGCCGCGCCAAAAGCCCCAAGCATGCTAAGCGCTGGAGTTCCAACCAGCAAGGACAAAAAGAGCCACCCCGCGGCCGCCGCTGGGAGGTGCAACAAAGTGCCGAGCAAAGGCGCAAGCACCGACAAGGGAAAGCCGGTGGTCACCCAATGTGCAAGAGCCTTTGCCAAAGCCACGCCCTCAAGCGGCACCGGCGCGGTCGCCAAAACGTCAAGCGTGCCGTCCTCATAATCGAGCGCGAAAATGCGGTCGAGCGACAGCAAGCAAGCCAAAAGCGCTCCAACCCACAGGATCCCTGGCGCGATTGCACCCAAAAGCGCTGGCTCGGGCCCCACCCCAAGCGGGACGAGCACGATCACAATCAAGAAAAATCCAAGCCCGAGCGCGAAACCGCCCCCTGCCCGTGCCGCGAGCTTCAGGTCACGCAGGATCAGCGGAACCATCGGAGTGCCCCGGGCGTCGTGCATGCGTCGTGCGGCTCAAGAGAGGTCTCCGCCAGGCGCGCACGCGGCCACGGACTTTTGGCGCGGTAGGCGTCAAGCGCAAGCACACGGGCCCCCGTGAGGCCAAGCGGCACATGGGTTGCAACCAAGGCCGCCCCCCCTTCGGCGCAGTGCCGCGCGAGCAAGGAGACAACAATCGTGCACGAGCGCGTATCAAGCGACGCTGTCGGCTCATCAAGAAGCCAGAGCGAACGCCGTGCAAGCACAACCCGAGCCAGCCCAACACGGCGCCGTTGCCCTTGCGAGAGCTCGCCCGCAAGCCGATCAGCCAGCCTCTCAAGGTCAAGCAAAGCCAAAGCCTGGGCCTGATCAGCAAGGCTTGCCCCAAAAATCTGCCCCCAAAAGCGGAGATTTTCGCGCACGGTCAACCGCGGTTTGACCGCATCGAGATGCCCGGCGTAGGCTGCAGGTTCAGACTCAAAACGCCCGCCGGCCGGGTTTTGCAACCCGGCGAGCGTGCGCAACAAAGTGCTCTTGCCCGAGCCATTGGGCCCGGTGACTTCGATCACCTCGCCGGGGTAGAGCACAAAGCTCAAGCCCTCAACCAGCCTCACCCCACCACGCGCAAGGGCCAGCTCCGCGACGCTGAGACTTGCTTTGCTCATCGCTCGGCCCTTTATCCCGCCGATTACACCCGCCGCTCGACCGCCGTTTGGCAAAAGAAACAGCCGCCGCGCCTTTCCACCCCCAGCCCCCTTATAGAGGGATGAGCGCCACAGCAACCCGGCGCCCTTCAGCCAAAAGCACGTTATAGGTCCGGCAGGCTGCGGGCGCCGTCATCGCCTCATAGCCAAACGGCGCTGCCTCGAGCGCCTCTCGCAAGCGATCAGGCAACGCAAGCCGCACCGCTCCGGTCCCAATCAAGAGCACATCGATCTCGTCGGCCAGCGCGACAAGGGTCTCGCAATCGTCCAAACCGCCCCAAGGCCGGGCGCCAAGAGGCGCAAAAAGCATCGTGCCGCGGTGAATAACCCCACCGACGCGAAAAAACCCTGGCCCATAACCCTCAATCGGCTGTGCCCCTTCATAGCGTAGCTCAACAAGCGGCATCGTGCCTTCTCCTGCTCAACAGGTGCCGGGTTCCCCGACGCGGGCGCCGTTCAAACCCAAGTCTTCAAACCAAGTCCTTCAAGGCAAACCTCGCTTGGCACGTCACAGCCAGGATCAGCGCGCACGCCACCGACCGCTGCGCCCCTAATGCGCGGTTTCCCCTTTCTCGGCCGAACCAAGATCACGCCGGACACCGAGCCTTTTTGTCACCACCGCCGCGACGTAAATCGACGACCAGGTGCCCACGAAAACGCCCCAGATCATGGCAAAGACAAAGCCGAGGATGACATCTCCACCAAAGACAAAAAGCGCGACCAGCGCAAGCAAAGTTGTCAACGAGGTCATCAGCGTGCGCGAAAGCGTCTCGTTGATTGACAAATTCATCACCTCAATCAGTTCACGCTTTTTATACTTGATCAAATTTTCCCGAATCCGGTCAAACACCACGACCGTATCGTTGATTGAATAGCCAATAATCGTCAGAATTGCGGCGATTGTTGTCAAATCAAAACGAATCTGCAGGACCGAGAAAACTCCGATGGTCAAAATAATATCGTGCAACAGAGCTACAACTGCACCCACCCCGAACTGCCATTCGAAGCGAAACCAAATGTAAATCAGCATCGCGGCGATTGCCACGCTCACCGCAAGAATGGCGGCGGTGATTAGTTCTCCTGAAACTTTTGGTCCAACCGTTTCCACTGAGGTAAAAATGACGGTTGGGTCAATTTGCAGCAGCGCGTTACGGATCTCCTCCAAACGTTCGGGGCTCAGTGCCACTTCCTCGTCTTGCGCTTGAACCCGGATTTGCACGACATGCCGCTCTGGCCCAAAGGTTGGGTCAAAGACTTCCGAAATCACCACATCACCAATACCCAAACCCGCGAGTGCCGAGCGATATGCGCCAATATCGATTGCCTGCCGGCTTTCCGCGCGGATTGAGGAGCCGCCGCGAAAGTCGATTCCGAAATTGAGGCCAAAAACGAAAAATGCCGCAATCGACAGCAGAACTGCCGCGAGCGAAATTCCTCCACAAATGATCCAGTGGTCGAGGATTCGGAAATTGGGCGTTTCAGAAAAGAGGCGCAGGCGCATCATCGGCTCCTGATCCGTCAAATCGTCAAGCTGCGTGGGCGACGGCGTTCAAACCACCAGATGATTATCAGCCGCGTGACGAACAACGCCGTAAAGACCGAGGTCACGAGACCAAGCCCAAGAGTTATGGCAAAACCCCGTACCGGGCCCGAGCCCAAGGCGAACAAAATCACCGTGACAATAAACGTGGTGATGTTCGCATCCAAAATCGACGACATCGCTTTTTGATACCCAAGCTCAATGGCCCGGGCCGGTCCCCGCGCCGATTTGAGTTCTTCACGGATGCGCTCGAAGACAAGAACATTTGCATCGACCGCCATGCCAATGGTGAGCACAATTCCGGCAATGCCTGGAAGCGTCAGCGTTGCTCCAATCAACGACAAGAGCGCGAAAATCAGCGCGATGTTCAAGAGAAGGGCGACATTGGCGATGATCCCGAAAAACCCGTAGGCAGCGGTCATAAACGCAACCACGAGTGCAAGCGCGATCAAAGCCGCAAGTCGCCCCTTTTCGATACTGTCACGGCCAAGCTCAGGACCAATCGTGCGCTCTTCTAGAAATTTCATGCTGGCGGGCAAAGCCCCCGACCGCAAAAGGATCGCCAGGCGCGAGGCCTCATCAACGGTGAAACGGCCGGTGATGATGCCGGAGCCGCCGGGGATATGCGACTGGATCACCGGCGCCGAGATCACCACGCCGTCGAGCACAATGGCAAACAGCTCGCCAATATTATCTGCCGTATAAAGACCAAAAGCGCGCCCCCCTTGCGGATTGAACCGAAAGCTGACCGCTGGCCTTCCCGTCTGATCGCGGTCAAGCCGGGCGTCAACCAATTGCTCCCCGGTCACCACCGGCTCGGCCTCAAGCACATAATAAAGCCCGGGTGTCTCCATCGCCGGAGCAAGGATCTCGCGCGGGCCGACGGGTTCGTCCGGATTGGTCGTTGTGCGCACCACCGGATGGAACGTGAGCCGCGCCGTTGTGCCGATGAGAGCCTTAAGCTCGTCTGCCGAGCCGATCCCCGGCACCTCGATCAAGATCCGGTTTGCGCCCTGCCGCATGATTGTGGGCTCGCGCGTGCCTGCCGCGTCGACTCGCCTGCGAATGATCTCGAGCGATTGCCGCATCGTCCGCTCGTCGATCGCTTGGCGCTCTTCCTCAGACAAGGTGACAACAATTGTGTCGCCCTCGCGGCGAACAACTAAGTCGCTGCCCCCAAACCCAATCACCGTGGTGACGGGCCGCGCGAGCGCGCGCACGACCTCAAGGGCGTGATCAAGCGCCTGCACATTGCCAATGGCGATACGAAGCACCGCCGGATCATCGGAGGGAAGGCGCCGAACCGATCCAACCACCGCGCGTTCGGCGACAAGACGGTCGCGAATTTCCGGCCATAACGCATCGATGCGGCCAGCGTAGACTTCAGCGCGCTGAACTTCAGCCAAAAGATGCGCCCCGCCCCTAAGATCGAGCCCCAGATTCACAAGCCGTGAGGGCAACCAACTTGGCCAAAGGGCACGCGCGGCCTCAAGCTCGGGCCCGGTTTGACCACGCGCGAGCGCGAGAACGGCATCGTTGTGCCGTTCGACCCGGTCGTAAAGCAGATTGGGCAGCGCAAACAGCACGCCAAGCGCGCAGATCAAGACGATAAGGAGACGCTGCCAAAGAGGAATCTGAAGCATGACGCATGATCGCTTGTCAGTCTATCGGGCGGCCAAAGCGCGCCACGTGTTGCGGGTTTGCAAAACGAGCGCGCTTCTTGCCCAAACCCTCGTCCTGCCGCGGCTCACGATCATTTTTGTCCCGTTGCTGGCTCGGTCTTGGACAGAACGTTGGAGATTGTGCTCTTAATCACGCGGACGGTGACATTGGGAGCAATCTCAACCTCAACCTCACCATCATCGCGCAGCTTGGTGACCCGCCCCACAATCCCCCCGGCCGTAACCACCTGATCGCCGCGCTTGAGTGCTTCAATCATCGCGCGATGCTCTTTCATGCGCTTTTGCTGAGGTCGGATGATCAAAAGCCACATAATCAGAAAAATCAGGATAAAGGGGATCAAGGTGGCAATCAGGCTTGGGCCATCGCCACCGGCAGTTTGCGCATAAGCCGGGGTTATGAACATGCGTGTCCTCAAACAGTCGATCAGGCCAAGTCGCGCGCGGGGCGCTCTGTCAAGCCGAAGGCCCCCCGACGAACGCGTGTGCACCCTAAGCCCTTGCCCACCGAAGCGCAAGTGAAGCCCGCGCAGAAGTCAGACCCGAGCGTTCTTCTGCCGCAGGCGGATGCCGAGCCGCAACCCCATAAGCCCGCACCGGAAAAGTGCCCCAAGGGCACGAGAGCCTTCGCTGTAGCCGAAGTGTCGCCGGAGACCCGCCATGGAAAGGGTGCGTGCGACCCCCGCACCGCACAACGAGGCACACCGCGAAGGTGTGCCAAACGACGGTCAGCACCGCTTTCTCAAGTGCCGCTTGGCGCAAAAACGTCAACGAACTCAGCACTTTACTTGCGAAACTTGTCAAGCTGAACGACCTCGGCACTTTGCCGCGGGCCTTGCTCCTGTGCGCTGCTCGGCGAGGTTTCTGTGCCCTCGGCTTCGCTCGCCTCCATGTCACTTTGTGACGCGCTTTCCAAACCAAAGCGGTCGGTTTCAAACTTCAACCCAAACTCGACGGAGGGGTCAACAAAGGTGCTCACTGCATTGAACGGAATATAAAGCCGCTCTGGCTGGTTTCCGAAATTGAGCGTTACGGCAAAGCCCTGCTCATCAACCTCAAGATCTTCAAACCAATGCTGCAGGACTATGGTCATTTCCTGGGGATAGCGCGCGTTGAGCCACTTCGGCATTATGACATTTGGGTGGCGGGTATCGAAGGTGATGTAAAAATGATGCGCGCCGGGAAGGCCGTGCTTTTGGACCTCGGCCAAAACATCACGGATCAACCCGCGCAGCGCGCGGTGCATGTGAAAGCCATAATCAATGCCGCTGCGCATGGTTCTCCCTCGTTCATTGTTTCAGCATAGACCCTTTGCTGGCAAAGGGAAGAGCCAAAAGGGCCAGCCGCCCAGAGCAAAGCCTGGCGGCTTGTGAAAATCTGCGTCGCCCGACCGCGGCCGGCTTTTCAGACAAGAGCTTCAAGCCGGGCAAGCACATCGCGCAGCCTGCGCGCTTCGTCTTCCTTTTCCTCGCAAAGGCTCCGGGTTTCAGCAATCACATCCTCGTCAGCCCGCGCGAGAAAGCCCGGGTTTGCCAGGCGCGCCTTGAGGCCGGCAAGCTCTTTTTCGAGCCCAGCAAGCGCCTTTTGAACGCGCTGAACCTCGGCCTTGGCGTCGATTACACCCTCAAGCGGCAGCGCATAAGTTGCGCCTTCGACCGCCACCGTTATTGCCCCCTTCGGCAGGCTTGCGGCCAGCCGCCGGCCCTCGATTCGCGCAAGCCGTTCAAGGAGCTGCGCGTTGCGGGAATAGGCTGCAGCCGCCTCGGCCTTCTCGTCGAGCACGAGAATGGGCAGTTTTAACCCCACCGGCACCCTAAGCTCTGCCCGGGCCGAGCGGATCTCCTCAATCAATCCGATCACCCAACTCATTTCGCGATCGGCCGCCGCATCGGCCAATTCGGCGCCATAGGTAGGCCAATCGGCATGCACGCACAGTTTGCCCGTGGCCGCGCGCTGGCCGGTGATGGCCCAGAGCTCTTCGGTGATAAACGGCATGAAAGGGTGCAGAAGCGTCAGGCACTGCGCCACAACCCAGCGCAACACCGCGCGGGTCTCGCCCGCCTCGGGCCCAGCGAGCAACGGCTTGGCGAATTCCACATACCAATCACAGACCGAGCCCCAGACGAAGCGATAGAGCGCCTCGGCCGCATCGTTGAAGCGGAAGGCCTCAAGCGCCTCGTCAACCGCAAGCCGCACGCGCCCCGTCTCGCCGACAATCCAGCGATTCGCAGTGGCTTTTGCTGCAGGCGGCCGCGCGCGGGGGGTCGGCACGTCGCCGGCAAAAACCCCGTTCATCCAGGCAAAGCGCACCATATTCCAAAGCTTGGTGCCAAAGTTACGGTAGCCCGCGATACGCTGGCGATCAAGTTTGAGCACTCCGCCGAGCGAAGCCATGGCCGCGTTGGCAAAGCGCAAGGCATCAGCGCCGAATTCATCGATGATCTCAAGCGGGTCGATGACATTGCCAAGCGACTTCGACATCTTCCGCCCCTTGGCATCGCGTACGAGCCCGTGCAGGTAAACGGTGCGGAAGGGGATGCGCTCGGCAAGTGGGCGCTCTTCGGGCAGAACGGCAAGCTGCATCATGATCATCCGCGCAACCCAGAAGAACAGGATATCCTGCCCAGTGACGAGAACGCTTGTCGGGTAATAGCGGCGCAATTCAGGCGTCTCCTCAGGCCAGCCGAGCGTGCCGATTGGCCAGAGCCCTGAAGAAAACCAGGTGTCAAGCACATCAGGGTCGCGCGTGAGCCTTTGGCCCGGCGCCATCGTCTGCGCCTCAGCCTCGCTTGCCGCGCAATATTGATTGCCCGCTTCGTCATACCACACCGGAATCTGATGCCCCCACCAGAGCTGGCGGGAAATGCACCAGGGCTCGATCTTTTCAAGCCAGTGGTAATAGGTCTTCTCGCCGCTCTCGGGCAGGATGCGGATATGGCCCTCGCGCACCGCGGCCAAGGCCTCGCCCACCAGCTTCGCGGTGTCGACAAACCACTGATCAGTAAGGAAAGGCTCAATCGCCACTTTCGAGCGGTCGCCATGTGGAACCATATGGCGCTCGGGGTCCACCCCGTCGAGCCAGCCCGCTTCGCGGGCAAGGGTCACGATCGTATCGCGCACCGCGTAGCGGTCGCGCCCATGGAACAGCGCGATGCAGCGGGCAACCGCCTCCTCGGGGCAGCCTTCGGCAAAGTCGCGGTTATGAGCAAGGGAAATTGCCGCGCGGCGGTCCATAACATTGATCGCCCGAAGGCCGTGCCGCTCGGCCACCTTCCAGTCATTAAAATCATGCGCAGGCGTGATCTTCACCGCACCGGTGCCTTTTTCGGGGTCGGCATAGGGATCGGCGACAATTTTGAGCCGCCGCCCGACAAGCGGCAAGATCGCTGCCTTGCCGATCAGATGCTGATAGCGCAAATCCTCCGGGTTCACTGCAACCGCAACATCACCGAGCATCGTTTCCGGGCGGGTGGTTGCAACGACAAGGTAATTGCGCCTCTCAAAGGCGGTTGGTCGGCCATCGGTATCAAAAGCAACGGGGTGGTCATAGGTGAGGCCATCGGCGAGTGGGTAGCGCAGGCGCCAAAGCTGCCCGTCGACCGCAACCTGCTCAACCTCAAGATCCGAAATTGCGGTCTCGAAATGCGGGTCCCAATTCACAAGCCGCTTGCCGCGGTAGATCAGCCCCTTGCGGTAAAGCGCCACGAACACCCGGATTACGGCATCGTGGAAATTGCCCTCCTCGCCCGCGGGTGCACCGGGAGCGCCTGACATAGTGAACGCTTCGCGCGTCCAGTCGCACGAACAGCCAAGCCGCTTGAGCTGCCCCACGATATTGGCACGGCTCTTGCGCTTTTGCTCCCAGACCAAGCGGACGAATTCCGCGCGGGTGAAATCGGCGCGCTTTTTCCCCTGTGTGGCAAGCTCGCGCTCAACCACCATTTGCGTTGCAATCCCGGCATGATCGGTGCCAGGCTGCCAGAGCACATCATAGCCCTGCATCCGCCGCCAGCGGATCAGGATATCCTGCAGCGTGTTGTTAAAGGCATGCCCCATGTGCAGGCTGCCGGTCACATTGGGCGGCGGGATCATGATGCAGTAGGCAGGCTTGCCCGGTTTGGCGTTTGCCCCGGCGCGGAATGCCTCGCGGGCCTCCCATTCTGCGGCAATTCTTGGTTCGGCCGCACGGGCGTCAAAATTTTTGTCCATCTTGGGCCCTCACGCTGAGCCATGTGCTTTGGCATACGTCGCGGGTGAGCCTTCTAGCGAGAGGGTTTTCGCCCGAAAAGGGGCTTGGGCGGCTTTGGCAACCTTTCTACGCCTGTTCCTTTTGAGGCCAGGCCTCGGCCTTTCGGAATGCAAGGCCACGCTCGCCTCCCCAATGGGCCTCACTGGAACGCTCGACGCCATAGACTTTCTTCGTGACGCTCGCGCCCTGGTACTTCTCCGCGTTCTTCTTCCGTCTCCAAGTATCCCGGGGGTGAATTGGCCCGCAGGGCCAAGAGGGGGCAGCGCCCCCTCCAGA
>FWWL01010878.1_pt1 | contig 10256 bp, 5 predicted proteins | sample 2228331 | NCBI WGS metagenome assembly FWWL01 (sample SAMEA103939775, study PRJEB20133) | metagenome
TTTTCAAATAATGTTTAGGACAAACCTTAACATTCCTGGATATGGTGTTCAGAGTGCAGATGGTTCTGTTCGCGCAGATAATGTTAATAATCGAATTAGAATCATCTTAACAGAAGCAAATTTAGGTATTACAATCAGCTGGATTACTGTTATCAATAATACGGCATATTTAACTAACCCAAGACAAGAGGGTATTTTAAAAATGCCCGTAGAAAAACTCCAACTAGGAAGTTTTGTCAATAATAATATTCAAATGCCTTTTTCTTTGTTTCAGGATATTTTGTTTGGTAGATTGCCGAATGCTTTAATACAATCCGAACAATGGTTTTTCGAAGAAAATCAACTTAGAGCAAGTTATATGGGAGAAGATGGTTCTACCATCAAATTTTACTTTTTGCCAACCGATAGAAAACGCATTCAAAAAATTGAATACATAAACCCCAAAATCAACTACTTAGCAATTGCAAATTTCGAAGGAAAATTCTACGATACAAAATATCCCAAAAGTGTTAACATCAATACCTACCAAGGAAAGAAACCCTTAGAATCTATGGGAATCTTTTTCTATCGTTATATCGATAAAGCTTGGTGCAAAGATGAATATTTTCCCATAAAATAAAGCGGTAATCCCGCTTTATTTTTTTACTTTTGCAAGATATTCATCTACTACATCTGCGCACTTTCTACCTTCGGAAATTGCCCAAACAATCAAGGATTGTCCTCTTCGTACATCGCCACAAGCAAAGATACCATCAACAGATGTTTTAAAATGATTTCCACCGATTCCAAAAGATGCTTTGATATTGCCATATTCATCAAATTCTACACCAAATTCTTTTAATTGATCCAAAATAGGAGATTGTTTGGGACCACTAAATCCAATTGCAATAAAAACGAGGTCAGCAGGTAATTCGAATTCTGTGTTGGGAATATCAATGATTTCTCTACGAGATTTTTTTATTACTTCATTTCCATAGACTGCAACAACATGCCCATTTTTTCCTTTAAAACCTTTGGTTTGTGTAGCCCATTTTCGAATTACTCCTTCTTCTTGGGAAGTGGATGTTCTTAATATTCTTGGATAGAATGGCCAAGGATCACTTTCGCTTCTACTTAATGGAGGCATTGGGTTATAATCAAGTTGGGTTACTGATTTTGCTCCTTGTCTATTAGCAGTTCCAATACAATCTGATGCTGTGTCTCCACCACCTATTACAATAACATGTTTTCCTTTTGCATTGATTGGGTTTTTAACTTTATCACCAGCTACAATTCTATTAGCTTGAATTAAGTAATCCATCGCGTAATAGATTCCTTTTAAATCTGCACCAGGTACATTCAGCTTCCTTGGTTCTTCTGCGCCCATTGCTAGTATGATTGCATCGAATTCTTCTCTTAGTTGTTGGATGGTTATATCTACTCCAACGTTAGTGTTGGTTTTAAATTTAACACCTTCCATTTTTAATTGTTCTAATCTTCTATCGATTCGCCATTTTTCCATTTTAAAGTCTGGTATACCATATCGAAGAAGTCCTCCAATTCTGTCTTCTCTTTCGAATACTGTTACACTATGTCCTTTTCGCGCTAGTTGTTGTGCTGCTGCTAATCCAGCTGGGCCAGAACCTACAATAGCAACTTTTTTTCCTGTTAAGAATTCCGGAGGCAGAGGTTCTACCCAACCTTCTTCGAAGCCACGATCAATGATTGTTCTTTCTATGTTCTTTATAGCAACAGGGTAATCGATTAAACCAAGAGTACAAGCATATTCGCAAGGTGCTGGACATAGCATACCTGTGAATTCTGGAAAATTATTCGTTGCATGTAATCGATTTAGAGCATCTTTCCATAATCCATGATATATTAAATCATTCCATTCTGGGATTAAATTATCTACGGGACATCCAGTATCTCCTTGACAAAATGGTATTCCACAATCCATGCATCTTGCACCTTGTATTCGAGCTGTGGTATCATCGTAAGAATCTTCGAATTCTTTAAAATGTTTTATCCTTTTTTCTACAGGCTCTCTTGGTATATCGGAACGTTTATATTCTAAAAAACCTGTTATTTTACCCATGTAATGCCTCCTCGATTTCTTCTTGTTGGTTTAATCCAGATTGATTTTCTTCTTCTAGTTTTTGTAGAGCTAATTTATAATCACCTGGGATGACTTTTACAAAGTTTTTGATTTCGTTTTCCCAATTTTCTAAAATTTCTTTTGCGCGTTTAGAATTTGTATATCTATAATGATTTTCTATCATTTGTTTAACAAATTTAATCTCCGTTGGGTTAATCAAAATTTCCAAATCAACCATTCCTAGGTTGACTCGTTTTTCGAAACTATTTTGTGGATCCCATACATACGCAATTCCACCAGACATACCAGCTGCAAAATTGCGACCAGTTTCTCCTAAAACAATTACCCTTCCACCAGTCATATATTCACACCCATGATCGCCTACTCCTTCTATTACAGCATTGGCTCCAGAATTTCTAACTGCAAATCTTTCGCCTGCTACTCCACTTATGTACATTTCTCCAGAGGTTGCACCGTATAAACATGTATTACCAATAATAATGTTTTTCGTAGGATCAAGCTTGGATTCTTCTGGGAACTGAATAATAATTTTCCCACCACAAAGCCCTTTACCTACGTAATCATTTGCTTGGCCTTTTAAGTGTAGGGTAATTCCTTTTGATAAGAAGGCACCAAAACTTTGTCCTGCATATCCTCTAAGGTTGATTTTGATTGTATCGTCTGGTAAACCTTCATCTCCGTATCTTCGAGCAATTTCTCCCGATATGATGGTTCCAAAGGTTCTATTTTCGTTGTTGATTTCTAAACTGAGTTCTACGGGTTGTTTATTTTCTATAGCTGGTAAAACTTGATCAAAAATTTTGTAATCTAATTGCTTTTCGATTCCATGGTTCTGAGATTTTGTGCAGTATAAATCTGTGCCTGGAAATGGTTGTACTTTTTTTAAGATATTTCCCATATAGATACCGCGTGCTTTCCAATGATTTCGAGGTTTGTTAAACCTAATTTTGTGTACTTGGCCAATCATTTCGTTCATTGTGCGGAATCCTAATTTTGCCATATATTCGCGCACTTCTCTTGCTACAAAATACATATAGTTGATCAAGTATTCTGGTTTTCCAAAGAATTTTTTTCTTAGAACAGGATTTTGAGTAGCAACACCAACAGGACATGTATTAAGATGGCATTTTCTCATCATAATGCAACCTTGTGTTACCATTGCAGAGGTTGCAAAACCAAATTCTTCTGCTCCTAACAATGCAGCATATACCACATCTAGACCTGTCATCATTTTCCCATCGACTGCAATAACAACTCTATCACGAAGTCCTTGAATCAGCAATGTTTGTTGTGTTTCTGTTAAACCTATTTCCCATGGGGTACCTGCGTTATGTATAGAAGAAATAGGGCTTGCACCAGTACCACCATCATGTCCAGAAATCAAGATATGATCTGCATGTGCTTTTGCAACACCAGCAGCAACTGTTCCAACACCTACACATGATACAAGTTTGACACTGATTCGCGCTTTGGGATTTGCATTTTTTAGATCAAAGATTAATTGTGCTAAATCTTCGATAGAATAAATATCATGATGTGGTGGGGGGGAAATCAACGTTACACCAGGGGTAGAATGTCTTAAACGAGCAATGATTTTATCGACTTTAAAACCAGGTAGCTGACCACCTTCTCCTGGTTTTGCACCTTGGGAAATTTTGATTTGAATATCATCTGCATTCACTAAGTAGTTGGTTGTTACGCCAAACCTTCCCGATGCAACTTGTTTGATTGCGCTTCTTAAACTATCACCATTGGGTAATGGTTTATAACGAATGGGGTCTTCTCCTCCTTCTCCTGTATTCGACTTACCACCAATGCGGTTCATTGCAATGGCTAAGTTTGTATGGGTTTCCCACGAAATCGAACCAAAACTCATCGCACCTGTTTGGAATCTTTTTAGGATTTCTGTTTCTGGTTCTACTTCTTCTATGGGAATGGGATTTTCTGCAAAATCTAATTCGAATAGGCTTCGTAAAGTGATTTTATCGCGATGGCTTTCGTAAACATCTCGACTAAATTCTTTGTAGAGTTCATAATTGTTTGTTTGGGTAGAGTGCTGCAATTTAAATATTGTCATAGGTGTCCAGAGATGAGATTCAGAATATTTTCTCCAGTAATGAATTCCTCCTGGTTGTAGTTGTCCTGGAATTAGATTTTTATCGAATGCTTTTTTGTGTCGTCGAATTACTTCTTCTTCTAGCATTTCAAGACTCAATCCTTCTATATGGGTGGGAGTACCGGTAAAATAAAGGTTGACTAATTCAGAGTCTAATCCCACAGCTTCGAAGATTTGAGCACCACAATAGCTTTGTAACGTAGATATACCCATTTTACTAAAGATTTTTAACAATCCTTTATGAATTGCTTTAATAAAATTCTTTCTTGCTTCTCTATAATCGTGTATATCAGCTAACTTTCCTTCCTTTGTTAAATCGTAGAGTGTTTCGAAAGCCAAATAGGGGTTAATAGCATTTGCACCATATCCAATCAAAAGTGCGAAATGGTGAACTTCGCGAGGTTCACCAGATTCAATGATAATGCTTGTTTTTGTCCTAAGTCCAGCTCGAATCAAAAAATGGTGTACAGCAGAGGTTGCAAGTAAACTCGGAATAGGAGCCATGTTATTAGCAACACCTCTATCGGAAAGAATAATGATATTGTATCCTTTTCGTACAGCTTCTGCTGCTTCGTCGCAGACTTGATCTAAACGATTTCTCATTCCATGTTTTTGTTCGGGATCGAAAAGAATATTGATGGTAATTGTTTTAAAATTTCCTGTTCGAATATTTCTAATTTTTTCTAGCTGATTGTTGGTAAGTATAGGATTTTTTAATTCAATTCTATGAGCATATTCTGGTTTTTCGTCTAATAGATTTCCTTCTGGTCCTAAATAACCAACCAAGTCCATTACAAGTTCTTCTCGAATAGGATCGATAGGAGGATTTGTTACTTGTGCGAACAATTGTTTAAAATATCGAAACAATGGTTGAGGTTCCGAAGATAATATCGCTAAAGAAACATCATCTCCCATAGCACCTACGGGTTCTTCGCCTTTTTCTGCCATGGGCTTCATAATAGTAGTTACATCTTCTGTTGTATAACCAAAGATTCGTTGTCTTTCTACGATGGTTTCGTGATCTGGTTGATGGACAAATGCTGGGTCGGGTAAATCATCGAGACGAATCATAAATTTTTCGACCCATTCTTTGTATGGTGCCTGATGAACAATTTTTTGTTTAATCTCTTCATCATCTACAATTCTACCTTCGATCAAATCAATAAAAAACATCTTACCAGGTTGTAATCTTCCACTTTTTACGATTTTTTCTGGATCAACAGGAATAGTCCCTACCTCTGATGCCATTATTACTAAGTTGTCGTTTGTTATAAGATATCTTGCTGGTCTTAATCCATTTCTATCAAGGGTTGCACCAATGACATTTCCATCAGAAAATACAATTGCAGCTGGACCATCCCATGGTTCCATCAATGTTGCATGATACTCATAAAATGCTCTTTTGTAGTCGTCCATTTCGGGGTTTTTGGACCAGGCTTCTGGTATCATCATCATAATAGCGTGTGGTAGGCTTCTTCCGCCCATGTAGATAAGTTCAGCAACAGAATCAAAGGTAGCAGAATCACTTTGTCCTTCCATAATTATGGGAAGCATTCTTTTTAGATCTTTTCCATAATAAGGAGATTCCATTACCATTTGTCTTGCTGCCATCCAGTTGATGTTTCCTTTTAGGGTGTTGATTTCTCCGTTATGAGCAATCATTCTAAATGGCTGTGCTAAATCCCAAGTAGGAAATGTATTAGTAGAAAATCGCATGTGTATCATTGTATAGGCAGATTCCATATCGGGATCTGTAATATCGGGATAAAAATGGATCAATTGTTCTGCTTTTAACATTCCTTTGTAGTTGATGGTTTTACTAGAAAAAGAAGGAACGTAGTACTGACTTCTATCTAACTTTAATTCTGCGCGAATACGTCTATCAATAACCCTTCGAATTAAAAATAACTTTCTTTCGAAATCGTAGGAATTTTTTATCGATGCATCAGCTTCTATAAAGCCTTGCATAAAAAATGGCAATGTTTTTTTTGCTAATTCTCCACAATATTGTTCGTTTATGGGAACTTCTCTCCAACCTAAAAATCTTTGTCCTTCGTCTTCTACTACTTTTTCGATAATATTTTGAACTTTCTCTCGTAATGTTTTTTTTCGAGGCATGTAAAAAAAGCCCACAGCATAACGACCATAAGCAGGTAACTGAATACCAATAGGATCCAATACTTTTCTAAAAAATTTGTCAGGTATTTGAATTTGGATTCCTGCACCATCTCCGGTTTCTGGATCAGCACCAACTGCACCTCTATGTTCTATGCGCTTAATAATTTCTAAACCATAATCGATGATCTTTCGGGATTTTTTTCCAGTAAAATCAGCAACGAAACCTACACCACAAGAATCCTTGTGAAGTTCTGGATTGTATAAGCCAATTTGTTGGTTCATTCGCTCTAAGTCTTTTTTGGATATATGCATATTCGGTGCTCCTTTTCTAATTTTGATTCCTGACTCTAACGAAAGGACACAATTTAAATATTATAGAGAAAAACATTGTCAGGCTATGACCAAAAAAAATTTTTTATTTCTCTTGTAAATTAAGTAAAGTTTTTTTTATTCGTTGACTATATAAATTTAATAAAAAAGTTGCATTTTATCCAAGAGGATACATAATCTCTGAGGTGATTTTATCAATTTCTTTTAAGAGTTCTTTTTCTAACTTAACTTCCGATGCTTTTAGAATATCTGCAAGCTGATCAGAATGGGTTACTCCAAAAATTACTGACGCGATAAATTCTTTTTCTAAACACCACGCGATTGCAAGGGTCGTCAAAGAAAGATTGTATTGTTCTGCTAATGGTTTTAGTCGATTGACAGTTTCTAAACTCTTTTCGTTTAAGTATCGCTTAACTTGTTTTTTTTGTCTTTCTCCTAATTTTTTGTAATACATAAAACGGGCATTTTCGGGTGGGTTTTGTTGGTTATATTTACCTGTTAATACTCCGCCTGCTAAGGGAGAATAACAAATTAAACTTACTTGTTCTTTTAGTGCGATTTCTGATAATGCATCCTCGAACCTTCGGTTTAATATGCTATAATTGTTTTGAATCGTTTCGTATCTTATCAGGTTGTATTTTTCGCTTACTGCTATACTTTTCATCAATCCCCATGGTGTTTCGTTGGAACATCCCGCAATGCGGATTTTCCCTTGTTCTTTAAGTCTTGTTAATGCTTCGAGGATTTCTACATAATAAGATTCGTGATCTGCTTTGGGATCGGGCCAATGAATTTGGTATAAATCAATATAATCTGTGTTAAGACGTTTTAAACTTCCTTCGATTGCTTTAAAGATATGATGTTTATCGAGAACGCTCATCCCATTTCGAACAGGAGGAGTAAACCATCCATGAGGTGGACCACTTACTTTGGTTGCTAGAATTAATGCATCGCGTGGTTTATTTTTTATCCATCTTCCTAAGATTTCTTCTGTTTGGTGTACCCATTTTTCTTCGGGGGGAACAGGATAAATTTCTGCTGTATCGATAAAATTAATTCCAGAATCATATGCAATATCTAGAATTTTATGACTTTCTTTTTCGTCTGTAAAAGAACCAAAAGTCATTGTTCCAAGACATAAATGCGAAACAAAAATAGGACTTCTTCCTAATCGGTTGGGCTTCATAAAAGCGATAAAAATGCCTCTGATGTTTCTTGCAATGATTTTAAAGATTGTTTGATTAAAAGAATCTGATAATTTTTATTTAGCATATTTCCTTTTAATTTAAAATTTTCTTAAAAAAATGATTTTTATAATTGAATAAAAATTCAGTAAAAAATTGACAACAATGTTGTTTATATTTTTGTTGTTATGTTATTGGGAGGAGGTATGAGTCATTTTACCAAATATCAAAAGCATATATTAAAAGAATTAACCTTTCGATTAGAAATTTTTACTCATATTGTTCCGGTTCCTGCAATTGTGTATTATGCAGCACTTGCAATCTTAACATTTAGCAAAAAGTATGCAGATTTTGCCATCATTACTTTAATGATTTCTGCTATTATTGCTGCTATTCTAATGCTTTTATTAGGTGTTGTTCTAAGGATTAATAAAATAAAAAAAATCTTTTCTATTACAGATAAACAAACTTTAAAATTAGAATTATTGCGATTACCTAAATTCGAATCGTTCGTCATAGGTTTTAGATGGGGATTAGGGGTTATTAGTGCTTATGGAATGATTATTGCTTCGTTTTTGTACAAATATGGTATTAAAGACCTTCCTGTTGATTTTTTGTTGATGATCATTCCTTTTTTAGGAGTGCCCATATTTCTAGCCATTATTCCCTTAGAAATGAGTAGTCATTATTTAATTGCAGAAAACATTATAAGAAAATACATCAAAAAATCTTTGTTAAGAGATATTGAACTTCCCACAGAAAAGCTTAAAGTCAATTATTTTATCAAGATCTTTCTCTATATCGTTTCGTTAGTAGGTATGCCCATGATTATTTTAGTATCTTTGATGAGTTTAACCTATTATTTTGGTAGTCAATTAACCAATCCTTTAATTCATTTTATTTTTTTATCTTTGATTTGTCTTTATCCTATCTTCCAGACTGCGTATTATATTGCAAAAAACCTAAACGAAGGAATTGCTCAAATTAAAGAATCCTTAGAAGAAATGTCCCAAGGTAATTTTAATACTAAGTCTGGTATTTTGACCTTTGATGAATTGGGAATGTTATCTCAGTTTACGAATAAAATTATTGTTCAATTAAAAGATATGTACGAATCTATCAAAACTTTAAACGAAAATCTGGAACAAATCGTAGAAATACGAACGTTAGAATTAAAAAACACATTAGAAGAAGTTCAAAAATTAAAACAACAGCAAGATGGAGATTATTATTTAACTTCTTTGCTAATAGAACCATTTATACAAAATCGCGTAGAAGAGGAATTTTTAAATCAATCCTTTGTGTATGATTTTATTCTAAAACAAAAAAAAGAATTTGTATTTCGCGATAAGCATAAACAAATTGGTGGAGATTTTTGTACATTTCGAAAAATTATCTTAAAAAATAAGCCTTATCTATTTTTTGTTAATGCAGATGCAATGGGTAAATCTATACAAGGTGCAGGAGGAGTTCTTATCTTAACATCTATCTTACAATCTGCGTTAGAAAGAAATGCACTTTTCGACGAGGAACAAAATGTTTTGCCCGAGTTATGGTTAAGACAATTGTTTATAGAAATGCAAAAAACTTTCGAGGTATTCCAAGGAAGTATGATGCTATCATTAATTATGGGATTAATCGATGTTCAAACCAATTCGCTTTATTTTATCAATGCTGAACATCCCTATCCGGCATTAATTCGCAACGATAAATTAAGGATTATTAAAGAAAAACATTTTCTAAGAAAAATTGGTACAACCATTACAGAAGGTAATTTATTTATCAATACCATTTACTTAAAAAAGAATGATATGTTTATTTGTGGTTCTGACGGAAAAGACGATATTGTTTACGACGATAAAATCAACGATGACGAAACACTATTTTTTCGGATTTTAGAAAAAAATCAAAAAAATCCTTTTAGAACAGTCGAATATTTATTTAATCATGCAATTATAAAGGATGATCTTTCTATTTTATGGATAGAAGCGAAAAAAAACAATCACTTAGAAAATAACTATTATTTTTATAAAAACCTAAAAGAAAAAATTAAAACTGAATATAAACAAAAAAAATATGAATCCTTGTATAGCTTATTAAAAAATTATTTATCAGATATTCCCTTAGATAGTCAATATATGTTTTTATATGCGAATGTTTGTTATAACATTGGAAATTACCAAGAAGCGAAAGAGATTATCGAAGCATTAAGACTAAGAAATCCCATCAATGCTTAGTATTTATATTTGAGTTCTAAAATATATAATAAACTAAACCTAAAAGAAAAAGCTTTAAAATATTATCAGAAAGCTATGGAATATGTAAACGACGAAAATTTAAAAACGAAGTTAGCACAAATTCGCAAAGAAATTATATTCAAATAACTTTATAATATTATTATATAAATTAA
>FWWL01010881.1_pt1 | contig 10255 bp, 11 predicted proteins | sample 2228331 | NCBI WGS metagenome assembly FWWL01 (sample SAMEA103939775, study PRJEB20133) | metagenome
ACTGCAAAACTACAATGTCACTCGATGCGCGAACACGTATTAGTCTGTGTAGCTCTTGGCCCACTAGTTCGCACGAGCTAATTCCGGTCACACAAACATATCGCCAATTAGGATCAATGCTCACTCCAGGCGGAACTACACACTTTACGCTTACACCGCTACCGTCGTCAACAGTAAATGTGCTGCTGTCCATATAGGTATATGCGCCCCAAATTGTCACCAGCAAGCCTATGTTATTGAGACCCGTTGCACCGTCAATACCTCGCTGTCCCCTAGCCGGAGGTCCTGGTTGATAGTTGAAATCGCCACCGCCAAGGGATTTATTTGTAACTGCGACAGGCTTCAGAACCAATGGAATGCCTATTTCTTCTACATTAGGATTGATTATGGCCCGTTCACCCTCCACAGTAGTCAATTGTCCTCGAATATCTAACACGGACCCACGTGTAACGGTCGGAATCTGTTGCGTAAAATAGAGCTGAATGCCGCTGGTTCGCTCAAAATCCTGCACATAAATACGAGGATTGAGCTCACCTGAGCCGCTGCTTGCCGCCACCGCCGATATTTGTACAATCTCGCCGTCCGCAAGAAGCTTCGCTTCATGAATCGATGTTGGTGACCACGCATATCTTACGTTGAAGTTCATGTTATCAAAGTAAGCAATGTGAGCGTTGCCCAAAGAATCGAGCTTGAGCGAAGGTCGAAAGCCTGCCAAAAGAGCCGGATCGATCACTTCCGTGCTCCAACTGTTTCCTGATTTCCAGGCGCACTTCAAACATGCTGTCGCAGTATCGTAATAAGCGATCAATGGCACCGGACCTCGACGAACTGCAACCGAACAGTGGTAGACTCCCTCATTATAAATACTCGCAGCTGCTTCGTGCATCCAAGAAGTACCGCCTTGCCGACACGCAAGTTTTAAGGTCAACACGTTAGAACCGGATAAACCCATAAAGTAGGCAACGGCTGGAGCACCGCTGGGTTGTATCGTAACAGAGGTATATCCGACTGCAGGGCAAGTTTGATTGCCGTCGATAGTTTGTAAAGTCCAAGGACCTACACCAGTTTTCGAGGCATATCTTACTCCTCCGGTGTTCGAGTCAACAAAGGTAATATGAACAGTATCAGTGCCGTCAATCACCATAGACGGTGAGGTTACAAATCCAATTTCCGTAACACTCTGAACGCTCCAATTCCCTATCGAGACGCGTCGCGCAAAGCAGATGTTCGTACGCATGGGATCGAAGCCAACGCTTTTGCAATAAGCGATGCACGGCTGACCTACTGGATTGTATGCAAGACATACATGTTCCGGCAACCAGCCTAAATTATTATCAACGGTTTCTATAAGCCATACTCCACCGGACTTGTATGCGTACTTGAGATAATTGCCCGACTCACTGCTTTCAATGAAGGCAATAGCCGGCTGACCAGCCGGGTTTATTGCAATAGAAGAGTATCCACCGCTATAGCCGACAGCTGTGACATACTCTGAATCCCAGCCTCCCATAACTTTGACAGCGTGATAAAGTTTTGCATCCGCCGAATAGCTTACGTGCGGAATGCCGTCTGCATCGAGCACAAGCGAACTATCGCCGACGCCACCCCAGCCGCTGTAGACTTCAGATACATCCCACACGCCGGCTTCTACAGGCACTAGACTTACCAGAAAAGCAATTATAGCAGCGAAGCCGCGAAGCATCACAACCACCTCTGCAATGCGCAACGGAAGCGTTAGTTTTAGCATTGTACGAAAAGTGGGCCGGCGCTTTTGTCGGAATGTAGGCGCCAGCCCAAGAAAGGTAGTCTAACGTGTCACAACGGTAATATTACCCGACGTAAGCGGTCCACCCGCTGAGTACTCAGGCCATATGTAAGGAGAAGTATACGGACAGGTAGCTTTGATGTAGAAGAAGTCAGGCCTGTTGTCGACAGCCTTTACTACAACGTCTGCCGGACGTCCGTTCAATGTTCCCCGCCCAACAAGCAATGCTTCGTTCGATCCTGGGAATTCCAGTCTCTGCACAACAGGCACATAAATCGTCACCCTCGGGCGGCTAACAACGGCATTACTGTAAGGATAATACTCAACATAGTGAATCACTCCACGTACATTTCCGTCACTCGTGACTTCCGCCTTGAACGCAAATTTGCCTATGTTGGGTACAGTGCTGTCCGGTCTTGGCACCGCTATAGTTCCCTCGCCGTAGGTACAGCCGATCGTTGGTACACAATAGACTTCAATGTCGCCCTTGAAGACACCACCGCTGGCCTCATACAGTACAGGAAGCGGACTGTTAATAGGTATCGCTCTGATGAGATACCAGTCGCCGCTGAGATCGTCCAAAGCTTCTACGTAAAGTTTGGACAACATGCCGTTCCAGAAACCTTCGGCTTCGACCCTGCCCACATTGCCCGTCACGTCAACTGCGATCAACCTAGTCGAGTAGATAACCGCAATCGGACGATTACTGGGGCTAACGGAGTTTACTTCCGTGTAGCGAAAGCCGCCTGTTAGAACCTGTCCTGACCTAGCAACATTAATGGAAAGGGTCCCGATATTGGTATTACTCGTGTGTATGGACCCAACGCCTTTGATACCACACTGAGAAAACGCAAGTGCTCCTGAAACAAAGGCCAGCACAAAGGCAAACACCAAGACGACAGCAATTCGCCTAAACACGACTTTCACCTCCTTTTGTTATCAATACCTCCGTCTAAGGCTATTTTTTTAGGATTCTACCCCACAGCTTGGCTGTGGTCAACTAGTATTTTGTGGAAATGTATTTTATTAAAGCCGTACGTTTTGGAAAGAATGCTCCATTGCTTGGCATTCGACTTGTATGTTAGAATATTTTTTATGGACGTAAACGAATCTACACTTCGGAGTATAAAGGACAAAATAGCGGCAGTACTCGGCGATCTGGACGAAGCAATGTCCGATATCGAAAACAAGGAAAACTATAGGCGCTTAACAACCGCTGCACAGGAACTGCATAAATGCGCAGATAATATGCAAGATGTGTTGATGAGAATCAAACCTAGAGAATAAATCAAACACGTGAATACGGAGAACAAACGTGAAGATTTACATACTCACCGATTTGGAAGGCGTAGGTGGCGTAGTTAACCGCAGTCAAGTGTTCGCTGGCAACGCCGCTTATGAAAAAGCACGTGAGTGGCTTACACTAGAAGTTAATGCTGCCGTACAGGGTGCAATCGACGGTGGTGCTACGGATATTCTAGTGCTAGATGGCCACGGCGCGAACAATGCTGTGAACCTGATTTACGATAAGCTACACGAAGGCGCGCGTTACATTCAAGGCGTTCCGTGGATAGAATATCTTCAATCTTTTGACAGCTCTTTTGACGGTCTGTTCCAGATAGGAGCACACGCAATGTCAGGAACGCAAGAGGCTGTACTGGAACACACAATGTCGTCAGAGTCTTGGGTTGAAATGCTCATAAACGGACGTCCCTTTGGGGAAATGGGTCTGTGCGCAGCAATCGCTGGATACTTTGGTGTACCGTTCGTAATGGTCAGCGGCGATGACAAAGCCTGCAAAGAAGCCGAACAGTTGTCTCCTGGAATCGAATGCGCGGTTGTTAAACGCGGTATAAGCCGTCATTGCGCAGAACTTCTACCCATGCCCGTCGTTCATAATCTGATACGTGAGAAGGCTTGCGCAGCTATGGATAAGCTCAAAAAGATTCAACCTCTCAAACTCGAATCGCCCGTTGAGATACAAATCGAGTTCTTACGCACCGAAAGCGCAGACTGTGTGAGGGAGCGAGAAGGCGTAACCAGAATCGGTCCGCGGACGATTGTCTACACAGGCGAAAACGTCGTACAAGCATTCTGCCGCGTGCGCGGAGGCTAGCAGAGACTTTACATAGGAAAAGGCAAGCTGTTAATACAATCCGTCAATCGCTTAGCCAGAACAATCAACACGCCTAAGATTACACTCTTTACTAGCACAAAGTAGCATATTTCACGGTTCATGCTTCCTCTCACTTAAACAACAGATATACCTATGGTAAATGCCTCACCGGAATGCTATTGATGCAGTTTACGAACACACTCCCCATCCAAACAAGCAACGCAATCACAACCATTTTGATTACAACGATATACCCAAAGTAACGCTCCACGTCCTCCACCTCACTACAAGGCTTCTGCAAGTTGCGACTTACCTTCACAGTAAAAAAATATTGCAACCAGTATGCCACACAGGGCAATATTTGAAAGGTCCGCTTCAAAACTAGCGATAGTGCGGGGATAAAGTAGGCTATTGCGACAAAAAGAGGTCAATAGTCGTCATAATATCATCGATGTTTTCGGCGCCAACAACACCCAAAGATATAGCCTCTTGGACAAGCGCCGACGCTTGACCCTGAGTAAAATCGCGATCGCTGATGCTCTTGCCCAACCGAGCAGCATCCAGCGCAGCCTGAAAGTTCAGAAGATTTCCGTTACCGGCTGGCACATCGGCAAGCACAACTACGTCAGCCGCATCCAGCAACTGCCTATGCTTTAAGTAGGAATCCTGAGTGATTGGAGAAAATGGAGGTTGAAGCACGCACGGAATCTCAAGCACATCCGAAACTTCTTGGTCAGCGTCACCAACGTTGAGAACGCCGCACGTAACGCGATAACCTCGCCGCACCAATCGGGCAATTATCGGCGCTGCAGTTCCACCTCCACCAATTACGTGAACCCGGGGAAGTTTTTCAAAGGACTCACGTCCTCGGTCAGAGTTACTGGAAATCGCTATTGGCACGTGCTTTGGTCCTATTCCGGCGATTACATAAGGTCGACGAGTAGCCGGATGCCTTCTAACCCACACCTCGGCACCGTAGACTTGGCGAATATTGCTTGGGGTGATGACCGTGGTCGGAGATCCCTCGGCAAATACTCGTCCTCCTCCGATCATCACAATCCGGTCACAGTAGTGACTTGCCAAGTTGAGATCGTGAAGAACCGCTAACACTGTCAACCCATGTTCTTCGTTCAGGCTCTTTACAAGATCCATTATGTCAAACTGGAAGCTGATGTCTAGGTGCGAAGTCGGTTCATCAAGTAGAAGCAATCTCGGTTCTTGAGCGAGCGCTCGCGCCATCATTACACGCTGACGTTCTCCACCCGAAAGTGAGCCTATGGGTCTATAAGCTAGGTGATCAGTACCAGTGCGCGCTAAAGCTTTCATAGCGATTGCAATGTCGCGCGAGGACTCGACTGCGAAACGTCCCATCCGTGGCGACCTCCCCATTAAGGCTACTTCCAAAACTGTGAAATCGAATGCCACCCAAACATCCTGTGGCACTACGCCAACGCAACGAGCGAAATCCCGGGCTGGAATAGAGTAAATATCCTTGCCGTCTATCTCTACTGTTCCCGAAGAAGGCCGCAATACCCTGGACATTGAACGAAGAAGCGTCGTCTTGCCGCTTCCATTTGGCCCGACCACACCGACAAATGCCGAGTCCTCCAGACGAATAGAAATACCCTTCAGAATCTCAGCGTCATCGTAGCCGACGTGCAGATCATAAACGGTTACATTTGCGCCCATTTGCATTTGCCCGAAATTGCATTATACGCTTATAAACGCCAATCCTGCGAACGCAGATTTACAATAACAATTACAGCTCTATGTTGCCGTTCGAACTTCCTTTATTTATATAATGTAATGTTGTTGATTTATATAATGTAATGTTGTTGGTCAACAAAAGATAGACAGGGAAGGTTAACAGTGAGAATCGAGACACTTGCGTTGGATAATCTGAGGGAAGGAATCAGAAGGAAAGCCGCACGGAGAGAAAATGTACAGACAGCTTGAGGCGTGGCTGCGTGGAGACATGCTGAGAGGTCGCATAGCTCGACTTGAAAGCGGAGAAGTGGCCGGTTTCGTAATTTATTATCCCATTGAAAACGCTCCCTTGGATATATCGGGCGAAGGCCTTTATGTAGTTCAATGTGTGCACGTTAAAGCACCTTACCGAAACAGCGGGATCGGCAAAGCGCTTATTGAGAGCGCTCTATCGGATGCTCAAGAAAATGGCGCAACTGGTATTGCGGTAGAAGGATTTCGTCCATATAGCAACGGACGTTTCCCCTACTTACCGGGATCGTTCTTTCAACACTTAGGTCTTACGCCAGGAGAATCACGAGGCTCAGCAACGATATACTATATGAGCTTCGATAAGAACACCTCCCCTTCAACCTATCTCCAGCTGCACCTGCCTGTTGTGACCGAAAAATACCGAGTCCGAATCGATTTGTTCGATTGTCAAAGGTGTTATCTTAACATAAATGGGCGCTCGGTTGTCGAAGCCGTAGCTGAAAAGATTGGTGCAGAGCGAGTGAAACTGATTGTGCATGATCAAAATAATCGCCAGGCAATATTGGACAAAGGAATGTCGAGCGGGATGATCATCGACGGGACATTGACTTATTTCCAAGGACCGATTACTGAGGACGACGTTATGAATGCAATCGAAATTGCCGAGTCGGCCAAACGTTCTTCCACAAATAATAAAGCCGAATAACCTTGACTCGTTTGAATACTGAGCTATACGGGTATTTATAAAAAGTTAAATACATCACATCCTATTGTAAAACGGGACCGACGTGCTCGCCCGATACGTCGATCCCGTTTCTTGTTTGCTATTCTATGTGTGTCACAACTTCTATTGAATTGAGGGCCATATGGTAAAGGAAAAGCAAATGAAGCAGATCCCCGTCATGTGGCATTAACCCTGCTACTTTGGCTTCTTCTACACCAATATGATAAGTTTGAACGCAGTTCTCTGGAACGATTACCTTCAATCTTCTCCCATAGACATTCGACCACATCTTGCAGAACATTGAAGATTGGTAAACGCACAGGTCGGTACAATCGCCCACGATTACGATTTTGCGTACTTGAGGATGCGCTTCAATCCAATCGGCCAAGCCAGTCCCTATAGCCGGACTAAGGGATTTTTTGTAGAAGTATATAAACCGAGATGAAAACGAGAGCGCAAGAAGCTCATCCGTAGTTTCTGCCTCTCTGGATCCCTCTGTTGCGTGACGACCGTAGGACTCGAATTCCAGGGAATTTTCAGGATGCCGATCTTGAACCAATATAAAGTCTCTCACCCCTACATCATAAGCCTTCTTAAAGAGGTTAACTACGTTTTGCACGATGGCTGTTATGCGATTGCTTGCAAGCGGACCCTCAGTAGTGAATCCCTTGATGAGGTCAATGCTTAAAAAAGCAACACTCTCAGCACTTTCATTATTTTCAACTAGTTCTCCAAGACTCAAAGGCTTGAGCGAATGCCACCACTGAATCAGGTAGTCGAAAAAGTCTTTGTGCTTCACCAAAAACTCGTCTATATTTGTCGAGTAGATAGGCATAAGCATCCCTCCTCTGGAGTTTATGCTACCCCTACAAATTCAGAAATCAACCAATCGTTCCCTATGATCAGCAAGATACTTTGCAACGAGATCATGCGCCTGTGCACGGAAGTGACCCCACCCTGCCCATTTGCCAGACAAGTTTCTTAGCCTCTGAGCAATGGCTTGAAGTTCTCCAACATCAACTTCCTCGTAAGCGGTAATCTGCTCGCTGGTATCCAGTGGATGCGGCGGATCAGTGGTTAGCGGAGCAAGTAATATGTGACTTATGACCTCTGCGTGTTCGCTGCCAGAAACAAAATGAAATACAATCTCGGCAAGCTTGGCAATAGGAGTAACATCTAGGCTAGTTTCCTCTCTCACCTCGCGGACAAACGCTTCTTCTGGAGTCTCTTCCGGACGAATCTTGCCGCTTGGCAATCGAAAAACGCCTTCGGGATAGAAAGATTTGCTCATAGTTAGAACTTTACCGCTCGGACGCGGCAGAACTAATACTACCTCGCCAGGAATAGCAACAATTTCGTGAAGAAACTCCGGCTCGACCTGAATGGTCACGCACTCGTATTTCATTGCATGCCTCGCTCTTCTATACAGCGTCTGTAAATCTCGGCCAGCAATAAAGAATAACGAATATGTCCATCATCCTCAATGCCTAGCTTAGCAATAAGCGGGGCAGCAATACGCTCGGCAAGATGTTCGCGAACGTTGTTTTCGAGCTCAGTCTGGCGATCGAGAAAACGGCTAATAGCTGCAAATTCCTCTGGACTTACCAATTCAATGTTTCGAATGCATTTGGATTCTGGTGTCAGTTTAACAACCTGGATTTGTTCGGTGTTAAGACTTCTTTTCCACTCTGTACGTTCTTTCACAACTAGTGTACCAGCCGCATAGTCACCTAATCGTTTATTACAACTGCTGAATAGAACTATTATTCCTCCAAGCATATATAAGATCGGTAGAAAGTCCACGATCCGGATTATATTTCTGATCGCTGTACAATATAGATTAATTGGCATGCCTTCCTCACGAACCACACGCATTCGGCTAAGTCGCTTGCCCGGGGTCTGACCATTCCAAACAGTCTCGAAGTAAAGATAATAGCCGTAGTTGATAACGAAAGCAGCGATACTTATTATAGCGACTCCCCACGCAACACCAGGGATTTCGACGTATTTTCTAGTCAGATAGCGCATTAAAAACAGTCCGCCCAATAACCCCAACTGCAATAAATGATCTACAAGAGCTGCACCGCAGCGTGAAGCTATACCGGCAAGCTCGTAGTCGATACAAACGTTTTCTGGTGTTATGATTGTGATTTTTCTCGGCATGTGCATATGGTATTGCGTGTATAAGGATTACATTGCCGACAACTCACAATAAGATTCATGGATGGTAAGCCAAAACTCCTTCCATTCTGCATATCTGCTATAATCATTTCCGTGGATGAGAGATCTTTTGTAAAAACAAAACAAGACTCGTGGAACCAGCTGTCTGAGATGCTGGAACAATTACGAAAACATGGCGCTGGGTCGCTTTCGATGGCACAGCTAGAATCGCTCGGCGTCCTTTACAGGAAGGTCATTTCCGATCTAGCATTTGCTAGATCGCAAGGAGCTAGCGAAAGACTCATATTGTTCCTCAACGATCTGGCAGGTCGAGCGCATGGTGCTTTGTATGCCTCCGAAAACACAAAGTTCAACGGCATGGCTGCATTTTTGTTAAATGGCTTTCCTGTTCTGTTCCGATCCACATTTAAGTATACACTCGCTGCTGCGCTGCTCTTCTTTGCTGGTTGGACTGTTGCTGCCTACATTCTCTACACTATCCCGGATGCCTGGAACGCTCTTGTCCCAGAATCTGTTAGAAACATCATGCAGCATTCGCCTTCGACAGGTCCCCAGACCAATCGGAGCATTTTTATTGGGCTAGATCCGGCGGAATTGTCTGGGTTTATTATGACCAACAACATCAAAGAAGGCATGAAAGCGTTCGCAGGCGGTATAACGTTCGGTATCTATTCAGTTTGGATATTGCTGAAGAACGGCGTCGTGATCGGTGCAATAATCACAATCGCTACTCGCCTCAGTGGGGGAAGCTTGCTCTTGCCGCTGCTAATACCACACGGAATTATAGAGCTTACAGCGGTGTTTGTGTGCGGTGGAGCCGGATTGATGATCGGCTCAGCTATGATTGCTCCAGGCAACATCCGACGTACCGATTCGATACGTATTGTATCGTTAAAAGCCTTGAAGCTCTTTATCGGAACCTTGCCACTGTTTGTAATTGCCGCTTTGATCGAAGGATTCATCACCCCTGCCGCAATATCTAACACTGCCAAGCTCACATTTGGAGCTCTAACAGTAATTGGCTTAGTAATCTATCTCGGATTTGCCGGGAAGAACACTCAACAAAGCACCAATCAAGCCTCAGTGAACATTTAATAACACAATACACGTACTGTCCCAGTTGCCCAAGCACGAAGTGTAAGCGTAAAAGAATGTGTCTTATTAGGGATTATTCTTTGATCCTCCTCTACCAGGTTAGTTTCCATTGCCTGGCATATTCTTATGAATGGCATTGTCACTGTTACTTCGGTATTTTGCCCTTCGGTTTCGAACAAGCGAACGATGAACCCTCTACCGTCCTCGGCGCGCTTCAACGTGATTAGCAAGACATTAGGCTTGTCGATCTGATAGAACCCACAAGTGCTAGGTAGATTACCTTCATTACTACCTTCAACACCTGCATGAAGCAGAGGCAAGCTAACGCTGTAACCAAAATCTCGCGCACGACCTTTTTTCCAATCGCCCTTGTGATTAGTTATTGAGTAGCGGAATAATAGATCGCCGTTCTGTG
>FWWL01010882.1_pt1 | contig 10254 bp, 10 predicted proteins | sample 2228331 | NCBI WGS metagenome assembly FWWL01 (sample SAMEA103939775, study PRJEB20133) | metagenome
CGACCACCGTATTGCCGCGGCTGTCCCGGTGCGGGTGGGCGTTCTCCTCCGTCGGCCGGCCGTGCGTGGCCCACCGCGTATGGCCGATGCCGTACCAGCCGTCCGCTGGGGTCAACCGCAGGCTCTCCTCCAGATTGTGCAGCTTGCCGGAAGCCCGGCGGATCTCCAGACGCCCTTCATGATCGATGACGGCCAGGCCCGCCGAGTCATAACCGCGGTATTCGAGCCGCCGCAGACCGTCCAACAGGATGGGGAGCGGCTTCCGCGGGCCGATGTAGCCGATGATTCCACACATCTCCTGCTTCCTCCTCCGGCTCCGTCCTGCGCTGCGGAAAGCCTCCCGCGCGCACAAGGATCAAGCTTCGGGCAGTTCGATGCGGAACTCCTCGATAACGGGGTTCGAAAGCACGTCCTCGGCGATGCGCTCCAGTGTTTGCTTCGCCTGCTCCCGGCTGATGCCCTCCAACTCGATCTCGAAGAATTTGCCCTGACGCACCGAAACAATCTCCGGGTGGCCCATGCCCTGCAAAGCGCGGGCGATCGTGGCCCCCTGGGGATCCAGCACCGTCTTCTTCAGCGTGACGTAGACGAGAGCCTTCATGACTTAAGGCCAGTGTAGCGGATCGCCGGGCTGGGCGGCCTCCCGGACAGGTTCCAGAACCCAGCCTTCCACGCGTGCAATCTCCGGCACGGAAGGCAACCGGATGCCCACCAGAGCCTCGCCCAGTTGCTGCACCTGCCAGCGGTCCGGGATCGTCTCGCCTGCCGGGGGGCGGCCCAACAGCGTGGGCCACACTTCGGCGAAGACCACGCGGGCGCCGCGAGTCTGCTCGAAGGGCCAGACGCGCGCCTCCAGGGCTTTGCGAAGCCGCTCGAGTGTGCCGATTCCAACCAGGGATTGCGCCCCGACGGCGCCCGCGCCCCGCAGCTGGAAGACGGACTTCGGGTGAAGCCCCCGCTCTTTCAGGCGCAACTCGCTCGTGCGAAACCCGGTCCAGAGCCAGGGCTGCGGTTTGCGGGGTGCATCGCGAAAGCCCCAAAATGGACCGGAATCGCCGCCTCCAAGCCGGCGGTTCAGCTCGCGTGCGAAGCTCTCGACCTCCGACGCCGCGCACTCCCTCAGAAAGCGCCACAGCGCTCTCCAGCCGCCGACGCGGTGCATCGCCCACGCGGGCAAGGCGAAGCAGAAGTCGAAACCGGCGAGCACCGGGCCGCGAGCTTGTTCGAGAGCCTCGAGGATCTGCGCTTCCGCCTCCCCGTGCGTCCGGCAGTAGCGGGGTTCGCCGATCCACGTGGCGTACCACCACAGGGCGTCCCGCGAGGGGCGTGCGGGCGCGGGCGCCGCGCGGGCGCTCCAGTCCGCTACCAGAACCTCGGGGAACACGGCTGGAGTATAGCAACCGGGGAACGCAGGACATGGGCCGCGGCGAAGGCGCCGATCCATGCAGTCGCGACGCTTGCCTTGCCGATAGCGATGAGTCCGGAAGCGCATTGCCCGCAGCGGCTGCCTCTCTCACGGAAGGCGCATTGTTCTTTCACGCCGCACCGCAGAAGAGCAAAGGGCTTGTCTCCCGGGCCTGAATCCCCTATCCTGTGAGTCAAGCTTGAGGAGGAGCGCGGCGATGGGCATGCCGCAGGAGGAGAAACAGCCCCGGGCGGAGTTTCCCCGCGAAGAAGGCACTCTACGGAACAGTCCTTGCGTGGATGGTCTGCACCCGCTTACGGGAATTGTGTCTCTGGTGCCGTACTTTCCGGTGGACTTCAACATTCCGCAGTCCGACACGCTGGCGGTGGCGGGAATCGTCTTCCTTGTCATCGCATGGATGGCCTGCCGCAGGCGTTGAAGCGGCGGCTCGTGGCGCCGCGTCTCCGCCGCCTGCCGGAGCGTGTAGAATCGAGGCGAACCGAGGAATGCTGTCATGAAGCGTGCATTGTTCATCCTCCTGGCCGCCGCAACCCTCTGGATCGTTCCGGGTTGCTTCGCACAGGGCAAGATTCCCGTAATGATCCTGACCGGAGAACAGGGTGGTCCATACCATGCGTGGGAAGAGACCACCCCGTATCTGAAGCGGATGCTGGAAGAGACCGGGCTGTTTGATGTCACCGTGGTCATTGCTCCGCCGAAAGACGGGGATTTTTCGAAGTTCCGCCCGGAGTGGGGCAAGTACAAGGCCGTGGTCGGCAACTACGACGCGCCCGACGAGCGCTGGCCGGATGAGCTGAAGGCTTCCTTCGAGGCGTACGTTCGCAACGGCGGCGGTTTTGTGTCGGTGCACGCGGCCGACAACGCGTTCCCCAGCTGGCGCGAGTACAACCTGATGATCGGCATCGGCGGCTGGCGCGGGCGCACGGAGAAGCACGGGCCGTATTGGTATGTGAAGGACGGCAAGGTGGTGAGCGACACAACGCCGGGTCCCGCGGGCAGCCATGGGGCGCGGCTGCCGTTCAAGATCCGGAACTTCGTGAAGGACCACCCGGTGACGAAGGGGCTTCCCGAAGAGTGGATGCACGCCGCCGATGAGCTTTACGCGCACTTGCGCGGGCCGGGAGAGAATATGACCCTGCTGTCGGTCGCCTGGTCGGATCCGGCCAACCGCGGCACGAACCGGGAGGAGCCGATCCTGATGGCCCTGCAGTACGGCAAGGGACGCGTGTTCCACACGGTTCTGGGCCACGACATTGCCGCCATGAACTGCGTGGGGTTCATCACGACGTTCCAGCGCGGCACGGAGTGGGCGGCGACGGGCAAGGTGACGCAGAAAGTTCCGCCGGATTTCCCCACGGCAACGGAAGTCCGCACGAGGCCCGAATACAACCCGCCGCCGGGATGGACGTCGCCGGGCGGCCGGCCTCCGGCGAAGAAGCAGTAGCGCGGCGGGGCGCTCGTTCTTTCCGCCGGCGTTACTCGATCCCCATCTGCGAGAGCCGGTAGCGCAGAGCGTTGCGGCTGAGCCCCAGAAGTCGGGCCGCCTGGCTCTTGTTGCCCCCGGCACGGCGCAGCGCTTCGCGGATCAGCTGCTGCTCGTATTGGTCGAGCGTCAGCCCCTCCGGCAGGAAGCCGTTTGCGGCGGCAACCGCTGCGCCGTTGTTGCCGCGGCGCGGGGCGTGGTCCAGCCGGATGTGCTCGGGCAGCAGCACCGTGCCATCCGCGTAGAGCAGGCTGCGCTCGATCACGTTTTCCAGTTCCCGCACGTTGCCGGGCCAGTCGTATTCGACCAGCTTGCGCATGGCCTCCGGGCTGATCTCTCGCACCTGCGACCCGGACTCTGCGGCGAAGCGCCGGAGGAACCGTTCAGCAAGCAGGGGGATGTCTTCGCGCCGTTCCCGCAGCGGCGGGATGGTGATCGGGAAGACGTTCAGGCGGTAGTAGAGATCCTCGCGGAAATTGCCTTCCTCAAGGGCGCGGCGCAGATCGACGTTGGTGGCGGCGATCACGCGGACGTCGATCTGCCGCGTGCGGTTGCTGCCGAGCCGTTCGAACTCGCGGTCCTGCAGCACGCGCAGCAGCTTCACCTGCACCGACGGCGGCACGTCGCCGATCTCGTCCAGAAACACGGTTCCTTTGTCCGCCTGCTCGAACTTGCCCGGGCGCGAGACGGTGGCGCCGGTGAAGGCGCCCTTCTCGTAGCCGAACAGCTCGCTCTCCATCAGGTTTTCCGGAATCGTCGTGCAGTTGATCTTCACGAACGGATGGGCGGCGCGCGGCGAATGGTGATGGATGGCGCGGGCGATGAGATCCTTGCCGACGCCGCTTTCCCCGCACAACAACACGGTGGTGCGAGTGGGGGCGACGCGCATGACGGCGGCGAGGATCTCCTGCATCTTCGGTCCGGTTCCGATGATGTTCTCGATCCGGTAGCGCTGGCCCAGTTCCTCGCGCAGCCGCGTGTTTTCCTCGCGCAGCTGCTGCACCTCGAGCGCCTTGCGGACGACAGTGTTGAGGTGATCGAGCGAGAACGGCTTGGGCAGGAAGTCGGCGGCCCCCTTTTTCATCGCCTCCACGGCGGTCTCCACCGAGGAGAAGGCAGTCATCACGATCACCGGAAGGCGCGCGTTCAGCCGCTGGAGCGCTTCAAGCAGCTCCAGGCCGTTCATGCCCGGAAGCCGGAGATCGGTGAGGACCAGCTGCGCCTGCGGCGCCAGCCGGAGCGCCTCTTCGGCAGTAGCGGCGGCGAGAGGCTCAAAGCCCTGAGATTCCAGATGGAGCGAGAGGACGCGGCGGAGCTTTTCTTCATCCTCGACAATCAGCACGCGGGGCCGCATTCCCGCATTCATCATAGTTCCTTCGCCGCGCGCCATGCGGTGGCCCTTCCTGAGCGTGGGACGCAGGCGCGCGGCGGGGCGGTTTCAGCCCCGCGGAGAGGCTCAGGCGCCCGCCGTCTCGGGCAGCCAGCAGTAACCGATGCGAACGATGGTCTTCAGCGATTCGGCTCTGGGGCCGAGTTTGCGCCGCAGCCGCTGCACATGCACGTCCACGGTGCGCGTGCGGGCGTCTTCGGCATAGTTCCAGACCGACTTCAGCAGCGTCTTGCGGCTGATGCACCGGCCCGGGTTCTGCATCAGCATTTCGAGCAGCGCCCGCTCCTTGCGGGTAAGGCGGATGCCGTCGAGAAACCGCCCCGGAATTCCGCTGGCGGGCACGCTTTCCACAGAGGCCGGTGGCATGGCGCGGGCAGGACTCATACAGACTGTCTTCCTCCGCTCAGGTTCCGGTTGCCGTGCCGGGCCCCGCTGTGTCCCTCGGGCCGGGCACGCTTCATTCAGCATGGACGATCCAGAGCCGGTTTTGTTCGCGAATTTGCCGTGCCCGGGGGCAGGAAAGGCCGTTCGACCCCGAAGTTTTACAAAGATGAAGCCCCGGGGCGTGTCACTTCGCGGCGGCGGGAAGCGACACGAGAAACGTCGCGCCCTGCCCCGGTTCGGAATCGACCGTGATGGCGCCGCCGTGATCGCCGACGATCTTGGCCGAGACTGCCAGACCAAGCCCGACGCCTCCGGGCTTGGTGGTGAAGAAAGGATTGAAGATCTGCTCCCGGTGCTCGGGCGGCACGCCGGGGCCGCGGTCAATAAAAGCGATCTCCACGCCCGAAGGCGCGCGGCGCGTCTTGATAGTGACCAGCGCTTCCGGGGGCGAGGCCTCCAGCGCGTTTCGAAGCAGGTTGAAGAAGACGCGCTCGAGCAACTCCGCATCCGTTTCCACCAGAGGCAGCGCAGGGTCGAAGTTGCGGTGGATGCGCGCGGCGGCGCCAGGGTTCTCGCGTTCCAGGTGCTCGATGGCGGTTTCCAGAATCAGGTGCAGGTCCGCAGGTGCCTTTTTGAGTTGGGAGGGGCGCGCGAATTCCAGGAACCGCGTGATGAGGGAGTTGGTGCGGTCGACCTCGGAGGAGATGTATTCGGCCAGTTCGCGCAAGACGGCGTTGTCCGCGCCGGCGCGCTCGAGCAGCATCTCGGCGCTCGCTTTCATCGTGCCCAGCGGGTTGCGGAGTTCGTGGGCGAGCCCGGCGGTGAGTTGGCCCAGCGCCGCAAGGCGCTCGCTGCGGCGCGCGCTCGCTTCCGCCTCCAGCAAGCGGCGGTTGGCCTCCGCGAGTTCGGCGGCGGCGGCTTCCGCGCGGCGGGCGGCGCGGCGGTTTTCCGCCGCCAGAGAGTGGGTCAGATACGCGACCACCGGCAGGAAAAGCACGCGCAGCGTCAGGTCACGCAAATACAGCCCTTCGAGAATGTAGCCGAGATTATAGGCGACGGGAATGAAGGCGAGGTAGGCGAGGCACGCCAAGGCGGTGAACATGGCTGTGCCCGCCGGGCCGAGCGTGGTGGCCGCGGAAAGGACCGGCAGCAGGAGGATCAGGTAATAGCTGGAGGCAATGCCGCCGGTGACTCCGATCAGGAGAAAGCCGAGCAGCAGCTTCAGGGAGATGAGGACGACGTTGCCCCTCGGCGACTGAAAGGCGCGGATGCGCGGGGCGGCCACCTGCAGAATGGCCAGTGCGGAGAGGACTTCGATTTCCGCGGCGCCCCGGGTGGGGCTCACCCACGCGAGCGCGGAGAACAGCAGCAGCCAGACCACGTCCTGCATGCCGGGCAGGATCCGTTTCCAGGGCGCGCTGCGGTGGCCGTGCAAGCCGCCATCTTAGCGCAGGCGGAAGACGGCGCTGCTCGGGCCGAGCGGGAATGTGTCAGAATATGAGAGGTCTCGCGAGTTTGTCCATGAATCCTGCAGATTCCCCCAACCCGACCGAGGTTTCTCCTGTCGCCGAAGCGCCCGCTCCCCCCGAAGATGCATTTGGCGAAATGCTGGCAGCGTTCGAGGCGGCGCAAAGCAACGGCGACGAGGGCGCAGCGCTCGAAGGAACAGTTGTCTCCATCCTCGACGATGCCATCGTCGTCAACGTGGGCAGGAAAATGGAGGGGTTGCTGCGGCGTGACACGCCGGGGCTTCCTGCGGATCTCGCCCCGGGCGCCACGCTGATGGTCAACATCAGCGGACGCACGGAAGACGGTTACTACCTGCTGTCGACGATCCGCGTGGAGCAGCCGAAGGACTTCTCCGGTCTGCAGGCGGCGTTCGAGGGCAAGCACGTGATTCTGGGCGTGGTGACCGAGCCCGTGAAGGGCGGGCTGCGCGTCCAGGTGGCAGACGGGGTTTACGCCTTCCTCCCTGCCTCGCGCAGCGGCATCCGCGAGTTGGCGGAGCTGCCTTCTCTGGTGGGGCAGCAGATCGAGTGCCGGATCACGAAGCTGGACCTGGAGAATCCGGAGCGTCCCGATATCGTCGTGGACCGGCGCAGCGTGCTGGAGGAGCAGGCGGCGGCTGCCAAGCGGGAGGCGTTCGAACGGCTGCAGGAAGGCATGGTGGTGCAGGGGCGGGTGAGAACGGTGACCGACTTCGGCGCGTTCGTCGAGATCGGGCCGGGCATCGACGGCTTGTTGCACGTCACCGACATGAGCTGGCACCGCGTGGACAAGCCCTCCAGCGTGGTCAGCCCCGGGCAGACGGTTGAGGTGAAGATCCTCAAGATCAACCGCAACAACCGGAAGATCTCGCTCGGCATGAAGCAGCTGAAGCCGGATCCCTGGACGGAGGCGGCTTCTACCCTCAAGCCGGGCGACCGGGTGCGGGGCAAGGTGGTCCGGCTGGCGGAGTTCGGCGCCTTCGTCGAGATTGCGCCGGGAGTGGACGGGCTGATCCACCTCTCGGAGATGTCCTGGTCGAAGCGCGTGCGCAAGCCCGAGGATGTGGTGCAAGTGGGTGACGTGGTGGAGACGGTGGTTCTGGACGTCAAGCCTGCGGAACGCCGCATCGCCCTCGGTCTGAAGCAGGCGTTGGGGAACCCCTGGGACACGGCGGCCACCCGCTTCGCTCCGGGCACAGTGGTGGAAGGGCCGGTGACCAGCCTGGCGCAGTTTGGCGCCTTCGTGGATCTGGGCGACGGCATCGAAGGCATGATCCACGTGGGCGACATCACCCGCGAGAAGCGCGTGCAGCACCCGAAGGAAGTGCTGTCGCCCGGACAGGTGGTGAAGGCGCAGGTCATCGAGGTCGACGTCGAGAAGAAGCGGATCCGGCTGAGCATGAAGGCGCTGGAGCCCACCTCGGCAGACATCTTCATCGGCGAACATCAGGTAGGCGACCTGGTGAGCGGGCGCGTGGTGGAAACGCACGCGTCTCACGCCAAGATCGAGATCAGCGAGGGCGTGCATGCCCGCTGCCGGCTGAAGGAATCCGCCGCTGGCGGCGAGAAAGCGCGAGCGGCGGCAGCCGACGTCGACGACCTGGCTGCCCTGCTGGCGGCGAAGTGGAAGGGCGGCGGAAGCGCGGAAGCCGACCGCAAGACGCTCCGCACGGGGCAATTGCGGCGGTTCCGGATCGTTTCCATGGATCCTGCCCACCGCCGCATCGAAGTCGAAGTGGCAGACTGAGGATTCCGGCGAGACGTTTTTCTCCCTGTTGCGTCTGATGCCTGTGAGGGCGAATTCCGCCCTTGCGAGGACCCATGACGGAACCGGGAGCGGCACTGGCGATGGGAGGCGGCGCCTGCGCGAGCGCCCGGCTGGATGCATGCATGGACGAGGCTGCCACGATCCGCGCCGCGCAGTCCGGCGACCCGGAGGCCTTCGAGCGGCTGGTGCGCTCCTATGACCAGCAGGTGCTGCGGCTGGCGATGAACCTGCTGCGGAACGCCGACGACGCACGCGACGTCTACCAGGAAACTTTCCTTCGCGTCTACCGCAACCTCGGGAGCTTCCGCTTCGACTGCAACTTCTCCACCTGGCTGTACCGCATCGCCACCAATCTGTGCCTGGATCATCTGAGGAAGCGCAAGGTGCGGCGGACCGAGCCGGCGACGGTGGATACCGAGGAGGGCGAGGTGAACCGGCTGGAGGCGGTGCCCGAGGCGCGCCCGGCGGGCGATCCCCAAAGGGCTGTGCTGAACCGCGAGTTGCGCTCGAGCATCGAGCAGGCGTTGAACGCCCTGACGCCCCGCGAGCGGCTGGTTTTCGAACTCCGGCACTACCAGGGAATGCGCCTGCGCGAGATCGGCGAGGCGCTGGGCAGCAGCGAAGAGGCGGCCAAGAACTGCCTCTTCCGCGCAACGCAGAAGATGCGACAGGCGCTGGGGGATTTCCTATGAACTGCAAGGACGTCCGGGAGCTGATCCCGCTCTATCTTTACGGCGAGCTGAGCTTCGACCAGGAAGAGCTGATCGAGCAGCACCTGGCGGCATGTGCCGATTGCCGGGCGGAGCGCGCGCGCTGCGAGAAGCTCACCGCCCTGCTCGCACAGGGCGAGGCGGGCGTCTCCGCGGAGCTGCTGGCGCGGTGCCGGCGGGATCTCGCCGCGGCGATCGAGAAAGAGCGCGGGAGGCGCGGCATTGCCGCCGCGCTGCGAGGGTTCTGGTCGCGGTGGGTGGTGGCGCCGCCCCTGTGGATGCGGCCTGTCGGCGCCGTAGCGTTGCTGGCGCTCGGGTTCTTCGGCGCCCGGCTTGTCCCGGAAGATGCGCCTGTGCTCGGGCAATTGGGGCGCAACGCCCCGCCGCCTGTGGTCGGCAAAGTGCGGTTGGTGGACGTTGCCGGCGGCGAGGTGCGAGTGCAGTATGAAGAGATCCGTCCGAGGGAGCTGCGCGGATCGTTCCAGGATGAGCGGATCCGCCGGCTGCTGCTGGCCGCTGCCAGCGATCCCTCGGATCCGGGCGTGCGCGCGGAGTCGATCGACCTGCTGAAAGAGCGCACGGCGGACGCGGAGGTGCGGCGTGCGCTGCTCAATGCGCTGCGGACGGACGAAAACGCCGCCGTGCGGCTGAAGGCGCTGGAGGCGCTGCGGCCCTTTGCGCAGGATCCGGAGACACGCAAGGCGCTGGCGGAAGTCCTGCTCACCGACAAGCACGCCGGCGTCCGCATCGCCGCAGTGGAGTTGCTTGCCAACGTGCGCGAGCCGGATGTGGCAGGAGTCCTGCAGCAGTTGCTGCATCAGGAAGAGGACCAATACATTCGCCAGCGTTCGCTGAAGGCTCTGGCCGAGATGAAAGCCTCTTACGGGACTTTCTGACGGCGGAGCCCGCTACAGGAAGCTGTCCAGGAACTGCCAGGCCATTTCGCGCACGTCCGCGGGAAAATCGTGGCCGCAGCCGGGGAATTCCGCCCTCAGCCGTCCGTCAGGAAACAGGGAGCGCACCTCGTCGAGGCATTCGCGCACGCCCTGCACGTCGAAATTGTCATCCCCGAGCGGCGCACTGACGAAGACCGGGCGCGGCGCGATGAGCGCCAGAACGTCGGGGAAGTCGAACGGCATCCTCGCCGGATGGCAGCCGAATCTGAATTCGATCCGCGGCATGTACCCTCTGTGGCTCCAGCCGCTCAGGTTGCCGCCCATGTAGCGGTGGAACCGGGTGAACCCGCAGCTTGTGACAACAGCTGCCACGCGCGGCTCGAAGGCAGCCAGAAACAGCGCATTGTGACCGCCCAGCGAGTGGCCCACGGCGGCGATGCGGCGCCCGTCGACGCCGGGCAGGGCGGCCAGCAGGCGGAGGGCGCGCGCGTGGTTGACGATCCCCTTCATGGTGGCGCTCGCATAACCGAGGGCGTAGGGATCGCAACGGTAGCCGCCGAAGCCGGGATAGTCAGGCGCGAGCGCCGCATAGCCGCGCAGCGCAAGCTCCCGGGCATAGTGGAGCGCCGGCTTGCCGCCGATGCCGATCTTGCTCGGGCGGAGCGCCTGAAGGCCGAAGCGGCGCTGGAGACGGCGCGCTCGCCGCCGGC
>FWWL01006726.1_pt1 | contig 10251 bp, 10 predicted proteins | sample 2228331 | NCBI WGS metagenome assembly FWWL01 (sample SAMEA103939775, study PRJEB20133) | metagenome
ACTCTTGGAGATAGACAAGGGAAGGCTTTATGTTCCCTTCGTAAAAGAGCTTGTCTTAGATGTGGAGGATGGTAGGATGATTGTTTCAAAATCCCTGAAGGCTTTGCTTTAAGCGGGGCGAAAGCCCCGAGACTATGACCTACCCTTTACGTAGTTTTCCCAGTTTTCCGGAGTGAAGGGAGATATCTCCCTTAGCAGTTTTATGGTCTTTGGAAACTCCTCTATCACGTAGTCTACGTCCTCGTCCGTGTTATCCCTTCCGAAGCTGAACACCAAAGAGCCGTTGGCTACTTCCTTGGGTATGCCCACCGCAAAGAGCACATGGGATTGTTTTAAAGCCAAAGAGACGCAGGCGGAACCGGAGGCGGTCTCTATACCCATCAGGTCCAGTCTTAGGAGCATGGCTTCTCCCTCTACAAGATGCACTATGAGCGAAAGGTGGTGCGGAAGCCTTTGGGTAGGATGTCCGGTGAACTCTATGTAGTCCAGCTTTTCCTCAAGGGCTTTTCTAAGCCTGTCCCTGTAGCCAGAGAGCCTGGCCATCCTGTCTTGTAGCTCCTTCATGGCAAGCTCGCACGCAGCACCGAAGCCCACTATACCCGGCACGTTCTCGGTGCCTGCCCTCACACCCCTTTCCTGCGTCCCACCTTCTATACTTCTATAAGAGGTCTTATCTTCACACCCTTGCGCGTCCAGAGGGCACCTACCCCCTTGGGTCCATACATGAGGTGGGCGGTAAAGGAAGCGGCGTCCACTCCCCAGTCCTTCACGTCCACGGGGTAGTGTCCCAGCGTAGGGCATGCGTCCGTGTGGAATATAACTTTTGGGTTTTTCTCTTTGGCTACTCTTACCAGCTCCTTTATGTTTTGGATAGTCCCTATCTCCCTGTTGGAGTGTCCTATGCTTACAAGGACCGTATCCGGTCTTATGGCTTCAGCAAGTTGGTCGGGGTATATAAGACCGTGCTTGTCGGGCTTTAGGTATGTGACCTCCCAGCCCTTCCTCTCAAGGCTCTTGAGGGGGTGGAGCACCGAATGATGCTCTATCTCGGTGCTTACTATGTGCCTACCCTTCTTCTCGTAGGCTTCCGCTATGCCCTTTATGGCTAAGTTGTTGGCTTCTATGCCACCGGAGGTAAAGATAATCTCCTCGGGCGTGTTGGCGTTTATGAGCTGTGATAGTTTTTCTCTCGCGGAGTTTATAGCCTTCTTGGCTACCTGCCCAAAGCTGTGTAAAGAAGTGGGGTTTCCGAAGTGCTCCCTAAAATAGGGAAGCATGGCTTCCAAGACTTCCTGAGCCACGGGCGTTGTGGCTATGTGGTCCAGATAAACAACTCTCTGTCCTACTTTTTTTATAAACATGTCTTACCTCCTTAAGGTTTCATCGGATATCAGCTTGGCTATGCTCAAGAAAGCCTTAGCGGTCTCGGACTCGGGGTGAGATTCTACTATGGGGACCCCCTTGTCCGACGATTCTGCGAGCTCTGGGTCTATGGGTATGGAACCCAAGACCTTTATGCCGTAGTTGGTGGCGAACTCCAAGACCCTTCCCTTTCCGAAGATGTGGTATTTTTTACCGCTGTCCGGACACACAAAGTAAGACATGTTCTCCACCACGCCCAGGATGGGTATCTGGACTTCCCTGAACATGGCTGTTGCCTTCTTGACATCCGCCAGCGCCACATCCTGAGGAGTAGTGACTATGATAGCCCCATCCATCTCCACGTTCTGGGCTAAGGTAAGCTGCACGTCTCCCGTGCCGGGCGGTAGGTCCAGAACCAGAAAGTCCAACTCTCCCCAGTTTACATCAAAGAGGAACTGGGTCAGAGCCTTCATGAGCATGGGACCGCGCCATATGATGGGTGTGTCTTCTGAGGGAAGCAAGAAGCCTATGGATAGGGTCTTTAAATTGTATTTTTCCAAAGGTATGAGCCTGTTGTCCTCGTCCACACTCACCCTCTGACCCTTTATGCCCAGTATGGTGGGTATGCTGGGTCCGTATATGTCCGCATCCAAAAGACCCACCCTGTATCCGAGCTTGGAAAGAGCCAACGCCAGGTTGGCGGACACGGTAGACTTGCCCACACCACCCTTTCCACTTCCTACCACTATCAGATGCTTCACTCCCGGCACCTTTCTCTTGGTAAACACGGACTGTGTGGACGGAGGAGGAGCTTCCTCTACAAACCTTATTTTCACATCCTTGACGTCAGATACGGATGAAAGAGCCTGCATGGTTAGGTCGTGAATATCCCTTTCCAAGCCTTTCCTCGGCAGTCTATACACAACCTCAAGCACGCCACCTATGAGCTTTATATCTTTGACAAGCTCGGACAACCTCAGCCCGTCTATACTCTTATCCCCGAGAGCGTCCATAATGTCTTTGACCGCCATCCTAACCTCCTACATGTTAAAATATAGTCTTAGCGTTGGTTTGTCTTATGAGAATGGTCAAGGGGGGACAACATGAATTACATGCCGCACATTATTAACTATATGAGTAAGAGGGACGACATAGTGGAGATATACATGGCGCCAAAATCCGCTCCCGTGGAAAAGCGAGAGGGCGTGTTGGTAAGGATTTTGGACACGGTGTTTACTCCCGAAGACGTAAGGGATACCCTCGTGGCATTTAAGAGCCACACGCCCCATGCTCTTGGTCCTCTGGGAAGGGAAGGTTCTTTCTCCTTCGGACTGCACGGGGTGGGCAGGTTCAGGGTGACATACATAACCCAGAGGGGAAGTTATGTGGTCCATATGGTCAAGACGCCTTACGATGTACCCAACCTACGGGATTTATGCGATGGCACATCACCCGTAGCGAGGATTGAAGAGTTGATGATTAAAAGCCATGCAGGTATAATTCCCATACTGGGTAAGAACACGGTAAAGACTGCAAGCTTTGCCTACTCCCTGCTTCAGGAGATATGTTCCAATTACTCAAAGATTGTGTTTGTGCTGGAGAGTCCGCTGAGCTTCCTGCTCAAGCACGGAAAGTCCCTCGTGATACAGAGGGAGGTGGGTATGGACGTGGACAACTTTGATGAAGGTTTACGCGATGCCCTGCTTATAAACCCGGATATAGTCTATTTAGGCTTTAGGGACTTTCTCCCAACCTCGGAGACTACAAAGTTTATAAGGCTCGTAGAGATAAACACCGTAGTTATGGTGCAACTGCCCTACGCAAGCGTTAAACAGCTTCTGGACGAGTTTAACATAGAGAAGGAGTTCTTAAGGGGAGTGGTTCTGGTAAGCGACAGCGAGAAGGAGAGGGGAAAGTTAAAGATAGAGTTTATAGAATTACAACATCGGGTGGAGGAAAGCCGTTAAAGTGCGCTCCGTAGACGGTGGTATAAGCCCCTGCGGACAGGATGTATAAGTAATCCCCTACCTCCGGCTCTGGCAGTGCCACCCTTTTGGCTACCACATCCATGCTGTCGCAGGATATACCGCCTATGGTCCACTCTTTGAGCTCACCTTCCCTTTTAGTGTAGAAGGCATACCTGATACCGCCCAGAGCTTCCGCAAGACCGTTGAAAACGCCCGTGTCTATGTAAAGCCAGTTTTCATCCCCTCTCTTAGCCTTGCCTATGACCCTTACAACCATTATACCTTGGTCTCCCACCATACCTCTACCCGGCTCTATCTGAAGCTCATGGGGGGGTATGGGAAAGTATTTTTGAAGAAGTCCTCTTATGTAGTAGCCTATGTCCTCTATCCTCAGGGCTTCGTAAGCATACCTGACTGGTATACCGCCTCCCATGTTCAGCATCTGAAGTCTAAGCCCACTGTTAGTAGCCTTGTCCCAGAGCTCCCTCGCCTTCCTGAAAGCTATGAACCAGTTTCGGTAATTGTTGCACTGAGAACCCACATGGAAGGTTATGCCGTAAGGTATAAGACCCTTGCTCTCAGCATACTTGAGGATTTCCAGGGCGGTGTCCACATCCACTCCAAACTTTTTGGAAAGGGGCCAGTCGCTACCCTCGTTGGGGACTACAATCCTTACATAGACTCTGAAACGCCTTGATACTTTGCAGAGTTTATCCACCTCGGTAAAAGAATCCACCACCATCCTGTCTACACCGCTCCTGTAGGCGTAATCTATGAACTCCAGAGGCTTTATTGGATTGCTGGAGATTATCATCTCCGGTTTTACTCCGAGGGAAAGAACTTTGCTGAGCTCGGAAGGAGACGCAACCTCAAACCCAGAACCAAGCTCCGCCAGGATCCTTATGATGTCTATGTGGTCGTTGGCTTTTACCGCATAGTAGACCTTTACGAAGGGCATGTGGTACTTTATGGACACAAACCTGCTCCTTATACCCTCCGCATCCATAAACAGCACGGGCGTCCTCTGGGGTTCAAGGTATGGAAGGAAGTGGCTCCTGGTAGATATAAACTCCTCAAAGGATCTTTTGGCAAACTCAAACTGTATACGCTTGTAATCTACAGACTGTTCCAGCATAAGAATAAAGAATAACCCATAATGGGCTACAATCCATCATAAGTTTTCACCTTCCCTCCAAAACTTCCTTCTCTATTTCCATGTAGACGTAAAAGGCATTTCTGGGGGTGGCTTGACTAAAGACCCTCAGGTTTATGTAATCGGGGTTTATTTTAAGCATCTCGTCGTTTATGAGCTTTACCACCTCTTCCTGAGAGTATCCTTCGTCAAACAATCGCTTTACCGTATTTCTCAGGTCCTGTACATACCTTCTCATGTTTCCAACCTCCCTCTTTATCCTCTCTTCACCTATAAGAGGGTCTCCGTGTCCGGGCAGGAGTATGTCTATAGGAAGGGATAACACTCTATCCAGACATTCCAAGAGCTCTCTGGTGCCCCCTGAACCTAAGAAGGGCACCCTTCCCACAAACACTAGGTCCCCCGCCAGAAGCACTCTCTTAGAAGGTATGTAGACCATAAGGTCCTCCGGACTGTGAGCCTTGCACCAGTGGAGAACCTTGAGGACCTCCCCTTCCATGCGTATTTCTATGTCAGAATCTACAGCAATGTCAGGTCCTACCAACTCCGTTCCCTTTAAAACATCTTCCCCCAGCTGTCTTTTTCTGTTTTCTAAAAACTCCTGAGCTCCGGGATGGGAGAGAAGCTCATAAGCGTTTTTGTGCCCTATTATCACCGCTCCCATTTCCTTGAAAGCCTTACTGCCGTAAAAGTGGTCGCTGTGGTAATGAGACACTATCACGTACCTAATGGGTTGTTTAGTCCTTTTCTTTATGGTTTGTATGAGCTCCCTCCCTAAGTTGTAGTTACCCAATGTGTCAAAGACTAAAACACCCTCTTTAGTGATTACAAAGTAGGCGTTGGAGGTAAAGCCCTTGTTTTGTCTGCTGGGTTGCTCCCTAAATCCAAAGACTCCGTAAAGCCCGGGGCTTATCTCTTTCAAAGTTCTCTCTACGTTAGAAGGCGAGCGGGAGAAGCTGTAAGAGGCATAGGCAAAGAGGAGGGCGTAGGTAATTAGGAAAAAGCTTATCGCTCGCCTGAGCATTCCTTACAAGCCTCCCGCTTCCTTTATGGCACTCTTTATATCTTCGTCCGCCTTTTTGAATATCTCCTTGGCCTCGGGACCGAGATGTTTCTGATACGTTTTAAGAAGGAAGGGTATGTTGATGTAGCCTACTTTCACCCCTTCCGCAGTCTTATAGGTGTAAATCCTGCACGGAGCCAAGGTGCCAAACTGGGGAAAGTCTCTAAGGATTTTCTCACCATAGGAAAGATTACACGCCAAGAAGATGTCAAAGGGTGGATCATTGCTTACTTTCATCGCGCCTAAGACGTTCATGTTCACTCCGTTCAGGGAGGACTCAAAAAGGGTCCTGAACTCCTCATAATCGGCTCCCTTTACCAACTCCTCATACACAAAGTCATCCTTGGGGGGCGGGACTCTCATGGGTTTTACCGGCTTGACACTAAGGGAATTTAGAACCTTCCTCATGCTTCTGTAGGTGTTTATTATCTCCTGACGCTCCTGTGGGGTAAGCCTATGTGCGTACTTAGCTAAGAAGGGGATACCGTTTACCGTGGCTACCTTTACGGAACCGTCCTTGTCCCTGTAAACAGCCATACTGCAGGGTAGTAAGTTGCTAAGGGCCGGAGCTTTAAGCAGGATTTTACCCATGTTAGGTGTTTCACAGCCAAACACTATGTAGTAATCGGGAAAGTCTACGCCCCTGTTTTTTAGGGCTTCCGAGAGGGTAAGGACCCTTATGACTTTAATACCTTCCTTCTCCAAAGAGACCTTTATGGCTTCCACCACCTTTTTAAAATCCCTTTCCTTGAGGGTATAGGTGGGGAAGAAAACCTTCACCGGGTCCATGGAAAAGGAAAGGGAAAAAAGGAGGAAGAAGAGGGCAAGAACTTTTAACATATCTTACCTCCGCGTTATCTTTCCGTAAACCTCTTCCGGAGCATAGTATTTCCTATCCACAAAGCTTACGTTGGGTTTAGGGTCCACGTAGACGTTCTTGACCTTTTTGATGTAGTTGATGACTATGTCATAAACGGGTAGGGGTTTGGCATCTTGGACTATCACTTCCGCCGGAGGGGGAGGTGCACCGTAGACCGCCACCAGATACTCCTTGTTGAGGTCAAGCTCCCTACCCTTAATCTTTACACTCTTTAGCCTTTTACCCATGGGTGCAGTAGCCTCAAAGACTATGTCCGCTCCTATTATGCGCGGGAAGTCTCCACCCTGTTGGTAGTATGGGTTGGGATTAAAGACGTTGTCCGCTATGTCTTCCCATATTACCTTTAGCTGTTCTCCCTTTCTCTTGGTTATGTAGACGTTAGGATAGGTAAGACCCATAAAGTTTATAACCCTCTCCACCGTTATGGGGTCTCCGGGTAAGATGGTATCTCCCCACCTAAAGCCGGGAGATTGCACCAGGTCTATGCCGCGGTAGTGGTCCATTATAGCCATGCCTATGAGCCTGTCCATAGTGGAAAAGGCGGTATCCCTCTTGTACAGCATGGTATCCGCCACTCCTATGACCTCGGAAAGCTTCTTCTCGTGGGGTTTGTAATGCTTGGCTATTATCTCCTCCGCTCCTTTGTCCGAGGGTATCACATCCGAAAGTACGGGTATGAGCCTTAGGCTAAAGTCCCTTATCTTTCCACCTTTTACATCAAGGTCAAGACGGGCAACCACCTTTCCAAGAGAGCCGGAGCAGATTATGAGCGTATCTCCTACCTTGACCGCCCTCGGTGTCATGTCGTGGGTGTGTCCTGTAAGTATTACGTCTATCCCCTTCACATCCCTTGCCAAGGCTATGTCCAGAGGAAGCCCGTCGTGAGAGAGAAGAACCACCAGGTCTACTTTGTGCTTTTCTCTGAGCTCCGCCACATACTTTCTCAGGTCGCTCACCCTCACACCGAAGGAGAGACCTTCGCTGAAGCTTCTGGGATGAGCCTGAGGTATGTAGGGGAAGGAGCTACCTATGATGCCTACCTTTACTCCTCCTACTTCCCTTATGGTGTAAGGCTTTAAAACAGGCTCTTCAAACTCGTCCACTATGTTGTAGGATATGGCTTCAGCCTTGAGCTTTTTTATCTTCTCAAAGACCTTATCCTTACCGAGGATAAACTCCCAGTGGAAGACCATGGCATCGTAGCCCACATAGTTCATCCAGTCTATGACCACATCACCCTCGGTAAGCAGGGCTATGGCGCTTGTAACCCACGTGTCTCCACCGTCAAGTATGAGGACGTTTTTCCTTCCCCTTTCTTCCACAATCCTCTTTATTATCCAAGCTATCTTACCTGCCCCTCCCGTTCTACCGTATTCCTTGGCAAGCCTTACAAAGTCCTTACCGCTGTAGACATAAGCCTCGGGAGTGCCGGGTTTTATCCCATAATATTTTAAAAGCTCATCACCAGTAAGGTAGCCAGGCTGTCCCTCCAAGCCCTTAGGTGGGACCAGGTTGGGTGGTTCTGCAAAGTAAAGGGGCTCCATGTGAGCGTGTATGTCGGTGGTGTGGATGATGGTGATGTTGCCTACAGGCTTGGCGGACATCAAATCTTCAACGCGTGTAGATACGGGTGCGCACCCAAGGTAGGGAAGAATAGCGCTACCTGCGAGCCCTCCTATGAAGTGTCTCCTCGTTAGGTTCATTTACAAATACCTCCGTAGATTAAAAAAAGGGGCAAAAGCCCCAAGGGTTTTACTTGTTGACCGGCGAATCGGGATGGAGCAGGTAGGTGACTATGTCCATAGCCTCGTTTGCACCTATTGTGCCGTGGTATCCATACCTTGGCATGGCGGAGCAGGGATAAACCGACCAGCTGTTGTAGATTATAGAGTAGACCGTCTTTACCTTTTCCCAGGTTTCGGGGGAGTTAAGGTTTTCTTTGGTTATGCCCCACCTCTTGCCGTAGCCAGTTAAGGATGGACCCACGTTACCACCGACCACGTTCTTTTCTATTTGGTGACAAGCATAGCAGTTGGCCCCTCTGCCGCCGGGTTTGTCGGAAAAGCCGTAGGGAACGTTCCTACCCGTAGAACCTCTTACTATCTTCTTACCGTTTTCTATGTTGCCCCAGTAGAGACCCCAGTCGGGAAACTTAACGCTCTGTTTTGAAAGCTCTATAACCCTCTGTAGGTCCTTTGCGGGCATCCCCGACCTGTCCTTGTACTTACTGCAGAGCTTTTGGAGTTCGTCCTGTTCTAGCTTCCAGGCCACCCTTGGGTCGTTGGTGTGCCCTTCTTTGACTATCTTTTGGAACTCTTCTTCCGTTACCTGAGGTTCTCCCTTCTGTGCTTTTTTCTGCTGTGCCTCTGATGGGCCTACTAAGGCTAAAGCCAACCCTAAAGCTAAGATAAGTTTACCTTTCTTCATATTTCCCACCTCCTTACCTTCCTATGCCAGGTATTTCTATAACAGTTCCGTTAGCAGAACCGTAAAGATAGGTGCTCAGAGCTACTGCAAAATCCGTGTGAGGAAGGGTTAGTGGCCACCTCATCTGCCTTGTGCATTCCGCATACCTGTAGTGCATGGGGAAGACTTGCGCCCAGGTCACCCTGTATACGGGGAACTTCTTAACCGCATCACCACCCTCTCCTCTGTCCACGCTGTAAAGGGCGGAGGACCTTATCCTCTTGGCTTCCTTACCCGCATGGCAGACTGCACAGTTAAAGTCCCAAGGTCCTATCCTTGCGTAGAAGATTCTCTTACCTATCTCGTACATCTTCTTCACTCTTGGGTCGTTGAGGTTTACGTTTATCTTGTGGCCATTGGACTCCATGGATATGTAAGTGACTATGGCTTCATACTCGCTAAAGCAGTTGGTCTTACCCCAGCACTGCATGGCGAACTTGGTGGTCTGCTCGGGAGTCATACCCGCATACTGCTGTAAACACCACGCCAAGCGTGTCTCAAGATCCATAACTCTCTTGGTATCGGGGAAGTACCTGGGAAGTTGAGCTAAAGCTCCCTTAAAGACACCCGGTCCCAGACCAAAGTCGCACTTATCTAAGTTGTACTTTTTGACAAGCTCTTTACCGCTTTCATACCAAACCTCTGCCGGGTTTATACCCTCCTTGAGCTGTTTTATGGCTTCTTGGAGGAGCTTCATCTCCTCCTCTGGTGTCAGCTCCTTCTGCTGTGCATATGAAACACCACTTAGCAAAGCACCTGAAATGATGGCTGTAAGTATAACCCTTCTCATCTCAATTACCTCCCTCAAGTAACTGTAATTGGGGCTTCTTTGGACCACTTGCCTCCCTTGTTGTCTTCATAGTCAATCCTGATGGTGCCCGATTGGTCAGCCACGGCGGTGACCGCAAAGAAGGGGTTGGTGCTTGGAGCTCCACGCATGTTGATGGTGGTGACCTCTCTGTTGTTGTAAGAAACCACTATCTTTGTAAGGTGGTATGCGGGTATTATGTTGCCCTGGGCGTCCTTTCTGGTGCCGGGCTCCATGGGGTGGGTGATGACCATCTGAACTCTGATTATCTCGCCCTTCTTGGCTTCTTTGGGTACGCGCAGGATTCCCGTTCCTACAGTGCTCATCTCCTAACCTCCTTTATGAGATTTTTTAAGTTAGCAACCACCAACGGTCACTTTCACTTCCTTCATAGCCATCACATAAGAGCCGTCCTTGAGCTTGAGTATGGCTCTTATGTTGGATGTCTGACCCATCTTGATGCGCGTGCTCACAAACACCCTACCGCTCAGGGGCGTTATGCTCATGTCAAGGATGTAGGGAATAGGGTTGTTGTCTGCGAATATCCAGAGC
>FWWL01010883.1_pt1 | contig 10251 bp, 10 predicted proteins | sample 2228331 | NCBI WGS metagenome assembly FWWL01 (sample SAMEA103939775, study PRJEB20133) | metagenome
AGTTTTACTATTAAGGTGACTAATAGGGGTAACGGAGTTTTAAAATTCGAGGAAAAACCTTACATTGAGGTTTTGGAGGGATGTTGACCACCCAGATTGACCATCGGTTCGATGGTCCTTAAGCCAGGTGAAAGCACCACGATTCGCTCTACCGTGTTCATGATGCATGAAGGGATGGCAGGTCCGCATGACTTTGCTGTTCACCTGATCACAAACGATCCTCAGCAGCCTGAACTTGTTGTCCATGTCCTCTCGAACTGGGTGCCCTAGATTGACTCTCTGGGAATTGGCTCTGGTGCTTTTATGAAACACGTATGATGAGACAATGGCGTCAGTGGGTTCCCTGGATGCTTATGATGGGCTATGGTGTATGGGTTTTTGCCCCATTCCTGGCTCCAGTATTCATGGAGATTGGCTGGTTAACGGCGGCTAGAGGGATTTACTTCGTTTATTCTTTTTTCTGCCATCAATTGCCTGAACGCTCCTTTTTTCTTTTTGGTGAGAAGGCAATGTATTCATTGGCTGAGATTCAGGCTGCCTGGAAGTATACAACCGATCCCCTTGTCCTGCGTCAATTTTTGGGAACCCCGACCATGGGATGGAAAGTGGCCTGGTCAGATCGGATGGTGGCTTTCTATACCAGCATCTGGTTCTTTATGCTCTGGCGTTGGGGGATGCGTAACAGAAAGACTTTGCGGGTTAATCCTAAAATGCTGATATTCTTACTGCCAATGGCGCTGGATGGAGCCTCCCATTTGCTCAGTGATCTGGAAGGTTTTGAACAGGGGTTTCGGGAGACCAACCGCTGGTTGGTCTTTTTAACCGGAAACACCTTGCCCTTCTGGTTTTATGAGGGAAACGCTTTGGGCTCGTTTAACTCGTGGATGCGCCTTGTGAGTGGTGTGCTAGCAGCCTGGGGAGTTGTTGAATTCTTAAGGCCTTACTGGTTCTCTCTGAGTCAAACTTTCTTTTCAAAAGATTCCGAATTGGGTCTGGATGGACTATAATCAAAGCATGGGTTTGTCGTTATGGTAGCACGAATTTCTAAACAGACCAGAATCCAAGTGCTGTTGGCGGATGATCATCGTGTGGTGCGAGCCGGTATTCGCCAAATATTGGAAAGAGAAGCAGATATTCGGGTGATTGCTGAGGCCGAGGATGGAGAAGAGGCCCTGACGCTGATCGAAAAGCATAAACCCGATGTGGTCGTACTGGATATTCAGATGCCCAAGATAAGCGGGATTGAGGTGACACATCGGGCGCGCATTCGTTTCCCAGAAGTGGGAATTTTGATTCTGACCGCTTATGATGATACCCCTTATGTCTTAGCCGTGCTACAAGCGGGGGCGAATGGATACGTGCTAAAGACCGCCGATGCAAGAGAACTTGTTCAGGCTGTTCGGGATGTGCATGAAGGAAAATCGGTGCTGGATCCGACCATTGCCCGAAAAATTATGCCCGCCCTTTTTCAGCGTAGTGAACGTTTGATTGATCCTCTGACCGAGAGGGAACTAGAGGTTTTACGACTTGCGGCCAAGGGCTTTACTAATAAAGCCATCGGTGTGCAGTTGGGGATTAGCGACCGCACAGTGCAGGGACATTTGGGGCATATCTTTGCCAAATTACAAGTTAATAGTCGGACTGAAGCCGTCATGCGTGCCATTGCATTGGGATTAATTCCCCAGCCGGCAGGTTTCCTGGGAGAGGACACCCTTTCATCATGAAAAAGAGCACCAAACTTCTCAGTGCTTCAAGTTTCCAGGCTCTGTTTTGGTTGGTATTGCCGATAACTCTGGTCTTGGTTTTGGTAGTCATTGGTAGCCTGGCTCTACACGAACAAGCAATGCGGCAACGTCTGCCTGAAGAGTCCTGGGAGGCTGCCACGGATCCTGCTCTTGAACTCACATTAGTGGCACCACTACTCCTGCTTGTGCCTTTAGCAGTGGCAGGGGCAGCCTTTTGGTTTGGTACCAAGCAGATTATTCGCCCCTTGCAGGCTTTGGAAAAGCAGGCAACTGCTTTGGCTTGGGGGGATTTTGAATCAATTCGGCAACCGGTAGGGGGGATTGTGGAGATTCAGAACCTCCAGCAAGGGCTGGCTGAAATGGCCCGCAAAGTTCAGGCGTCGCAAGAAGGGCTACGTGATTACATTAACGCAATCACTACTGCCCAGGAGGAGGAACGTCGTCGCCTGGCCCGTGAACTCCACGATGATACTATTCAGTCTCTAATTGCGCTCAAACATCGCGTTCAGTTTGCTCTTGATTCGGTCCGCGATGCGGGGAGCAGAAGGGTGCTCCAGGAACTTGGGGAGTTAGCGGAGAACACCATTGAAAACTTGCGTCGTTTGACGCGTGCACTCCGCCCCATTTATCTTGAAGATTTGGGGCTTGTGACAGCGTTGGAAATGTTATCTCGTGAAATTGAGCATGCCAGTGGTATTCGGGTTGGGTTTCAATGTATTGGGATGGAAAAACGACTTGATCCACGCATTGAACTGTCCCTTTACCGCATCGCCCAGGAGGCTTTGAACAATGTGCTGCGGCATTCGCAGGCGCAAGAAGCCCTTTTGACGATTGAATTTGGCGATCAGATCTGCCTGGAGATTCGAGATAATGGGGTTGGCTTTCAGTTGCCTGCCAGCCTGACCGATTTTGCCACACGGGGGCATTTTGGTCTTCTTGGCATGCGCGAACGCGCTGAACTCATTGGTGCCCGGCTTGAGGTGTTCTCGGCTCCGGGGGAAGGCACCCGAGTGAGGGTGAGGATATAAGTCCCTACCCCAAATCAGTGAGAAGGGGGGACAGGGGGAGAGGTGGGATTAGAACCATACCATGCGAAGTGATAGATGTAGGCGATTAAGGCTTCGATTTGTTCTTGGGTAAAGATGGGACTCCAATAAGGCATGCCTGTCCCCATACCACCACGAATGATTTTCCCTTCAAGCAAAGCTGGGCTTGCCCCCAGCAGATAGCGGGGATCGCTAAAATCGGGCGGTCTGGTCCTCATGCCGGAGAGGTGATTCTCGTGGGTGTAAGCCGGAAGGCTACGCACCATCACACCATCCCCTTTGCCGGTTTCTCCGTGGCAGGCAGCGCAATTGGCCGAATATAGTTGTTGCCCCTCTGCCCAGGCCTGGGCAGAAGATGAGCGTTGCCAAATCCAGGCCACAACATCCCACAATTCATCGTCACTCAGAGAGGCCAGGGTGGGTTCAGCACGCAATTGCATCCAGAGCCTGGCTGGGCTGGTGGTCAGGTAGGTGTTTCGATCCAGCGCGTAAGCCGGCAGTTGATTGGCATACTGCGCACCACGCTCTGGCATTGCAATTCGTGTGGGAATGACTTCTGCCAGATGAGGGGCATCAAGATCCAGCCCCAGCTGGAGGTACAGCGGTTGAGGTTCAGGTGTGGGGGCGGCGCTTTCACCGGTGACTTCGAGAATGCCTCGCATGCGCCAGTGGTTGGGACCGCACCAGCGGGTGCAGTAGAACATATATGTGCCAGGGTGGTCGAAGGTAAGGGTGATTTCTGTAACCTCGCCTGGATGGATTTCCACTGAGGGCTGATTTAGTTTACCAATGGCGAATCCATGGACGACATCTTCACTGGTAAAGCGTAGTTTCAAGGATTCGCCGACATGGATTGAAATATGATCAGGATCCCAACCTCCACTTTCTGGCATGCGTGCATGAACTTCTAATATCCGGGATGGCTCCCCAACTCTCGGGAAAAATTTACCTATGATGGGTATCGAAAAGGCCAGTGCAACCCCCAAAATCAGAATGCTGCGAGCAAGAGCCTCGTGTTTCATTGGTTTCATCCGACTAATAACCACATCATGGAGATACCAACCCCCCCAATAAAGAAGAGCAGTGGAACGACGGATCGGAGGGATTCACCCTGGCGACAAGCAATGTTTGTGGACCAGAACATCCCAATTGCCAGGATAACTATCTGAAGAAGTGAGCCAAAGAATGGAACTTCACCTGGCCCGGGAGACGTGCTGAGCCCTAGCAGGTTCCATCCCCATCCCAGCGGGTCAGAGATTACAGATGGAATATAAGTGATTTTAGTAAAGGCAAAATTAACGGTAAAAGCGATCCAGGCGGTCAGACCGAGCGGCAGCAGAATGGGACTGTAGTGGTTAAGAGCCCGTGGAAGGGATTGTGTGCTTCTCTGCAAGTTCAACGCGATGCTCACAGCGAGAGTGTAAAATCCTGGGATGAGGAAGATGGCAGTAACGAGGAAGGCAGTAGCAAATAACCACCAAGCAGGACTACCAAGTGCATAGGCTGCAGACTTTAACGCTCCCCAAGGTCCTAGAAAAATAGCCGCATCTACCAGTGCTGTGGTGATCATCACCAACCCTAAGAAAGTTTCATCCAGATGCACCCTGCTGTTCTGGGTCATTTCAGCTCCCCAGGGACGTAGATTAACAGCGATGTTGTTGTAAGGACAGACGCGCAGGCATTCCATACATAGTCCACAATTGGCGCTGGATTTTAGGGCTAATGGATACTGTCCCCAAGGACAAGCATGATAGCAGGTCTTTTCCGTGTGAGTTGCACAAAGATATGTTTCTTTAACGCCGATCTCTGGGGGTGCTAGTTTGGCGTATAGTCCGGTGAACCCACCGATAGGACATAGGTAAAGACAGAATGCCCGTCTTTCAAAAATTAGGCTGAGGATGGTAGCAAGGATAAATAATCCCACCAGGATTAAGGCAGTGACGTTAGGAGAGGTTAGGATCGTGGCCCCAAACAAGCCAATCAGCAAAAAAGTGCCCACTTGCAACCAGTGACCTCGCAGGGCTTTGGGCCATGCCCTTCCCCTCAAAGTTTGTGGTCCCCGCGGGGATAAGATGCCCCGATTATGCAACCACTCACCAGGTAGAGGAATGGGACATATACTGCACCAAGAACGCCCCCCTAATGGGATAAAAAAGAGTTTGAGGGCACTCCACCAGGCAATCCATACAAAGATGGTGGCAAAGTTATGGCTGCCTACCCGGGTGCCGAATAAACCGGCAAGAATGGTAAAGACCAGGCCAGCCAGGGCAATGGCACGGATGAGAAACTGAGGCCAACGACAGTGAAACAAGGTGTTAAGGAGGCGATACTGGGTTAAATCAATTCGGTTCATGGGCTGACCGTGTGGAAGTACGGGTAGGTTGGAAAAAGCTACTCAGGGCGAGCAGGATTCCTAAACCTCCAAGTGCAATGCCGCGCAGCAACAGCATATTTAGCCCTACCTGAAGTTTCCCAATCATGAAGGGGTGGAGGTTTCCACAAGGGATGGAACATCGAAAGCGGAAAGACCCAACCTGGTTAGCGATAAAAGTAATTCTAGCGGGTTGGCCAGGTTCTGCTTTCAAGTTGATCGAATATCCATCCAGAGAGAGACCGTGGACAACATCTGTGGAGATCAGTTCAAGGGTGACACGATCACCGGGATTGAGGCGAATCTCCCCGGGTGTGAATTGGAAAGTCTGTGCCTCCACACGAATATGGCGATCCGTAGGAGGCGGTGTGGGAAAAGGCAGAGGAAAGAGTGTAATTGCTCCAATGGTGATCATCAGGCTGCAATATCGTAAAAGCCCAGAGATTTTTTGATCCTTGTTGATGCCCATTTGCGTAGCCATGGCTTTCAGCGCGGGAGAGTGTTAGGCGGGCCGTACTGGGAGTAGATTCGATCAATGATTGTTTGGATTTCTGATAACGATTTGCCCTCCTGCATTAATCGCATGACATCCCGGGTAATATCCACGCAGATGGAGCACCCCAGGGCGTGGGAATCAAAAATGACTTCCCCGGATGAGGGATCAGCGGTCTCTACATAGCATGCGTAGTTTGAGGTATGGCCTATGGCATTGCATCCGCAGTAGCAGGGAACGTTTTGAAGAACTTCAGGATTAGCCAGGGCAAAACGGTAAGCCTCTTGGACGGATATCGGCGCTTTTTGCACAGTTGGAGGCATAGCAGAGAGAGGTGCCATATCTAAATCGGCCCTAGAGGCGCCAGCACCAGTACAGGCGCTCAGTGCGATTGAGATCATGGAGAGCAAAAGCGTCATCAAGCCGGCAAACTTGGCATGAGACGAAGAATGATGTTGAGGCATGCTGTTGGGGATCCTCCCTCTTCAATTAAGTATCTTTCTGCCATGAGTATAAAGAGAGATACACTGATCTTTAAGCGCCGTATCACTTGGGATGGAATGCGCAAAATGGCTTAGGAAGCGTTTTTACGAGACACAAACGATGTTGCACTTTCAATCAAAATATCGTACAATCGGTCATAATCATTCATCTGACCGGGTGTTTTGCAAAACCAAGAGGGTGAGAAGATGAAGACGAACGCACAAAAAACGGCTTTCCCCGGTCCCGATCGTCAGGGGCTGATTCTGGATTTGATTAACCGCCGTCAGCGTGTTAGTATTGCGGAGATCTGCGAGGCGTTTGGCATAAGCGAGGCAACTGCTCGCCGAGATTTAGAGGCCCTGGATCAGCGGGGGTTAATTTGTAAAGTGCGCGGTGGCGCGATCCCTGCCCGACGGGCCCCGGCGGAACCGCCTATCCTCCAGCGTTCCAACCAGCATTTGGACGAGAAGCAGCGGATTGCACGAGCGGCGGCTGCTTTGATCCAGGAAGGGGAGACGGTTTTTCTGGGTTCTGGTTCGACGGTGCTGGAATTGGCTCGTTTATTACGCTCTTACAACAATTTGACGGTGATCACCAATTCCCTCCCGGTCATTAACGAACTGGCTTCTTCGGGAGGGATTACGTTGGTGGGGTTAGGCGGGGTATTGCGCTCCAGTGAACTTTCCTTTATCGGTCATATCACAGAACAGGCATTGAGTGAGGTGCGAGCGGATAAAGTCTTCATTGGGATTCATGCCGTTGATGTTGGCGAAGGTTTAACAAATGCCTACTTGCCCGAAACACTCACCGATCGGGCTATTTTGAAAATTGGGCGTGAAATCATCGTGCTGGCCGACCACTCCAAGTGTGGTCGCGTTTCGACTGCCCGGGTGGCCCCCATTAACGCCGTTCACATCCTGATTACTGATACGGGCGCGCCCCAGGAATTCGTGGAGGCATTGCGCCAGGCTGGCGTCCGGGTGATCCTGGCTTGAATGATTATGAGGAGGCTGATCCCCATTGGGGGATTATGAATGGACGTTTTGTAATCATTAGTTACTCTCATTCAACTTTGTGAGGATCGGTTTTATGGAAAAGCGCTCAATTGGTAAATTACGCGGCTTACAACAATGCAGCAGTCCTCGGCATACTTTTACGGTTTTGGCGCTTGATCATCGTCAGAACTTACGACGCGCGCTCAATCCGCAAGATCCCAGTGCAGTGAGTGATGCTGAACTGTCCCGGTTTAAACTGGAGGTGCTAAGCGCACTGGCGGATACAGCAACCGCGGTGCTACTGGATCCTGAGGTTTCGGCTGCACAGACCATTGCGGCCCGGGCTTTACCTGGTCGGGTGGGTTTAGTGGTAGCAGTGGAGGCCACTGGATATAGCGGTGAACCGGGTGCCCGGCGTTCCCAAATTCTACCGGGGTGGAGCGTGGAAAAGGCGCGGCGCATGGGTGCCAATATGATCAAGTTGTTGGTTTATTATCATCCTCAGGCTACCACCGCTGGCGAGATTGAAGCGTTTGTGGCTCAGGTGGGGGAGGAGAGCAAAAAATATGATCTCCCCCTTATGTTAGAACCCCTCTCCTATCCCTTGCAGGGTACTGCACTGAGCGATGAAGAAAAGCGCTGGGTGGTGGTAGAGACGGCCCGTCGCTTAAGCCCCATCCCCGGCGTTGACGTGCTTAAAGCCGAATTCCCACTGACCGCCCATAATCAGGATGAACAAGCATGGCGTGAGGCATTGGAGGAACTCCACGCTGCCTCGGCGGTCCCCTGGATATTGCTCTCGGCGGCAGTGAGTTTTGAAACCTATTTACGCCAGGTGACCCTGGCGTGCCAGAGTGGGGCGAGTGGAATCGCTGTGGGGCGGGCTGTTTGGCAGGAAGCCGTCGGCATGGAGCCAACCGCTCGAAGCACGTTTTTGCACACGGTTGCCCGGGAGCGCCTGGAACGTCTGGCGGCCTTGTGTTATGCCCTGGCGCGCCCCTGGACGGAAATTTTTACTGGTGAGGCCCCCCTGGATTGGTATAAGACCTATTAAGGTGCTCACTGTTCTGAGGCAAGCGTAAAGACCCTCTGGCATCTTGCATGTACTGGCCCATTCTGTATTTCATCTACTATGCCGCAATGGCGGCCTTGTATCCTTACCTGCCGGTGTATTATCGTCAATTGGGGCTGGGTGGGGAGCAAATTGGGATATTGACGGCAGCGGTGCCACTGATCAACCTGGTCAGCGGGCCGCTATGGGGTTGGCTGGCGGACTCGCGCCAGCGGCATAAACAGGTGTTGATAATATCGCTGGTCAGCGTGGCCTTTTTCGGAGTGCTCCTGGCATTGCCACGCTCATTTTTGGGCCTTTTGGTCGTGATTGTTCCTTTGGCGCTGTTTTTGTCTCCCGTTGTGCCGATTCTGGATAGTTCAGTGCTACAATCTCTGGGAGAACACCGTGATCGTTATGGGCGCATTCGCTTGTGGGGGGCTATTGGGTGGGGCATTTGTGCTCCGTTAGCCGGACGATTGGCTGAAAAAGTAGGGTTGCAGGGGTTGTTTATCGTCTTTGGGGCCCTGATGGGACTGAGCGCGCTGTTGGCTGCACGCCAACCCGTGCGCTCCACCTTGATGCGCCCCCTGGGAACAGGAGCACTCTCGCTTTTCTGGGCCGATCCACGCTGGCGCGCATTCTTATTTACGGCATTCAGTGGTGGGGTTGTCCTCTCCGTGATCAGTAATTTTCTATTCCTTTTCCTTCAGGATTTGGGGGCTTCTCAATCGCTTCTCGGTTTTAGCCTGACCGTAGCGACTGTTTCCGAGGTGTCTCTGCTCTATGTATCCAGTGGATTGCTCAAACGTTGGTCTCCCCAATGGCTGATGATGGCAGGCTTGATTCTTTTCGCTGTGCGGGCTTTACTTTATTCGTTTATCTCTCAGCCCTGGATGGCAATGCCGATTCAATTGATGCACGGGCTGACTTATGCCTTGATGTGGGTGTCGGGTGTCTCGTATGCGGGAATGATGGCTCCCCCTGGCCTCAATGCAACGGCTCAGGGGTTGTTTTCCAGTGCTATTATGGGGGTGGGCATGGTTGTGGGTTCTCTACTGGGAGGGTTTCTGCTGGCCCATGTGGGCGCCATATGGATGTTTCGCATCACCAGTGGTGTGGGGGTGCTTGGAGCACTAATCTTGTGGAGCACGAGAAATGAACACACAAAAAGCGTTTGATCTTCTGGTTGTGGGTGAAATCAACCCAGATCTCATCCTGGCGGGTGATGTCGAGCCGGTTTTTGGACAGGTAGAGAAACTGGTGGATAGCGCCACGTTGACAGTGGGTTCATCGTCGGCCATTTTTGCCTGTGGTGCGGCACGTTTGGGGCTGAAAACCGCCTTTGTAGGTTTATGTGGGGCCGATGTATTCGGCCATTTCATGTTGGAGCAAATGCGTTTACGCAATATAAATACTGACTATGTGCAGGTGCGGGCTGAGGGCACTACCGGGCTAAGCGTCATTCTGGCAAGGGGAGCAGACCGGGCCATATTGACCTATCCAGGACTAATCCCGATGCTGCGGGCCGAGGATGTCCCTTGGGAAGTTCTGGAACAGGCAAGGCATATCCATGTAGCTTCCTATTTCCTGCAAACCAATCTTCAACCCGGCTTGCCCGATCTGTTCCGGCAGGCGCGCACTCGAGGGGCGACCACCTCGTTGGATACCAACTATGACCCCAGCGGACAATGGCAGGGCTTTGAGACCTTGCTGGCCGAAACCGATGTTCTCTTTCTGAATGAGGTTGAGGCTTGTTCGTTGAGCCGTGAAGGAGATATTAAAATAGCGGCGCGAAAACTGGCAACGCAGGTCGAAACCGTAGCCATTAAACTGGGTGCACGGGGAGCCCTGGCCGTGCAAGGGCAACGCATGGTATATGCTCCTGGTCTATCGGTGGACGTTGTGGATACGGTAGGCGCAGGGGATAGTTTTGATGCCGGCTTTATTTATGGCTATCTTAACGCCTGGGACCTGGAGCGAACTCTGCGCCTGGCCGTCATCTGCGGCTCACTTTCAACTCGGGCTGCAGGGGGCATTGCGGCTCAGCCCACGCTTGCGGAGGCA
>FWWL01005747.1_pt1 | contig 10249 bp, 8 predicted proteins | sample 2228331 | NCBI WGS metagenome assembly FWWL01 (sample SAMEA103939775, study PRJEB20133) | metagenome
AGAGAGTTATCAAAGAAATTCGCAATGACACTAAAACAGGCAAACAGATGAATCGTCTTCTTCAAGGAGATGTGGGCAGTGGAAAAACTATTGTGGCTGTATTTGCTGCGCTATTTGCTATTGATAATGGTTATCAAACTGCATTAATGGCACCTACTGAAATTTTGGCTCAACAACATTATAATAATATTTCTAACTTACTCAAAAATTTACCTGTCAATGTGAAACTGCTTACAGGATCTACTTCACAAAAAGAAAGAAAAATTATACATGAGCAATTATTATCTGGTGAATTGCATTTTTTAATAGGCACACATGCTTTAATTGAAGATACTGTTCAATTTAAAAAATTTGGCTTGGTAATCATAGATGAACAACATCGCTTTGGTGTAGCCCAAAGAGCCAAAATTCAATTGAAAGGAGAAATTCCGCCACATGTTTTAGTAATGACTGCTACGCCCATTCCACGCACATTAGCAATGACCATTTATGGTGATTTAGATGTTTCTGTATTAGATGAATTACCACCGAATAGAAAACCTGTTGTAACAGCACATCGCTATTATAGCAAACGATTGGATATTTTGCAGTTTGTCAAAGAACAGATAGATGCAGGCAGACAGGCATATTTTGTTTTTCCTTTAATTCAGGAAAGTGAAACTTTAGACCTTGAAAATCTGGAGAAAGGATTTGAAGAACTCAAAAGATTCTTTCCATCACCACCTTACACATTAGTAAAAGTGCATGGCAAAATGAATAATGAAGAAAAAGACAAAGCCATGCAATTGTTTTACGAAGGAAAAGCACAAATAATGGTAGCCACCACTGTAATTGAAGTAGGTGTAGATGTGCCTAATGCAAGTATTATGATAATTGAAAATGCCAACAGATTTGGGCTTTCTCAATTACATCAATTAAGAGGAAGAGTAGGTAGAGGTTCAGAAAAATCATATTGTATTTTATTAACCAACAATTTAAGCGAAGATGCTAAAATACGAATAGATACAATGGTAAGAACCACCAACGGTTTTGAAATTAGCGAAGTAGATTTGAAATTAAGAGGACCTGGAGAATTAGCCGGTACAAGGCAAAGCGGTATGCTGAATTTCAAAATTGCAGACCTAACAACTGATTATCCCATTTTGAAAGCTGCCCGTGAAAGTGCATTAGAATTATTAGAAAAAGATGAACAATTACAACACCCTGAAAACTGGCCTATTAGAGAATATATCTTACAAAGTGAAAAAGAAAAGCCATTGTGGATTAAAATTGCTTGATTTAATTTTATACTAAAATAAAATATCAATACATACCATCTATAGCTTTGTAAAAAATAATTTTGTTTTCTTCATCAATACTTTCTATCAGATCGTCATTTAGAGGTAACAAAATTTCTTTTTTTGTACTATTTCTTATTAAGAACCATTCCAGATCTCTATTTGAAATAACATCTTCTACAATTCCAATTTCAAAATTATTTTTATTAATATCTTTCACTGTAAAACCAATTATATCAATCTCTTCGTCTGATAAAATAAATTTTTCTTCCACCAAAATATTTTTATTCACCATTTTTTTTGCTTGATTCACATCATCAATAAATTTTAATTTAATAATCTCTTTTTGATTTAAAAATTGCACATCTTCTATTAAATAAGGCACGGGAACATTGTCCACTTCAATGAACAACGAATGAATATTTTCCCAATCTATATCTTCTGATAAATGCAAAACAATATATCCCTTTATACCATGCGGTTTTCCAATTCTTCCAACTATAACCAGTTTATCCATTTTTTTCTAATGCTGCTTTGACAAAATGAATAAACAACGGATGTGGGTTTTCTACAGTACTTTTATATTCAGGATGAAATTGAACACCAATAAAAAACGGATGTTCTTTTAATTCAATAATTTCTACCAATCCCTTATCTGGATTTATTCCTGAAAGTATCATTCCATTTTTAATAAAAGCATCTGTATACTCATTATTAAACTCATAGCGATGCCTGTGTCTTTCAAAAATTAATTTTTTATTGTAAATTTTATATGCCAGTGTATTTTCTTTGATTTCACAGGGATAAGCACCTAATCGCATAGTGCCACCTAAGTAAGTTAATTGTTTTTGTGAATCCAGTAAATCTATGACAGGGTGTGTAGTAGCAGGGTTCATTTCTCTGCTATTTGCATCAGCATAATTCAGCACATTGCGGGCAAATTCAATGACAGCACATTGCATTCCAAGACAAATGCCCAAAAAAGGAATCTTATTTTTTCTGGCATATTCAATAGCCATTATTTTTCCTTCAATTCCTCTGTTTCCAAAACCAGGTGCTACTAAAATACCTTTTACTTTTCCAAGCAATACATCAATATTTTCCCTGGTAATTTTTTCACTATGTACCCAATGTATATTAACTTTACAATTATTCTGAACACCTGCGTGTATAAATGCTTCCGCAATGGATTTGTAAGAATCTTTTAATTCTACATATTTTCCAACCAATGCTATATCTACCTGTGTTTTGGTAGTATATAGTATGTTCAAAAATTCTTTCCACTTTTTTAAATCAGGTGCGTGTTCAGTTTTGACATTTAATTTTTTTAAAACCACTTCATCTAATTTTTCTTTTTCCATCAGTAAAGGCACTTCATAAATGGACTTTGCATCAATGGCTTCAATCACTGCTTCTTTACTCACATTACAAAATAAAGCAATTTTTTTTCTAATATCTTCATTGATTTTATGTTCAGTTCTACAAACAATAATATCGGGCTGTACACCGTGCTCCAAAAGCATTTTTACAGAATGTTGTGTGGGCTTGGTTTTTAATTCTCCTGTTGAAGATAAATATGGTAATAAAGTCAAATGAATTACCAAACAATCATTACCTAATTCCCATTTGAGCTGACGCACTGCCTCTATATATGGCGTAGATTCTATATCTCCAACAGTACCACCTATTTCTGTAATAACAAAATCAAATTGATGTTGTTGCCCTAATATTTTAATTCTTCTTTTTATTTCATCTGTAATATGTGGAATTACTTGTACTGTTTTTCCAAGATATTCTCCTTTTCTTTCTTTATCTATTACTGTTTGATAAATTTTACCAGTGGTTACATTATTGGCTTGTGAAGTAGGTGTATTCAAAAATCTTTCATAATGCCCTAAATCTAAATCTGTCTCTGCACCATCATCAGTTACATAGCATTCACCGTGTTCGTATGGATTGAGCGTTCCAGGGTCAACATTGATATAAGGATCTAATTTTTGTATGGTTACTTTAAATCCTCTGGACTGCAGCAATTTTGCTAATGATGCAGAGATAATGCCTTTGCCTAATGAAGAAGTAACGCCACCTGTAACAAAAATATATTTGACCGACATTTTACTAAAAAATTTCGGCACGAATTTGCAAAATAAAAAAGTGGATTAAAAATTTCAAATTATTTTTTAGTCAAAACACCTTATTTTCCAAGGCAAACAGAATATTGCTTTAGATGAAAATATAATAAAACCTTAAAAAGAAATGATTTAAGACATAAAAACATCAGTAAAAACAGGTATTACAGGGGTATTTTATCAACAAAACGCACTATTTATCCACAAAACAGCGTTTTTTTAACTCAAAACCCTTGACAAATCAAATAAAATGCTTTATATTTGCCACATCAAAAACCTAAAAAAGTAAAACTATGAACAAAGCAGAATTGATTGATGCAATTGCATCAGGTGCAAAACTCACCAAAGCAGATGCTGCAAGAGCATTAGATGCAACCATTGATGCTATCAGCAAAGCATTGAAAAAAGGAGACAGAATCGGTCTTGTAGGATTTGGTTCTTTCTATGTTTCTAAAAGAAATGCTCGCATCGGCCGTAACCCACAAACAGGAAAAGAAATTAAAATTCCTGCAAAAAAAGTGGTAAAATTCAAAGCTGGTGCTGAATTATCTAGCGCTGTAAACAAAGGTAAATAATCTTTACCTGAAGAATTAAAAAGCCCTTCAAAATTGAAGGGCTTTTTTATTTTTAAATTAAATAATCAAAATTGAAAATAAATAAACGGCTTGGTGCTCGTTACAGATAATTGATACAGTAATATTATCACAAAACAAGTTATGAGCGCCAACACATAAACAGGCATTCTATAAACTACATTGTAAATACTACTCCTCCATCTTTCAGGTAGCCAATGTATAATGTATCCCAACAACAAAACCAAAAGCACATCACTATAATGCACAGTTATAGGCATTACTGTTTCTAACTTCCAACCAGAAAAAATTTTTTCATTCATCTTAATGGCATTCTCTAATGTTTGGCTTCTAAAAAAAATTCTTGTGTAAGATATGAATAAAAGCGTTGTTAGCATCAATGCGAACTGAACCGCTCTAATATTAGCATTCCTGAATGGTGATATTTTTTCCCAATTTTTATGCACCACCACAGCCAATCCATTTAGTCCTCCCCAAATAACAAATAACCAACTACTTCCATGCCACAATCCGCCTAATAACATCGTTACCATTATATTTATATCTGTATGCAATACTTTTCTGAACCTTTCTGAAAAATATGCAATTACAAATAAAACAATAAAAACACCTATTAATATGTATAGCATACTTAACTTGCCAAACAACAAAATTAAAAACACCGAAATAATTATCAATAATACATACGAAGCCATTGTAATTTCTCTATTTCCACCTAATGGAATATACAAATATTCCTTTAACCAAGATGATAAAGATATATGCCATCTTTTCCAAAACTCTGATGGACTCTGTGCCTTGTAAGGATAATCAAAATTTTTCTTTAACCTGTAACCTAATAACAATGCCACTCCAATGGCAATATCTGTATATCCCGAAAAATCTGCATACACCTGATAAGAATATCCAATAATGGCTAAAAAGTTTTCATAAGATGTGAAGTATTGTGGATTATCAAAAATTTTATCAATCATCTGAACAGCCAGAAAATCTGCAACAATTTTTTTACTCAATCCTTTTATTATTAATAACCACGCATACTTGAACTCCTGAACACTTAATTGATAGGGCTGATGAATTTGATATAAAAAATCATGTGCTTTCACAATAGGTCCCGCTACCAAATGCGGAAAAAAACAAACATAAAAACCATAATCTATAATAGAATGCAATGGCTCTACTTTTTGACGATATACATCAATGGTATAAGACATCGTTTGAAATAAAAAAAATGAAATCCCAACAGGAAAAATCAATTTATCAATATCAAAATGTGTATTCAAAAATTCATTAGTGAAAATAGAAAAATAATTAATGTAAGTAAATTGAGTGCCCAATAATTGATTAATACTTTCTACAAAAAATTGAGAATACTTAAAATAAGACAGAAGCAGCAAACTATTGATAATACTAATACTTAAAAGCAATTTCTTTTTCCATCTATCTGATGTTGCAATCCATTTACCAAGAAAAAAATCTGCAATAATTACATACCACAACAAAATGATAAACACACCACTGGTTTTGTAGTAGAAATAAAAACTAACTGCTAATAAATAAAGTATTTTCCATTTATTTTTCTTTCCTTGCCAATTATATACAAAGGAATAAAACAATAATACTACCAGAAAAAATATCCAAAAAAACAAATGAGTAAATAATAATGGTTCATTATCCTGATACAATATTTTTTGAATAATGTTTTCTAAACTCAACATCTATTTAATGATTTTTTTAATCTTAATCGGTTGAAAAAATGCCTGTGTCATCAATTCACCTAAAAGTATATATCCTTTCTTATTAAAGTGTATTCTATCTCGTGCAGATAATCCTGCTTTATACCATTTATACATTGACTTATATCCACCCATCACGCCATTTAAATCCCACACGGCTACTGGATGAATGTTTGCTAATTCCCAAATAACTTCATTTCCCTGTTCTGTTCTTTTATTAAATCCTTTTCTTTTAATGTAATTATCCGATATAGTTGTAATTAAAATACTTACATCAGGATGAACATATTGAAGCATCTTAATTAAAGTATCGTAATGTTGTTTAAACTCATCTTTACTGAATGCTTTATTTTTCACATCATTTACTCCAAAAGATAAAATAAACAAATCTACCTGAATATTTTTTAATTGATGTAATAACAAAGCACATTTGAAAAATGATTCTGATGATGCACCATTCACTCCAAAGCCCGCATAATACACACCTGCATCATCACTCTCACAACTTATTCCATCTAAAATAAATTCTGAAAAAGTATTTGGCTTTTTAATTATCTCAAATGATATACTATCTTGCATTTCTTTTAAGATATATTCAGTATAAACATCTGAATGGCGAATAGCACTGGTTTCAAACTTTGGAACAATCTCATAATCTGAATTAAACCGATGAAAAATTTTAATACGATGAAATCCCTGTAATGCGTTCCATTTATTTTTTACAGCAATATAACAAGAGGTATCTGTAATAGCAGAAATACCGCACATTCCAATAGGTTTTAAAGTATCTGTAACCTTCGTGCATTTATTCACTTTCCATTTGATATTGCTATATGTTTTGAAATAATATGGTGTGTTTGTTTTTACTTGTTGAAATGGAAATACAAAATATCCACCACCTTTTGCATTGGCTTTTTGTTGAAGATAATTCATAATGCTTTCACTCCAAAAACCACCCTGCACATGCGAACCTCCAAAATGAACAATTGAAATTCTTTTTCTTTTACCTTTAATAAACTCATTTAATTTACTTTTAAACTTGTAAAACTGATTACTATCTTTACCAAAGAAAATATAATTCTTTGAAACACCTACAAAAGAAGGAATATTTTGTGATACCAAAAAATAATTGGTGATGATTGATAATATTAAAAATTTAAACCTCATAAATTAATTTCTTCTAAATCTTTAATTAATGAATAATAAATCAAAGCCGCCATTTTTCGTGCCCCTGCTGGACTAAAATGTATATAATCCTTTGCCGCAATATTTTCCTGCACCCATATAGGCATTGAATTTCTGCCTCCCATTGCTTTATACATATCAAAAAATGCACAACGATTTTTCAAAACCACTTCTCTTAAATGTTGAATAACACTTTCAAGATAAGGATGTGTCTGCATCATTCCATCTATATTCACACTCATATCTGATGGACCTACAAATAAAATAGGCATTTCAGGACGAATGCTTTTTATAAATCTCAATTGATAATGGATGTATTCGGCATACTTTTTTGCATCTTCTTCGCTCTTAATCATCGGCATTACATTCCCACCAAATTGTAATACTATCAAAGACACATTTAGTTCATCAAAAAAATACTTTAATGTCTCCTTACCTATATTATGAAAAAATGTGCCTGATGAACCTCTTAATGCGATATTATCTACATATACACCATTATCAAAACCCTCCAATGAAATGCCATAAAAATAAGGCGACTCCAACCCTTCAATTTCAAAATCAATTTCATCTGTATTTTTTATTGGAAAAATTTTCTTCTGTATACCATCACTGATTTCCAATAACTGTTCAGAAATTAATTCATTATTATTAAACATCTTTAGTTTGTTCGGTTCTGTAACATGATTGCAATATATCACAAGCTTGTTAAACACACAATTTTCTGAAGCATTAGAATTACACCTTATTTTTATATGTCCTGTCCCTCTTTCAAAATCAATTAAAAAACTCTGTGCCATTATACCATAATGCTCATCTTTATTTGACAAATCAGCAAAGCAATCCCACTTATACCAATTTTCAGAATAACTAATTTTAGGATAAATCCATTGTGCTATTGGCATAATAGGCAATAATCCACATCCATTGCCACCAAACACTGATTGTAATTTACTTCGCATAAATCCTGAAAATCTATCCTCTTCAATTTGTGAATCTCCATAATAAAGAATATGTGTGCTTTTATTTCGTGCATTTTTCAATGCCTTTGCAAAATAACTCAATATGGACTTATCACCATCTGGATATTCAATTTTTGAAACAAAGTTTTTATCTACCTGAAGGGGCTGAAGGGGCTGTAAAACTCTATAAATCTTTAATGTGTCCGCTGATATAATTTTTTCACTCACTTTAATACTATCTACTTTTTGCTCAATAGAAGTTGTATTTTTAATAATCTCTTCAACAGAATCTTTTGTACTCTCTGAATTTTCCATTAGCAAAGAACGAACACTCAACATCTTTATTGGAAAATTCTCTTTATTCTTTACTAAATTATCAAATAACAAAGACACCAATAACAACAAGCATAAACAAGAAAATAAAAACAAAAATGTTTTAATAGGTGAGAACAAATTCAATGTTTTTGGGCAAAAATAAATAATCTGAAATGGAATATTGAGAAAAATTCAAACACCTGTTTTTCCTAAAAATTATTAAAATTACATTTTCCTATTGACATATACATATATTTATATGTATATTTGCATCGTCAAATAAAAAATTTAAACCTATGACCACTTCAACCAAACCACCTTATCTTGAAAAAGAATGGATTGAAACCTCTGAAAAAATCAAGGCACTCGCCCACCCTATCCGTCTTTACATTATTGCACTCCTTAAAACAACTAAAGAAATGAATGTTTCTGAATTTCAAGAAGCATTGGCTTTAGAGCAAGCGGTTGTATCACACCACCTCAATATCTTAAAAAACAGAGGTGTATTAAATTGTCGCAGAGATGGAAAAAATATGTATTACTCATTAAAGAGCAAAAAATTTCTGAATGTATTAACCTGTATAGAAACCAGTTTTGAATAATGGAAATTATAGGATACATATTGAGTATTATTATTGGACTCACACTTGGCTTATTTGGAGCAGGTGGTGCTATCATCTCTTTTCCAGTATTGATGTACTTTATGAACATTCCACCACTTCAAGCCAGTGTTTATTCTCTTTTGATTGTAGGGATTTCAGCATTCATCGCCGTTATTCAACATATCAAAAATAAAAACATTGATATAAAAATATCAATAATATTCAGTGTCCCCTTATTCATTTCTTTCTATATCTTTAAGTTCATTATTCTACCTATTATTCCACAAGATATTATTTCTTTTTCTCAATGGACTTTTACTAAAAATCATCTCATCATTTTATTATTCATCATTACTCTATCCATCATTATTTATAGAATGCTTTACAACACCTCTGCTTCAATACCCGAAAACACAAATAATTTATCCACACCGAATATTTTATCATACAAATATATCATCTCTGCAGGATTAGTAGGTATGCTCGCAGCCAGCATTGGTGCAGGTGGTGGATTTATTATTGTACCTGCTTTAATTGAAATATTCAAATTACCCATTAAAAAAGCAACAGGCACTTCACTTTTCATTATCTCCATCAATTCATTTGTTGGAACAATAATGAATATCAAAGCATTTCAACCCGAACACACAACAATGCTGTTGTTATTTTCAATCTTATCTATTGCTGGAATTTTCATTGGCATTTATCTCAATAAAATCCTTCAATCTCAATTACTCAAAACTTCTTACGCCTATTTCTTAGTATTTATTCTTTTTTCTACAATCATTACAGAAATCTATAAATTCACAACTAATCATCAATAAACTAAAAACCCTACAACTATGAAACACTATGTAGAACAAATGTATACGGGCTGTCTGGCAGAAGCCGCATACTACATTGAATCTAACGGCGAAGCCGCTATCATTGACCCACTCAGAGAAGTGGAGCCCTACATTCAAAAAGCCAAAGAACGCGGAACAAAAATTAAGTATGTATTTGAAACACACTTCCACGCGGACTTTGTAAGTGGGCATTTAGATTTAGCCAAAAAAACTGGTGCTAAAATTGTTTATGGCCCTATGGCTGAACCTAACTTTGACGCCTACATCGCCAAAGATGGAGAAGAATTTCCAATCGGAAATATTAAAATTAAAGTCCTTCATACACCCGGACACACATTAGAATCTTCAACTTACTTACTCATAGATGAAGATGGAAAAGAAAGATACATCTTTACAGGTGATACACTTTTCATCGGAGATGTTGGAAGACCTGACCTTGCTGTAAAAGGCAATCTCACTGAAAAAGAACTGGCTGCTTTGCTATACGATTCTTTACGAAATAAAATAATGCCCTTGCCTGATGATGTAATTGTTTATCCCGGACACGGTGCTGGTTCTGCCTGCGGAAAAAACATCGGCAAAGAAACTTTTGACACATTAGGTAA
>FWWL01007330.1_pt1 | contig 10249 bp, 6 predicted proteins | sample 2228331 | NCBI WGS metagenome assembly FWWL01 (sample SAMEA103939775, study PRJEB20133) | metagenome
AATGGTTGCCACCCCGGCGCCAACGACACCAACCCAAAAGAAACTGACCGCGGCGGGGTCGTCGCGGGCCACCGCGCGGGTCAAAAGGCCGTAAAGCGCAAAAAGCGTCGCTGCTGCAAAAGGGATCAGCGCGTCAATCCGAAAGACTCCCGCGCCCGGCTCAAGGATCACAACAACCCCACAGAAGCCAATCGCAATGGCTGTCCAGCGCCGCCACCCAACCCTTTCGCCCAAAACAGGCCCGGCAAGTGCGGCCACAAGCAGCGGATAGACCGAAAAGACCGCATGTGTCTCGGTCAAGCCAAGCCGGGTGAAGGCCATGAGCATGAGAAAGATTTCCGTCACAAGCAGCACGCCCCGGGCAATTTGCAGCCAAGGCCGCCGGGTTCTGACCGCCACCGTCACTCCACCCGCATGACGGACAGCCAAAAGCGAAACGAAAGCCGCAAAGAACCAATAGCGCACCATAATGACCATCGCGGCCGGATAGCTCTCGGCCAGAAGGCGCGAGACGCCGTCTTGTACCGCAAAAACAAAGGCGGTCAGGCTCATGAGCGCGATGCCAAGTGCGGTGCTCTGTCGTGTCATGCCATGGCTCAGCGGTTGAAGCAGGGTTTGCGGGCGATGGTCATATGGCGCTTTCGCCCATAGCCCGGCCTGCGCTCAACCACCATCCCCGCTGCTGCAAGCGCGCGCCGAACGGCGCCTGCCGCGGTAAAGGTGGCCAAGGTTCCCCCCGGGACTGTGTGCATGACCACCGCCGCCAAAAGCGCGGGCTCCCAAGCTTCGGGGTTGCGCGCTGGGGCAAAGCCATCGAGAAACCACGCATCCGCCGTTCCCTCCCAACGCGGAACCGTTACCCGCGCATCGCCTAAAATCACCTCAACCGCAAGCCCGGGTAACGCAAAGCAAACACGCCTTTCCTGAGAGGCAAAGCGAGACACCACGCGCGGGAGACAAGCACCTTCCCAAGCGGCAAGCAAAGCGTCGGTCCCGGGCAAGGCGTAAGGCGCCAAAGCGCGCGCCATATCAGCGGCCGAAAGCGGGGAAAGCTCGAAGGCCGTGTAGAAAACGGGCGTGGCAAGGGCCGGTGGATCACCACATGTTCTGAGCAGCGCGCGGTGTAAGACAAGCAGGTTGAGGCCCGTTCCAAACCCAAGCTCAGCAATCTGAAACCCGGGCCTAAGGCGCCCTGGCAAATCATTGCCGGCCAAAAACACATGTTCCGCCTCCTCCGGCCCGCCCGTAAAGAACAGGTCGCCCCAGTGTTCGCTGAGCGGGAGGCCATCGTCAGTCCAAACAACCCGGTGCACCATGGCGCAAGAAGCAGCAGAACGGACAACAAGGTCGAGGGAAGCAGCGCGTAGCGATCTCCCAAGCGCGGTCAAGATGCCGCGATCGCCGCGAGCACTTTGGCCGCGCTCTGATGCACGACACAAGGCTTTCGCTCGTGCACAGACGCCGCCACAACCCTGGTCGGAAAGCTTCACGCTCACATTGAGCGGGCGAAAGACCCTGGCCGCCCTCGCTGAACGACTCTTTGCGCTTTCGACCATCGGGGTTCAAAGGTAAGCGGTGATGTGCCGGGGGTGACCGCAGCCAACGAACCCCTGAAAAGCGATGCGCCGTCGCGCGCCTCATTCAACCCGGCTTCCGTCGGAACTTTCGCCTGCAGGCGCAACGGCGGATCGCGCCGCTCTCTGCGGCGGAGCGCGACAAGCGGCCGAAGCCCTTGCTCAAACCCCAAGAATGGGCAAAGACAAAGGAAATCCACGTCGTTCAAGAAGCGTCGCCAGACGCCCAAGCAATTTGGACACAGGGGACCGCCGATGCCGCTTGTTACGCTTCGCCAGCTTCTCGATCACGCCGCCGAGCACGATTACGGCGTGCCTGCGTTCAACATCAACAATATGGAACAGGGGCTTGCCATCATGGAGGCCGCCAAGGCCTGCGACGCGCCGGTGATCATTCAAGCGAGCCGCGGCGCACGGGCCTATGCTAATGACCTCATGCTCGCCAAGATGATCGAGGCGCTCGTTGCGATCTATCCAGACATCCCGGTCTGCATGCACCAGGACCACGGCAACGAGGAGGCAACGTGTCTCTCCGCCATCCGGCTTGGCTTCACCAGCGTGATGATGGACGGAAGCCTTTTGCGCGATGGCAAAACCCCGGCCCCTTACGATTACAACGTCGCTGTGACCGCACGCGTGACCGAAATGGCGCATTGGGTTGGGGTCAGTGTCGAAGGCGAGCTCGGGGTCCTGGGCAGCCTCGAGACAGGGCGCGGGGAAGCCGAAGACGGGCATGGTGCGGAAGGAACCATTGATCACTCTCAGCTTTTGACCGACCCCGATCAGGCCGTTGATTTCGTGGCCAAAACCAAGGTTGATGCGCTCGCCATCGCCTGCGGAACAAGCCACGGAGCCTATAAGTTTAGCCGCAAGCCTGATGGGCAGATCCTTGCCATGCATGTGATCGAAGAGATTCACCGCCGGCTTCCCAACACCCATCTTGTCATGCACGGCTCCTCGAGCGTGCCGCAAGAGCTGCAGGACGTCATCAATGCCTATGGGGGCGAGATGCCGCAAACCTGGGGTGTCCCGGTGGAAGAGATTGTTCGCGGCATCAAGCACGGCGTGCGCAAGGTCAACATCGACACCGATTGCCGCATGGCAATGATCGGTCAGATCCGCCGGGTGCTGAAAGAACATCCGCGCGAGATTGACCCGAGGAAGGTCTTCAAGCCAGCCATGGAGGCAATGAAAAAGGTGTGCATCGAGCGGCTCGAGGCTTTTGGCACCGCGGGCTGGGCAAGGAAGATCAAACCAATCTCGCTTGACGAGATGGCCAAGCGCTACCGCGCCGGCACGCTTTGAGCTCTTGTTCTGTCCGTGCGAGGGCGGGCATGCGTAAGCTTGCCGTCGGTAATTGGAAGATGAACGGACTCTTGGCTGATTTGGCAGAGATTGATGCCATTGCCGCGGCGGTAGCTGAGGGGCCGGTTGAGGTGGTGTCGTGTTTGCCCGCAACGCTTTTGCATCCGGCTCGTGACAAAGGCGTCACCCTTGGCGCGCAGGATTGTCACGCCGAGCCCTTTGGCGCGCATACCGGTGACCTCTCTGCCCCGATGTTGGCCGATGCCGGCGCGCGTTATGTAATCCTCGGACATTCTGAGAGACGGCGGGATCATGGCGAAACCAACGCGCATGTCGCCGCTAAAGTGCGCGCTGCTTGGGCGGCGGGGCTGACCGCCATTGTCTGTTTGGGCGAAACACAGGCTCAACGCCAAGCGGGACAAACGCTTGAAGTGCTCAAGAAACAGCTTGCTGGGTCACTGCCGGAAGGGGCGCGCCCGACAAATACCGTCATTGCTTACGAGCCGGTATGGGCAATTGGCACAGGGCTCACCCCGCGCGCGGAGGAGATCGCTGAAGCCCATGCCTTTCTTCGCGCTCATTTGCCCGATGCGGGGATCCGTCTCATTTACGGTGGCTCAGTGACGCCAACCAATGCGGCCGCGATCTTCGCCGTGCCGAATGTAGACGGGGCGCTTGTTGGCGGCGCCTCGCTTCGGGCCCAAAGCTTTCTTCCAATCGTGACCGCGCTTGCCAGCGTTGCGCACGAGCCAAACCGCACACGTGTTGGCCCAACATCCGCTTCCGCCGCGCCCACCCATGACCGTTGACCGCCAGATCAAAATTGCAGCGTCACTTCTAGCGGCCGATTTCGCCGATTTCGGCCGGGAAATTCGCGCGGTCGAAGCCCAAGGGGCTGACTGGGTGCATGTGGATGTGATGGACAACCATTTCGTTCCGAATCTCACCTTTGGACCGCCCGCCGTCAAAGCCTTTCGCCGGCACGTGCGCACAGTGATGGACGTGCATCTCATGATTGCGCCCGTTGATCCTTCGATTGCGGCTTTTGCCGAAGCAGGAGCCGATATTTTGACCGCCCATGTCGAGGCTGGCCCGCATATCCACCGCACCTTGCAGGCCATCCGCGCTCATGGTCTGCGCGCAGGCGTTGCCCTCAACCCGGGCACCCCCGCAGAAGCGGTTGCCCATGTGCTGGACCTCGTTGATCTGGTCTGCGTTATGACCGTCAATCCGGGCTTTGGCGGCCAAAAATTCATCGACATGACCGACAAAATCCGCAAGCTACGCGCCATGATTGGGGAACGCCCGGTGCATATCGAAGTCGACGGTGGAATCGACCCGACAACGGCGCCGCTTGTCGTTGCGGCGGGGGCCGATGTTTTGGTTGCAGGTTCAGCCGTTTTCAAAGGGGGCTCAGCCGATTTCCCGGACGCTTACGGACAAAACATCGCCGCCTTGCGCAAGGCAGCGGCATCTGCCCAAACGTGAGACTGAACTATGATCGTGACGAGCGGCTCGGCGTCTTTGAACAACGCCGGGCGTCTTTGAATAAAAGCGCCGGGCTCCCGAACCCGAAAGGAAGGACACCGTACAAAGCGCCTTCTGGCCCAGAGGTTTTGACTTGGGCGTGAAAATGCGCGATGCGCACTCAGAAAAGCCACCGTTTGAACCGCTCGCAGCGGCGATGCCAAACCCTTCGTTCCTTGCTTTGATTTGACGCGGAGGGGGCGCTGCCCCCTCTGGGCCGCAGGCCCATTCACCCCCGGGATATTTGGAGACGGAAGAAGAGGCGAAGGAAGGGCCACAAACGAAGACGGAGCAATCCGCAATGAAGGAATTTGAAGCGCGTAGACACTTAGCAAAAGGGCGGTGAGCAAAGGCGCAAAAAGCCCGCTTGGAGCTTTGCCGGAGCGAAGAGAAGCGGCGCCACGAGCTGAGAGGCGTAAACGAGCCCGCCTTTTCGGCAATCAAGAGGTCAACGGTTCAAAGGCTTGTCGATGGCCGCATGCTGCGCTCAAAGCGAAGCTTGGAGATAACCGCACGTCCGCGGACGCATCAGCCGCATGATTTCGCGCACGGCTTCCGCCTTGCCCTGTTCGTCTCGCCCCATTCCTGGCGGGCTTCAAACCGCAGCTCTGGGCAAGGAGTCATCGGAAAAGTTTGGATCTGCGCTCGCCCCAAGTCTTACGGGAGCGCGCCCTGTGACAGGCGCCCAAATGCCCAAATGTGGTGGCGCGCTCGTTTGTAACGTGTTGCGGCAGGACACCGTGCGCGCATGGGCAGTTGAGCGCGCGCTCCAACGGAGCAGCGCAAGCAAAAACAAGGTCCCCGAGCCACCGCGCTTATCGCGATGAAGAAGTTCTGGCCAAATCCTCGGCTCCTTCTGGCTCCCACGGGACGGCAAAGCGGTCGAGTACTTGGCGGGCCGCCTCAGCCTCGCCAAGCGGGATGCGCACGCGGGCAACAAGACCGCGCTTTGGATCCTCAAGGACAAGCCGCACCCGTGCCCTCAGCCCCGCCTCGGCTAGTTCCGCGTCAAAGACGCGTTGGATCGCCCGGCGGCGCAGCTCGGGCTTGAAGACCTTGCCGATCGCCGTCTTGGGCAGCTCTGGCACGATCTCGACATATTTCGGAACCGCGGGGCGCTCCGGGATCCGTGGGGCGGCATGGGCCAAAAGCTCGTCAGCTGTCGCCTGAGCTCCGGGGACAAGTTCAACGTAAATGCAGGGAAGCTCGCCCGCAACAGCGTCTGGCTGGCCCACCGCGCCAGCGAAGGCAACCGCCGGATGGGATAAGAACGCTTCTTCGATGGGCGCAGGATCGATGTTGTGCCCCCCACGAATGATCAGATCCTTCTTGCGCCCGGTGATCCACAGGTAACCATCGGCATCAAGGCGCCCAAGATCGCCCGTGCGCAGATACTGCCCCCCCGCAAACTGGCCGCGGTTTTTGTCCGGGTCGGTGTAAGTTTCCGGGTTTGTGCCCGGGTTTTTGACGCAGATCTCGCCCACCTCGTCGGTGCCGCATTCCTTGAGAATTGTGCCGTCCTCGGCGCAGTGCAGGATGCGCACCTCGGTGTAGGGGAAGGGGAGGCCGACCGAGCCAATCTTCTTGACCCCGTCTACGGGATTGCACGACACAAGACAGGTTGTCTCGGTCAGGCCATAGCCTTCAACGATCTCAACCCCTGTGGCGGCTTGAAAACGTTTGAAAAGCTCAACCGGCAAGGCAGCTGAGCCGGAAAAGGCGTTTTGAAGGCTCGAAATATCGGCGTTGACCGGACGCGTCATCAACGCGGCAAGGGCTGTAGGCACAGCGACCATAAAAGTTGCACGCCAACGCTCAATGAGCTTCCAGAAATTGTCGAAAACCCCCTCGCCGTGATAGCCTTGCGGCGTGGGCATAACAAAATGCGCTCCCGAAGCCACGGCTGACATCAAGATTGGATAGGCGGCAAAGACGTGAAAAAGCGGCAAGGGGCATAGGATGACATCCTTCTCTGTCAGCAAAAGCTCTGCCCCACACCAGCCGTTGTAGAGAATGCCGTCTTGGCGGTGTTGGACCACCTTCGGCACGCCGGTCGTCCCCCCCGTGTGGAAGAGCGCTACAACCCGCGCCCGGCCGCCTGGATCAAGGCTCTGCAGCGTTGCCGGGCGCCGCGCCGCTTCGCGGGCAAGATCGAGAACCTCAGCTTCGTGCACAACCGGATTTGTCGGCCGGACAAGCGGCACGACGAGGCGTTTGAGCCCCGACAAATAGCGGGCAAGATCAACCTCAAGGACAAAGGCAACCGAAGGTGCCCGGGCAACGGCTGCAGCCACCTTTTGGGCAAGGTCGGTCTTTGGAAAGGAGCGCAAAGTGACAACAACCTTCGCGTTCGTCTCGCGCAAGATCGCCGCAATGCTTTCGGGTGCGAGCAACGGATTGATCGGATTGACACGTCCAGCGGTCATGCCCGCTAAAAGGACAACCGCCGTTTCAAGGCAATTTGGCAGCACGAAAGCCACTGTATCGTTACTCTTGATACCCAAATCTCGGAGCAGATTGGCCACGCGCGCAACCTCTGCGGCAAATTCCGCCCAGGTCAGGGTTGTTGCGGCTGCTTGTGGATGCGAAAACAGCTGAAATGAGATCGCCGGACGGTTAGGGAAACGGCTTGCCGTTCGGCTCAAAAGGGCCCAAACCGAATCCGGAAGATCGCGCGCCTGCCAGGGCATCTCAGCCTCGATCGCGTCTCGATCGGCTCGGCTCGTGTAACGCGTGGTCATGGTCTGTACCGAGGACGTTCTAGACTTCGTGACGCGGCAGCGCGTGCATCTCCTCCCGCTCATCGAGCACCATCTGCTGCCCCGCCCGGTGCTGTGGGAACGGAGCGCAAGGCGCGAGCACGCGGAGCTTCGAAGGGCATCAACCAACATGACACGGGTTACATGACGCGGCAAGCAAAGGCTGAGCACAAAATCGGTGTGCCAGGCCGCAAACCGGGAACAGCCATGACAGCAGCCCCCTTCCCTTGGCTCTGTTGCAGCTTGTCTAAGCCTTGGGGAGCGGAGGTGTGACCGATCAGCGCGAGCCTTGTGTTATTGCGCCACGCTTTCATCGGCAGTGCCGGTCATGAACTGCAAGCGTGCAAGGCGCGCATAAAGGCCACCTTCGGCGACCAAAGCGGCATGGGTGCCCTCGGCCACAATCCGGCCGCGGTCGAACACAACAATTCGGTCGGCGCGGCGTACGGTTGCAAGCCTGTGCGCCACAATGAGAGTCGTGCGGCCTTTCGCCAGCCGTTCGACCGCTGCCTGCACGGCGCGCTCGCTTTCGGCGTCAAGTGCGGCGGTGGCCTCATCGAGCAACAGGATGGGGGCATCGCGCAAGATCGCGCGTGCAAGGGCGATCCGCTGCTTTTGCCCGCCCGACAAGAGCACCCCGCGCTCGCCAAGCTGGGTGTTGTAGCCCTCTGGCAAGCCCGCGATAAACTCATGTGCGGCGGCAGCGCGCGCGGCAGCCTCAACCTCGGCGTCGGTCGCCTCAGGCCGACCAAAACGGATGTTTTCAGCCGCTGAAGCCGCAAAGATCACGGGCTCTTGGGGAACAAAGGCGATTGCGCGGCGAAGCTCGGCCTTGGCAAGTTCTCGCAGATCGATGCCATCGATGAGGATCCGGCCCGCAAGCGGGTCATAAAAGCGCAAGATCAGCTGTAATATAGTTGATTTTCCAGCCCCGGATGGCCCAACAAGCGCCACCGTCTCGCCAGGGCGGAGGTGCAAATCAATGCCGTCAAGCGCCGAGCGGTTTGGACGCGTGGGATAGGAAAAACGCACCCCTTCAAAACGGATCTCGCCTTTGACCGGTTGTCGCAAGGGCCGCGGCGCGGGCGGATCGGGCACGGGATCTTCCGCCCTCAAAAGCTCGGCCAGCCGTTCGGCCGCGCCGGCGGCGCGTTGCAGCTCGCCCCAGACCTCGGTCAAGGCACCAACCGCACCCGCAACCAAGACCGCAAAGATCACAAATTGCACAAGTTGCCCAGGGCTCATGGCGCCTGCGATCACATCGCGCGCGCCAACCCAAAGCACCGCCAAAACCCCGGCTGCGACCAGGAATATGATAATCACCGTGAGCGCGGCCCGCGTTGCCACCCGCGCTAACGCAACCGAGTAGGTCTTTTCGGTTACCCGCGCGAAGGCTGCAATCGAAGCTTGTTCGTGGGTGAAGGCTTGCACCGTCTGAGCGGCCAGCAATTCTTCAGAGGCGCGGCCGGAGCTCTCAGCAATCCAATCCTGGTTTTCCCGGCTGAGCCGGCGCAGTCGCCGCCCCAACAGCACAATCGGCACAATCACCGCCGGCACAACCCCAAGCACAAGCGCGGTAAGCTTTGGTGCCGTCACCGCCAACAGGATGAGGCCCCCGATCAACATCAGCACATTGCGCAAGGCAAGCGAGGCCGAAGAGCCCACAATCGTCTGGATCAAGGTCGTGTCGGTCGTCAGCCGCGAGAGCACCTCACCGGTCAGAATGCGCTCATAAAAGGCGGGGCTGAGCCCGATCAGACGGGAAAAGAGCGCAAGCCGAAGATCGGCCACCACCCGCTCACCAAGCCGCGTGACAAGATAATAGCGCAAACCGGTCCCAAGTGCGAGCAAGGCGACGATGAACAGGGCGAGGGCAAATTCGCGATTGAGGCCAGCAAGCGCTTCGGCGTCGAAGCCATCAACGACGCGGCGCACAACCAACGGCAAAAGCAGGCTCAAAGCGGCCGTAAAAACAAGCGTTACCAAGGCGGCAATCGCAAGCCACCGATAGCGCGCAACAAAGGGCCACAGCGACAGAACGGCGTTGAGCCGGCGGGCCTCGGGCCGGGCGGATTGTTTGGCCCTGCGACGAGCGCCATCGGTTTGGGAAGGCGACGGATCAAGGGCAGCTTTCGCCATCACGTTCCGGTGGGCCATTCTCGCATACCCGCGCCGGGCCCTTGGGTTGGGCAGAAGTGGGGTGTCGCTCGCAATCGCATGGGCACGGGTCTAAAGCGCGCCTTCTGGTAAGACAAGATCAGCCCGAGGCGCATGGTCACTGGTCAGCGGTGAGGCCAAGAGAGGACGCCGCAACGTTTTGCTCCAAAATTTGCTCCAAAACCAGAGCCGGTCAGAGAGTGCTTCACGACGTCTTGAAGCAGGCCTTTCGCGTTTTGGGTATTTCGTTTGGCGCATCTGCGCGCCCAACGCGCGGCTTTGACATAAGCCCCCTGCGGCGGCACACGAGCGGCGCAACCACCTCGAAGGCCGCCTCAACCCACGCGCGGGGTTTTGTCGAGTTCTAGCCGGGCGGGATGAGGCGGCACGAGACGCTCAGCGTTCCGTCAACACGTGCCCGCGGAGCAAGAGCCGGAAAGCCGGCATGATCTCGGCGCTTCAGCCCTGTCAACCCGCACCCGCAGGGCAAGGCCGCCGCACCGAAAGGCAAGCGCGCGGAGAGGCGGCATTCGCGCGCCTTCCGGCACTTTGCACGCTCACCCTCTTGTCGAACCTGACATAAGCGCGCAATCTCAAACCGCGTCGCACATTTTCCCTATGCCCTTGGAAATTCCCAAAACCCTTGGAGAACGCGTCATGGGTGCCACACTCCGCCCCCTCCTCGCCGTGAGCCTTGCCGCGAGCCTTGTCTCAACTGTTGCCCCGCCTGCCGCGGGTGAGCCTGTCGTGCGGGCGGTTACTCTTTCGACAGCAGGTTTGGCCTTGATCGAGGTCGAAGCCCGGCTCGGACCCGAGCCGGTTCGGCTGGTCTTTCCCCGGGCTGTGATTGACGATGTTCTCAAAAGTCTGGTTGTGAATGATCCCTCGGGCGCGCACATCACCGTTTCGCTGCCTGGGCCGGGCCAG
>FWWL01010885.1_pt1 | contig 10249 bp, 8 predicted proteins | sample 2228331 | NCBI WGS metagenome assembly FWWL01 (sample SAMEA103939775, study PRJEB20133) | metagenome
GGCGCGTATCGCCGGCTGATGGGGCCGCTGGTGCGGCGTTGGGCCGCGGTGACCGAGGACCTGCTGGGCCCGCTGCCGCTGCCGCCGCACCATCCGCTGGCGCTGGCCTGGTTCGGGATCGAGGCGCTGCTGCCGGCGACCCTGCTGGCCCGGCTCTGGTTTCGCGGCGAGCGGGCGCGGGCGCTGTTCGGCGGCATGGCCGCGCATTCGGTGCTGCCGCTGGAGCGGCCCGGCAGCGCGGCCTACGGCCTGGTGCTGGGCATGGCCGGCCACGCGGTGGGCTGGCCTATCGCGCAGGGCGGCTCGCAGGCCATCGCCGACGCGCTGGCCGCCTATCTGCGCGACCTCGGCGGCGAGATCGTCACCGGCCAGCTGGTCACCTCGCTCGACGCGTTGCCGCCCGCCCGCGCGGTGTTGCTGGACGTCAGCCCGGTTAACCTGCTGCGCATCGCCGGCGACCGGCTGCCCGCGGCCTACCGGCGCCAGCTGGCGCGCTACCGCCACGGCCCAGGCGCGTTCAAGCTCGACTGGGCGTTGGACGGCCCGATCCCCTGGACTGCAGACGCGTGTCGCCGCGCGGGCACGGTGCACCTGGGCGGCACGCTGGCCGAGATGGCGCGCTCCGAACGCGCGGCCTGGCAGGGCGCGCACCCGGAGCAGCCGTACATCATCCTGGCGCAGCCCAGCCTCTTCGACCCGACCCGCGCGCCCGCAGGCAAACACACCGCCTGGGCCTACTGCCACGTGCCGAATTTGCATGTAGGGCAGGATTCTATCTTGCCCCACGCCATGATCGAGCGCATCGAGGCGCAGATCGAGCGCTTCGCGCCCGGCTTCCGGGCCCGCATCCTGGCGCGGCACGTGATGACCCCGGCCGACTTCGAGGCGTACAACCCCAACTACGTGGGCGGCGACATCGTCGGCGGTGTGCAAGACCTGCCGCAGTTCTTCGCCCGGCCCGTGCTCAGCCGCAACCCGTACGTCACACCCGCCGAAGGCATCTACCTGTGCTCGGCCTCCACCCCGCCCGGCGGCGGCGTCCACGGCATGTGCGGCTATCACGCGGCGCTGGCGGTGACGCTCTTCTTCGCCAAGCGCACTGCATCTCCCCGCGGAAAGTGAGGGCGATTGCGCAGAGGATAGCCGTGCAGCCGTCTCTGGAGTATCTCCTGCTCGCCGCGGCCGTGCTCTTGCTGGTCAGCATCGTGGCCAGCAAAGCATCGGGCCGGCTGGGCGTGCCCGCGCTGGCGCTGTTCCTCATCATCGGGATGCTGGCCGGCTCCGATGGGCCGGGCGGCATCTATTTCGATGACCCGCGGCTGGCGCAGTGGCTGGGCGTGATCGCCCTGGTCTTCATCCTCTACGCCGGCGGACTGGACACCGACTGGGAGCGCATCCGGCCGGTGTGGACGGCTGGCCTGGCCCTCTCCACGCTCGGCGTGCTGCTGACCGCGCTGCTGATGGGGCTGTTTGCGACGGTCGTCCTGCGCCTCTCCCTCCTGCAGGGAATGCTCTTGGGCGCCATCGTCTCGTCTACCGACGCGGCGGCCGTCTTCGCCGTGCTGCGCGCCCGCAGCGTGCGCCTGCGCGAACCGCTGGAGCCGCTGCTGGAGCTGGAATCGGGCAGCAACGATCCGATGGCTGTCTTCCTCACCGCGGCGCTCACTGGGCTGCTGGCCAGCCCCGATGCCAGCCCGTTGCGGCTGGTGCCCGCGTTCTTCCAGCAGATGTTGCTGGGAGCGGCGCTCGGCTACGGCATGGGCCGGGCCATGGCCTGGATCGTAAACCGCGTCCGGCTGCACGTCGAGGGGCTCTATCCCGTGCTGACCGTGGCGCTGGCGCTGCTGACCTATGCAGGCACCGCGATGCTGGGCGGCAACGGCTTCCTGGCGGTCTACCTGGCCGGCCTGACTATGGGCCGGGGAGACTTCGTCCACAGGCGCAGCCTGCTGCGCTTCCACGATGGCCTGGCGTGGCTGATGCAGATCGCGATGTTCCTGGTCCTGGGCCTGCTGGTGTTCCCTTCGCGGCTGCCCGCGGTGGCCGGGGCGTCGCTGCTGGCCGCGGCTTTCCTGATCTTCGTTGCGCGGCCGTTGAGCATCGCGGCCACGCTGCTGCCTTTCGGGCTGCCCGCGCGCGAGCAGGCCATGGTCGCCTGGGTGGGGCTGCGCGGGGCCGTGCCGATCATCCTGGCGACCTTCCCCCGGCTGGCCGGTCTGCCGCAGGCCGATCTGATCTTCAACATCGTCTTCTTCGTCGTCCTGACCTCGGTGCTGATCCAGGGGACGACGATCACGCCGGTGGCGCGCTGGCTGGGGGTCACGGCCCGGCCGCTGTCGCCTGCGCGGCCACCTATCGAGGTCACGGCGAACGACCTGAAGGGCGAGCTGTTAGAGCTGGTGGTGCCATCGGGCTCCGCAGCCGTCGGCCGGCAGATCGTGGACCTGGGTCTGCCCCGCGGCGCGTTGATCGTGCTGATCGGCCGGGGCAGCGAGCACCTGGTGCCGGACGGCAACACCGTGTTGGAGGCGGGGGACCATCTGCTGATCCTGGCGGATCAAGACGCGCTGCCGGCCACCCGGCGGGTCTTCGCGCCGGGCACGCGCCGGTAAAAAGCTCCGGGCTGCGCGATTATTGCTATGCCACCTGACGACGCAGCAGCGATCGTGCAGCCCGGAACCCGGCGGTGATCCTTCACTGTCCAAGCCGTTCCTTCAGCCACGTCCGCAAATCGGCCGTGGAGAAGGTATCGCTCTCCAAAGATTTGATCTGCGCCGAGCCGGGTGTCTCGGCAGGCAGGGTGAACTGGGCCAGGATCTCGGCTACCGGCACGTTGTAGGCCTTGGCCACGTCGTCGAGCGTCATCCAACCCTTGATCTCATCGGGGTTCGTGCCGGTGGGCCGTGCTTTCTCGCCTGTAGATGTCAGTTTGCCCGACACCGACCAGACTCCAGCAGCGCGTGCACCGCCGATGACACCGAAGAAGAGGATTAGAACCAGTACGCCGTAAACGAACGGATTGACTTTCATTGTTTGGCACCTCGCTTTCTATCGCTTTTTTTTCCGACAACGCGTTTGCCGATCTACCGCCCCACCACCGGCACGCCCAGGTGCAGCGTCAACGCACCCTCGCGGGGGCACTCATCCACGCACTCCAGGCAGCCGATGCAGTCCACGTTCTTGATGGTAGTCGCCGTGTGGACCGGCAGGCCCATCGGACACGCCCTGGTGCAGACGGCGCACGCCTTGCACGACTCTGCCTCGCGTTTGAGATAAAATGGGCTCAGGGCGCCCAGTAAGCCGGTCGCTGCGCCCAGCGGGCAGGCGTAGCGGCACCAGGGCCGTTCCACGAAAAGAGAGGCGATCAACACGATCGCCAGGACTATCGTCCCGCCGGCCAGGCTGAGCTCCAGCAAGTTCCAAAGCGATGCCCACGGATCGTAATCGCGGAAGACCATGAAGCCAAAAGTTGCTGCGCCCGCCACGGCCCAAATCAACACGCCATACTTCAGAAAACGCAGGTAGCGGTCGAGCACAGCCAGCCGGGCGCCCCGCTTTTTCAGCTCTTTGACAGCCCTGCGGACGGCAGGTATCCGCTTCTGAATCAGGGCCGAAAAGTTGTGGACCATATCTTGAATGAAACCGAAGGGGCAGATCCAACCGCAGAAAGCGTTACGAGCGAGCAGGGCCACGGCCAAAGCAGCGACGAGCAGCACGACGTTGGAGAGATGAGCGTGCGAGACGAAGCTGCCGCCGGTAGTGATGTACTTGTAGAGCGTTTCCAGTCCGCCCATGGGACAGTAGGCTTCCCATGAAGCGGTGATGGCGGCACCTCCTTCACCGACCAGCACGTGCCGGATGGCGATGGCGGCGACGAAGAGCAAGACGCCGAGCTGTACGAGACGCCGGAATGTGCGGTGGCGAAGCAGGGCTGACAGCCCCTTGCGCCGGGGCTTCACCCCGCCGGAAACGCGGACATGTGTGGCGGTGGTCATGTCTAAAATCCTCCTGGGTGAGATCGAAATCGGTGCCATGTCATCAGCACCTGTCACCCAGCAGGATAGCGGGGAATTGCGAAGTGGTAATGCGCGAGTTGCGAAGAAGTGATGAAGAAATGGCCTCCCGAAACGAGAGCCCCCCTACCACCGCGCCCGATGCTCTTCGGCGAAGCCGATCAGATCCCGCACTTCGACGACCTCCCCATCGTCCGCCACGGCCCGGCCGTTGTAGCGGCCGAACATCTGATGCACCTCGCTGTAGATGACCCCCAGGTTGGTGATCGCCGTGCGGTCCCGGAACGGCGTGAAGACCAGATCCAGGCGGCCTGCGCCGTCGGTGAACCGCCAGGGCCGCATGTAATCGCCCGTAACGTAGTCGAACTTCACCTGCTCCAGCTTGTGGATGCGGTTGGCCAGGATCAGCGCGTTCTCGCCCGCCCGCGTCAGGTCGCCGAAGCCGCAGCCCAGGTTCAGGCCCACCGTCCGGCCGTCGGGCAGGAAGCCGGAGGCCGAAGCCCAGTTCCAGAAGGAACGGTACTCCCAGACCCCGCGGCCCCAGTCGAGGGAGCCCAGGCAGGTCTGCGGGTCGAGGGTCTCGACCAGGTCGCCGTACCGCAACGAGCCTCGGGCGGGCAGGCAGTTGATCTTGCGGTTGTAGTAGAAGCGTCGCGCGGGAATGGGGATGACGATGGTCATGGACTCGTAGTGGGCCGGGCAGGCGAGGGCGATGTCGGCCTCGATGCCGCGACCGTCGTGGAAGGAGGGCCAGGAGACGACGACGCGCCGCTCCGCAGGGCCGACGCGGAAGTGCAGCCGCGCGGCCTTGTTCTCGAAGCGGCTGTCCCCCTCGGTGCTGTTGCGCGGCAGGACGATCCCCCGGCTCAGCGGGATGACCAGCCCCTCCTCGTGCAGGTCGCCGCTGGCGAAATCCAGGGTGTAGACGAAGATGTTCCCCGCGTAGCCGAGGTCGGCGATGGTGGCCGAGAAGAAGCGCCGCGGGGTAAAGACGGCGTAGTAGTCCCAGCGTTTGATGCGAAAGCGCTGGAGCGGACGGAACAGCCGCGGGTAGAAACGGACGGCTTCCAGGTTGCAGTCGAGCAGCGGCCGACGAGACCAGCCGACCTGCGCCAGGCGGCCGTCGGGGGCCAGCAACGGGCCAGGGGCGGTGAGTTCAACTTGCATGGCATCCTCCGTGATGGGCGAGCGGGCATCGTTGCACCTGTCATTGTAGACCTGCCCTCTCTGGGTGTCAAACGGCTGCATCCGCGATTGCTGGTACGCCATTGTCCGGGTAGGATTGACAGCGTCAACAACTGAGCGTAGAATAGTTTTATCAAGAGCGATCAGATCAGGCAAGTCATGAGTGCAAACAAGGAACTGGCAGACGAGCTGACACAGACGATTACTGCTCTACGTGCCGAGCAAGCGCGCCGATAGGTTGCCACATTTAGAGGCTGGAAGTCGTGGCCCAGCGACTGATTGTCGTCCTCGACATGCATTCGCCCGCCCTGATAACGGTCATCCCCACCCTGCTGGGCGGCATCGGATTGTTCCTGGTAGGCATGATCCTGATGTCCGACGGGCTGAAGGCGGCTGCGGGCGGGTCGCTGCAGCGCATCCTGCGGCCGTTGCTGGTTCTGGGCCTGTCGGTGTTTCTGCTGGTTTCACTTTCCGGCTGTGCCGGTCGGCCGGCGCAGCTCGGCTGGGCGCAGGCCAACCGGGGGCTGCCCGGCGCCTCGCCCGTGCTGGCCGTGGCGACCGATCCCCGCCGGCCCGCGTTTCTGATGGCGTCGGTAGCGGCGCCGCCCCACCTTTATCGCAGCCGGGACCACGGCGTCACCTGGGAACAGGTCGGCCATGAACTGCGCGGCCGTCTGGTCCACACGGTGCTCTTCGTCCTCAACGCGCCAGACGTCGTCCTGGCCGGCACCAGCGACGGTCTGTGGCGCAGCACCGACGCCGGCCGCACGTGGCAGCCCATCGGCCCAGACCTGCCGCAGCCGGTCTCGCTGCCTGCCGGGCTGGCCCGCCACGGGCGGAGCGTCTACAGCCTGCAGGCAGGCCCGGACGGCGCGATCTACCTGGCCGGCGAGGGAGCGCGGCCGTGGCGCAGCCGCGACGCCGGCGCGAGCTGGGAGCCGCTGTCGTCTTTGCCGGATGCGACGGCCATCCTGGCCATCGCCGTATCGCCCGACGGCCGGCGCCTGCTGGCCGGAACGGACGGTGCCGGGCTGTTCCGCAGCGATGACGCCGGCCTCTCCTGGCAGGCAGCCGCCGACATCCCCACCACCTTCGTGGCCGGCCTGTGGTTCGATCCGGCCCTGGACGGCCTTGTCTACGCCCGCACGCGCGCCGGCCTGTACCGCAGCGATGATGCCGGCCGCTCCTGGCAGCCCATGGCGGCCGAGGTCGAGGCACGCGTTGACGCCCTGCTCCCCGGCCCGGCTGCGGGCCATGCCCTGGCGCTGACCAACAGCGGCGCGGTCTACCGCACCGGAGATGGCGGCCGGAGGTGGGAACTGCACGGCAACCTGGGCCGGGATGGCGCGATCTATGCCGTGTTGCGCTCCCGGCGGCGAGCGGCTGCTGGCCGGGACACACACCGGTCTGCGTTTCAGCGACGACGCGGGCCGCACCTGGCAGCTTTGGCCGACCGGGCCTGGCCCGGCTGCGGCCAACGACCTGGTCCAGGCACCCGACGGCGCCCTCTACCTGGCCAGCAGCGACGGCCTCTATCGTTCCACCGATGCCGGCGCGACCTGGACGCTCGCCAGCCAGAGCCTACCGCAGGCTGCTGTGCTCAGCGTGGCCGTGGCGCCCTCCCGGCCGGAAGTGCTCTACGCCGGCACCGACGGCCGGGGCCTGTATCGCAGCGACGACGCCGGCCGCATCTGGACGCGCACCGGCCTCGACGTGCCCACCGTGCCCGGCATCCTGATCCACCCCGCCGACCCCGAGCGTCTGTGGATTCGGGCCGCGTTCCAGCGCATCTACGAGAGCCGTGACGGCGGTCGGACATGGTTCACGCCATGGAACGGCCTGGACCTGCAGACTGAAGTCATGTTCCTGGGCCGCGACCTGAACGACCCGCCGACGCTGTATGCCGCGGGCACACAGGCGCTCTTCCGCAGCCTCGACGAGGCCGGGAGCTGGCATCCCATCGGCCCGGCGTTGGCCGGACAGACGGTGTTCGACCTGGCGGCCGATCCATCCGATCCCCGGCGTCTCTATGCTGCCGTGACCAGAGGGGTCTACGTCAGTGCCGACGGCGGCGCCACGTGGGAGCCGTGGGGCCACGGCCTGGAGGAGATCACTGCCCTGGCCCTGCTGTTCCATCCCGGACGACGTGCTGTGGCATTCGCCGGGACGAAATACCGGGGCACCTACCGGACTACCGATGCCGGACGCACCTGGCATTCGGCCGGGCTGGATGGGATGAGCGTCCGACGGCTGGTGATCACGGCTGACGGCCGCTGGCTGCTCGCGGCCACCGACCAGGGGGTCTGGCGGGCGGCGCTGGGAGGCGGCCGATGAGAGCGCAACGCCGTCTGGCCGTACTGATGCTGCTGGGACTGATGCTGGCCGCAGTTGCGCCGGTCGCCTGGCGGACAGAGAGCTGGCGACCCCTGCGCGTCGGCGTCCACACCCTGCCGGCCGACCGGCACTCGCTGGCCCTGGCGGTCGAAGCGGGCTTCGACACGGTGGTGGAGCTGTTCTCCTGGCGGCAGATCGAGCCGACCCGCGACGAGTGGCACTGGCAGCATCCCGACGAGGTAGTCGCCGGCGCGGCCCACTACGGGCTGGCGCTGGTGGTGCGGCTGGATCAGCATCCGGCCTGGGCCAGCGACGTCCCCCTGGCCCTCAACGCGCCGCCTGAAGACGTGGCCGACTACGCCCGCTTTGTGGGCCGGGTGGCCGAGCGTTACCGCGGTCGCGTGCTGGGATACGTCATCTGGAACGAGCCGAACCTGGCCATTGACTGGGGCGGCCGGCCGCCCGACCCGGCCGCCTACGTCGAGCTGCTCTGCGCGGCCTACCGGGCGGTCAAGCAGGCCGATCCGTCCGCGCTGGTGGTCAGCGCGGGGCTGGCCCCTACCAACCAGAACGACAACCAGGCCATGGACGACCGCCGTTTCCTGCGGGCGATGTTGGAGGCCGGCGCAAGCCGATGTTTCGACGTGCTGGGCGTCCATCCCTACGGCTTCGCCCATCCGCCGGACGATCCGCGCGGGGCCAGCGACAGGTTGAACCTGGCGCGCATCGAGGACCTGCGGGAGATCATGCTGGCCCATGGGCTGGGCCACGTGCCGTTCTGGGCTACCGAGATGGGCTGGACGGTGGACGGCCGCGGGGCAGGCGCGTGGCAGACGGTCACCGAAGGACAACAGGCCGACTATCTGGTGGCCGCGTTCCGCCGCGCGCGCCGCGAATGGCCCTGGCTGGAGCTGATGGCGGTCTGGAACCTGCCTTCGACCTACGGGCCGGAGGGCCAGGCGCCTGCGGATCGTCTGCCGGCCGAGTTCCTGGGCTACAGCCTGATAGACGCGACCGGCCGGCCGCGTCCCGCCTACGATGCCCTGCGGGCGATGAACCGGAGGCCCCGGCTGTCCTCCCCGGCTGCGCTCTGGTCGAGGGCCGTTGAGGCGATCGGCCGCTATGCCGTCCGGCGCATCGTCGTGCTGGCGCCGGATACGGTGATCCACCTGGGCGACAGCGACTTCGGCCAGCCGTGGATGCCGCTCTACGCGGTGCGCAATCCCAGCATTGCGTGGCGGGGCACCTTCTACGTGCCGGCCGAGGCGCTGGCGTGGGGCCGCGACTGGCGCCTCACCGTGCGGTTGATGCAGAGCAACGTCTGGGACAACTATGTGTGGATCAACGGCCGTCGGCTGGAGCCGTCCGTGCCGGCCGAGGACTTCAGCGGCAGTTGGGTTTCGGTCACGTGGCGCGTGCCGGCCGGCTGGCTGAGCGCCGGGCCCAACGAGATCGCCGTGACCATCGGTCGCACCCTGCCGGTGCTGCAAGACCTCTATTTCGCGTGGGACGATCTGCAGATCAAGGATATCGTGCTGTGGCGCTAACAAAGGAACAGATTGACAGGCTGCGGGCAGGCAAGCGCCCCGCATGATCTGTGCCTTGCGAGGAGGCATCTTCATGTCAGATTGGCTCAACCACAACTACCTCTACGACCTGGCCCGCTGTGGCCGACGCCTGACCCCCTGGTGGGCGCTGCTTCCGCTGGCCTGGCTCATGTTACTGCTCTCACAGCTTTTCGGCCTGCCGATCCTGCTGCTCCTCTTTGCCGTGCGGGAGGGCACGGGGGAGGTGGCCGGCAGCGCCCTGGCGCCCACACCTGCTGGCCTGCTGCAAGGGCTGTTGCTGGCCCTGTCCTTCGGCGGCGTGCTCCTGCTGGTCTGGCTGTGGGTGAAGTTCTACGAGAGGCGGCCCTTCGCGACCCTGGGCTTCGAGCGAGGCAACGCAGGCCGCCGCTATCTGCGCGGGCTGATCCTGGGCTTCCTCGCCTTTGCCGGCGCCGTGGGGCTGATGGCGCTCTTCGGCTACGTCGGCCCGGAGACCGGCGACCCCGCCGTCGTGGGGCTGGCCGCGCTGGCCGGGGTGCTGCTGACCCTGCCCGGCTGGATCGTCCAGGCCGCGGCCGAGGAAGCGCTCACCCGCGGCTGGATGCTACCCGTGCTGGCCGCGCGCTACCGGCCGTGGATCGGTATCGCCGTCTCGTCCCTCTTCTTCGCCGCGGCCCACGGCCTCAACTCCAACCTGACCCCTCTGGCGCTGGCCAACCTGATCCTCTACAGCCTCTTTGCGGCCCTCTATGCCCTGCGCGAGGGTTCGCTGTGGGGCATCAGCGCCTTTCACGCCGTCTGGAACTGGGCGCAGGGCAACCTCTTCGGCCTGCAGGTGAGCGGCACGGAGCTGAGCGGCGGGATGCTCCTCGACCTGATGGAGACCGGCCCCGACTGGTTCACCGGCGGCGCGTTCGGCCCCGAAGGGGGCCTGGCCGTGACGCTGGTGCTGCTGCTGGGGCTCGCGGTGATGGCCCTGTGGCGGCGGCCGCCTGAACCCCTCGCCCTCAACACAAGGTAAGATCGTTTCACAGCCTGGCCTACGACCTCTACGGCCACTTCCGCGCCTTCCGCGACTTCATGGACGGCATCCCGCTGAACAACGGCCGCTACGCCGACCTGCGAGCCGCAGCCTCCAGCCCCGACCTGATCGTCCTGGGCCTCTGGGGA